>Ga0181530_10001646_pt1 | contig 27775 bp, 20 predicted proteins | sample PEATcosm2014_Bin_42_FD_119769 | JGI IMG/M metagenome (GOLD analysis project Ga0181530, IMG submission 119769) | Peatland microbial communities from MTU Mesocosm Facility, Houghton, MI, USA - PEATcosm2014_Bin10_60_metaG | ecosystem: Environmental > Terrestrial > Soil > Wetlands > Peat | place... | reverse complement strand
CGCAACGAAGTTCGCGCTTGCGGCCTCCGGCTCAACCACGCCCGCACAACGATTGAATGGAACTTCACCCGCAAGCACGCTCGACGGAAGCTCCATTACTCATTCACGAAGACACGGTACTAGTCCCCTGTTCCCTGTTATCGCCGCGCGTGGCATTGATCTGGATTTCGCGGAAGAGAATGGTGTTGGGCCTGTGTATGACGAAGACGCGCGCCGCCAGGGGTAGACAAAGGGAGCGAGAGAGTCGACCCGCAGGCCAACGAAGAAGGCTGGATTGCAGAATGGGAAAAAGCAGGCCTGCGGGCCGGCGGAAAAAGCGGAAAGCCCGCCGAAGGAAAGCGGAATGTCCGGCTGGAACCGGACCAAAAACGAAACGAGTGTTCTTGGCACGTTTTTGGGGCGGTTTTGTACCCAATCAAGGTGCATAATGTCGAGGTTTAATGCGAGACCGTGTAGCGATCAGGGGTAGGGACGCGGGCCAGCCGGCGGGAAGCGCTTCGGTTGCCGGCATCCGGGATTTCAGAGGTCTTCCGCAACGGTCCACCACGGCGCAAGACCCTCTTCAACTTCCCACCCCAGCGACGGAGACCTGTCGCTGGGGACCCCGGATTCGCTCAGGGCAGGTTTTCGGCAGACTCGGGGCGGGCGCTCAGGCACGCAGCGGAGCGCTGTCGCTGTGACGCCGGAGATTTTCCGTCAATTGAGCGTCACCGCGTCCGGCCCAGCCGCCGGTTTGCCGTCTGGGAGCTTAATGACCGCAACGTTGTTTCAGGGAACTCATGCTGTCACGAGATTCAATCGCTTGGACGGAGAGCGGATCGAATGACGGTTCTCTTCAGGAGAGCGCGCGCAGGCTCCTGCGGAGTTCGCCGGGGTCTCGATCCGGAATCAATTGCTCGACCTCATAGTGAGTGCGCTGCCATGCTGGAACCGCACGAGCAAGCAGGTTGCGTCCCCTGGCTGTGAGTTTCAGGATACGGCTTCGCCGATCCGATGGGTCGGGAAATACCTTTGCCAACCCGCGACGTTCAAGAGGCTTCAAGGCGGCGGTCAACGTGGTTCGATCCATGGCGAGCAGAGACGCCACCGGCGCCATAGGCAGCGGCTCGGGACGATTCAGGGACATCAAGAGCGAAAACTGCCCATTGGTCAGCCCGAACGGACGCAATGCTTCGTCAAATCGCCTCGCCAAGGCGCGCGCGGCGCGCTGCACATGAAGACACAGGCATGTGTCCCGTACGAGGAGCGTGGTTTCGTACGGAAGCTTTTTTTGACTTGACACGACACCATATTAGTTGATATCAACATATTCGTCAAGTGACGTTGGTCCGCGAACCCTTCCCCGGTTTGCATGCGGATAGAGGAAACAGCCTGTTGAATGTGGATAGAAGAAACTGCCTGAACGGAGGTCCGGTATGTCATTCTTTCGCGATTTGAGAATTGCAGTTCGTTCCCTGGCGCGAGTGCGCGCGCTGTGGATTACAGTGGCCCTTACGTTGGCATTGGGTATCGGCGCCAACGCCGCAATCTTCAGCGTGGTTCGCGCCGTGCTTCTGCGTCCGCTGGCGAATCGTGACGAAGACCGGCTGCTTTACGTGCGCCAGAGCGCCCCCGGCATCGGCGAGGCCAATGCGACATTCTCCATCCCCGAAATTCAGGACATCGGCAGCGGACTCAAGTCGATCAAGGAGCTGGGCACGTTTTCAGAGATCGGTTTTACGATCGTGGGCCTGGGCACGCCGCGCGAGATTCCCGCGGGCGTGGTGGATGGGCATTACTTCGAGGTGATGGGACTGCGCCCGGTGCTTGGACGCCTGCTGGGTCCCGCCGACGACGGCGAGAATGCCCCCGGCGCCATCGTGCTGACCTGTCACTTCTGGAGAACGGCGCTCAATTCCGATCCCAGCGTGGTTGGAAAGACGGTGCGGCTGGAGAGCTTCAGCGGCGCGCGTTCCGCGACTGTGGTTGGCGTTCTGGAACCATCCGTGCCCTATCCGGTGGCGACGGAGATCATCGCCAACGTGGTGACCAGCCCGCATCATCTTTCCGCCACCATGGTGACGGGCCGCGAACATCGCATGACGGAAGTGTTCGCGCGGCTTGCTCCCGGCGCAACTGTCGACGATGCGCGGGCGGAGCTCCGCACTGTATACGGCGCCATGGTCGCGGCACACCCGGAGGTGTACAAGCCGGGGGACCATTTCAAAATCGATGTGACGCGCATGCACGAGCAGATCAATGCGCGCGCCAATACGATCCTGTGGGTGCTGTTCGCGGCTTCGGGCCTGCTGTTCGTGATTGCCAGCTCGAATGTCGCCAATTTGGTGCTGGCGCGAACGGTGCGCCGCGAGCCGGAGCTGGCGATACGCTCGGCGCTGGGAGCAAGCACCGCGGTGCTTCGCCGTTCCTTGCTGGCGGAGAACCTGGTGCTGTGCGGGAGCGGGGCGTTGGCGGCAGTGATCCTCGCCGTCCCGATGGCGGCCGTGCTAGGCCGGTATGCAGCGCGCTTCTCGGTGCGCGCCAACGACATGACGCTCGATTTCAGCCTGGTGTGGTTTGGCATTGCGCTGGCGCTGATGGCGGCGGTTTTCCTGGCGTTCATTCCGCGGCTGCCCTCTCCGGATTCGCCGCAAGGCGGGCTTACCGGACGGGGTACGCGCGTGGCCGGAGGGAGCAGCCGGCGGCTTCGCGTCTTCGCTGTAACGCAGATCGCGGCCTCGTTTCTGCTGCTCGCCGGGGCATGCGTGCTGATGAAAACCCTGTTTGTGCTGGAGCAGACCCGGCCGCCATTCGAATCCGCCAACGTCCTGGCTGTGAATTTGCCGGTAATGTCGTATGGGAAGACGCCCCAACAGGTGCTGGAGTTTTATCAGGATGTGCAGCGTCGCATGGCCGCGCTGCCGGGAGTGGAACACGTGGCTTCAGGTTTCAGCGCTCCCTGGCGCGACGACCAGGGGCTGAACATCAGCTTCACATTCGCCGCGCTAGGCGCGAGACGCGCGGACGGCCAGGATTTCCGCGCCAAGTTCCGCTCCGTATCGCCGGGGTTCTTCGACACTTTCGGCGTACCTATTCAGGCAGGCCGTGACTTCAATGACGGCGACAAGGACGGCTCCGAACGCGTGGTCATCATCAGTGAGAGCCTTGCGCAGTTGCTCTATCCCGGCCAGAACGCGCTGAACCGCAAACTGTGGTGGACAGACGGGGTGATGAAGTTTATCGGCATCAGCACCGAGCCAAGGCGGATTATTGCCGTGGTGCCCGATTTCGACGATGAAAACATCATCCCATCGCCGGCCATGACGATCTATCAGCCGATCAACCAGGAGGGATGGAATGGCCGCCTGTTCGTGCGCGCGCATCAGGATCCTTACGCGCTGGTTCCGGCCATCTCTCGAACCATTCACGAGCTGTCCGCAGACCAGCCCGTGGAAAAGGCCAGCACGCTGGGAGACGTTCGCGCCGAGGTCCTGACGCCCGACCGCCTGAACGCGGTTGTGTTTGGCGGATTCGCAGCCGTGGCGCTGTTGATCTCCGTGGTAGGGGTGGCGGGCGTTCTTGCGTTCTCAGTGAGCGGGCGCACGCGCGAGTTCGGAATCCGTATGGCCCTGGGCGCTCTGCCGCGCAACATTCTCACCATTGTCCTGGTAGAGGGTGTGTGGATGGCAGGCACCGGAGTGGGCGCGGGCCTGGTGGTGGGCTTTGTCCTGGCACGCGCAATCGGCAAATACGTAACGGAGATCCACCAGCCGGGGGCACTGGCTTTTATCGCGTCCGCCGCCGTCATTCTGGGTGCGGCCGTAATCGCCTCGGGTGTGCCTGCGGCGCGCGCCGCCAGAGTGAATGCGGTGGAAGCGCTGCGTTCGGAGTAATTCGATTGGTTCGATACTGGAGAGTGACAAGTTCTGTGGCCAGTTCAGGTTCGATTTTGCTTGATCCGGAAGTTGGATAGTTCGGTGGCCAGATCGATCCATTGATCTACCAGTATCTTCATGCGTTCGTAGTTCTTCAACTGCTTGCGGATTGGCGGTAGGTCTTGCTTGCCGCCCAGCTTGACGCGACATCTTCAGTTGCGGGCACGTTCACGTACTCACCCGCGAGTGGCGTGGTGTTGAATCCAGGAACGCAGGCGCTGAGTGTCATATTCACGCCGACAAACACAACCGATTACGCGTCCACAACGGCTTCTCTGGTTCTGACAGTAAACAAGGTTGTGCCGACGATCACCTGGGCAACACCTACGGCCATCACGTATGGCACAGCTCTGAGCGCCACGCAGCTGGACGCCAAATCGAGTGTGGCCGGTACGTTCGCCCATTCACCGGCAAGCGGCACAGTGCTCAACGCCGGATCGCAAGAGCTGGCTGCCACCTTTACGCCGACGAATACAACGGACTACCAGACGGTAACGACCACAGCGACATTAACGATGAACAAAGCGACTTCGACGATCAGTTGGGCAACTCCGGCTGCGATGACGCAAGGTACAGCACTGAGCTCGAGGCAATTGGATGCCACGGCGTCTGTGGCTGGTACTTTCGTCTACTCCCCAGCATCGGGCACGGTGCTGAGCGCTGGATCGCAAACGTTGTTGGTGACCTTCACGCCGACGAATACAACGGACTACACGACGGCAACAGATTCGGTAGTTTTCGCGGTAAACCCGGCACCGAGTTTCAGCCTTAGCGCGTCTCCGCTTCTCTCACTGTGGATCAGGGAGCCTCGGGGACATCGACAATCAAGGTGGATGGCAGCAACGGATTTTCGGGCAGCGTGACCCTTTCGGCCTCAGGATTACCGAGTGGCGTTACTGCAAAGTTCAGCACGAATCCCACTTTTTGGAACCAGCGTGTTGACCCTGACGGCCAGCAACGCAGCAACGGTTGGTGCGGCTACAGTGACCATTAGCGCACACACGCAAACAGCATTCGACCAAAGATGCGCCGATTCGGCGGAACAGCATCTTCGTCCCCTCCGAGACGCACGATTCGCCTGAACGTTGTGTTGGCTTCGAGCCAGTGGTGGATGTGGTCCGGATCCCAGCCGTCAAGTTTCTCTCCAGGGTATTCATGGCTCTGGCCCATATCGAAGAACATCACACGGCGGGTCGCCTCATCCACCAGTCCAAGCAACTCCTCGGCGCTAACGTTCAGGCGATTCAAGATGTAATGGTGTGCGAGGCTAAAGCAAGATGTTACGTCAAATCCATTTTGATGTTTCCGCAGAAAACTCACAACATCGGAGCGATGTACCTGGTCCGGCTTTAGACCGTACATCGTCTGGCCGACCGAGATTGCTGAAGGATCGCGCTCTACCCCCTCAGCCTGAAATCCTGCCTTTTGCATCTCGGAGACGAACCAGCCATAACTGCATGCCACATCCAGATAGCTGCTGGAGGCAGGCGGCATCAGGCCTTCGGCGCGTAGTAACTCCGTCATCTTCGCAAGCCTGTCGGCGCAGCGTCGCACCAAGACCCATCCCGCTACCTCCGGCGAATCGATGGGCTGATAGAGCTCTCGGCGCCCTTTGAGCCACAAGACATCGAGCAGAAGCTCCTGGACCGGGGTCGTGACGGGAGGCTGCAAGATGAGGCCTGGAACTTCTCGAACACCTTGCATGTACGCCAGCGCCAGCCGGTGGTGGCCTTCGGACACCTGGTAGCATGTTGAGTCCTTCACAGGATGGACGGCAATGTACTCGTACGGATCCCTTTCATAGTTCGGAACCACTTGCGAAGGAAGGCTTCCGTCCAGTCCGAGATAAGCATGGACGAAACGGCGGGCTCCCCACTGAACCTGGTCGGGAGCGACAGCGTCGAAGTACCTGCCAAACAGCTCGATATTCAGGACCGCGTTTCGATAGTAATCGGTTCGTTCGAAGACTCCTTGCTCCCAGAGCCGCTCACCGACGCTGTCATACTCGCGCAGCAGCTTCACCTGCGGCCACTCTGAAATGGGGCGTGAAGCACGACGAATATCGCCAATCATACGAGCGAAGGTTGCTGCAGAAACACCATTGTCGCCACCCTGAAGGCAAGCATCGACGCGGATGGGCACCAGCTTCCTCTTCAATGCAATTCCCTTGTAACTCCTCTGGAGGGACCATGCTCGCTCGCGGACTGACTTCGGAAGGTGCCTCCGGCAAGCATTCATGATCATCGACGAAATCCTGCCTTCCTCCGCAGGCAAGGGGTACCTGCTTGCCGTGACGACGCTGCCGGATTCCGGGCGGGTCAGCAGCGATAGGAACTTGCCCGCCGGTCTGACGATGGACTTTGGCAGCATCCCGGCCAGGATATTGAAGCGGTCGTGGTCTTCCGGCTCCAGCACGCGCATCAGGTAAATGAGCCCGAAGAGAACGATGAGGGAAGCGGTTCCACCGCACAGGATGCCCCACAGCGGCGCCAGTTGCGCAGCGATGTAATGCGCGGTGAGGGAAGCCAGGACGCTGATGAAGACGATCTTGGCGATCTGCAGCCAGGGAAGCTTCACCTTGTAGAGATGCATCCCTACGCCCCACATGAGTCCGACGGCCACCACCTGGGCCGCTCCGCTGCCGATGCAGGCGCCCACCGCGCCATGGGCAGGAATGAGGTACCAGGCTACGCTCATATCGACGATGCCTGCCAGTACTGTCGCCAGGATGACATAGCTCTGTTTCTCTGTGCTCTGCAAGAGGCTCTGCACGGGACCGATGAAGGCTTTGGGCATGCACAACAGCGGGGCCAGGGTGACAACCATGGCCGCACCCCTGTACTGGCTGCCGTAGAGAACAAGCAACGTCGGAAACGCCAGCGCGGAAGCGATGAAGTGCAGTGGAACCGACGTCAGCGCAAGATAGCGAACCGAGGAAGAGGTGAGTTCCGGAAGCCTGGATTTATCGCGCCCGAACTGGGCGAAGATCGTGGCTCCGGTTGCCGACCCGAAGATCAAGGAGCTAACCAGCAGCCGTTCGGCCATACTGAAGGCCACTGAATAGTACGACACTTGGCGGATGTCCGGACAAAGGTACTTCAGCAGAATGAATTCCGACCGGTCCCACACGACCAGCGCCACAATCATACTGGTGACGCTCTGCCAGGCGAAGGTCGTCATTCGCCGGTGCAATCCCAGAGGATGAACATGGGTTGTGTCCCAAGTGAGTATGCGCTTCATCGTCGGGAAGACGCGCACAAGAAAATCGACCAGGCGCATGGCGAGCATCGATGCGCCGAACCCGACCACGCCCCATTTCAGCACCACCGTTGCACCAACCGCGATGAAGAAGATGAAGGTCGAAATGACCGAGGCCGGCAGATTTGTGGACAACTCTTCCGTAGCGACGTTCGCCTGCGCCGAGATGAAGTTGACCATCGCAGGCCAGATGCTGAGCACTATAAGAGCCGATGCCAGTTTGTACTCTCCGGCCGCATCTCTGAGCACCCAGAACAGAAGGCCGGCAGTTGCCAATGTCGCCAGGGCGGCCTGGAGTTGCAAGGTGCGAAAATAAATAAACCTTGCTGTCCCGCGGTCGCCCTTGCCAAGGAACTCGGCCATGTATTTCCGCGTGGTTGCGGGGATGCCCATTCCGCCCAGGCTGCTGACGACCGCCGCGATCCAACTGACGTAGATGATGTAGCCCATCTTCGTCGGTCCCAGGGTGCGGGCGATTGCAATCGAAGTAAATAGAGTGACAACAAAGCCGATTGCGTTTTCGAGGCCGTACCAGCCGGCATTCCGGGCGATGGTCCTGGTGTTCGACGTGTTCATATAAACTCTGGCCCAAGTGGATGCGCACAGTTTGCCCGCGCCGGTCAGTTTATCCAAACGGTGAGCCTACGGCGGGGCGCGCAGGCTCACAGCAAGCCATGATTCCCGACTAGCCCAGACCTTGCAGCGCTGCCTGTGCGTCCTTTGCCGTGGGCGAATCGGGCGCAAGGGACTTGGCCTTGCGGAGATGAATCACCGCGTCGTTCTTGTCCCTCAGTTTGCTGTACACCATCCCGAGGTGGTATTGCATTGCCGCGCTGTTCGGATTGATCTTGATTGCGTCTTCCAGAAGATCGCGAGCGAAGCCGTAGGTTCCCTTGTAATAGTACGCCCACGCCAGCGTGTCCGCGGTGGTAGTGGAGTTGGGCATAGCCTGACGCGCCGTTTGCGCCAACGTCAGGGCTACATCGACATTCTCGCCATTCTGCAGCATGCGGTAGGCAAGATTGTTGGCCGCAACCGGCTCGCGCGGCTGAATCTGCAGAGCCTTTTTGTAGTAGGCCTCGGCCTTGCGCAGGTCGCCACGGGACTCCTCGAGGACACCGAGGATTGCGAAGGCATTGGCATTTTGGGGATGCGCTGTAGAGAACTGCTCCCATGCGGAAATAGCATTGGCCGTTTGACCGCGCTGCACCTGAAGCTGCGTGTAGAGCGCAACCGCATCACCATCATCCGGATTGATCTGCATGGACTTCTGGGCGGTCGCGGCGGCCTGGTCGAGATTCTTGCTTTCGATCTGGAACTGAACAAGCAGATCGTAGAGGCTGCTGTTCTTCGGACTCCTGGCGATCTGCGCATTGAGGCGAGCCAAGGCGTGATCCGGCTGTTTCCTTAGGAGATCGTAGGCAACCAGGCCGCGCAAGGCGCCCACGGAATTGGGGTCGTACTGGAGGGCCTGTTCAAGCAGCGCAGCTCCTTCTGGGTACTTCTTTTGGGTAAAGCGAAGCTGGCCGAGCGCGAGATAAGCTTCAGGGTTTTGGGGAGCGACACTCATGGCGGTCTTGAGGTCGGTCTCAGCCTTGTCGGGTGAGTTATGGTTCAATTCCACCGTGGCTCGCCAAACATAGCCAGCAGGAGAGCGGGGAGCAGCGGCGATGGCCTTCTCAGCCACTTCGGCGAGCAGGTTCATGTCGCCACGCTGCGCGGCTATGCTCGCCAACTCCTCCTGGGCATTCAGACCAGCCGGATTCAACTGGAACGCCTGGCGAAAGCTCTCTTCGGCGAGAGAACTGTCGCCTTTGGCCAGCGCGGCCCTGCCAAGCCAGTACTTCGTGAAGGCGTCCTTTGGAGCGCTATTGGCGGCATTCTGAAGGGCAGTGAGCGCGTCATTGGTCTTGCCATTAATGAGCAAGACGACTCCGTTCAGCGCCGTGACCTGGGGATCCTTGCCATTGTTCTTTACCAGGCCGGCAATCACGGTTTGAGCGGTGGCGTAGTCCTTGACTTGCAGCAGAGCGCGGACGTATCCCTCCTGCACAGTGAGATTTTTGGGATACTTTGCGGCCAGGCCTGCAAACTCCACCCTGGCCTTGTCGAATTGTCCGGATTCCAGGTAGTAGTTGGCGAGCATAAGCACACCCTGCGGATTGTCGGCAAGGTCGTTCGAAGCCTGCCGGAGCACATCTTCGGCCTTCGCCTGGTTACCCTGTTTGAGAAAGACCTGGGCAAGGCTTTCCCGGGCAGAAAGATTCTTTGGATCGGTAGCGATGGCGCTCCGGCTTGCCTGCTCGGCCTCAGCCCAGCGGCTGTTCTTGACATAGTAGGCCGCAAGGAGGAGCTTGGCGTTCAGCGACTTTGGTTCGAGCGCGACCGACTTCTTCAATTCGGCTTCAACGGCAGAGCTCTGAGCCGAATCGCCGACTTCCAGCATGGCGAAAGTTTCGTGCAGTGCGGCCTCGTTCGGATCGAGTTCCAGAGCGCGGCGAATCTCTGTGAGAGCGAGGTCCTTCTGTCCGCGCCCGGCCGCGATACGGGCAAGCAAAGCGTGCAAATCGGCGTTGTTGGGTTGTGCCGCCATGACCGCGTTGGCCTGCGCCTGCGCATCGTCGATTTTGCCTCCGGCGAGCAGCATGTTTCCCAGATCGATGCGCGCCTTGTAGTTGGTTGGCTGCAGGTCCACGGTGCGCAAGAGTTCACCGAAAGCAGTGCTCAATGCACCCATATGCGCGTAGGTCTGCGCAAGGGCATAGTGGGCATCGGCGAAGTTCTTGTCAATCTTGAGGGCGTTGGAGAACTGAATGACAGCTTCTCTATCCTTGCCCTCGGCGCTGTACCGCTGTCCGCTCTCCAGGTATTTTTGCTTGCGCACGTTCGGATCGCGGAAGCACCCGGACAACAGAGCGAGCGTTAAAAGGAGGGTGACAGCCCCAAGGCCCGCACGAACATTCCACGGAATCCCCAGGGCGTCGAACCTGACTGGAAATGCACTCAACCTGTTTTTCACGTTCTTTCATCCTTTCGGGCTGTTTCTCGAGTGACTACAGCCGGTAATCGTTGGCTGAGCCAGGTAACCAATTCGTGGTGTTGCCAATGTGCTCAATCAGGGACAAAGCGGGGCAGCAGAGGGGCAACCTGCCTGGTGAATGCTTCGGCCCGGGCCTTTGCGCCCGCAGTGCCTTGGCGGGGATCGACAGGGGTAATCACCCGGATCAGAGCGCCATCGGTGCGGTTCATCCGAATTGCATCCGCCACCAAATAGAGCTTCGCCATGTATTCATCGGCGACGCTGCGTCCGTGCGCTTCATACCAGTAGATGACGAACTGTTCTTGATCGCCGTTGGCGATCATGTATTCGCCCACTCGATGCGGCTTATCATTTGCATCCGTCAGATCGAGGGAGTTGGAGGACTCAAAGGTCCAACCCGCCCCGGGCAGGCAATGCTTGGGAGAATGGATGGTCTGGCCTGTTCTCTGGGTCGGGAAATAGCCGATGAAGAGGCTGATGGGCAATGTCTGTGAATTCTGGGTATAAATGCGGGACAGGAAGTCTCCAGATCCGAGAACGTCGAGCGACCGCTGGTCGATTGGCTGATCGGCGCCTGTCCATCCGGCGATCGTGCCCGGGAACTGGGCGAGGGGTTCGCTGGGAGGATTCCGATCGGTATTGGGGCGTGCATGGAGCACCAGCACGGTTGCTGCCAGCAGCAGGACGGCAGTCCAGAATCGAAGGCTCATGAGGTTTGCCGCCTTTTCACCGGGAATAGACCCATGGCGCGATGGAGGGTATACAGACAAGCGAGCGAAACGAGAAAAATGACCCAGCCGGAAAACTCGTGAAAGAAGCCCATGGCTTTTTCCGGGCTCCAGTACTGGACGCACAATCCGGTGCCGACAATACGCACCGCGTTGGCCGCAATCGCGATAGGAATGCTGGCCAGAGCGAGCACCACACGCCGCATGGCGGATCTCTCCACAAAGTAACCATAAAAGATCGCCATGGTGAACAGGCTCACCAGGGAGCGGATGCCGCTGCAGGCCTCGGCCACCTCCAGCTTCATCAAGGGAAGCACGATGACGTTGCCCTCACGCAGAACAGGTACGGCGAAGAGAGGGAGCAGGTCGCTGGCCACCTTGGAGGCGAAAATCTGCAGCGGGAAGGTGATCTGGTTGAGAATGATGGACGGCAGTGGGATGGCCAGGATCAGGACCAGAAGCGGGAAGCGCAGCTCCTTTATGAACGGCCTTCCGCCGAAGCACAGTACCAGTCCGGCCAGGAGGATGAGGAGGGAAATCCGCGCGAGGAAGAGTTCAGCCCCGTAGATCCCCAGGAGCAGAACGACAAGCCCGACGGCCATGACGGCAATTCCACTCCAGGCAGGAGCGGGTTTGATAGCGAGGAGGGTTATTCTCCTCTCCCACACCAGATATGCCGCGAACGGGGGGAGTAGGAAGCCGTGGGAGAAGTCGGGAATCTGCCACCAGTCGGTAACCAGCCTCTCGAGAACCTGGTAATAAATGGCCGCTACCAGCAGAAAGATAAGGGCCGAACCCCACACAATTTGAGCTTTGCGCGAGGACCATGGGCCCAGAGGGCCCACTGAAGGCGCTGTGCCGGGGGCCACACTCTCTGGGATGGAAGTTTCAGGCATATTCGTCCGTACTAGACCTGCGAGCAATCATGGTGCCGAAAGCGAAACGGCTCAAGGGAAAAAGAATTCCCTGCAAAATGACCAGTGCCGGGAAGCATTCTTCCGGCAGGAGTGGAAAAAACTTTCCACTTTCCATAGAATTATATGCCATAATTCTTCTTAGCCATAGGGAACTGATCTGCCCTTCCTTTGGTGTCTGCCGGGCAAGTGCGCAAAAACGCGCATATTCCGCGTGGAAAGCCTGTTCCTTGCCTGCCGCCACGGTTTGGAACCTGCATTGCTAGGGCAGGGGTGAACCCTGGTCTTCTTATGGCAAGCAAAGCAACGATACATAGTGTGAAACGGCATGTTAAGCCGCCCGATTCGATTGAGGGGCGTATTCAACGTGCGGTTGCCCGGATTGCCGAGAGCGACTGCACGGTGTTGATCGTTGGCGAGCATGGCGTCGGGAAGCGATCCGTAGCAAGGCAAATCCACGCGGATTCCAATCGGTCGCGGAGCACTTTCAGGGAAATTCGATGCGGGGAAACCAATGCGCAGGCACTGCTTGCTGCTCTTTCCACGAAGGGGACCGTCTATCTGGCTGAAATAGGAGATCTTAGCCTTCCCTTGCAGGAGTTGATCCTGAATGCAAAGTTTGGCCCAGAGCAAGGGCAAACCTGCCGTCTGGTGTGCGGTTCGAGCCGCGAACTTCAGGACGAGGTGAGATCGTGGCGGATGCGCGAGGATTTCTACTACTTCATCTCCACGGTGACGCTGCGGATTCCGCCGCTGCGCTGCAGGAAGTCGGAGATTCTGCGGATCGCTGATGAGCTTTTGACGCAGTACTCGAAGCAGTTTGACCGCCCCAGACCGGTGCTCGGTAAGGAGATCATCGGGCTTCTGATGGAGCACAGCTGGCCGGAGAATCTGACTGAACTTCAGACGGCCATCAAGACGTTTGTGGCCATCGGGGACCAGGCCATTACGCTGGCCGCCATCCGAGCGGCGTCGCCCACGCGGAGGTCGAATGGGAATCGCAGGCCGCTTTTGCTGAAGGAAGCCACGCGGGCTTCATCGATCCAGATTGAGCGGCAGTTGATCTCAGAAGTTCTGGTTTCGACGGGCGGGAACCGGAAGCGCGCCGCTGAGCAACTGGGAATCAGTTACAAGGCTCTGCTTTACAAACTCAAGCGGATCGAAGCGGAGAACCAATCCGTGTCCAATCAAGATGGAGTTGCACTATGAAGTGGGGAAGTCTTCTTCTTCTGGCGTTTTCTGTTCCGGCGCCTTTCTGCCATGGACAAATCGTGGCGCCAACCGATGCGCCAGCCGCGCAGGAGGCAGCCAAGCCAGCTGTTCCGGCGGCCGCGCAGAGGACAGTCAATCCATCTGTTCCTCCAGCCGCGCAGGAGACAGCCAAGCCAGCTGTTCCGGCGGCCGTCCTGGCTGCCGACGGCAGCTATGTCATCGGTGCGTCCGACGTTATCACCGTCACCGTATTGAAAGAGAGCACCCTGTCGGGCAGCTTGCTGGTCCGGCCTGACGGCATGATCACGATGCCGCTTCTCGGGGATGTGAAGGCCTCCGGCTTGACACCGCTGCAGTTGGGCGGCGACATTGCGATCAGGCTCAAGAAGTACATTCAGGATCCGAATGTTTCCGTGATATTGACGCAGATCAACAGCAAGAAAGTGTATCTGATCGGCGAAGTTTCCAAAATCGGCCCGGTCGACATCACTCCTGGCATGACCTTGCTGGAGGCAATTTCAAGCGCAGGCGGACTTACCCAATACGCCAACGCGAGGAAGATTTACATCCTGCGCAACGAAGACGGGAAGCATGCGAGGATTCCCGTGTTTTACAAGGAGGCATTGAAGGGCAACAGCGCACTCAATCTGATCCTGAAGCCGGGCGACACGATTGTTGTCCCATAAGGCGACCCCGATGAAGAGAAGACATACAATCCCGGCGATGCTGTTGGCTGTCGTTGCCGCGTTCACCGTGTGTACCGCGGCGAACGCGCAGGTTCAGCCCGCTGCGACCGGATCGGGCGCCACGTTGGACTATGATTTGAGTTACACGCAGATGGCGGAGGTTTACGCCGGCTCCGAGGGAGATTTAATCAGGGGCGTCGCGTCGGGGGAACTGGAATACTTGAATGGGAAGGAGCGCACACCGCTGATCGTGACCTATTCTGGCGGCGACATCTGGGCGATTGGCGGCTCAGCATCGGGTACCGGAGTCTTTCAGCATTTATTGGTTTCGCAAGACTTCGAGGCGCGTAAGTGGGGATTGGATCTGAGCAACGACATGAGCTTCCTGCCGCAATCCCCGACCATGGGATTCTCGGGAATCCCCGGGGTGGGAAACTTGCCGGGCCTGCCGGTCCTGCCCAGCCAACCAATTCTGACGCTGAACACGCGCAGCATCAGAAACCAAGCGAGCGCGAATTACAGGCATAACCTGAACTATGAGACGAGCTTCAGCATGGGCGGTAACTACGCAATTCTGCACTTCCCGGACGGCAACGGGCTGGATATAGATCAGGAGCAGGTGCAACCGCAGATGAATTGGCGCCTGAACGCACTCAATTCGGTATCCGCGCAGTACATGTACTCTCGCTTTAGCTATCCTGGGTCCACATTTGCCATGGGAACTCAATCCGCGCAGTTCAGCTACCTTCGCGTGTGGAACCGGCGGCTCAAAACTAACGTTTACTTGGGACCGGAGTGGATTCATAGTTCAAACGACTTGATTGTCCCCCCATCCACGGGATTCACCGCGAACGCGGGGATCATCTACCAGACCAGATCAACGTCTGCCACTCTGAACTATTTCCGGGCAACCACGGGAGGCACGGGGGTAGGAACGCTGATCGGAATCCACAACAACGACGCCAGCCTGGAACTGTCGCACACATACGGCAGGAACCTGACCGTGGGCGCTTCGGGCTCGTACCTGCGCACTCAAGGACTCCTTCAGACCGGCGTCACCAACGGAAAGTTTGGCGGAGTGAATGCAACGCAGCGATTGGGCGAATATATCACCGCATCCGCGAGTTACACGGCAATCCAACAGTCGTCGAGTCAGACGCTTACGACGAATACCCTCAACGGGTTATATCAGGTGATTAGCTTCAGCATCGCATACCATCCGCGCGAAAAGCACATCATTAGGAAGTGAATTACCAAGGAGTTCTATGCTCGGGCATCGTGAACTGACCATGCAGGACTACGTGGAGGTTCTGAAGCGGCGATTTTGGCTGATTCTGTATTCCACAGTCCTTCTATTGGGGCTCGGCGTCGCAGTCAGCTACATTCTGCCTCCTCAGTACGTGTCACAAACGCTGGTGCTGATTGAGCAGCAGAAGGTTCCAGAGGACTATGTGAAGCCGGTCGTTTCGGAGGATCTGGGGGGGCGGCTGGCGTCGATGAAGGAACAGATCCTGAGCCGTTCGCGCATTGAGCCGATCATCGAGCGCTTTAATCTGTACGCCAGCAAGAAATATACGATGGACGACCGCATCGATCTGACGCGGAAGGCGATTGGGATCAATCCGATCCGCTCGGATCAGTCGCGCGGAACGGGCGGAATGCCAGGCTTCTTTATCTCGTTCAAGGCGCGGGACGCGCACACCGCACAGCAGGTGTGCGGGGAGATCACATCGCTTTTTCTCAGCGAGAATCTGAGTGCACGCGAGCAGTCCGCAGAAGGCACGACCGACTTTCTGAAGCAGCAGTTGGCCGATGCAAAGAGAAACCTGGACGAGCAGGAAGCAAAGCTTGCGGCCTTCGAGCGCAAGAACATCGGCAAGCTTCCCGGGCAGGAATCATCGAACACGAATACTCTGCAAGCGCTTACAACTCAGCTTGACGCCGCTACGCAGTCGGTCAATCGCACGCAGCAGGATGTGACGTTCCTCGAAGCCATGGTCTCGCAGCAGACGCAGGAAGCGCCGCACGCTGATCCGGTGACCGGGACATCCGTGGATGCACTGAAGGATCAACTGAAGGATCTGAGAAAGCAGAAGGAGGCATTGGACGCGCTGTATACGCCCGACCATCCGGACGTAGTGGCGATGGCGCGGCAGATTGCCAATGTGCAGGCGGAGATTGCGCAAGATCAGGCGGAACCGGCGAAGGGACAGCCCGCTGCCACACATCCCGACCCGCCGCAGCTTCAACAGCTGAAGGCTCAGCTTCGCGTGGCACATCAGGCCGTGACTACCGCTAGGCAGGAGCAGGCGCTGGTCGAGGAGCAGGTTCGCAGGTACGAGTCAAGGCTTGAGTCAAGCCCGATGGTCGAGGAAGAGTACAAACAGGTCACGCGCGACCATGAGACGGCTCTTCAGTTTTACAACACTTTGCTAACCAAGATGAACGAATCGTCCATGGCAACCGCCCTTGAACAGCGCCAGCAGGGCGAGCAGTTCCGCGTAATGGATGCTGCAAACCTCCCCGATGCTCCGACCTTTCCGAACCGTCGTGTCTTCGCGGGTGGCGGGCTTGCAGCCGGCCTGGTTTTGGGTCTGCTCTTGGCGGCGTTGCTCGAGTATCGCGATACTTCCCTGCGCAATGAAAGGGATATATGGGCCTTCACCAAACTGCCGACTCTGGCCTTCATATCCCACATTGACGGCCTTCCCAAGCCTGCTACAGCTCACTACCACAGTCGCTGGAAGCTGTTTTCACGATCCAATGAGCCCATTGAAAGCGCGCGCTGATAACCATGTACAAATCCTTCTTCGGTCTTCGCGTCCTTCCTTTCGGAGCCAGCCCAGATCCTCGGTTTCTCTACATGATGCCGCAGATTCGGGAGACGCTTGCCTGCCTGCAATACGGCATTGCGGCACGCAAGGGCTTTGTCGTCATGACAGGGGAAGTGGGTACAGGAAAAACGACTCTTCTCAAGACTGTCCTCAGTGGGTTCTCCAAGGATCGCGTTTCGTCGGCTTTCGTCTTCAATCCTCGTCTCAATGTACTCGACCTTCTTGAATTTGTGCTCACCGACTTCGGCATTCCGCCTAAGAGGCGGACCAAGTCCGGCATGCTGTTGCAGCTTAATCGTTGGCTTATCGAGCGCTTTCGCGACCGTGGGTTGTGCGTCATTGTTGTCGATGAAGCGCAGAATCTCTCCTGGAAGCTTCTGGAAGAGATTCGTTTGTTGACCAATTTGGAAACCTCATCAGAAAAACTGCTCCAGATTGTGCTTTCCGGCCAGCCTGAGCTCGAAAAGATGCTTCGCGATCCTAGGGTCCGCCAACTTCGCCAGCGTATATCAATATGGTGCAGAACGCAGCGGCTGACTGCCGACCAGACGCAGGCCTACATCGCCGAAAGGTTGCGTATCGCTGGCGCCAGCCAGCCCGCGTTGTCTCCCGAAGCGGCACAGCTTGTCCATCACTACTCGATGGGAATTCCTCGCGTCATCAACCTTATCTGCGAGCATGCGATGATCAGCGCCTATGTCGAGCAGATCAAGCCCATCCCAGCGCGAATCGTTGAGTCGGTGAGCATAGAACTCGAACTGGACCAGCAGCCCTTCGTGATCTCACCCATGGCTCTGTCTGGGTTCCCAGAGGATACCTTGCCAACTGCCATATCCCGGACCTTTAACCCCGTCGCGGATTCCACCGATTCCCTGAAGGACAGTGAACTATGAGCCGAATACACGAAGCACTTCAAAGGGCAGATCGCGAGCGGAAGACAGCGCCGGCATCGGAAGACAATCAGGTTGCCGAGCCGGCAGTCATCCCCGGCATCGAGGAGCCGCCACCGGCCAAGGTCGACATCCTACTTGAGAACATCGCGCAGCATCCATGGAGGCCGTCCATCGCTTCCTTTCCTACGCTCGCAGACCGCGGCGCAGGCGTCGAGCAGTTTCGCAGCCTCCGCTCGCGCATCTACCAGGCTCGCTATGAGGCTCCGCTGAAGACGATCCTTATCTCAAGCGGTTCGCCTTCGGAAGGCAAGACCTTTGTCGCGGCGAATCTGGCCATGAGCCTGGCGCGCAAAAGTGTCAATAACATTCTGCTCATCGACGGCGATCTGCGCCGTCCCACGCTACACATTCTGCTCGGCGCCCCCAATGAGCCGGGATTATCGGAGTATTTGGCCGGGACCGCAGAATTGAATGCCATCATGCAGCGCGACCGCAGTCCCAAGACCGTTGAAACCGCCAGCGTGGGCAGCGTCTCCAACCTCACCTTCATCCCTTCTGGCAAGTGCGGTGACAACTCTTCTGAATTGGTGGCCAATCACCGTATCGAGGAACTGATCGCGACTGTTTCACCGCATTTTGACTGGATCCTGATCGACTCCCCGCCGGTGCTGGTGGTTACGGACGCGGTGGAGCTTGCCCACGCTGCCGATGCAGTATTGCTCATTGCACGTGGAGCAAGCACGCCTTACGATGTCGCACAGCGTACGCAGGCCATTTTCAGCAACTCGCGTATCCTTGGCTTTGTGCTCAATGACGTAGACGTAGAGGACGCTCCACGCCGCGGTTCTTACTACCACTACTACGGTGGGCCAGAAGCCGGCGGCCATGACAAGGGGCAAAAGGATAACGGGAGATAGGGATGATCCGGCTTTTCGAAGTTTACTATCCGACCCGGACCGTCGTGCTGCTTCTTTGCGAAGCGCTCCTCGTAGGTGGCTCATTTCTGCTCGCCGCCACGTTCCTCCTTGGGCCGGATACGTATATCGCTCTGATCTATGAGAACGGTATCCTGAAGATCGTTGGCATCACTGTTCTCACCTTGCTTCTCTCATACTATTTCGACCTGTATGAACCGCAACGCATCTCAGAACGCTGGGAGATTTACTTTCGGCTCCTGCTGGTTCTTGGCGTTCTATCATTTGTTCTTGCGGGGCTTCTCTATTTCTTCCCCGAGATGGAGATCGGCCCCAATGTTCTTGTCGTCGGCATCGCCATCCTTGTTTTTGCCCTTGTCCTCTGGCGACGGGCCTATGACTGGATCATTGGCCTTTCGGTGTTCCGCGAGCACGTCTACGTGCTGGGTAGCGGCGAGCAGGCACGCACCATCGTCGAGACTCTGCGCACCAGACGCGATGCCGGCATGGAAGTTGTCGACACAGAGGGCAATGGGGCGTTCAATGGACAACTCGAACGTTTTGCCGCGGACCTTCGCGCCTTCCGCAAACCGGAGATTCGCATTGACCGCGTCATCGTTGCCATGGAAGACCGTCGCGGATCGATGCCGTTTCGTGATCTCCTTGACCTTCGGGTAAGGGGCGTTGTGATCGAGGATGCCAGCTCCCTCATGGAGCGGCTCTCGGGCAAGCTGCCGCTGGAGGGACTCAAGCACAGCACCCTCATCTTCACTCAAGGTTTCAACGTGAGGGCATCGCAGCAGATTGTCCGGCGCCTGGTCGCCATCATCGTCTCTTTCATTTTGCTGGCGATCTGCCTGCCGTTCGTCCCGTTCATCATCCTGGCCGTGCGCCTCTCTTCACCGGGCCCGATCTTTTTCCGCCAGACTCGTGTCGGACTGCATGGGCGTCACTTTTCCGTCCTTAAATTCCGGTCGATGCGGCAGGACGCCGAAGCAAATGGAGCTGTGTGGGCGATCAAGAACGACCCTCGCGTCACTTCGCTTGGCAGATTCATGCGAAAGACTCGCCTCGACGAGATTCCACAGCTCTGGAACGTCCTCCGCGGAGAAATGGGATTTGTCGGTCCCCGCCCGGAGCGCCCCGAGTTTGTGCAGTGGCTCACCAGCAAAATTGACTTCTATGACCTTCGGCATATAATCCGCCCCGGGATCACAGGTTGGGCACAAGTGCGATATCAATACGGCGCAAGCCTCGAGGAAGCCAGGCAGAAGCTCGAATACGACCTCTACTACGTCAAGCACATGTCGATCGGTCTTGACCTCCTTATCATGTTTGAGACGATCAAGACGATCATCCTGCGAAGGGGCGCCCAGTGAAGATCATCTTCTGGCTGTCACTGATCGGCATTCTCTACACCTACATGGGATACCCCGTAGCGATTTGGATGCTCGCACGGTTGCGGCCACGGCCGTGGAAAGTCGCTCCGATCACCCCCAGCGTGAGTGTCGTACTCGCCGTGCATAACGGTGTCGCGCTGCTCCCGCGAAAGATTCAGCATCTCCTTGGCCTCGATTACCCCAACATCAAAGAGATTATCGTCGTTTCGGATGGCTCCACCGACGGCACAGCAGAATTGCTGGCCGATCGGCAGCATCCGCTTGTCAAAACCATCGTTTTAAAAGAGCACAGTGGCAAGGCAGTCGCCGTCAACGCCGGTGTGGCAGAAGCTACCGCAGATGTGATCCTTTTCGTGGATATCCGGCCCGAGATTGCTCCGGGCGCGATTCAGCAAATGGTCAGCCACTTCGCTGATCCGAGGGTCGGCTGCGTGGCGGGCGAACTCATTCTGCGCGAGGATGACCACGACGCCGCCTCTGCGGCAGTCGGCGAGCTCTACTGGCGCTACGAAAAGTGGATCAGGAGATGTGAGGCTACCTGCGACTCTCCCGTCGGGGTCTATGGAGGCTTCTACGCCGTTCGTCGCGAGCTCGTCGCGCAGCAGCCCGTCGGAATGATTCTGGATGACATGTTTCAACCGCTCTCGATTATCCGTCAGGGCTACAGGTCCGTCCTCGATTCGAACGCCTATGTCTACGACACATGGCCGAAGAAAGTTGGGGGCGAGTTTCATCGCAAGGTGCGTACGCTGGCGGGAAACTTCCAGCTCATCCAGCTCGCGCCGTGGACACTGACGCCGCAAAATCGAGTTCTCTTTCAACTTGTCTCGCACAAGCTCATGCGCCTCGTAGAGCCTTACCTGATGGTCCTGCTGCTTGTGTCCTCGTTGGCGCTTTCCGCCGGTTCGCGAGTTTACGCAGTTCTCGCCGCTCTTCAGATATTCGGCTTGGCTCTTGCTATCGTCGGGCTGCGCTCTAGGATTCCCGTTCTGCATCGCATCGCGGCTCCGGCCAGTGCGCTGCTCGTCCTCAATGCGGCCGCCGTCGTCGGGCTCTACAAATTCCTTATGACGCGCGGCCCGCTCTGGAAGATATGGAATTCGAGCAAGTCGGAGAAGATGGATCCAACTCCTGAAACTGAGAACCTCGCGCCGCCGGAATCTGTCGCCGCTGCTGCAGTAATTGAAACCGCCAAGAGCTTTCCCAATGATTCACATCAACGCGTGGAGGATAAGTCCGTCACGACCTCCCCGAAGGCGCTGTCCATTTTCATCCTAGGAGTCGGAGTCATAGTGACTGGTCTCGCATTTCAGAACCACATCGTCAAGGTCAGGGCGGCAAAGATGAAGCACATCGCCCCGCCTGCGCCGTATTTTCCCCTTGGCGCCATTTGGACTCAGGACGTGAGCCGCGCTCCCCTCGATCCCCAGTCTTCCGCCATGATCGCCTGGCTCGCAGATGCGGGCGGATGGGGAACCGGAAAGATGCAGGTCGATTTCAGCATCCGGGTTTTGGAAGCAGACGCCACCACTCGCTATGTTCCATTTCGCAAAGGCCAGGTGTTTTACAGTCCGGACTCCGACGTAGTCTCCACCTTTCCCCTGCCTGCCGGGGGCGGCATTGAGGGGCAGCCGGACTATCAGTGCGCTACTGACCAGAATGACTGCCATCTGATCGTAGTCGATCGTAGGCACGGCAACCTTTACGAAGCTTACCAGGCCAACTACGCAGAGAGTGTTGTTACTGCAACGTTTGTTGGGGTATGGGACCTCAACCGTGTTTATCCGCCGTCAGGGCGCGGAGATCAGTGCACCAGCGCCGACGCCGCCGGCTTCCCCATTGCTCCACTGCTCTTCAATGCCGACGAACTCGCATTGGGAAGCATCAACCACGCTATTCGCTTCATTCTTCCCAATCCGCGTATGCGCGCACACTTCTTCGTGCATCCCGCCACACACGCCGGGGCTCCGCGCGGGCCGGATTCCGCTCCGCCGTATGGCGCCCACTTCCGTCTGAAGGCCTCCTACAACCTGTCGCAACTGACCCCTGCGGCACAGGTTGTCGCGCGAGCCATGCAGAAATACGGCATGTTCCTGGCCGACGGTGGCAATATCGCCCTAACCGCGCAGAGCGACGCAGACACGACAGCAAAGTACGCCGACGTCGATTTCGGTCCTCACGATTTGCAGGCGCTCAAGGTAACAGACTTTGAAGTCGTCGTTGCAGGAACGCCAATCCGATTGACCGATGACTGCGTGCGGAATCCATGAGGCGGAAGATCCCTTCTCCGGTTTGCTCTCGGCTGCATGTGCTGATTTTGCGCTCCAGGCTTCAACGGATGTTCACCCCAAGGCGCAGGCATGGATGTGGGGATAAGTATTTTAAATTATGCGAGTTTGCGACGTTGTGGGAGTTTTCTGCGCGTGACTACAGCAGTTTTTAGATGGGGAAGGGCCTCAGGGAGGCGCACATCGTGGGCGTTGAGCAAGGCCTGATTTGTATCGGCCGGAGCGGGGATGCGGAGACAGTTCCCGTTGCCTTCGATGATCAACTGCATGACGCACAGGGTCTGTAGCTGATGAAGACCTTCTTCGACGGTCAGATCGAAGTTCGCCCAAGCCTTGCTCAAAGCCCTGCGGATCAGGTAGGCCAGCATCACCACCAGCACATGACCGCGGGTATGTTCGGCGGTGCGAACGTAGATGAGCTTGCAGCCATGTTGGCCGCACTCGCTGTCTGACAGCCCGTCGTATTCGCAGACCGCGGTGCTGAATCCTCAAATTATGTTCGAGGACGTCGGTTTTCTATTGTATTTCATCGCGTGAAATGATTCATTACATGATATGAAAAGAATTAGACCACGATGGTTTCGTCGTAATCTCCAAACGGCCCTTCGGGTCATGCCCGTCACTGTGTTGACGGGCGCGCGGCAGACCGGCAAGACCACGCTCACGCAGGCGACTGAGCCAACGCGGGCGTATTTCACTCTCGATGATGTAGGCGTCCTCGACCAGGCCGAGCGCAATCCCGATTCGCTGCTTGCCACGCGCCCCGTCATTCTCGATGAGGTCCAGCGGGCGCCGCAAATCCTGCTCGCGGTCAAACGGGCCGTGGACACACAGCGGCGGCCCGGAGACTTCATTCTGACCGGCTCCGCCAACCTGCTGCGGATGAAACATGTAGCGGACACACTGGCCGGCCGCACGATCTACTTGGATCTTCGGCCGTTTTGTCCGACAGAGTGGCAGGAACGCAAGGACGCATTGTTGCCGCTGGATCGTTTGTTCGCGCCGGATTTTGATTGGCGTGAGTGGCCGGACGAACCAGGCGACTGGCCTCGATGGCTGCTGCGCGGAGGCTTCCCGCCTGCACTCGAAATCGCTTCTGAAGCGGACCGCGGCCTATGGTTCGCTGCGTACGTGCAAACGTATCTGGAGCGGGATTTGCGCCAATTGAGCGCCGTCTCCAGCCTGCCTGATTTTCAGCGCATGATGATGCTGGCCGCGCAACGGACCGGCAAGCTGCTCAACCAGGCCGATTTGGCCCGCGACGCGGCGCTCAGTCATCCGACCACACACCGGTATTTGAACTTGCTGGAAACCGGTTGCCTGATTACGCGCATCCGCCCGATGGCGACCAGTCCCTCGACGGCGCTCGTCAAAGCACCGAAGTTGCTCTGGACGGATTGCGGCCTTGCCGCCTGGCTCGCCGGAATCAAGTCGTCCGCGGACGTAACGACCCGGATGGACTCGGGATTTTGGTCGGAGCAAACTCTGTTTCAGACCCTGGAGACATGGCGCGCCCTCGATCCGCAACAGCGCAAGTTGCACTACTGGCGCGACCGCGCGGGGCACGAAGTGGATTTCATTTTGGAAGATGCCGGCAAGTTGGTCGCATTGGAAATCAAGGCAGGCAGTCAGGTAACTACCAGTGACGCAACTGGAATTCGCGCCTTCCGGGATGATTTGAAGCGCAAAGCATCTCTTGTCAGGGGGGTGGTGTTGCATGGCGGCAAAGCACGTCCGCTTGAAGCCGGCGTTCTCGCGCTGCCTTGGGGATGGCTGGTCCCCAAATGAGGACTACTGGAGTGCGTGAATTGGACTGACAAAGGTGGTTTCCGGTAGGTCCATCCGTAAACCGTCCTCGGCCGAACCGCATTCAGTGTGGCGGCTTCTCGCCCCGACATCAGGTCCTCGACAGTCGCTGGTTGGTCTTCCATTTGGCCTCCCGGGTTGATTTGGATGGGACCTCCTACGAACTCCCTCATCATGCTCTACCCAGCATCCCTACCAAAGGTCCATCTTGAGGGCGACCTTTAAAGTCAAAACGTGGTGGTACGACATGCCATTGATCAGGATCCGCGTCATGAGAAATCTGATTTCATTGGGCCTGCTGTTCGCACCCTCGAAACAGATCTTCGCCGAGGCTGTCAAGGGCGGATCTCAAGTCCTTTTTGGGGCATTTTGCATGAAGCTGCATTCTTGCGCAGATATGTGTATATCTCCTTTAAGTACTTAAGATACGAAGCAAACCAAGGTTGCACAATGCTATAGGAGATCGCACCGAGTTCCGGTTCAAACATGCACCAAAACAGGCACCAGAATGGCTCAGCATGATTGTTGCTCAGGCAGTTCGAAGTCCCGGCGATGCGGTCGAAAATGGAAGAGTCTGCGGCCTATGACTGCGCGTTGGAAACAGAGGTCTGCGCCGAAGCCTACCGCGAGCTATTGGGCAATGCCGGTGGTTCCCAGTTCAAGCAGAGCGCGGGACAGGAGACCGGCAGCGTGGCGGACGACGCTTCCTTCCGCGGCGAAGTCGCCTGCCATGCAGCGCACACCCAGGGCCTCGATCCGCTCGATGTCTGCGATGATCGGTGCGGCGCCCTCGGCGGCATAGAGAGCTAGCGTTTCAGGAGGAATAGGCGCTGTATTCACGAGCGCATAATCGAAGATGGGGGCGCGCGTGTGCTCGTAGATGCGCTCGATGTGCTCGGAGGCGCTCAGGCCCAGGCTTTCATTGGCCTCCGTCATCAGGTTGCAGATGCAGACACGAGCGCCGCGAGCGCGAGCCAGCGCTTCGGGAATACCGTCCACGAGCAGGTTGGAAATGAGCGAAGTGTAGAGCGAACCCGGCCCCACGGTGATCAGATCGGCCCGGTCGATGGCCTCCAGTGTTTCCTTAAGCAGCGTTGCGCCGGGGGGATCGAGCATCAACTCGACGATGCGGCGGTGGCTGGCGGTGATCTTGGTCTCGCCGCGCACAAGCGAATCGTCGTCCATGCGCGCCACCAACGTTACGTTTGCGGTGGTCACCGGGTAAATGTGGCCCCGTGTTGCCAGGATCTTCGACGCCAGTTGGATAGCATGGCCACAGTCTCCGGTGATTTCTGTGAGCGCGACCACAAACAGGTTGCCGAAGCTGTGCCCCTTGAGCGCGTCGCCACCGCGAAAACGATGGGCGAAGAGCCGGGCCAACAAGTCCTCTTCCACGCTGAGTGCCACCATGCAGTTGCGCAGGTCACCAGGAGGCAGCATGTTGAAGCCCTGGCGAAGGCGGCCTGAGGAGCCGCCGTCGTCGGTCACGGTCACAATCGCGGCCAGATCGGAGATCGGACCCGACTTGGCATTCAGCCCGGCGGTGGTCACGTGTTCGCGAAGCCCATGCAGCAGCGTGGAAAGACCGGTGCCCCCGCCGATGGCCACCACACGCAGGCCCCGAGCGATTGACGAGGCTTCAGAGCCGGCAGAAAGCGGAGCGCATTCGCCGTTGTTCGCGGATGGTAAAGGGATCATTTGAGGAGTTATGGAATGTCGGAAAGCAGCATATCGTCAAATAGAGGATCGCCCTCCATCCAGCGGAATGCTCTCCGCGCAAGAGGCTGGAACAGGTTTTGGGGTTCCTCTCGAACACTCGCGCAAGGCTCCCTGAGCGAATCCCGGATGCGTCCTCCGGCCCGATGGCGAAGTTGGCAGAAAAATGACCACTGGCCGGTTGGTCAAGATGAGCCAAGAGCGGGGTATCAAAGGTGGCGGAATTGATTGTTTCCAGCATCAGCGCTGGCCTACTTTCGAAAATGGTAGGTCAGCCCCAAACTTGCATTCATTACGTCGAGGCCAGGGTTGACTGGCACGATGAAGCCGTTCGAAAAATGAAAATCACTGAATATGCTTAGGCGCAGATCGAATCGTTGCGTCAGTTTGGCTTCCACGCCCATTGCAGACTGCAAGCTGAAGTTCAAATAGGTAGCCTCCTGCGAAAGCACCTTCTGGGGGAAGACGAGAATCCCGCCCTTGGCGGTCAGGTAGGGCTTAATGGCTCTCTGGCTCCGCCACAGCATGCGAAAGCCGATCGGAGAAAACCCTATCCCAGGCACGATGTGATGGTAGCGGCTCGTCGGAGTGCCCCATATATCTTGTGTGAGCGGTGCGTGCAGAAGAACCAGCGGAAGAGCCTCCGCCGCGTAGTCCATTTGCGCTCTCAGGAAGTAGCCCCAGGAATGACGGTCGTACTCGACCCCTCCCATGTAAAGCTTGCAGCCTGAGCCGCTGGCAAAGATTTTGTAATGACCGTAGGAAGCCAATCCCTCCACAGTGAGTTCGCTGTCCACTGGTTGCTTTGCATTCGTAGCATCACTGGCAGGCCCCTCCCCCCGTGTCGCGCCATCCGACGAGGGCAGGGTTCGTACTTCTGTCTTGAAATTCATCTCCGTCGGAGGGTTCGTATCTGCGCTCGTGTTGGCCGCCTTCGTGTCCGTGTCAGATAGCCTTGCCACAACCTGGCAGTGGGCAGGATACGGCGCAGAGAGACAGAGCGCCGCGAGAATCAAGAGGCAGTCAAAAAGAGAGATCACAGTGAGGCGCTCTGCACCTTTCAAGAAGGACAGTCGGTATCCACCCGTTCGATCGTTCGCCAAGGTCCGCCCTCCGAACCAGGAATTCCATTTTCCCTTTCGACTACGGACGCAAATATCCCCAGTTTCATCCGCTCAAAGCCAAAGACCCGAGCGCGCTCGGATTGGCCTCCACGTAGAGCACAAAACCAAGATCTACCCTATTTTGAAGTATATTCACCAACACCTCGTGGCTGCATCGCAGAGTCAAGACTGTTTTCTTGTTTGCGCGAAGCTATTGCATTATTTGTTCAGCTAACAACAGAGCGCTGAGAATTCGCTAAGATGGGGTATTTACCTGACGCATGTGACCACTATATCTTGTGGTCTTTGGAATCCATGTTGGCGGAGCACTTGACAAGAGATTTATACGGGGCGAGATCGACAGCGACAGCCTGTTCGAGGAGCCGGTAGACCGCCCATCCATCCCGCACCAGAAAGCCTTCGAAGTCAGTCCCCAGGATCGCGCTTGCCTGCTCGTATCCGCGGCCCGGCTGAATGGAATACACCGTGAGCTTGTCACTGCTGAAGGCCAACATCCACCACAGCCGTCCACCTACCTTCCAGCCGGTTTCATCCGGCGTCACGCTGGGCGAGCCGCGAATCTGTTGTACCAACTGTTCATAAGTGGGTTCCGCTTTCCTGGCCGCTCGCTGGAACGCTTGCGCCAAGCCACCCCGGCTTACCCGCAACCCGAAGGCAATCTCCAGCACCGCCGCCGTCTTGCCATGCGACAGACCCAATCCCTTGTTCAATTCCGTGGCCAAGGCCACCGTCCGCGCCCCCAGTTGCGAGGCGGCGCCGCCCACGGCATCCGAGGTCTGGCGCGGATGCCGGCCCTGCACCCGCTCGCCGCAAGTCGCCGTGGCGACCACCGGCCCACGTGAATTCGAAACTCGATCCGTTTCACCTTGGGCTGCGGTATCTCGGTCTGATACTGCTTCTCGATCCTGGTCTGTTCCAGATCCCTGCCACAGTGCGGGCAACAGCCCGGCAGTTCAGCTTCCAGCGTTTGGTCAATGGTAGCGGGAATCGGACGGCGACTACGGCAGCCATACCCGGCTCCCGCTTTCCGCCCTGGCTTGGCAGGATG
>Ga0181530_10001645_pt1 | contig 27801 bp, 23 predicted proteins | sample PEATcosm2014_Bin_42_FD_119769 | JGI IMG/M metagenome (GOLD analysis project Ga0181530, IMG submission 119769) | Peatland microbial communities from MTU Mesocosm Facility, Houghton, MI, USA - PEATcosm2014_Bin10_60_metaG | ecosystem: Environmental > Terrestrial > Soil > Wetlands > Peat | place... | reverse complement strand
TGAGCGACGAGAGGGCTGCGGCCGCCGGGAGTTCCTCGGCCGGGACGAGCCGCGGCACCATGGCGTCGAGCGACGGCCGCTGCAGCCCGCCGATGCCGGCCGCGACAAGAGCGACCGCGAACAGCACCCACAGTCGCGGATCTGCCGAGAGCGAATTCACAACAAGGGCGCCGGTCACGAAGCACATCGCGGTCTCTGTCAAGCGGACCATGCGCCGCCGGTCGACTCCGTCCGCGAGCGCTCCACCGACGAATGCCGTGATGACCAGCGGAACGAGCTCAGCGAGACTGAGCAGTCCCACGATGAGCGACGAGTGGCTTATCCGGTAGGCCTGGTAAGGAATCGCGACATAAGTCACCAGGCTCCCGAAGAAGGACACGGCCTGGCCGATAAAGAGCAGCCGGAAGTCCTTCGAGCGCCGCAGCGGTGCAACGTCGATCCGGAACATCGTGACCAACCCGCGGCCGCGACTTGCTGCCTCGGCAGCCTCCGCCACCTTCTCAGAAACCGCGACGGGTTCCGGCAGGTCAGGCAGCGGACCGGCGCGCGAGCCGTCCGACACCGTATGGGAGTGGTCCATGATCTCCAATCCGGCCACCTGAGCGGGAGTCAACAAGCGGGGGACGTTGCCAGCCACGGCCCGACAGGGACCTCGTCAGTGTCGAGCTATCCGAAGCGTGCAGGCGGGGACCTGCCCCTCAACAACCTACGGGAACAGACCTCTCACCTCGATTGCCTCCCCCACTCTCTCAAGCGCCACCGCAACTGCCCCGCGCCGCGGCGTTACCTTCAGCTCCTGCGACCGGCGCCATACCGCATCAAATGCGGTGGACATCACACGGCGGAGGCGCTCGGCAACAAGGTCCCCCTCCCAGGCGAAGCCTTGACGGCTCTGGGCCCACTCGAAGTACGAGGCAGTGACCCCGCCGGCGTTCGCCAGGATGTCGGGCACGACGACGATCTCGCGCCGTTCGAGGATTGGGTCCGCCTCGGGCAACGTGGGCCCGTTGGCCGCCTCGACAACCAGCCGCGCCCCCATCTTCTCGGCCACCTCGGCGGTTATGACCCCCGCGAGCGCTGCCGGGATCGCGAGCTCGCACTCGATCTCCCAGATCCGATCAGGTTCGAGTGGGTCCGCGAGCTCGAAGCCGGCAACGCTGCCGGTCTGATCGACGTGTCGAGCCAACATGGCCGCGTCCAGACCTGCTGGGTTGTGGACACCGCCTCCGGCGTCAGTCACGGCTATGACACGCATGCCAGCCGAGGACAGCATGTACACAAGCGGGCCACCGACCTTGCCATGGCCCTGGATCACCGCTCGTGCCCCCATCATCGAGAGACCGAGCTCGTGGAAGGCCGCCCGCGTGCAGATGAGGACGCCCTGAGAGGTTGCTCCCACATGACCCCGGCTACCGCCTATGGCCAAGGGCTTGCCGGTCACGACACCGGTCATGGCCTCACCGCTGACCATCGAGATCGTGTCCATCAGCCAGGCCATCACATTCGCGTCGGTGTTGACGTCGGGCGCCGGGATGTCACGGTCCGGGCCGATCATCGAAGCGATGCCCATCGCATACCGACGCGTGAGGTGCTCGAGCTCGACCGCCGACAGCGTCGTCGGGTCGACCTGGACACCTCCCTTGGCGCCGCCGAAAGGGACGTCGACCACGGCACACTTGAGGGTCATGTCGGCAGCCAGGGCCATGATCTCGTGCGCATTCACGGACTGGTGAAAGCGGATCCCACCCTTGCCGGGACCGCGGGCACTGCTGTGGTGCACCCTCCAGCCTCGGAACACTTCGATCTTGCCGTTGTCCCGGCGGATCGGGACGGCCACCTCGAGGACCCGTTCGGGCAGGGAGAGCATGGAGAGCGTGTCTGGGTCGAGCCCGATCAGCGACGCCCCGTCCTCGATCCTCTCGAGGATGGCCTTCCATGGGTCGGAATCGGACATCGCTCAGCCTCCAAGCCTGTTCGCTCGACTTCAAGCTACTGACGGAAACCACCCTGCCACACAAGACAGCCACCCGGCGCATCGTGCGCCAAGGCACCACTTTGGCGGAGGTGCCCGCGCCGGCGCGCTAGCCGTCGTCGAGCGACGCTCCCTCGTCTGCGAGGACGAGATGCCAGGACTTCCGGTGCTCCTCGCACGGCCCGACCTCGAGCAGCGCCGCGCGGTGCTCCGGAGCCGCGTAGCCCTTGTTCGCCTGCCAGCCGTACCAGGGATAACGATCGGCGAGCTCGACCATGTACCGGTCGCGCGCGACTTTCGCGATCACGCTTGCTGCTGCCACCGAAGCACAGGTCAGATCGGCCTTCACCTTCAAGGTGACCTGTTCAGGCTCGATCCTGGTGGGTGAGGACGCCGAGCGCCCGGGACGCGTGAACCAGTCGTAGTTGCCGTCGAGCAGCACCAGGCTCGGGCGAACCGGCAAAAGAGCAAGTGCTCGCTCGCCGGCCAGCCGGAGCGCCCGTAGGATCCCGATCTCGTCTATCTCGGCCGCGCTCGCATGGCCGATCGCCCAGCAACACGACCAGGACTCGATCCTCGAAACGAGGGACTCGCGCACCTGGGGTGCGAGGAGCTTGCTGTCCCTGAGACCAGCGGGCGGTCTACGGGTGGCGGCGTCGACCACGACCATGCCGACCGAGACCGGGCCGCCGAGCGAACCCCGGCCTACTTCGTCGCATCCCGCGACCAACGAATGGCCTACAGCGAGCAGCTCGCGCTCGAGCTTGAGGTTTGGAGGACGTCCGGCGGTCATGCCCGCTCCTGGCCTGACGCGGTGGCGCCACTCACGCAGACGACGGTAGCTCCCAGCGCGAGGCCAGCGTGGGTGACTCCACGTTGACGAGTGACACTTGCGAATGGTCAGTTATGCTTGCGGTCCATGAACCTCTCGATCACATCACGTCTCGGCGTGGCGGCAGTTGCCCTCCTCGCCGGTGTGGGGCTGGCTGTCTCTTCAGGGGCCGCCACGGCGGCAACGGCCACCGCCAACACGCCCCAATCGACTACGCACGGAACGGCCAGCGTTGCGTATGCCGGCTCGCTCGAGTTGTGGGCCGCCACGGACCTCGGCCCGAAGTTCGAGGCCGCGACCGGCGACGGCTTCCAAGGCCGGGCGGCAGGCTCGGGCACGCTCGCTTCGGAGATTCTCGCCAACGAGATCTCGCCCGGGGTCTTCATGTCGGTCGGCAAGAAGAACATCAAGCGGCTCTGGCCGAACAGGTCAAAGTTCGTCATCCAGCTCGCAACCGACCCGCTCGTTGTGGCCTACAACCCGCAGAGCAAGTTCGCGCCGCAGTTCAACGCCATCGCGGACCACAAGGTCCCGTTTGCGTCGCTTTTCACGCTGCTCAGCTCGCCTGGTATCCGCGTGGGGCGCACCGACCCGAACGCAGACCCGCAAGGCGTCTACTTCATCTTCATGATGGAGCTCGCCCAGTCCACGCTCCACCTGTCGTTCGACCCCGCGACTACGGTGCTCGGTGTCTCCAAGTCCACCCCGTTCGGGTTGCCGGCCCAGATGGTAGACGAGGACTCGCTGATCACCGACCTCCAGGCTGGCGAGTTCGACGCCACGAGCGCCTATCTGACCCAGGCCATCCAGTACCACCTGCACTACATCACGCTGCCGCAGAGCCTGAACTTCGGGGTCCCGGCCGACCTCAGCAACTACGAAAAGGTCAGTATCACGCTCGCCGGCGGAAGCGTCGACCAGGGCGACCTCATCACCCTGAACATCACCCTCGTGCTGCCCGCCAACACCAAGAGAGCTCCCTCCCCAGCCGACCAGGCCGCCGACGACGCCTTTGTCGCCTGGATTGTCTCTGGTGCTGGGCGTGCCCAATTGAAGAAGGGCGGCTACCCGCTCACTCCTCCCGTTTACATCGGTGCCACTCCCGCGGATACGGCGGCGACAACGTTGCCTGCGAATGTGCTGAGCGCGTTCACCGCCTCGGGTGGTACAACCTCGTCCTGATGAGCGCGACCGCCCCGGCAGGCAATCTCGCCGCGTCCGGGGTGGTGCCGGGGTTCCCCGTCGCCGGGCGCCTGGTCGCCCGTGGGTCGACGGCACTGGCACTGCTCGGCGCGCTCGTCATCTGGCTGGCGCTGCTCGGGCCTTTCGCGGTGCTGATCCAGCACCTCTCGTTCCATTCCATCCGGGCGGCCCTGGGGCCGCCGGGAGCCCTCGAACCACTGTGGACCTCGCTCGGGGCGAGTGCCGTCGCCCTCGGGGCCATGGTGCTGCTGGGTACGCCGCTCGCCTACCTGCTCGCCCGAGGCCGCCTGCCACTGGCACGCATCGTCGAGCTCGGCATCCTCCTCCCGCTTATGATGCCGCCGCTCGTGATCGGGCTCTTGCTCATCTTCCTCATCGGCCCTGAGGGAACGCTCGGGAACCTGCTCGCCGACGTCCACCTGACGGGCGTGAACACGTTCTTCGCGCTCATCGTCGCCGAGTTCTACGAGGCCGCACCGTTCTACGTACTTGGTGCCCATGCCGCCTTCGCGTCGGTCGACCCCCGCATCGAACAGGACGCCGCCCTGCTCGGTGACCGCCCGCTGCAAGCCTTCCGCCGCATCACCCTCCCTCTGGCGGCTCCCGGGTTGGCAACTGGCCTTGCGACCGCCTGGGCACGTGCGATGGGTGCCTTCGGGGCCGTTGTCATCATCGCCTACTACCCCCGCGGGCTCCCGAACCAGATCTTCATTGCCTTCCAGGAGTTCAGCCTCCCCGGCGCGCTCCCCTTCGCGCTACTGCTCGTCGTCGCGGCGCTCCCCCTCCCTGTCCTGGCATACCTTTGGAGCGCGCGCACGCGTTCGCGGGTGGCTGGAACCGAGGCGCCGTGAATAGCGCGCCCACGCGACTCCTCGAGGTCGACCTGGTGGTGGAACGCCGGCAGGTAACAGTGAAAACCGGGTTCACGCTCGACGCCGGAGAGCGCCTGGCGATCTTCGGGACCTCGGGCGCGGGGAAAACAACGATCCTCGAGTCGATCGCAGGTTTCGTCCACCTGAGCAGCGGCAACGTACGCGTCGCCGGCAGACTCGTCGCCGGCAAGGTCAAAGGCGAGACGGCACTTGAGGCCCGCTACAGGCAAGTGGCCCTGGTGCGCCAGCCCACCACGCTGTTCCCCCATCTCACAGTCGAGCAGAACGTGGTCTATGGGATTCGGCGCTCGCCCGCCCGAAGCCGTATCGCCGAGCTCCTGGAACGCCTGGGGCTGAGCGCCTTCGCCCGCGCGCGCGGCGCCGCTTTGTCAGGTGGCCAACGCCAACGTGTGGCGCTCGGAAGGGCTCTGGCGAGCCCGTTCCGTGTGCTGTTGTTGGATGAGCCCCTGTCGGCCGTCGACGTCGCGGCCCGTGAAGCGCTCCGCCTGCTCACGATCGAGACCTCCCTCGAGCACGACGCGGCCGGGATCCTCGTGACCCACGACCTCGCCGAGGCGCAGGCGTTCAGCGATCAGCTCGCGATCATCGACGAGGGAACACTCTTGCGACTGGGGGGAGCGCACGAAGTGGTGCTCTCCCCCCTCACTCGCCGCGTGGCTGAGCTGGTCGGCTACGGCGGCTTCATTCCGGCCCCCTCGGCCGTCAACATGTGGTTCGCGATCCACCCGGACCGGGTCGCGCTCGGAGCCGTGCCAGAACGCGGCGTCGTGCTCACCGGGACCGTCCTCGCGACGCGCCCGTTCGGGCCACGCTACGAATGCACTGTGCGCGAGCAGTCCGGACAGCAATTCGTCATGCATGTCGACCAACCACCGGCGACCGGTGCCTTGTGCGCGCTCACGGCGCTCGACCCGCCGGTCGTCGCACCCTGATACCAATATGGGCTGATGACAACCGGCAATCACAGGGTCGATGACCGTTTCCGGCTCGCACGTCTCGCGCGTGGACTGTCCCAGGGCCAGCTCGCGGACATGGCCGGAGTCACGCGCCAGTCGATCTCGGGGATCGAGTCGGGCCGTTGGTCGCCGTCGCTCGAGGTGGCGCTGGCGCTCGCATCGGCACTCGGCACGAGCGTCGAGGATCTATTCGGCGCGACTCCCGAGCTGCCAGCCCTCGATGCCAAGCTCGCCGTTCCGACCAACGCATCGGCGCGTCTGCTCCTCTCGGAGATCGACGGTGCTCCAGTGGCGTATCCCCTCGTCGGCGACTCCGGCTTCGTCCCAGGCTTCCGGCCCGCCCTCGCCCTGGCGACAATCGCGCGGCCCGAGGTCGCCGGTTCGCTGATCGCCACCCAGCCGATCGCCACTTTGCGCCCCAGCGTCGTGATCGCGGGATGCGACCCGGCCCTCGCGCTCTTGGCCGGGCCGCTTGAGCGGCACCGCCCTCCGACCAGCCTTATGTGGTGGGCGTGCAACAACACAGCCGGGCGCCGGCTGCTCGAAGCCGGCACGGTGCATGCGGCGGCCGTTCACCGACGCGTCGCGCAAGAGCTGGCGCGCCCGGCTGATCACGAGGTCGTCGGATTCGCAGGCTGGCGCGAAGGTCTCGTCGTCTCTAGAGCGCACGCCGGCTCGGTGCGTTCGCTCGCGAACGCGCTCCAGGCCCGTCTTCGTCTGGTCAACCGCGAGCCAGGCTCCGAGGCGCGCAGGCTGCTCGACGACGCACTCGGCGAGCTCGGAGCAGATCCGACAACGCTCCCCGGCTATGACACCGCCTGTAGCGGGCACCTCCTCGTCGCGTCCTCGATCGCGGCCGGTCTGGGAGAGATCGGAGTCGCCAGCGAACCGGCGGCGTTGACGTACGGGCTCGGTTTCCTGCCATGGCAGCAGGAGATCTGCGAGCTCCACATCCCGCGCTCGCTGTTGGGCACCCAGGAGATCCACGCTCTCTTGGACGTGTTGGCGGGCGCCGAGCTCCCGGCCCAGCTGGCGGCGATCGCCGGCTACGACACCGGCCCCTGCGGCAAGGTTTCCGAGGCGTAGCCTGCACGACATGGCCGACGAGACAGATGACCGCAGGCCCTCGCCCGCAGCCGAACGCCCCGGCACCGCCCGTCGCAGGGTCGACATCGTCCCCCACACACACTGGGACCGCGAGTGGTATGCGCCGTTCCGCACCTTCCAGCTCCGTCTCGTCGACCTCGGGGACAAGCTGCTCGACCTCATGGAGTCGGACCCGTCGTATGCGCGCTATCTCTTCGACGGTCAGATGGCGGCCGTGGACGACTACCTCGAGGCTCGGCCCGAGAACGAAGGTCGCCTTCGGCGCCTCGGGGCTTCGGGAAGGATCTCCTTCGGCCCTTGGTATGTCCTGATGGACGAATTCCTCGTCTCCGGCGAGACGATCGTGCGCAACCTGCAGCTCGGGCTCGAGCGGGCGGCCGCTTTCGGGGGCGCCATGCAAGTCGGCTACCTCCCCGACATGTTCGGCCATGTCGCCCAGATGCCCCAGCTGCTTTGCGGGGCCGGCTTCTCGGATGCGGTCGTGTGGCGGGGCGTGCCATGGGCTGTCGACAAGACCGCGTTCTGGTGGTCTTCGCCCGACGGCTCGACGGTGAGGGCTACTTACCTCCCCGACGGCTACTCAACGGGTGCCTCGCTGGGTAACGACGCAAAGGCGCTCGTGCGGCGTCTTGAAGCCTTCGAGGAAGAGAACTCGAGTTGTTTCGTCGAACCGGACGCGGTGATCCTGTACCCCAACGGGGGGGACCATCAAGAGCCCGAGGAGTGGCTGGGGCGCGTCGTGGCGGAGGCCAACGCGATCCAGGACCGTTTCGACATCAAGATCTCCTCGCTGCCCGAGGCCCTCGCCGAGACCCCTCGCTCCGGTCTGCCGAGCTGGCAGGGCGAGCTCCGCTCCAGCGCCCGGACGAACGTGCTGATGGGAGTCGCGTCAAATCGCGTGGACGTCAAACAGGCTGCGGCCCGCGCCGAACGAGCTCTCGAGCATCTCGCCGAACCGCTGGCCGCCTTGCTGATGCAGCCCGAGCGCTACCCGGAGATGACGCTTCGGATCGCATGGCGCGAGCTCGTGCGGAACTCGGCGCACGACTCGATCTGCGCCTGCTCCCACGACGAGGTCGGCGCCGCCGTTCTCCACCGTTACGCCGAGGCGACACGGATCGCCGAGGGCGTCATGGCACGCGCCCTCGGCCGGCTGGCGACATCGTTGTCGGAACCGTGCCATGTCGCCGTGAACGCCTCCTCTCGGTCGCGGTCGGGAGTCGTCGAACTGGTCCTCGGCGGGCAAGGCCCCATCGAAGGCGCGCAGATCCTCGACGAGCGCTTCGGACTCGCGGCCGACCTCGTGCTGACCACGACCGAGGTGCGCGGCGTCCTGTCCGAGTTCGGCGGCCAAGACCAGCTCGGCGCGGGCGCCTACCTGGCGGGGGTCGAGGTTGAGGAGGACGTGACAGGCATCGACGTCGTCGTGCGCGTCCGTCCGGAGCGCACGAATGACGTGCAGGTCGAACAGATCAAGAACGACCTGCTCGCCCGGTTCGCGCTGCGGCCCGACGCCCAGGTCAGGGTGAAGCTCGACCAGGCCTCCTCGCGTCGCGTGCTGGCGCGCGTGGAGGACATCCCCAGTTTCGGGTGGAAGGCCTGGCAACCCATGGCTTTGCGCGACCCGGTCGCCGCCACCGAGGAGGCCGACGGCCGGCTCGTGCTCGCCAATTCGCTCGTGGCTCTGACCCTCTCACCGGCCGACGGCACCTTCGAGGTCAACGGCGTGCCCGGCTTCAACCGCCTCGTCGAGTCCGGCGATTTCGGCGACACCTACAACTACTCGCCCCCCGAGCACGATCTCATTGTCGAAACACCCGTGTGGACGACCTTGTCGCTGATCGAATCCGGGCCTGTGCGGGCGGTCGCCGTGGTCGAACGGATGTACCGCTGGCCTGAGAGGATCGACGAAGGCCGGCGATCGCGGACAGGCGAGCAAGAAGTCGTCGTCAGCTCCCTTGTCGACGTGCGGGCCGGCGAGGCGATGGTCCGGGTGACGACGAGCTTCGACAACGTCTGCCGTGACCACAGGCTCCGTGCCTGGTTCCCACTGCCCGAGCCGGCCGAACACTCGCGCGCCGAGTGCGCCTTCGGGGTGGTGGAGCGTGGTCTGTTCCACGAGGGCGGCCCGAGCGAGCAGGCCCTGGCGACCTATCCCTCACGGCGTTTCGTGAGCGCCGGCGGCCTCACCGTCTGCCATGAAGGACTGTGCGAGTACGAACTCGTCGACCTCGATGAGACCGCCGAGAAGGGCGCGATGCGGGCGCACGGCCTGGCGTTGACCTTGCTCAGGTCGACGGGCATGCTTTCCCGTCTCACTATGGCGAACCGCCCGCTTCCTGCCGGACCGGTCGACCGTCTCGAAGGCCCGCAGCTCCAGGGAACCCACACTGTGCGGTACGCAGTGGCCACGGGCACCGAAGACCCCTACGCACTCGCCGACGACGCCTTCGGCGACCTGCCGGTCGTCGCGAGCCTGGGCGGGGGTCGTCTCCCGCTCGAAGCCTCGATGCTCTCGGTCACCGGCGCCGAGGTGAGCTCGGTGCGCCGGATCGCCGGCGGTGCGCTCGAGGTCCGGGTCTTCAACCCCAGCGCCAAAGCGACGCAGGTCGCCGTCGGCAGGCGCCCTGCGTCGACCGCCGACTCCGGGAGCTCGGGGTCTCATCGCGGGCAGCTCGTCGACCTGCGCGGCCGCTTCATCGCCGGTTTCGAAGGGTCCTTTGAGCTCGGACCGTACCGAATCGCAACGGTCAGGCTGTCCGACGGGACTTAGACTCCCCCGGGCACAAGCCGTGCTCGTCCCCGTGAAGTCGTTTCGGGCCGCGAAGCTGCGACTCGCAACAGTGCTGGATGCACGTGCCCGGGAGGCGCTCGCCCGCGAGCTGGCATCGCGGGTGGTCTCTGCGGCCGCTCCTCTTCCCGTCCTTGTTGTGTGCGATGACGAGGATGTCGCGACATGGGCGACCGAGCACGGTGCCCGCGTCGCCTGGACACCGGGCCTCGGCCTGTCAGCAGCCGTCATGGTCGGTGTGGACCAGCTCGGCGCCGAGGGAGTCGAGCTCGCCTGCGTCGCCCACGCGGATCTTCCCTTCGCCGCGGGACTGGCGACACTCGGCGCCGCGGGAGGCGTGACCCTCGTGCCCGACCGCAGGCGAGATGGGACCAATGTCGCGGTCGTGCCCACCGGTGCCGGCTTCTGTTTTGCATATGGGGCCGGCAGCTTCGCGCGTCATCGCACAGAAGCGGCTCGCCTCGGCCTGCCTTGCCAGGTCGTCTACGACCGCCGCCTCGCGCTCGACATCGACCTACCGGAGGACTTGGCGCTCCTCAACGTGGCAACGTAAGCCCATGGAATCTAACCTGCCGGTCCCGAAACGTGCCCTCGCCGTCGGCGCGCATCCCGACGACATCGAGTTCGGTTGCGGCGGAACGCTTGCCAAGTGGGCGGCGAACGGTTGCGAGATCTTCCACCTCGTGTGCACGGACGGATCCAAAGGGACCTGGGACCCGACCCGCGATCCGGCCGAGCTCGTCGTGACACGTCGCAATGAACAGCGGGCGGCGTCGATAGCGCTCGGAGGCAAGGGCGAGGTCATCTTCCTCGGCTGGCCCGACGGCGAGCTCGAAGCCGGGCTCCGCCAGCGTTTCGAGGCCGCGGCCTGGATCCGCAAGATCCGCCCCGAGGTGGTCCTCGGTCATGACCCGTGGAAGCGCTACCGACTGCACCCTGACCACCGCAACGCCGGCTTTCTCGTCACCGACGGCATCGTCGCAGCCCGCGACCCCCTTTTCTTCCCTGAGCTCGACACCCTGGCGCACCGCCCGAAGACCCTCCTGCTGTTCGAAGCGGACGAGCCTGATCATCTCGAGGATGTGACGCAGTTCGTCGATGCGAAGCTCGCGGCGCTCTTGGAGCACCGCAGTCAGTTGCGCTCGACCATGGGCATAGCCGAACCGAACGCCCTGGACTACGGCGAACACCCCGAAGTGGTCACGTTCAAGCGCCGCGTGACCGAGCGGCTCACAGACAACGGGCGCAAAGGCGGCCTGGCCGCAGCCGAAACCTTCAAGCGCCTCGACGATCTCTAGGAGCCGGGGCCTCACGGCTCGCGCTCGGCTCACCCAGCTACAAAGGCGCGACGAACGCGACGGGGCCTCGCGGCAACAGCGCGCCGCGAGGCCCCGTCGATAACTGCCTTGGCTAAATGCCTTCTAGCTACCTACCGCGCAGCCTTCTTGGCCGGGGCCTTCTTGGCCGGGGCCTTGGCTGGTGCTTTCTTCGCAGGTGCCTTGGCTGGTGCTTTCTTCGCAGGTGCCTTGGCTGGTGCTTTCTTCGCAGGTGCCTTGACAGCAGGCGCCTTCTTTGCCGGCGCAGCCTTCTTTGCCGGTGCAGCTAGCGGGGCTGCGGCTTTACGGGCCGCAGCGGCCACCGGGGCCGCGGGCAGTACGGGCTTCTTCAACGCGGTGCGCGAGTTCAGGTCGGTCTTCAACCCCGCCCCGGCTGCGAAACCAATTCCCTTGGATGCCTTGATTTTCACGGGTGCTCCAGTCTGCGGATTGCGGCCACGTCGCGCCGCCCGGTCACGTACCTTGAAGGTTCCGAAGCCTGTGATCCGAACCGTCTCGTTGCGACGCAACGCCGACTTGATCACGTACTCGAACGCTTCCAAACCCTTTTCCGCCTGATTCTTCGTCAGCCCTGCGAGTTCGCTGACCTCGCCGACGAGTTCTGTCCTGTTCAATTTCGCCTCCTGGCATATTGTCCGGCCTTCCGCAATACAAGGTGATTTTCCCGCGGAAATCAAGCATTCTCGGATTCGGGGCACGCGACTCCTTTATTCTATGGCCTGTTCCACACCGGAGACTGCTCACGCCGAGGCGGGAGGAGGCGAATTCTGCCTTATAAAGCAAGGTGTTTCTCTCACGCAGGCTGGTGTCGTCGCCGCGATGGGCATCTCGAGCTCCCCGCTCGCCCCCGGTCCTTGACTCGCTGGCGGGAGGCTTCAAGACCGGCGATTTCGCCGTCACGCGTCATGCCGGGTCCTCGCAACGCAGAATTCGCATGAAAATCCCCCATCCCGCTAAGGGGCATTGCGGGACGATCTTGAGTTTGCTGGATGTCGGGCACACCAGGGGGCCCTGCGGAACCACCAACCGCCTTCTCCCGGGGTGCCCAACCACCATGATGTCGGCTGGTAGGAACTGCGGTTAGGACTAGGAGATGGCCGGTCCGCCTTATGATCCGCAGGCTTTGGCGCTCGCGACCTCGTCACAGCACGGCCATGGCATCTATCTCGGATCCTCGCTCGGGGCCCGGAATGTCCCCATCTTCGCCCGCCCACAGGACGGAGTACTCCTGTTGGGCCCACCACGTTCCGGAAAGACCGCCTCCGTGGTCATTCCGAACGTTCTCGCGGCCTGTGGTCCCGTGATCGCAGCCTCCACGAAGGCCGACGTCCTCGCGTCGACCTGGGCGGCCAGGTCTCGCGTCGGGCCCGTCCTGCTTTTTGATCCCAGCGGCTCGGTGCCTTGTCCAAGAGAGGTGGAACCGGTGGGCTGGTCCCCACTCGGGCTTGCAGGCAGATGGGACGGGGCGGTTCTCGTCGCCGAGTCCATGGTTCGTGCCGCACGCCCAGGCGGCGATCGCGGAGAGGCATTGCACTGGAGCGAACGCGCAGGGGCGCTGCTTGCTTGCGTGTTCCACGCCGGTGCCCTCGAGCAAAGGCCGGTGCACGAAGTGCTGGCAGCCGTCAACAGGCACGATCCTGACCAGACGCGCAGCGCGCTGGCTCGTCACGGAGCCGAACGGGCGCTCGATCTCCTGGAAGGCATAACCGCCACCGATGCGCGCGAACAGAGCGGGATATGGTCCACGGCTTCGGGCGTGCTCGCCGGTTACCGGACCGATGCCGCCCTCGCCTCGGCCCAAGGCCGCCTCCTCGATGCAGGGGAGCTCGTAAAGAGCCGGGCGACACTTTACGTGTGCGCCGGCAGTGACCAGCAGCGGCACGCTGCCCCTTTGGTTGCAGGGCTTCTCCGCGAGGTGCGGTCGGCCGCCTATCAGCACTCGCGCAGCGCGATGGTCGCTTCGTCTGATGATGCCTGGACAGGAGCACCTAAGGCGTCCTCGGGACCTCCGCTTCTTCTCGTGCTCGACGAGCTCGCGAACATCGCTCCCCTCCACGATCTCCCGACGCTCGTCGCCGAGGGTGGCAGTCAAGGTGTCGTGACTTTGGCCTGCCTGCAGGACCTGGCCCAGGCCCGGGCACGATGGGACCGCGAGGCGGACGGATTCCTGTCGCTGTTCGGGACCAAGCTCGTGTTCCCAGGCATCGGTGACACCCGGACCCTCGAGGCGATCTCCCTCCTGGCCGGCGAACACGAGGTGCCGACGGCGTCTGTGACCCGGGGGGCACGACGAGCCGGGCGCAGCGCGTTTGGACGAACCACGACGCGGACCGTGTCCATGCGCAAGGACCGGATCCTTCCTGTCGATGCCGTCGCCCGAGGACATCACGGGTGTGTGCTCGGCATCGAGGGCACCGAGCCCGGCTTCTTGCAGACGACACCTTGGTTCTCGAGCTCACCGTGGCGCGAAGCGGTCACGAACGGGCGCGCGCACGTCCTGGCGCGCCGGCAGCTGGGGATGCCCAGCGCAGCGGTCCGGGCGATCACCTCAGGCCGCGACCGGACAATCGGCCCACACTGAGCTCTCCCGCTCTCGGCCCGGCCGGCCGTGTCGGATCTCTCAGCGAGAAAGGCCTTGCGACCCCGGCGTTCGGCGGCCCACCGCCGGCGCGTCCCGTTCCATCGTCTGCAGCGCGCGGCGGAGCTCGAGCCGCGTGCCGGCCCCGTCCCCGGCAAGGCCGAGGGACCGCAGCGTATGCGGATCGCCGAGCGCATGCTCGCGATCGTCGATCGCGAAGCGGTGGCGGAAGGTCTCGATCACGAGCGCGCCGGCGCGCCAGGCCGAGCGATCCGGAGCGCCTGACCGGACCGCCCCGAGCTCCGAGACCAGATACCGCGGCCGGGCTACCTCCGCCGCCCGCCCGAGCCGCTCCCCTGTTTGGCACTGTGGCGGGACGATTGCCACGTGCACGCACTCGCGCGGCGCGACGGCCCCAACGCCGTTCGGCAGTGTGCCCAACACGACAAGTTGGCCAGGCGCGCCGGGTCCCGCGCGCCACGCCGCGAGCCGATGCGCCAGCCGACGCCCCTCGACGACGTCGTCGGGCGAGCCACCGGCATCGCAGATCGAAGCACGCAAGGAGGCGACGACCGCGTCGTCGCTCGCCACGACAAGGGACCGCTGACCCGATGTCGTACCCTCTCGCCACGTCGTGAGCAGCGCCTTTCGCGCCGCGGGGCCGTCTGCGACGACGAGGACCTCGCGCCCGGCGAAAAGGTACCTCTCCGCCACGCTCTCTTCGCCTCCGCGAACGCTCGGCGAATCAGGGCGGTCAACCCGTGCGAACGGGGCCAGGTGAGGCGCAACGATGGCGGCCGTGGCGAGCCGAGCACCGAGCGCCGCTGAGGGCGCGAACAGGATGGCGTGGCCGCCCGCCGCCAGGGAAGACTCGACGACCGACGAGAGCTCCCACGGGCCCATGCGTTGCGCTTCGGCAACCACGACGTCGCCGGTCCAGTCCCAGCTCGGCGGCATCTCGCCCACCGCCGTCGTTTCGATGCCGGTGGCCGCCTCGAACGAAGCGGCCGCCGCCCGTCCGGGCGCGATTGCGGCGACGCACGAGCCCGGACCGGACACCCGGGCGACCAAGTCGAGCGCCTCGAGCCGTCCACCGGGGCGATAGGCAAGGAGCTGAACGCTTTCCGCGTGCTCGCGAGCGATCTTCGCGAGCCTTTCGTGAATCTGGACAATGGCGGGTGTCGTGTACACGGGCTCGGCGATGCCGCCTGGGATCCCCCGGCGCGACGCTCCCTTGAGCACACGACCGAAAGGGTGGGCCGGCGCCGGCACGGCGACGACAAGACCGGCGTCCAATAGCCCTTCCACCGCGAGCTCTACGTCCTCGACGGCGGCGCCGAATGGTAGCGAGGCACAACGCGCCCGGACGAGATCACCCCGCCGGCACGTGCCGCCCCAGGCAGCGAGGCCGTGCTCGCCAAGCGCTTGTTCGGCCCACCGGCTTTCGGTGCGTTCTCCCGGCTCACTCGGGGCCATCGCCTGGGACCGGGCCGAAAGCGACCGTCCCGCCACCCCGGCAATCCTGGCGTCGGAGACGCCGAGCCGGTAAGCGCGCTCTCGCCAGGCGTTCACGAGTTCCTCATACGGGGTCCCGAGGTCCTTTGCCGGCCTCGTCTTCACCGAAGCAAGGCGCGCCGCGCGGGGACCGGACCGGCCGGCTTGCTCCAGGGCTGCCTCGATCTCGGCTGAGCGATTGGAGAAGGCCCGCCTCACGCCGGGCTCGATGCCCGCTAGGTCGGCCCAGGCACCCTTGAGCTCGCGCCACGAGACCCCCAGACGACCCGTGAGCTCGGAGCGCAACTGGGTTTCGTACAGGTCGCGGGCTGTGCGCAGCTCGAGGAACAGGCCACGGGCGTCAAGCGCCGACCAGCGACCATCCGGACCCGGCGCCAGGTTCGCGACGAGCACATGGCTGTGGAGGTGAGGGTCAGGGGCGCGACTTGTCCTGTGAAGAAAAGCCGCGGCCACAAAGCCGCCCGCTGGGACCGACGATGCGGCTTGCCCGCGCTCCAGGCTGCGCCGCACGCGGGCGCCCCGGCGCTCCAGATACCTGAGGGCGGCCGCGGCGGCTTGTTCGTGCCCGGCGCGCACCTGTGCCCGGATCTCCTCTGGAGCGAGGGCGTGCAGCACGCTCACCGACTTCGGCGTCGAGTACGTGCAGTCGTAGGCGGCGACGCGGACCCTGTGGTGGTACGCCGAGAGGACCTCGCCCGTGCGCGGGTCGACACCGGCGAGAAGCGCCGTCAACTGAGCGCCGTCGACGGTCCCGACCAGGCCGAGCGTCGAGGCTGCCCGCCCGAGCCAATGCCCTTCGGGTTCGACGAGCACACTGCTCCCCTCACGGCCTGGGGCCACCGTTTCGAGGTAGTACGCCTCCCTGCCCCGAGCCAGCTTGGCGACACTCAGCACCCGACCTGGTTACTGAAGAAATCGACCGCGGCACCTACCGGTTCGGGCCCAACGGCCGCGTGCCGTAGCGATCCAAGGCGCGGCGGGCAGCCTTCGCCCCCGCGTCGCGAAGCGCCGGCGGTTCGATCACCTCGGCGCCGGGCCCCAGCAGCAGGAGGAGCCGACCGAACCAGCCTTCGGCATCGCTGACGGGGATCGTCGCCACGACTCGGCCGTCCCCTGCCTCCTCGAGAGGCTGGGTGACGAGCCCTTCCACGGCGAAGCGCGCCCCGGAGGGCAGCACGACCGTCGCCATCACCGCCTCGGAGGCGCCAAGGAAGGCCTCCGGACGTGACAGAGCCTCGCGCACCTCGGCCGGGATCGAGCCGGCATTCGCCGCCGGCCGCCCGGTCGGCCGCACGGCCTGCACGCGGTCGATCTGGAAGCGTCGCAGGCCGCCTGCCTTGTGGCACCAAGCATCCAGGTACCACTTCCCTTCCCGGACAACTACCTGGTACGGGTCGACGAGGCGGGTCGAAGGCTCCGTGGCGGACGCGCCGAAGTAGTCGATCTCGACCTGTTCGCCCGCCGCGAGCGCCGCCTGGAGCGGGTTGAGTGACGGCGAGGAGTCGACCTCCACAGCAAGACGCGAGGACCCGAGCACCGCCTCGAGCTTGGTGAGCGCGCTGGCAAGGTCCCCCTCGTCGTCGGCCCCCGGAACGGCCAGCAACGCCCTCGCGGCGACGGCGAGGGCGAGTCCTTCTTCCGGCGTGAACCGGCGGGGGTGCGCAAGCTCGCGCAGGCCCTCGGCGACAACACGGTCCTCGTCGATCAACAGGTCGATCAGCTGGTCGGGCGTGTACGGCGGCACGCCGCAGCAGGCGGCCAGCTCGAGGTCGTGGAGCAGCTCGGTCGCCGACACCGAGAAGCGCGCAGCCAGATCCTCGAGCCGCGCCTCGCGCACCTTCGCGAGGTACACGAGGATCGCGAGCAACCGGTTCAGGCGGTCGCCGGCGGTCGCCTGTGGGGCGGGCATGGCGCGCTTGGCTGAGGGAACGCCCGCCGAAGCGAGATCAGGCGGACCCGCCGCACCTGGGGGCAACGCCGCGGCGGCCGACGACGAACGGGGCATGCGCGAAAGATCCGTTCCCCGCCCCGAGATGGCCACCAGATCCTCGAGCCGCCGGACGACGGCCGCGCGCAACTCTGGGGGCTTGAGCACCTCGGCCGTGTCACCGAGACCGACGACCCAGTCGACGAAGGCGTCCTGTTCGGGCGCGAGCAACTGCAGGCGCACGGCACCGGACGGCTCCCACGCCTCCACCGACCCTGCGCCGACGGTGGCGACGACGCTGCGGGCGAGCCGGGCGTCCACGACCATCACCACCGCCACCGCCGGCGACTCACAGCCCTCGGTGTCGGTTGGCCTCCTTCCGAGCTGCCAAGGGAGGAAACGCACGGCTTCGGCCAAGTCGAATCCCGCCGGCTGTTCGAAAGCCGCCGGCTCACCGAGGACCGGCGCGTCCTCGAAACGGTCGACGCGGAACCTGCGCAGCCCTGCGTCGGTGGCTGTCCGGTCGCGTCCGACGAGATACCAGGCCGTGAACTTGAAAGTGAGCCCATACGGCTCCACCTCGCGGTGCCGCCCCCGGTAACCGAAAGACACGAGCGCCCTCTCTCGCACTGCCTGGTGAAGAGGACCGAGAGCGGGCAACGACGGCAGGACCGCTATCGGAGGAAGGCCCGGCTCGGGGACTTCTCCCGTCGCGCCGAGCTTGGCCACCGCGTCCCGGCCTGCCGCGCCACCTAGTTGCACCGCGGCAACAGCGAAGCTCAGGGCCTGTTCCTCGTCCGGGTCGAGGCGCAGATCGGGAAGGTAGTAGTCCTCGGGGTGAATGCGGTATCCGAGTTGTTCGTCACCCGCCAGGGGCTCGACGCTGATCGGTATCCCGAGCGCACGAAGTGCCCGCTTGTCGCGTTCGAAGGCCTGGCGGCTCGCCTCTTTGCCCTGCGGGTAGCCCACGACGACCGAGGCGATCTCACGCAGGGAAAGCGGGCGTGACGCCTCGAGGAGAACCAGGACAAGGTTCGTCATCCGTTCAAGCCGGTCTTGCCTTCCCGCGGTCGCCATCTGCTGCATGGTAGGTCGACAGAGCCTGACGACCTACGTGCCTACCTCCCGCTCGGCAACCTGGACGCGACGACCCGCGCGGTGAACACCTCGAGGGCGTGGACGAAATGCACTGCCCGTGGCGACCAGAAGTTGTCGAAGCCGTGCTGGGTGAGAGGTAGCTCGACATAGGCCACAAGCTGAGTGCTCCTGGCCCGCAAAGCAGCCACGAACGCCCGGGCGCTCAGGACGGGGACCAGGACGTCGTTGCGGCCGTGGACAACCAGGAACGGAGGCGCCGACTCGCTCACCCTCGCGATCGGCGAGGCCGCTGTGAACACCTCGGCGCCAGCCTCGGGAAACACTCGATGCTCCAGGATGGGCGTGAGGTTGGCGTTGCCGATCTTCTCCGAATCCACGAAGTCGTAGACGCCGTAGAGCGGGATGCACGCTGCAACCGACGTGTCCTCCTCCTCGAAACCGGGCTGCCAGACCGGGTCGTTGGCGGTGAGCGCCAAGAGCGCGGCGAGATGGCCGCCGGCCGAGCCGCCCGACAAGAACACGAGACTGGGATCACCCCCGTACTCGGCAATATGCCGCTTCACCCAGGCGAGCGCCAGCTTGCAGTCGAGGACGTGGCGCGGCCATCTTGCCTTCGGGCTCAGGGCGTAGTTGGCTGTCACGCACAAAAAGCCCCTCTCGGCGAGATGCTCGAGCATCGGGATGCCCTGCTCGCGCTTGTCGCCCATAATCCAGGCACCGCCGTGGAAGTACAGGAGCACCGGCGCGGCGACGGGACCTTCAACCCCAACCCTGCGGTAGAGGTCGAGGCGATGGACGTGGCTCGCGTCAGCGGCATAGGCGACGTTGCGGAGCCGTTCGACCCTCCGTGGCCGGATCGGCACGGCCCCAACCACGCGGCGGGAGTCCTGCGCCGTCCATCTCCAGCGCGGCACCTGCTGGCCCGCTTCGCCAAGCGCGGACTCGAAGCACCTCCGCGACCGAAGGCCCGAGACGAACTGCGCCCCCAGACTCGCGCCCGCCACCGCGCTCAGCGCGAGACCCACCCGACCCGGCCAGCTCCCGAGTCCGCCCTCCAATCCGCAGCCGATCGTCGCGCCCGCAACGGCAGCGAGAAAGTGCAACGGTGCCTCACCGACGATCCAGCTCGGCGCGAAAAAGAAGGCTGAGCCCACCGGCCCGCGCAGCGGCACTAGGGACGTGAACGAGAGAACGAGAGCCACGACACCGACCGCGAAACACGCCCAGCTCACCGTGGCATGTTATCCATGCACACAGTAGGGACTTTCGGCCCTAGGGTTCGTGACGAGCCGCAGGCAAGATGCGATGAAACGTGACGACCGGGAGTCACGCTCAAGTGGAAGGGGGGATGGATTTGCTCGCAGCGCTCGTGCACCTGGGCGGGACCGGCAAGTACATCAGCTGGGGAGTAGTCCAGATCTCGCTCGCAAACCTGATCATCATCGCGGTGATGATCGTCATGCTGGTGGCCGCGATCGCGCTGCCGTTCCCCAAGCACGAAACGAGGCGGAAATGAGCTCAGCGCCCGCCGAGACCTCTTCCGGCGCCGCCGAGAAGGGCAACTGGACGGCCGGGCTCCGTGACTGGGCAGTCAAGGCGTTGCCACCGGAGCGCCTGCTGCCCGACCGTCAGCCCGCCTATGTCGCCTCGTGGGCCTACGTCTTCGGAGCGCTGTCGATCGCGGCGTTGGGAGTCGTGCTGCTGTCCGGCGCGGTGCTCGCCGTCGAAGGGCCAGCGTGGTGGCACAACTCCAACGTCGGGCTGTTCGTCAACTCGGTGCACCTGTGGAGCACCGAGCTCTTCTTCATGTTCATGGTCGTGCACCTGTGGGTGAAGTTCTTCATGGCGGCATGGCGCGGCCGACGCAAGGCGACCTGGATAACAGGCGTCATCGCGTTCGTCGTCTCCATCGGGACAGCCTTCACGGGCTACCTCTCCCAGCAGAACTTCGACTCGGAATGGATCGGCACCCAGGCGAAGGACGGCATCAATGCCACCGGCGCCGGTGCATTCTGGAACGTTCTCAACTTCGGCCAGATGTTGATGTGGCACATCGTCCTGCTCCCGGGTGTGGTGCTTCTCATCATCGGCCTCCATGTGCTGCTCGTGCGGCGCCGCGGCGTTGTGCCGCCCTTCGCTCCGACAGAGGCCCAGCTTGCACAGGCCGGGCTCAGTTTCGCCGCGCTGGCTGCTGCCTCCGTGCCTGTGCTCGGGGATTACCCGGAGCCCGCAGGGGTTCAGACCGCTTCACCAGCTTCGCCGGCGCAGGCGACAGGTTCCGGTGATGAAACGCCGGGCCTGGCCCAGGAGCTGTCGGGGAACCAGTCGGAGGACGCGTCATGAGCCCGACGCTCGCAACTGACAACCCGCGGGCGCACACGGCTCGTCGCTTCAAGCCGGACCGCGACGTCGTCGAGTGGCAGGGGACGTACCGGCCCTACGACGTGGCGAAAGAGGTCTTCGTCTGCTTCCTCGTCGTCCTTCTCCTGGTCGTCGTCTGCGCCGTCGTGTTCTCGTCGCCCGACGAGCGTCCCGTGACCGTGAAGTCGTGGTCGAACGCGGCGCCGGTGGACTTCGCCCAGACAGCGGTGACAGAGCTCGACGGCACGAGCGCATTGGCGACTTACGGCCCGCCGTACAACAACACCGCCGGAGCCGGTCAGAAGCTCGGCCCGATCTCGCTCGAGCGGGCTGCCGGAGTCAGGATCCCGATCAACACCGCCCAGGACTTCGTGCTGAAGCCCCTCGCGACCCTGCCCGACCGCCCGGCTCTCGATGCCGCCCTCGCCGAGTACCAGGGCACTGCGGCGACGCAAAGGGCGAACTGGGACGCCGCCTACGAAAAGGTCGTCGCCAACGCGACTTTCTCCAATGGTCAGCTCGTCGTGAAAGCCGGTCGCTACGGCCCGGTCGGAGTCCTCATCGCCAACCTCGAGTCGATGGCGCGAAGCGGCGCCCTCGACGGGGCCCTGCTCGCCTCGCCGCAGTTGTACGCGACCAACTACACCAATCCGCTCCTTTTCATCGCCGATGGCACCTATCTCGCGGACCAGGCGGGGCTGCGCCATCTGCAGGGAAGCCAATGGGGAATGATGAACGAGACCGGGAACTTCCCCGGTCAGGCCTGGCTCTGGCTCTACACCATGTGGTACCAGGTCCCGCCGATGAACACCTCGAGCAATGGCGATGTCGAGGTGTGGGCGATCATGATGGCGCTCACATTGCTCTTGGCCCTGCTGCCGTTCATCCCCGGGTTGAGGTCCATACCGAGGTGGCTGGGCGTCTATCGCCTCATCTGGCGCGATCACTACCGCTCCCTCGGTCCCGACATCGTCCTGCAGCTGCCCTCCGGTGGTCACCCGCCCGACCGTTAAGGTCTCAGGAGACCAACGGAGGGCTGATATGGCTTTGCGTGTGTTCTTGGTGGACGATCACGAGATCGTGAGAAGCGGCTTGCGGAGCATGCTCGAAGCCGAAGGCGACATCGAAGTCGTCGGCGAGGCCGGAACGGCTGCCGAGGCGACAACTCGCGGCATCGCGCTCGGTCCCGATGTGGCGGTCCTCGACGTCCGACTCCCCGACGGCGACGGCATCGAGGTCTGCCGCGAATTGCGCTCACGGCTGCCTGGCATCCAGTGCCTGATGCTGACGTCGTTCGCCGACGACGAAGCCCTCTTCGCCGCCATCATGGCGGGAGCGTCCGGTTACGTGCTCAAGCAGATCCGCGGCAACGATCTCCTGGACGCCGTGCGCCGGGTCGGGCGGGGCGAGTCCCTGATCGACCCGGCGATGACAAAGCGGGTCTTCGATCGCCTTCGGGACGGACCGACACGCGACGAGCGCCTGGACCGCCTTTCCGATCAGGAGCGGCGCGTGCTCGACCTCGTCGCCGAGGGACTGACGAACCGCCAGATCGCCGACCGCCTGTACCTGGCGGAGAAGACCGTCAAGAACTACGTCTCGAGCATGCTCTCCAAGCTCGGGATGGACAGGCGGAGCGAAGCGGCCGCTTATGCCGCTCGGCTGTCGGAGCGCCAGAGCGCCAGGGAAGCAGCCAGGCGGGCGGACGGCGGTGGCTTCGGGTCCGGCTCCTGAGCAAGGTCGCGGTCTCGAGAACCGCATACTCGTGGGGCTCGGGGCGGTCCGCACGCCAAGGCCAGGCGGGCGAGGAGGGCGGGCAGCGCGTTGGCAGGTGCTCACAGTGCACGACGCGCGGGTTGTCGCCATCGTCGGGTTTGGTCAAGGCAGCGAGGCCCTCGCTCACGCAGGCAGGGCAGCGGACTAACCCCTGACTGGATTCCCGCGCCTTGGCGTGGCGGCCCGTCAGATCCTGAAAAGCGCTTCGCGAAAGATCCTTTCGGCTTCATCAGGTCCGCGCAGTGAGACGCTGGCGACCTTCTTCCGGCCGCAGAGGAACAACACGAGCTCTTGGGGGCCACCGCTGAGCACAGCCCGCGGTTGCCCGCGGCGAGCGGCAATGCGTGCCCCGTCGGGCCTCTCGAGGTCGAGCCCGGCGCCTCGGACCTTACGGGTCAATAACCGTGACGCTCGACCGAGAGTCGTCCAGAGAGCGGCGTCCAACTGCGGGTCGTTTCTCGGCTCAAAGGTCGGCACCGCCCGACGAACGTCTTCGGTGTGCACGAAGAACTCGACGGCGTTGGCGAGCTCGTCGACCGGCCGCCACGCCAAAGGAGGCCCCGACCGCACCCTGGCCAAGAGGCCCGCATAGCCGTATCGCCGCAACGCAGACGCCATGGACGCGGCCGTGAGCTTGGCTAAGGCTCCGCCGAGCATGATCCCTGGCATTGCATACGGGCGGTGCTCGCGTACGTAGAGGTGAGCTGCCAGGTCCTTGGTGAGCCAGCCTTCGCAGAGCGTCGGCGCGTCCGCGCCGGACTCGGTCAGCACAGCACAGAGATGGGCGCGCTCTTCCCGCGCGAGGTGAGATGCCGTCAGGGGGCCTTCTTGGACATCGCTCCTAGTGACAGTAGCGGCCGCCGTCAGGCCCCGGGCCTCACCGAGGGCTTCGCACCGTTGCGTTCGAGAACCGCCGCCTCGTGGCGCAACAGCCATTCCTTCATCCAAAGCCCCCCGCCGTAGCCGACGAGGGCGCCGTTGGACCCGATGACGCGGTGGCATGGCAGCACGATGGCCAGCGGATTCCTGTTGTTCGCCATGCCGACCGCCCGGCTCGCCTTGGCGTTGCCGATCCGGGCGGCGACAGACCCGTAGCTCTCGGTCTTGGCGTATGGGATGTCCGCCAGCGCCCGCCAGACCCGAACCTGAAAGTCCGTCCCCCTAAGCAAGAGTGGGAGCTCGAAGTGCGTCAGTTCGCCCGCAAAGTACGCCCCGAGCTGTTCGACGGCCTTCGTGAGCGGGAGGCAACCCGGCCCCGGGGCCGAAGAGACCTCGCGAGCAGCGAACGAGCCGGGAAGATGAAGCTCACGCAGTCCCGACTCGTCGGCGACGAGCAGGATCTCACCTATGGGCGCGGAGAAGATGGCCGAAAAGACGGGTCCCGTGCTGACGCCGGTCCCCTCTGCAATTGCCTGCTCGACACGAGGTGTCATGCCGCTCGCTCCTTTCTCGCCGTCCGGCGGCGATCTGTCGTCTCCCGTCCGGAGATCACCGGCCCGGCCCACAGGTACTGCAACGCATACGAACGCCAGGGTCGCCACGCCTGCGCCAGTGACGCGGCGCGGCGCGGGTCACCTGGGAGCCCACGCGCCTCGAGGGCGCGCCGAACTCCGAGGTCGCTCGGGAGGAAGGCGTCGGGATCACCCAGTGCACGCAAACGGATGTAGGCCACGGTCCATGGCCCGATGCCCTCGATGCCGAGCAGCCGCTCGGCGGCGGCGTCCCAGTCGGCACCGGCGTCGAGGACGACCTTTCTCGACGCGAGGGCCGACGCGAGTCTGATCAGGGCCCTCGCCCGGCCGGCCGGGACCGGCAGTTGATCGGGCGCGAGCTCTGCGATCACAGTCGCGCTCGGGAACAGGCACCGGAGCGAACCGACCGGCTCCGGCAACTTTCGCCCGTACTCGGCCGCAATACGGCCTACGACCGTGCGGGCACCAGCCACGCTCACTTGTTGGCCGAGGACCGCCCGGAAAGCCAGCTCTTCGCCGTCGACATGGCCAGGCGCCCTGAGACCCGGCATCGCCCTGACCGACGGGCCGAGAACGGGATCGGCGCCGAGCGCCTCGGTGACGGCAACCGGATCGGCGTCGAGATCGAACAGCCGGCGCAGCCGGCGTACGGCCGCTGTGAGGTCGCGGAGGTCCTCGAGGGCCAGCCAGCACTGCAGGTAGCCACTCGTGCCGGCATCGACGCCGACCTCTGCCACACCGGACCCGTGCGGCAAGCAGAGCGTGCGGCGGTAATGGTCGGCATCACCATCTTCGACGCCGGGGACCGCCCGCGCGGCAAGGAACCCGAAGAGTTGCGCCGGCTGGAGCGGCGACCGATACGCCAGCCTGAGGGCGATGGACCCGGGCACGGCCCACGAGCCGACACGGGCCCCGTTCTTGGCAAACGCCCGGGCCCTCAGTTCCATCGGCACGACGGCGAAGACCTCTTGAATCGTCTCGTTGAACTGGCGGACACTCGAAAAGCCGGCAGCAAACGCGATCTCGGCGGCACGAAGCTGCGTCGTCTCGAGCAGGATCCGCGCTGTCTGAGCACGCTGGGCCCGCGCGAGCGCCAAAGGCCCCGCTCCCACCTCGGCTAGGAGCAACCTGCTGAGATGCCTCTCGCTGTAGCCCAGCTGGCGAGCCAATCCCGGCACGCCGTCGCGATCCACGACGCCGTCGGCGACCAGGCGCATCGCCCGGCCGACCACGTCGGCACGACGGTCCCATTCCGGCGACCCTGGTGTGGCATCCGGGATACAGCGCTTGCAGGCTCGAAAGCCCGCCCGCTGCGCCGCGGCGGCCGTTGGGAAAAAGCGCACCCGCGACGGCCGGGCGGCAGGTGACGGGCAGCTCGGCCGGCAGTAGATGCCTGTCGAGGTGACGGCGACGTAGAACCACCCGTCGAAGCGGGCGTCGCGGCTGCGCACGGCTAGGTAACGGGCGTCGTCGTCGAGCGGCGCTGAGATTGCGGCCCTCGCCGGCTCACAATCGGTCACGGTGTCCCCCATGCCCCGAGTCTGTCAGACATCGCGGCCAGGGTCTGGCGGAAATCGGACATGAGTGTCGCGGTGCCGCCGGCGGGCGGACCCTGAAGCCGACCGCCGACGCAGGTCCCCCGCTGCCAGGTCTGCAGCACCCGCGTGCCAAAACCAGGGAGGAGCTGTCGCCGCGGCCGGCTGTTCGGCGAGAAAGGCTTCGCCTTCCAGCCGCGCGGAAAGGGCCGTTTAGCACTAGGCTCCCGCGCCCACGCGTCTCGCGCCGGGCGGAGACCGGCCAGAGGCACGAGTGAGCGAAGAGGCTGCTTATGCTGCCGGGATGAACAACCTGAGCGTGCGGCCGATGACGTCCGCCGAGTTCGAAGCGTTCCGGGACCGGCTTGTCCGCGAATACGCCGCGAAGCATGTCCGCGCCGGAAACTGGACCGAACAAGAGGCGCAGGCCCGTTCGGCCGAGCAGACAGCCGAGCTCCTGCCCCAGGGGGTGGAGACCCCAGGCATGCTGCTGCTCATGGCCGAGACGGCCGAGGGCGAACCGGTCGGGCACGTGTGGGTGGGTCTCGTGCGCCGACATGGGCCGGGTGCGTGGATCTACTCAATCGAGATTGCGCAGGACCAGCGCGGCAAGGGCTACGGCCGAGCCTTGTTGAGACTTGCCGAGCAAGAGACCGCGCGCCGCGGCGTGGGAGCGATCGGCCTTAACGTCTTCGGGCCGAACACCGTCGCCCGCAACCTCTACGAGTCGGCTGGCTACGAGACCGTCTCGTTGCAGATGCACAAACAGCTCTTGGGGCCGGACTGAACGGCGGAGCATTGCGAAAGCCTGGCGTCCCAGACCTCAGGGCCTTGTCCCGCCTTCGCCCGGAACGACGGCCCGTCCGACTCGACCTGAACGCGCCTGCGCTCTGGCGAGGCGGCGAAGGGCTGAAGGTCCGACCGGCAGTGCGGTCCAATACTGTTGGCCCTGACGAGGAGGTCCGATCGTGCCCCTACACCCTCACACGCCTGGTGCCACCAGTGACGACGAGCTGAGCTTCCGGCCGCAGTTCTCGCAGCACGCGGAGGTGGGCGAGGTTCCGCGCCTTCGCATGGCCGACAAGGGCATGCCTCCCCGGATCGCCTTCCAGATCATCCACGACGAGCTGATGCTGGACGGCAATGCCCGACTCAACCTCGCGACGTTCGTGACGACTTGGATGGAGCCCGAAGCCGAGGTCTTGATGGCCGAATGCGCCTCGAAGAACATGATCGACAAGGACGAGTACCCACAGACCGCCGAGATCGAGCGGCGCTGCGTGAACATCCTCGCCCGGCTCTGGCACGCTGCGGGCCCAGGCGCCACCGGGTGCTCGACAACCGGCTCGAGCGAGGCGTGCATGCTCGGGGGCCTCGCCCTCAAGTGGCGCTGGCGGGAACGGCGCCGTGCCGCGGGGCTCCCGGCCGATAGGCCGAATCTCGTGATGGGAGCGAACGTCCAGGTCTGCTGGGAGAAGTTCTGCCGCTACTTCGACGTCGAGGCCCGGCTTGTCCCCGTCGGACCCGAGACCGCCCATCTAACGCCGGAGAGCGCCGCCAGAGCGTGCGACGACAACACGATCGGGGTCGTGGCAGTCCTTGGGTCGACTTACGACGGCGCTTACGAATCGGTGGCCGAGATCGCCGGTGCTCTCGATGACCTCGCCGCAGGAGGTGGCCCCGACGTTCCGATGCACGTGGATGGGGCGTCGGGCGGCCTCGTGGCCCCGTTTCTCGACCCCAGGCTCCGATGGGACTTCCGTGTGCCGCGCGTGCAGTCCATCAACACCTCGGGTCACAAGTACGGACTCGTCTACCCCGGCGTCGGCTGGATCCTGTGGCGTGACGGCGAGGCCCTGCCCGACGATCTCGTGTTCAAGGTCAACTACCTCGGCGGTGAGATGCCGACGTTCGCCCTGAACTTTTCGCGACCGGGAGCCCAGGTGGTGGCGCAGTACTACAACTTTTTGCGCCTCGGTGCCAATGGCTACCGCGAGGTTCAGTCCGCCTGCCGGAACACCGCGCAGTGGCTCGCCGCCGAGATCGAGCAACTCGGTCCGTTCACGCTCGTGTCGAGAGCCGAGGGGATCCCCGTTTTCGCCTTCCGCCTGACAGAGACGTTGCCCTACAGCGTCTATGACATCTCTGAAGCCCTCCGCGCGTTCGGCTGGCTCGTTCCCGCCTACACGCTGCCGCCGCGCCTTGATGACGTGGCGGTGCTTCGGGTCGTCGTGCGCAACGGCTTCAGCCGGGATCTCGCGAAGATGCTGCTGGACCACCTGCAGACAGTGATGAGGAGACTGGCGACCTCTGCCGGGCCGAACCGGGGCCGGACCGAGGAGAAGGAGAGCTTCCACCACTGACCCGAAGTCGCGGCCTGGCAACCTCGTGGATCCCCCGGGCGCGAGCACCCCCTCGTTACCATCGGGCGCAGCGTGATCGGAAAAG
>Ga0181530_10001643_pt1 | contig 27827 bp, 18 predicted proteins | sample PEATcosm2014_Bin_42_FD_119769 | JGI IMG/M metagenome (GOLD analysis project Ga0181530, IMG submission 119769) | Peatland microbial communities from MTU Mesocosm Facility, Houghton, MI, USA - PEATcosm2014_Bin10_60_metaG | ecosystem: Environmental > Terrestrial > Soil > Wetlands > Peat | place... | reverse complement strand
GCGCCGAAGTGGGTATAAGCCACTGCTCCTCCCGGAGGCCCCTCCACTGGTGGCTCGCGATGGATTCGAACCATCCGCGACGGCTTTATGAGAGCCGCGTTCTTCCTACTGAACTAGCGAGCCGTTTTGTTCCCTCGAAAATTGGCTGGCCGGGCAGGATTCGAACCTGCGCATGGCGTGAGTAACAGTCACGTGCCTTTCCAGCTTGGCTACCGGCCAAAAACACATCCGTAAAAAGCAAGAGGCCCCGACCTTTGTCGGAGCCTCGGAAATCGAATCTGAACTTAGAAATCTAACGAATAATCAGACCAATCCCGAGGGCCGAGCGCGATTGACGCGCCGTCTCATAATGGATTTGGTCTTTATAGTCATCTTCGCAATGGAGTATAGCACGGTCATTTCGCAACCGAAACGCCCGTATCGCATGCCTTCGGGTTCTTGCAGATTGTGTGAAACTCACAGGCCCGGCGGGACACCGGGCCCGTGAATTTAGTTGACCCATTTCGTCTGCTCCAGCGCACGGATGTATTCGATGACCGAATCGCTCCAGCCATCGATGTTCATCCACTGGCCGTAACCGACGCCGTTCTTGTAGCTGGCCACATTAATCATGTACGCCTGCTTCGTGAGTGGCGCCGGCGCGACAGTTTGCGGATCGCCCTCACCGTAGCCCTGCATAGTGGTGGTATCCGAGTAGTGCCACTGGCCGTCCGTGATGACGATAATCCGATCATAGCCGTCACGATTTGCGGCGGCGACACCGAGTCCACCTCGGCTCCAGTTGTTCTTGGTGGTGGCCAGCGCATCCCGCAGTGCAAACCCGCGTCGCGGAGGAACCTCATACGCCTTCTCGTTGAATGCGTAAACGTTCACCCGTTCGGCAGTTTCGCGGAGCAGAATAGCGAGCCCCGCGGCAGCCTCAAAGCGATCCATGTCGCTGTTTCTGCTGAGTCGCGCCATCCACATTGAGGGGCTGGTGTCCACAACCAGCGCAGTCGTTCCCGGCAGCGCAGGCTGCTTCTTGAGCGAACGGAACATCGCCTGCTCAAGTTCGGCCTCGTGCTTCGGAGCGTACCGCGCAGCGGCGATGAAGCGGAACGGCAGAACGCGGTCCGTCTTCATCTCACCCAGCGCACTAACGACCAGCTTGTCGCTGACTCCGGCTTCATGCATGTTGCGCAGGTTACGGAGCAATGCTAGTGCGCCCAGCTTCTGTTCGCGAAGCAGTCGCTCCCAGGCCTCGCGCTTGTCAGTTCCGGCCGAGATAGCAACTTCCCACGTGTCGGGCGTGGTCAGGGTTCCAGCGATCAGCTTCTTCCACATTGCTGCCTGAGCCCCATCACGGGGCTTGGCATGGCAGAGGAAGAGTACATCCCGCAGCTTGATGGGCCCGCCACGGTCATACTTGGCGAGCTGATACTCGTCAAACTTCGGGAAGGCCGCAGCCAGCCCCTTCTTCACCTGGCCCGAGAGCGGCACACGTCCGTCCTTCCAGTAGATGGCGACAAACTCTGCAAGTTCGTCGGCACGCTGGAGAATGCTTGCGAGCGTCTCCGACACCGGCGCACGGTGTGTCTTTTGACGCGCCATCTCGCGGACGAGCAGAAGCGGCGCGTGACGTAGCTTCATCTGCTCGCGAGCCTCAATGGCAAGGGCGGCCACCTTCTCGGCCGCGACCTTTGGCAACAGCTCGGCTATGCGGCCGGCGATCTCGATCCCGTCCTCGTAGAACTGGCTCTCCCAAAGCAGGCACGCAAGCACCGAGCGCCGTAGCTGCATCTCCGGAGAGACGTGACGTGTGGGCGTGCCCTCGTGTGTGCGAGGCGCAGTGTTGAGATTCAGTGTGTTCAGTCGGGCCATGTTTTCCTCACTTTCAATGCGCGTCGTTTAAGACATCAACGCCGCAGAATGAACTCCTCATCTTCGGTTTTTATGTATGCCAGCCTTCCTGGGATACAGGACAGAACAAATCCGTCCCCCGACTCTCGAAGGGCCTGCAACAGTTCTTTCTCCCGCCCATCAAATCGGCCGCCCATCGCCCAGCATGTTTCTGGAGCTCCCATCTTCCGGAGCGCAGCAAAGACATTCGGTGGCAAAGATCCCGCGCCGCGAAGCGGAATCAAGAACTCGCGATCGAGAAAACCGGACTTCAGATGGTCAAACTCGCCGATCAACTTACGACGCTTCTTCGCATCGCCAAGGAAACCAAGAAATCTTTCCTTCCTGTTGACTTCGACGAATCCTTTTACAAATGCTTCCTCGTGATTCATAGTTCCATCCGAAAAGACAACCCGTGCCGTCCTGCTCTTCTCGCCGGGGAATTTAGGCGACGACGGTACTTGTCCGATGCCCTACCTTTGAGCTACACGGCTCGAAGCCATGGCAGGAATCGAACCTGCAACCGTCGGATTACGAAGTAACCCTCGTCTTCACCACCGGCGAACGTCTTTCCAAAATTCAAGTGCCAATTTCGTCGAGAAAAGCTCTTGCTAGTTTCGGCTCGCCAGGTACATTTGCAGCGCGCAATGAGCAGTAGTGCAGAAAGCGTTCAACCACGGAGTTCGGCTGGCCAAACTCTGCGCGCAGAACATGTATCTGTTGCGCTCGACGCCTCAGATCATCGGCTGCCGGCCAATGAAGATACCTGCGTTCCTCCAAGTGCTCATTTTGTCCGAACAACCCCCATCGCCCTGCTGCGCATTCCTTCAGCAACGGAATAAGAGCTTGCTGAAACGCCGCTTCCATCTCATCAAGACGACTCTGTTGGATTCGCAAGCGCTTACTTCCACCACCCGATCCCTCCGCGCAAGCTTCAACCGGACAACCTTCTGCCGCGAGTTCGTGTATTAGATCGATGAAATCGTCGGCCATTCCTTTCGCCTCGCCACGGATCTTGTCATAGTTCCTGATCACGAGCTTGTACGGCAGTTCGAGCTTGTTGATCCCACCTCCGGCGATGCTGTCACGCAATGCATCGAAATTGCGCCCGTGCCATTCAGGCGCGCCTACCGCACGGAAGAATGCATCGTACACATCGTCCTTCGTAGACCAGCCTGCCCCGTCCAAAACAACATCTTTCATGACGCTCTCCAAATCGATCGCGCGCACGCATCACCCCTTAGCACACCCGCCGGGGAATTGTCGGCAACGGTCTTGCTCTGCCAATTGAGCTACACAGCCATAGACTGTGGCAGGACTCGAACCTGCTCCCTTCGAAGGAACCGTCGCACATCACCACCGGCGAATGCTCTACACCAGGATTCCGTGACTCGCTGCCACCTGATTTAAGCGACTTTCCCCTCGCTCCAAAGCCAATAGCAGACCTTGAAACTCAGCCATCGTTTCAGCGGACCGAGATGCATGGACAAACTCTTGCGCTTCTCGTTCCAATGCATCGGGAAAGAATCTGCGATAGAGCTCCACTTTCTGCCGATCACTTGCCTTTCCCAGGAAAAGCCTGTAGTCGATCCTTCCTGGACGCAGCAACGCCGGGTCCAATTTCTCGAGGTGATTCGTTGTCATTACGAACAGCACGCCGCTCGGAGCATGAAAGCCGTCCAGTACATTCAGCAACCCAGAAAGAGTGACGACATTCGTGGATGCATTCTCTTTTGTGACTATCGTCGAATTTTCATTCCTTCCGCTTCTCAACTCTGGTTCTTCGCGAGACTGACTCCCACGCATGCAATCAATGTCCTCAAACAATAGGACAGAGTTCGCCGGTACCTGATTCACTGCTCTCATCAAGCTACGATCGCTGAACTCCGCAAGATTGATGACATAAATCGACAAACTACAATTCGCTGCCAGCGCCGAGACCAACGAGGTCTTTCCGGTTCCGGGAGGGCCATAGAACAGATAGCCTCTGTGGTAAGGAACCCCCAGCTGCTCGTACCGTCGTTTCGATCTTCGAAAGTGTGCAACATCGTCCAGCAAGTGTTCCCTCTCACCAGGCTGCAGAACTACCGACGTCAATCCACGCGGCGAGTAGCCCTCCACGTAATCCCACCCGTCGTCGTATATGTACAGGTACGACTGCACACCGTGTCGGTCGACATGGCAACGGACAACGTCCTCGACAAATCTATCGAGGAAAACTCGATTCCGTCCAAGAGTCCTAAACGTCAGGGACTCAACGCGCCTGCCGCTCCGTTCGTGGGTGTTCTCAGTGCGAGAAAACCACACTTCGAAAGGCCTGCCGCCATACCAAAACCAATGCTTGCCAGGGGCTGGGATCATGGCAATCCGCTCGTTGCGCACTGTTGTATCGAGATCCACGCGGCGGATTCGCTTCAGAAATCTCTGTTCAAGAAACCACTCCTTCACCCACGAGAACGCCGCATCATCGTCCTTCACAGTGACTACCATGGTGGTCTGGCTCACGATCCACTCCCAGATACTTTCGGGAACGGCCCGCAGCCAGACACTTATTCCGCCGATGATCATGAGTAGCAGACCGCCCGACGCAAACTCGCTCCGGCCGGTCAGCATACTTTTCAGAATTTGCCACATATTTTCTTTCTAACCGACACAAGGTCGGACAACTTAGACATACGTTCCGTTAAACTCATTGGCCGGGGAACGAGCGACAACGGAACATTAGGTGTCCTTCCGTTTAGACCACGCGGGCACAATTCCCGCGGCAGGATTCGAACCTGCATCTCCCGCGTTCGAGGCGAAGTAACCGTAGTCTTCACCACCGGCCAATCTTGCGTACTTTGATTAAACAATCTAGTCAGGGAACAGGCAGTCACGGAAGGGCTTTCGCCCAAGAGGATTCGAACCTCCCAGCCCGAAGGCTGTTTCTACCAGAGAAGTATCCGTAACCAATCACCACTGACCGAACGAGTCAAGCTGGGGGAATTTACGGGAGCGGTATAGTCGATTTACAGTCGAAGGAACCGCGACCTACGCCACCCAGCGAAGTTTTCTGTTGTGCGGAAAGAGCGCCTGGTTGAACCGATAGGATCGGTTAGCGCGACCGGAGCGACGCCCTATAGCAACTCAGTCGAGTTATCGGCTGATGTTGCCCGCTTAGCGATTTGTTTTCGAAATCCACCAATTTGGGCGTCCTTTCGTAAGAAGATGACCTAACATGCCACGACTTCGCGTCTTTTGCAATAGGAAAATTCGTCAGATTGCATCTTCTGAAGCGCCCAATTTGAGCATTGTCCTCCTTGTGTCGAGTACGTCTCGCGTTGACCGTATACCAAACCTATCGAAAGCCTTGTGCACTCACGTCTATTGACCCTCACTCGGGCTGAACTGAAACGCGACTGCGCCCTTGTGCTTCGACCACCTCGAAGCGCACCGGCAAGAACTCGCGGATTACTTCCATGTTCGTTTTTGCATGCATGTTGAGGCTTTTCGCGGTAAATGAACCCCCTCCGGCCAATGCGATGGGCAGCAGAAGCTGATCGGCTAGGTGCTCATCCACCACCGCAGTCGAATGCATGTACGCATGTGCCTGTTCGGCTGCGTCTTTCGCAACGTCTTCTGCACTCACACCGAGCTTCCCAAATGCGGTGAAGATCTGTGTCACACTAGAGCTCGCCAATTCAATCATCACCAGGTTGCCGGGACTAACTGAATTCTTTGTGTCCTCGCAGCGCAATGACTCGGCGTCCCAGTTCAGTAACTTTCCAACCGTATCCAGTTCCCGCTTAGCGATGTGATAGGGCAAGTTCGCCACAAGGGCCGTGGCTCGTTTCGCCGTGATCTCGCCCCGCTCCTTCAGATTCATTGGTTTCAAGACATCCGCCGGAGTGATCTCAACCACAAACCGCCCTCCACCCGCCGGATAAAAGCCGTACCGTTCGAGCTCAAGCTTCACTTTCGGCCCCATGCTCTCGATGAGCGGTATGAAACTCCGCTGAAGGAAATCGAAGGGCGGAGCAGCTGGATTATGTGTTCCACCCTCGATCTCAACCCGGCTTGGTCCGGCGGCCGTGATCAGCGCTGGCAAAATCGTCTGAAGCACAAGAGTTCCGCTGCCCGCAGTACCAATCGCGAAACGAAAGTCCCCCGCGCGAATCTTGCCCGGCACAAACGTAAGCGCTTTGGAACCCAGCGAATCCCCCTCGACTTCAGCAGCGCCAACTTCTGCCGCCGCCTGGACTGCTGTTAGGTGCTGCCGCAGCAGTCCAGGCTTCTGCCGATTTGCGCGGATGTTCTCGATTCGGAAAGGTCTTCCGGTTACAAGGGACAAGCTGAGTGAGCTGCGCAGAATCTGCCCGCCGCCTTCACCGAAAGACCCATCGATCCGAACCATCGTTTCTGCCTTCACAACTTCCGTTTTAGGCATCAATCATCCTTTCACGCAAACAACCTGACGCAGTGTGTGTACGATTTCCACCAGGTCGGCTTGTGCCGCCATAACTGCATCGATCGGCTTGTAAGCCGCTGGCGTCTCATCGATCACATCTGCGTCCTTGCGGCATTCCACGCCCTGGGTCATGCGGATGTGGTCCTCCACCGTGAAGCGCTTTTTTGCTTCGTGGCGAGACATCGCACGACCTGCGCCGTGGCTGCAGCTATGGAAGCTCTCCGGGTTGCCCTTCCCGCGCACAATGAAAGAACGTGCACCCATGCTGCCAGGGATAATTCCCATATCTCCCTCGCGCGCACGTACTGCGCCCTTACGCGTGACGAGAACGTTCTGGCCGAAGTGCGACTCGCGTGCCACATAGTTGTGGTGGCAATTGATGCTCTTCAGTTCGGCTGTGAACTCCGGCACGTGTCCGCTACCGCGAACCGCATCCACGATCTGGTGCATCATCAGGTCCCGGTTCGCGCGAGCAAAGTCCTGCGCCCACTCGACAGCTTCGACATAGTCATCAAAGTGTTCCGTGTGCTCGGGGAAGTACGCAAGATCACGGTCCGGCAAAGTGACAAAGAATCTTTCCATGTCCTTCTTTGCCAGTTCGATAAAGTACGATCCCATGCGGTTTCCCACGCCTCGCGAACCGCTGTGAAGCATGAACCAAACGATCTCGCTTTCGTCCAGGCAGACTTCGATAAAGTGGTTTCCCGTTCCCAGCGTTCCAAGGTGGTTCACATGATTTCCGCGATCCAACTTAGGGTGCTTCGCCAGGATGACGTCGTATCGGGGCTTCAGACCTCCCCATGCCTCCTGGTTGTCAGCGGGAATTTCGTGCCACGCACCTCGATCTCCCGCCCCGCCGTGATTGGTACGACCATGCGGAACGGCCTGCTCGATCGCTTCGCGGATGCCATGCAGATTATCCGGCAGATCACGAGCATTCAGTGAAGTCTGGACCGCCATCATTCCGCAACCAATATCCACACCCACCGCTGCCGGAATGATTGCGCCTTTGGTTGGAATCACGCTTCCAACTGTCGCGCCAATTCCCCAGTGCACGTCAGGCATCGCGGCGATCCAACGAAACACGAACGGCAACTGGGCGACATTGAGCAACTGCCCTTTCGCCTGATCCTCCAACTGCACGCCTTTAGTCCACGCCTTGATCGGAACACCCTGTCCGCGTGGATAACGTTGTAGGTTTCGCCTGACATTTTGATTCTCCTTCCGCACTAGAGAAAAGCAAGTGTTGGGCCATAAAGGGCCTTTCTGCAAGTTGCTGAACTGTCGAGTGTTGCACTAAATGGCTCGTGCTTCGATATCCGAGTGTTTATATTGTAAGATAAGTTCATATTCCAATGGATAAGGATAAGCGCAGTGTCGTCGTTATCGGCTTGCTAGGCACCACCCTCGATATGGGCAAACACCCTGATCGCTGGCAGAACTGGCGTCCTTCCGTTTCTCTCTGTCGACAGCCAGACCTTATTGTCCGTCGCTTTGAACTGCTGCATGGCAAGCGCGACTCGTCCTTAGCAAAAACGGTGCGTGCTGACATACGAACTGTTTCGCCGGAAACGGAAGTCAGTCAACACGAGATGGAGTTCAGCGACCCTTGGGATTTTGAGGAAGTCTACGAGACTCTTTTCAAGTTCTCTCGCCACTACCCATTCGATACGGAATCGGAAGACTACCTCATCCACATCACGACAGGTACTCACGTCGCGCAGATCTGCTTGTTTCTCTTGACCGAGTCGCGGTATATGCCAGCCCGGTTGGTGCAGTGTTCGCCAGAACGAGATCGGAGTTCGCCAGGAACGATCAAGATCATCGATCTCGATCTGTCCAAGTATGACCGGATCGCCTCGCGATTTCGACAAGAGCAACGCGAGGCAGTTTCTTATCTCAAGGGAGGCATCGATACCCGGAATAGTGCATTCAACCATCTGATCGATCGAATTGAGCAGGTTGCAGTCGCGACCCGCGATCCTCTGCTACTCATGGGCCCGACGGGTGCCGGCAAATCGCTCTTGGCAAAACGAATCTACGAATTGAAAAAGAACCGCCGGGCCGTAGAGGGAGCTTTTGTCGAAGTGAATTGCGCGACTGTGCGTGGGGACGCCGCCATGTCTGCGTTATTCGGTCACGTGAAAGGAGCGTTCACCGGAGCTCAGAAGGATCGCCCCGGTTTGCTTCGTGCTGCGGATAAGGGAGTTTTGTTTCTGGACGAGGTTGGAGAGCTTGGTCTTGATGAACAGGCAATGCTGCTTCGGGCCCTAGAGGAAAAGACATTTCTCCCTTTAGGTTCGGATGATGAAGCTCACAGCGATTTTCAGCTGATCGCAGGGACGAATCGGGATTTATTTGCTGCTGTGCGCCAAGGCAGATTTCGTGAAGATCTGCTGGCACGCATCAACCTCTGGACATTCTCGCTCCCAGGGCTCAGGAATCGTTCCGAAGATATAGAGCCAAACCTCGATTTCGAACTAGATCGTTTCGCCGAGAAAGCTGGGCGACGAGTCACTTTCAGCAGAGAAGCTCGGGACACATTCCTGGCGTTTGCGCTGTCTCCCACTGCCAATTGGTCCGGGAATTTCCGCGACCTGAACGCGGCGGTCGCTCGGATGGCTACGCTAGCACCAGGCGGTCGAATTTCTATTGACATAGCAGAGGAAGAGATCAAAAGGCTGCTGGCATCGTGGAGCGCCCCTGGCGAGTCGCCTTCTCCAGTCGGCCTTCAAGAATTTCTTGATGACAGGCAGTTGGAAGAACTGGACCTCTTCGATCGCGCCCAACTGGCCTTCGTCGTGGATGTGTGCAGGCGCAGTCGCTCTCTGTCGGACGCCGGTCGTACGTTGTTCGGCGCATCGCGCGCGCGAAAAACCTTCTCAAATGATGCGGATCGGCTCCGCAAGTATTTGGCACGCTTCGGGGTTGAGTTCTCTCAACTTCGCACACATCTTGGAGACTTGCAGGGTTGACGCTGCGCCTAAGCTACGTGCACGCTCGCTTGGCTGTGGAGATGAGTAAGGAACCGAACTCTGAGCAGGACGCCAGCAGCGGGTGAAGATGATTCTGCAAGCACCTTCAATGCCCCTGCAAGACAGGTCAGCCCCGAGTCGGACATTTCTCGGCGCGTCTTCTCAAACCATACTCGATGCCCATGAAGTCCGCTCTGGCAGCCAGTCTCAGCGATAGCTTGGAGGCGGCGGTTCAACTCGGTAACGATGCCGTACAAATAGCTTCTGCTTGGAACCACCAAATCGTCGTCAGAGACTCCCTCTTCTGGCAGCTCCTCATCCTCCTCGGGCAGAACCACACTGGGAGCGTGATTTGGTGTGGGCTGCTGAGGGAGAGCGTCGAACGACAACTGAAAAACGGGGGGGTGTTGATCATTTGGCCGTAGGATTGAGATAGGCTCAACCGTCAGCAAGTCATCCCGGAGCGCAAGACGCACCAGAACGCGCCACCGTACTTCTTCAGGCGGTTTCAGCCCTTCCAAGACGTTGATGGCTTCTTTACTCCATTCCCGGAAAGGAAGTGAGAGGGTCAAGACTCGGTCTCGTTCATCATGAACATCCCAACTGAATGTCTGTGTGACGGAATCAAAAAACCGAGAGCCAAAAGCGCTCGGCTCCAACACAACAACCATATCGATCGAATTTGGGTCACGAAGCCCGAGCGGCTGTCTCTTACGCACGTACTGCTGCAGGACTTCCCATGAGCCAAAAAGTCTGCTGTCGAATGCGAGTGTTTGTGGTGCAGTGGGCGCCAACACGAGTGCACTTGTCTTCGTCGAGCCCGAAATCCGTCCGCTGACCGTGCGGCGAGCATTGCGGAGCTTGAGATTGCAGCAAGCTACCTGCTGAGGACTCTGGGAACCATCCCACGGACCTTCGCCATAGAAGCGCTGGCGTGGATCGAACTGTTGGGTACTAGGCCGCGCCTCCGACCAAGAAAGGAACTCGTGAGTCTGATTCGACCAGAACAATACCGTGAGCCCGCTGTAGCCCGACCCCGTCTTCCATGTGTAGGCTCCGACTCCGCTCAATTCGATTTCGGGCACATCCACGTATTGTGCTCGACTTACTCCTACAAATTCTGGCCGTGGAGTTTCCCCTCCTCGCCCAATCGCTTCCATCAAGGCATAGACGCGGGCAGCCGAAGTGAAAAGGCGCGACTCGTCGGCCCGTGCCTCTCTCTGCAAAATGGACATCACTTCATCCGAAATGGTCCTCAGGGCGAGCGATACCCTGGGAAGGTTTGCCCCTTGAGCCGATACCGACAGCGTCAAGAGTCGATCGGCTAGGGCCGGCGAGACATGGCTTAACCCTACAGTAATCGTATCCTCCAGTACCCCGCGCGCGGACGCCAAGATCTCCTTCTGCGTTCGTGGAGTACCAGAGAGCTCAACGAGCGATTGCTGTACCCCTGGGACGGGAATCTCTAAGCCGAGAGATTTTCTGAGCGCAAGGAGTGCCGCCACAGCAACCCGCATTCCGTTTGCCTTCGGGAGAATCATTCCGTCCACACCGCCACCGGGCACGAACCGCGCCTCCACGCTGCTGGGCAACAATCGAATGAGCACTGTTTCCCCGTATTCGATGACAGGGGGAAGGCTGTTCCTTTCCAGCAAGGATGCCCCGGCTCGATAGTCCGCGGCTCCAACCCACGACTTGATTCGCTCAGGTGTAATGAGGCCAATTTCTTCACGAATGGAATCCGCGGTTGCCCCAGATTGTTTTTCGACCGGAACAAGGGATTGCGTTTGCAAGTACAGCCCGGCAGTCAGAATGTGCTGGCAGATTCCAGGCGCGGGACAATTACACGTAGCTTTGGCCGGGCCACTTGGAGGGATAGAGACTTGAAAAGGAGGTACCTTGATCTCCAGTCCTGCCGCAGTCTCCTCCAAAACTTCAACGGCGACACCTTTCTCCATATCTTTTCGCGCGCGTCGAAGCAGGCCCTTACTGGCCAATGCTTCCCACGCCGCATCGTCGAAACCGGCGACCAGGGCAGCGAGTTTGCTTACGAGATTGTCTTGGCTAGCCATTCTGCAAAATGTTTGGGCGTAAGAGCGGCAATGTCCATGCCAACAGACGCCAGCATCTCCGCCATACGAACGTCGTAGCTGGGGTTGGCATTCTCGTCCAGCGCTGCCAGCCCCAGCAGTTTTGCGCCAGCCTCGCGGAAACGATGGCAAGATGCAAGCATCTGGTTAGGCGCCGCACCCTCACAAAAATCACTTACCAAGACCATGATGGTTCGGTGAGGATCTTCCATAAGCTGCTCGCAATAGCGCATGGCTTGGCCGATGTTTGTGCCGCCGCCAAGCTGAACACTCATGAGAATCTCAACTGGATCATCCACCCGGTCGCTCAGATCCACAACTGATGTATCAAAAACCACAACTTTCACATCGATTAAAGGGAGCCCGCTGAGAATTCCGGCCATCACAGCACTGTAGATAACGGAACCCGCCATGCTTCCGCTTTGATCTATGCACAGAATGATGCGCCAAGGCAGGCGACGTTGAATTCGGGAGAAAAAAAGCACCCGGTCAACCGCCATCTGCTTTCGACGCGTATCGAAATTCTTGAGGTTTTTTCGGATGGTTCCTCGCCAATCCAGATTCTGTGCGATCTTCACGTTGCTGTGTCGAAAACGGTTTCTCCGGCCTGAAAATGCTCGGCGCACCTCTGCCACCAGCCGCTGTTTGATCTCGTCAACGACGTTCCGGATGATGCGCCGCGCTTCGTTCAGGACCTCCCCTTTCAGGTGCCCGCGAAAGGTCAGCAGCATCTTGAGAAGGTCGAAGTTGGGCTCAAGACGACGGAGAATCTCCGGATCAGTGACTAGCTCCGTCAGGCCATAACGATCGAGCGCATGTTTCTCGATTACCGCCACGGTCTCCTTTGGGAAAAGGTCGCGAATTTCGCTAAGCCAGCGGGGGACCGTGAGTTGACTAGGGTCCAGAGTACCCTCGCCGCCGCCGGGGCGATCCTGGTCGTCACGAACGCCACGACCTTGATACTCACGTGAGTAGAGGAAGTCCAAGGCGTTCTCAATCCTCTGTTGTTCGACGCTCATGCCTACGTTGATCTGGTCCTTGGCATACTGACCGAGCACCAATCGCCAGCGAGCGAGCGTGGCCTCTTGGAGGTTACTCATCCGGCTGGCCTCCAGGCCAATGTCCCAGACCGTCGTTGGCTAGCGTCTGCAGCACGAGAGCAGTGATGCGGCGATTTGCCTCAAGCTGGCTCTCCGTCATGCGGCTCTGAACGAGTTCACCGAGATCTTTGCGGCCGTGCAAACTCGCAACAAGGGCCGCAACTTTGTCAGTCTCGCGGGGTGTCAGATCGGCGAGCGCCAATCGAAGGCTGGGCAAAGCCGAAATGAACTCCGCCTCATCCCAATCCCCGATGATGTCGTCCAGCGAGTGGATCAAGTGCAGGTTCTGCCAAGCTGCCTCCCTGCAGGTCTTCAAAAGCCCACGCAAAAAGCCCACACGCTTTTGAGAATCCGAGATGCCAATCAAATACCCTAAGACGAGTTCGTCAAGCTGTGCCTGATCCATGCGCCCTGCGCTGTACAAGAGTCCGGCGATGGCACCGCAAATAGTGCTGTAGGGAGCATGAGATTGGTTGGGGGTTTTGAGGACGCGAGCCGCTGGCTCCCAGAACAGTTCCTCATCGAGCAGATCAGCCGATCCCGCAGCAAGTAACTCGCGAATAGACGACAGACTGTCCAAGGCCGAGGCAAGCTCATTTTCTGGACACTGCCCCAAGGTGGGCACCAGGTAACAGCCCCGCTGGTAGGCAGCTTTCAAAAGCTCGGGAACTTCCGTAAGGGAGTGCGCTTCGAGTGGTTCCCGTGACTGCCAGAGTAGAAGAAGCTGGTTGGCAGCGCCGATAGCCTCGACAAAAGATGGTTCCTCGCTGACGGTCGCGCCAATCAAGCTCAGCAGTTGCGAGGTGTGCCGATGTAACCCCATCCTGCAAGCTCGAACCAGCATTGATACGGCCGTTCTTGCGCTGCGACCGTTACCTTCCTCCTCCATGCGACCAATCGCTTCCCGCAAGCGGTTGGTCGTGGCTTCCTCGACCGTAGATCCGTATACAGCCGCCTCGACGAGTGCGCCTTCGGTCATGGGGCTCCAGGCATATTGCCAGTGCTCATGAATTCGTTCTAGCCCGGTACCACGCACAAAATCGGGACCGGCCACGAGAGCTGCGAACGGCACTCCAAGAAAATTAAGGGAGTGTAGGAGTCGACTGGTCCGCCTGTGGTTCTCTTTGCGATAGATCTCCAGTGAAACTCGCTTCTTGAGTGAATCCTGAATATCCAGTCGCGCTCGCTCGGCTTCCTTACGAAAACTGGCAACTATGGGCGGAACTCCTGCAGTCGCGGGGACGTCTCCGATATCCTTCCCTGTCAGCACATGTGCAACGATCCCCATGATGACCGTGCCTTCGGCGTCCATCGCGCCTTTTACAAAACAACTCCGCACTCCGTCGAGGAGGTCTTCGCGCGTTGGGCCGGGATGACCACGCAAAGAGGCGAGGAGCCGGGCTTGCTGCAGCGCGGAGATTTCGTCCGCGGTTGACAATGCAATCTGCATGTCCTTTTTCCGGGTCATCGCGCCGATCTCGACCAGAAGGTCGGTGGCCACAGTCGCGTGTGAATTCGAATTTCCGCTGATGAACTCTGCCCACAGGCGGTTGTAGTAGCTGGGAGCCGGCATCCCTGCCGAGTATCCACTGAGAGCGTCCAGCTGTTCGAAGCTGTAACGTATGAGTGCCTGTTGGACTTCTTCGGAGGATCGTGCCTCTGCGGCCGCCGGTTTGTGCCTCTTGCCCACCAAGTGCGGCAGCGCGATGGTGTGAAATCCGCCCGTAACCACCAAGATGGGCTGTCCGCCCCTCGGCCGTGTCGCATGCTCTTCCTCGATAGCCGCGGCCATGGCAAGCTCGCGCGCGGTCGTGCCGTCTGCTTCTAGCGATCCTTCACTGGCATCGTGACGAGCAAAGAAGCAATAGGTCGCGACTTCACGCACGAAGGATTCTGTCGAGCGTGATTGGAAGTCGGCCTCGAAGAGATGGTCCCACATCTCGTTGAAGTCACGACAGCCACTCCGTTCGGCAAGCGCATTCAGATATGCGCTTCGCTGCAAATATCTTTCTTGCATCAAGCTCTCGATGCGGGGCTTAGACATTTGCCGGCCTGCAATGTGCTCCGCGAGAACCTGATCGGCGTAATCGAGATCGATAAATCGCATCTTCGCTCCGGTTTCGTTACCGACTCGAAGTGCGATGAGTTCTGGTGAGTATTCGCAGAAGGGATAATACGCAGCAAACCGTGCAGGCCCTAGATCAAGCTGGTTTTCGGCCGGCTTATGGAGTTTTCGTTGAACGTCAATGAAGTGCGTGTAGACCGCAATCGGAGGCTTGGTTCCAGGATCAAGTATGGTCGGAATGAGAGGGGTAAAGCTGGCGGGGCCTTCCACCAAGATCGTTGATGGCTTCAGTTTTCGGATCAGACTTGCAAGATGCCAGGCACATGCGGGACTGTGATGGCGAATGGGAAAGTATACGCACTCTGGAGTTCGAAGCGCACTAAGCGCGAGATCCAGCACAGCAACATCAAAGGGCGTTACATCCGAGGTCGGAACCGTCGCCATCTTCGTGAGCGCTCAGCGATCTAGACTCTTTCTTGCATCCCAGTACGATTGCCACGCGCGGCTCTTTTTGGCCCTCGCCTTTACCACAACATCAAAATACTGTCGGAGTTTCTTGGCGTCTTCCGGGTTGTCTTTGAGCACGGTGCCGAGCAGTTGACGGGCAATGTGAGATCCATCCATCTCGCCGTCCCCGAAATAGTGTGCTTCGAGTCCTGCTGAAAATCCCACCGCAACAGCTTCGGCTGTGGACATCACTGTGGATGGGCGCTCAACCACCGTTCCATCTGCGGCAACACCACAGCGGAGGTCTTGAAACGTAGAGACAAGAACTTCCATAACGTCGGAAGGACAAGCAACCGGGACCTGGGCTTCGCGGAGTAAGGTTTCCGTCTGCTCCGTGACGAGCTTGATCTCCAGCTTCCGGTCTCCAATGGGATTCACAGTCTCGAAGTTAAACCGCCGTTTGAGGGCGCTCGACATCTCGTGGACGCCACGATCTCGAACATTCGCGGTTGCGAGAACATTGAATCCTTTTTCCGCGAAGAGAGCAGCATGCGAACCCGAAAGCTCAGGAACGTGGAGAACCTTATCGGACATGATGCTAATCAGGCAGTCCTGAATCTCGGGCTGGCACCGTGTGACTTCCTCGAAACGCACAATCAACCCATGCTTCATCGCGGTGTACATGGGAGACGGCACCAGAGCGGTTGGCTTTGGTCCCTCGGCGAGAAGCATGGCATAGTTCCACGAATACTTAATCTGGTCTTCGGTCGTGCCCGCTGTTCCTTGAATCGTGTTAGTCGAGACTCCAGAAATCGCTGCCGCCAGAAGTTCGGAAAGCATGGACTTCGCTGTCCCTGGTTCGCCTACCAAAAGCAAACCACGGTTGCCCAACAGTGTCACGACACACCGATCGATCAAGGCATCGTCGCCATAGAATTTCCTGCGGACAACCGTGGAGCATTTAGCCCCGTCCAATTCGTATGTCAGGGCTTTCTCATTGGAGCCAGCAATGAACGTCCTCACCGATTTCGGCGAAAGACTCCACCCTTCCGGTTTCTTGCCACTGTCGGTCGCTTTGAGAGCCGCCAGCTCATCGGCGAAGAGAATCTCGCACGGTGGTCGTAGAGTGTGCACTTCGGCTTTTGTGCCTGCTCGGGCCGTTGTCATCCTTCAGATCTCCGTTTGCTTCTCCCAATCCTGGGCAAATCCAGATCCTTCGGCGGCAGCCATGCGAATATCATTCCAGCACTCGGATAGTAAGACTCGCGGCAATTCACCGAGAGTCACTTCCTCGGGAATCGATGACCCGCCGTCCATCTTCTTGCGCGCAAAGTAGAGACGTTGTAGCGCTACCGTGCGATTCTGTTCCGGCAACCCATTTCCCGTAAATTCAATGATGGCCTCGATTCCTAGGCGCGGAAAGGTCTTGTGATAATCAAAAAACCAGCCACCGTCTTGTGCCGCGCCACGAGTGTACCCTAACCGAGTCAACCGGTTTCGCAGGGAAAATGCCTTCACAATGTGTCCCATGAACTCGGTGATCTCACCCGCCTCCTTCATGTGTTGAAGCAGACTGAAAGTCTGTTTTCCAAACTGCTGGAAGAGGGGTTCTACCTTGTAGTCGGAGAAGTGCTGCACCCAAGCACCTCGGTCTTGGGGAAGAAGCGTCTCCTCGTGTCCAAGGCGGATCGTCGCTCCCGCCTCCAGACTGACCTCGTCGTCCTGGTGATCAGTGAGACTGCCATCGGGCAAGGGCCTGAAAGTGCCGCTAACGGTTTCTCCTTCGCAGACCGCCCAAACTAGCCGTTGGCAATAGCGTCCCACGATTGGGTGTTTGCGGAGATAGGTGTCCCATTCCTCGAAACGCCAGGTCCTTTGCGTGCAGAGAGCTTCGTACAATCTGTCCTTCTGCATCGTGAGGACGGACTTCAGTTCCTTGCGCGCTGCAGACAGCGCCGACTTGGCCTGCTTAACTTTCTCCTGGTCGTCGGATTGGTTCCCGTCAGGCAAGGAGGAGATCGTCTTCCCACTCTGATTCGCCAACGCAATGGTCATTTCTTCTGAAAGACGCCCCGTGAATACTCGGCTGCCATAGTCGAGTTCCATAGCTCCATCCTCATCCAGACCGGCAGTCGGAATGGTCCGATCAGCCAGTTCGTCCAGGGTCCAGCCTTTGCGATCGGCCAGTAGTTGGCACAAGCGCATCGCCTCTTCCTGAATACCTTTTGTTCGGAAACGATTGGCAACGGATAATACGACTTGCGTCGCGCTCGGATGATCGACCCACGCCAGCACTTGCAATAAGGCTTTCGACTGCGCTCCACGGTATCCATACCATTGCTTTATGTAACGATGAACAATGGGTGCAGCATCTCCGCCACAGCATGCGCCCGCGAGCGCGAGAATACCTTTCGTGCTAGTTTGCGAGCCTTCCGGCTGGACAAGCAAACGGTTGAAAGCTGCCTGGTAGTACTTTTGCTCGTCGAAATCGGCGTAGTGCTGCGGATACTGTTTCGCAAAGCCGGCCGCCTGCGCTGCCTCTTTCTGAGCCAGAGCCGCTGCCTGCTCTGACGTGTTCTTCGGCTTCGTGTCTTTCGCGATCCAGGCCTCCAAAACGAACTTCCCCAGTTTCTCCCGATCGTCTTTCTGAAAGAGAGAACAGTAGCGCCGGAGCGTGGGATTCGCTTCCGCGTCTTTGAGCTTGAAACCCTGGATCAGAAACCATTGCACGACCTCTGCCCGAACCTGTCTTCCTGAGTCATTCCACCGCACGGGTGGAAGCTGCGCGAACGGGAACCATTCGAGGTCGCCCGGCATTCCCTTTTTCAGTCCGTTCTCTGCCTCCTTGTCGAGGTTGCTAAGGTCCAGAAGTTCGTCCAAACCGACGCCCAAAGTTTCCAATGCCCGGATGATCTCGTCCTTGACTGGCTCACTCTTTTCTTTTGACAGGGCCGTCCGAAGCGCTGGAATCGCCTCTTTATAGTTCAAGTTCGCAAGCCACTCTGCGGCCGCGAGACGAGCGTCTTGCTGTCTGCTCGCAACCGCAGCGAGAATTTTCTCTTCCTTATTAGGAACTTTGTCCAAGCACTCTTGCGCAAGAGGCCGTTCCGTCTTGCTGGGACCCAGTGCGATATCCCACAGCAGCGGAACGAACCTCGCTGGCAGCTGTGGAAATAGCTTCAAGATCCCAAACCCATTCTGGCGATGGTCTTTTTCGCGCAGGTAGATGGCCGCGCGTTCTTCAACAACCTGCTTCAGACCAAATACTTCTTCCAGCAAATCCAGCCGCTCTGCGAAGTACGGCCAGATACGATCGGGATCGGTGCGCAAATATGGCGTGCGAGCGTAACTTGACTCCCGCAGCAATTGCTCTCCGATTATGAGCTCGTCTAGTCCAATCGCCCGGAAGACGGCCGCCAGCTGACGCAGATCGATAGGTGTTTTCCGCGCTTTCTGGTAGCTAAGGAACGATTCTCTCCAGTGATACGTGAGTCCCCATTGACGCCAGTGTGCTGTGTTTACATGCTTGGCGCGGCCCGACAGCAGCAAACACCACCGCACCAGATGAATGAGCTCGAACCGGGGGTGCGCAGCAAACCTCTGCAAATTCTGACCCGATGTCCATGCATAGGTAAGGTCGATGAACTGCCACGTCTTGCCTTCCTCCACAACAAAATTCTGCAGCGCATCAAATAGCTTGTCAGCGGTATCAGAACTTACCGGCGTTCTGGCCTTCTTCTGCTGCTGCGCCCACTTGTTTCGAGCGAATTCTTCAGATGCTCGGCGCTCAAAGTCGTCAAGAGCGGTATGCAGGTCGACTAGCACCTGCTTCTCCAACGGTGCTCTCACGGGAATATCGGGGATAGGTTGAAGACCGAAGCTTTCTGGAGTCGTTGCCTGTCCTGAACTCTTCGAGGACCGGGAGTCCGAGAGCAGTTCGCGTATGCTGTCGCAGACCTTCGCCGCCTTTTCGACTTCCAGTCGCTGAGTTAAGAATGTTCGTTCGCGATCGCCACCGATTCTCGCCAGCAAGCGGGCGGAGTGATATCGCTCATCGCTGTTTCCGGTGCCCGCGCTATGTTCCAACAGCGGTTGAAACAAGGCAAATTGTCTTTCGACGATAGCGGCCGCCTTTTCACGTACTTCCTTGGAGCCCGATATGGCGAGCGCTGCGATGTCCTCCCGGAACATAGTGACGGGAACGTCCAAGGCTGCGAGCGCTGACAACGTGTAAGCCCTGGCGCCGGCTTCCGTTTGATGAAGTCCCTCGTTGACAATATCGTGAAACCGAAGGGCCACTTCTGGAAAGCCTCGCAGACAACGAAAGTAGTTGTAGGGTGGTGCCACCCATCGACTAAACTTGTTTTTTCCTTGCTGGTCCTGCACGATCATCGCGCCCTTTACGAGAATTGAAGGGTCTTCTTGTTTTGCGGCGATCATTGCTTCCACCAGATCAGCGGAAAAGTACTTGTCATTCTTCGGGCCTGCGTTGGCGAGTTCCGCCAAGAATGCATAGAGCCAACGGTGAGCGGCGCCAAAGCCAGGGATAGGCGAGTACTGCGACGTGTACGCAGTCTGGGAAGCGGCCTCGTAGGCGAGAGCTAGCCTAAGATACAGTTCTGGGTCTTCGGGAAGAAGCTTCAGCAGCTTTGCTAGGCCTTGGGAGAACTGCCGCTCTCCTCCGCTGAAATAGACGATGCCGGGGCGCGATTTGTGGGCTGCCAAGTCGCTTACAGAAGCCTGATCCTCCCCTTCAACAACAAATTGCGCTAGACGGCCGGCTATCCCAGGAATGCCTCCCTTCGCATTTTCCAGAGGCGCAAAATGCACACTCACTGCTTTGGCGAGCACAACCTTTTGTCCGGTTTCGAGCCCTTGCTTGACCTTACCTTTCAACCATTCGAGCATGATTCTCTAGCCGCCTTGATCGTTGACCGACGCCTGTTTTCACTAGCAAGATCGATCGCACCAACGGACCTAAGCTGGTGTCAGGTAACTATCCCATACTCCGTGTGGACCTGCACAGGGAGAGACTTGATACGTTCGATTGATCCCGGACTTCGAACAGCGCTAGCGTCACTGTGTGCTGACGATTCGAGCAATGACTGGCGGAGAGGGCTATGCGAAGCGCCATCTCCAACAGAGCGACTACTACGACCAGAATCGGACGGTCGAAGGCCGGTGGCACGGTCGCGGCGCCGAACTGCTGGGTCTGAAAGGAGAGGTTACCTCCGAGGATTTCGAGGCAGTGCGTCAGGGCCTTGACCCACGAACGGGAGAATTCCTCCGGCAACGTCACGGGGCAGATCGCATTGCCAGCAATGGTGAGGAGCAAAGTAAGGCGCGCTCTCTTTATGACATGACATTTTCGGCGCCGAAGTCCGTCTCTGTGATGGCCATTGTTGGCGGTGATGAGAGACTGGTCGCCGCGCACGGAACCGCCGTTCGCGAGGCATTGGAAGAAGCAGAGAAATACTCGGCCACCAGGGTTCGCCTCGCCGGCCTGAACGAAAATCGGGCCACCGGAAACTGGATCGTAGCTTCCTACACTCACGACACGAGTCGTCAGCTAGATCCTCAGCTCCACACTCATGCCGTCGCTGCCAATCTCACCTACGATGGGACTGAAGGACGTTGGAAGGCGCTACAGGCTTCCGGTCTGTACGAGCGTCGCAGCTATCTGACCGAGGTCTATCGTAATGCCCTGGCTCGCGAAGTGCGCGTTCTTGGTTACGAGATTGAAAACCGTCACGATGTTCGTGGTCGTGACAAGGGATTCGAAATCGCAGGTTTCTCCCACGACCTTTTGGACAAGTACAGTCAACGCAGTGCCCAGCGTGATGCGGCCATTCAGGAATTCACTCGTGAGCGCGGGCGCGTGCCCACAGACAACGAGGTTGCCGTGCTCGTCCGGGAAACGCGAGCTGACAAGCTTCAGGAAATATCGACCGAACGAGTCCGTAACCTTCAGCAAGAACGAATGACCCCGGATGAGAGGCAAGCACTTCGGGATGGCTTGAACGAGGCTCAGACAAAATCCCATTCGCCTCAAATCAATAGCGGTGCTCATGGGGCTTCCCTTGCATACTCCCAGGAGCACATCTTCGAGCGTCTCTCAGTCGCTAGGGAGCATGAGGTTCTAACCGAGGCTCTTCGTCACGGGCGCGGCAACGTCGAACTCAGCGACCTTCAGGGCTCTCTCTCCCTTGAGCGTGCGAAAGGAACTCTCATCTCCTCTGGGGATGAAATTGCGACACACGCGAGCCTCCAGCGCGAGCGCGATATAGTCGCGATGGTTAACCGAGGATTGGACCGCTACGACCACCTCGGCAAGGGGCGTGACTTTGAGCTTTCGGGCCGCCTCCGTCCCGAACAGAAGCTTGCCGTCGAAGCTGTACTCGACTCTCGCGACCTGGCGGTCGATGTTCGAGGCGCTGCAGGTACTGGCAAGACGGCGACACTGCGTGAAATTGACCGTGGCCTCAGAGAGGCCGGACACGAGGTTCTTGCAGTGGCTCCCACCAGAAGTGCGGTGGATGAACTCGAAAAAGTTGGCTTCCGAGATGCGATGACTGTCTCACGACTTCTGGAGGCTCAGGAACCACAGGGCGCGCTGCGCGGGAGGGTCTTGATTGTTGATGAAGCAGGCATGGTTTCTGGCCGGCAAATGCAAAGCTTGCTGCATCTCGCCGAGGATCATGGAGCCAGAATCGTCTTTTCCGGTGACACGCGACAAATTCCCAGCGTCGAGGCCTCGGACGCTTTGCGCATCTTGGAACGGGAGTCTGGCCTGAAGAGTGTTTCCCTTACTGAAGTACAGCGGCAAACGAACTCTGTCTATCGCGAGGCCGTAAAGACCATGAGACATTCACCAGAAGAAGGGTTCGCACAATTAGAAAAACTCGGTGCCATTCGTGAAGTACCCATCTTCGACCGAGGCCAGATAGTGGCGGAGTTGCATCGCGAGTTCCGAGCCGAAGGGCGCGATACGCTGGTAGTCGCCGGCACCCATTCTGAGATTTCGCAACTCACCGACGCGATTCGCCAGGATCGGAAAGATCGCGGCGAACTGGGAGTCAGCCATTCTTTTGATCGGTACGTCTCGCTCCAGTGGACAACAGCGCAGAAACAAGAACTGTCCAACTACCAAGCGGGGCAGGTTCTGCAATTCCACAGAGAAACAAAACTAGCAAAACGCCATGAGTCTCTGGAAGTCGTGCGTGTCGAGCCTGAATCTCTGGTTGCGCGAAAAGAAACCGGTGAAGAGGTGAACATCTCGCCAAAACAAACGCGGTCATTTTCTGTTTATGAGCGTCAGCCCATTGAGGTTGCCCCTGGCGACAGCCTCATGCTGACAGCAAACCGTCGAGGACCGGAACTCCGGGCGACCAACGGAGAACTGGTCAAAGTGAGGTCCCTAGATGGTGGTGCCATTCGCCTCGAAGACGGAAGAACGCTTCCTGCGAACTATCACGAATTCACCCACGGATATGCGGTCACCGCCCATCGAAGCCAGGGCAAAACCGTAGATACCGTGATCATCTCGGCAGACGCCATGAAAAAGGAACTGTTCTATGTCGCCGCCAGCCGCGGCCGGAGCGAGATCGCTGTCGTCACCAGCGACCGCGAGCAACTTCGTGAATCCGTCGGTGTATCCACGATGCGGCAGTCTGCGATTGAACTAGCTCGAAAACACCTATCCGCATACGATCCGGAAAAGGGCCATCGTGTTGACTTGATGACTGGGGTGAACCGGCAAGCTGGCCAGCAGATCGGAGAGCAGCATTCTTCTGTTCCAACTCGCACGCCGGAACCTGAAAAGACTCCCCGTGTCGGCGTGGAACATGACCTCGGTGGCCCCAGTCTTGGTCTCGGGCTTTGAGGTCTCGCGGAGAGCCACACCTGCAGATTCCCCACATGGCGGAGAAACGAGCCGGGGGTAAGGCTTGTGTCAAGGCCGCGCTCTGTGCGCCGCGAAGCGGTCGTGAGCCTTGAGGCGAGCCGCACCCCGGCTATGCTGCTGAGATGTGGGGATATCAGCGAAACTCATTGAAAACAGGGCCTTATTTCACGACTTGAACGCGTTCAATATTTTACTTGACACCTAGGCTTCGGCTAGGTGAATATTTGAACATGTTCAAGAGCGCGACACAGACCGAGAAGGGCGAATTGACTCGCAACACCATTCTCGAACGTGCCCTTCAATCGTTTCGGGACAGAGGGTTTGAGGCGACAACGATGCGTGATGTCGCCAACCAAGCGGGTGTTGCGCTTGGAGCCGCGTATTATTACTTCGACTCGAAAGATGCCATCGTGATGGGCTTCTACGAGCGCGCACAGGAACACCTCGCTCCCCTGCTTGATCAGTCGCTGGCCAACGCCAAAGGCTTGCACGACCGCCTGCGCGCCGTTATTCAGGTAAAACTCGAGTATTTTGCCGCGGATCGCAAGCTGATGGGAGCGCTCTCCGCCCACATCGATCCCCACCATCCTCTTTCTCCATTCAGTGAGGAAACCCGCAGCATTCGGGACCAGGACATCGGATTTTTCTGCCGCGCTGTCGAGGGCGGGAAAGTGCGGGTCCCTGAAGACCTGAAGGTCCACCTGCCCCGCGTGCTGTGGTTGTATCAAATGGGACTGATTCTCTTCTGGGTGTACGACTCTTCGCCCAAACAAGCGCGCACCATGAAACTCTTTGACAAGAGTCTCGCTATAGTAGTCGCACTCATCAAGCTTTCCAGCTTTCCCTTGCTGCGGCCTGTCCGAAAACTCGCCACCGGCCTGCTGGAAATCGCTTACGGGGAAGATGCCCTCGATGCTGGGGAACCCGCGCAATGACTCGACAACTCCATATCGTGATTCCAGGAGGGAGCGGTCAAGTAGGCACGATTGTGGCTCGGCATCTTCATGCACAGGGCCACCATGTCACTGTTCTGGCGCGAAACAAACACACGGTGCCGTGGCAAATCATTGTGTGGGATGGGACGAGCCTTGGCGATTGGGCAGCCACGCTGGATGGCGCGGATGTACTTATCAACCTGTCAGGTCGTAGCGTAAATTGCCGTTACACTACCAAAAATCGGACTGAGATTAAGGAATCCCGCACCGCGACCACATACTTGCTCGGCATGGCCCTTGGTCAATTGGCGCGCCCGCCTCGTCTATGGATGAATGCCAGCACCGCTACCATTTACCGCCACACTTTGGACCGGCCCATGGACGAAGCCACCGGAGAAATCGGCGGCAGGGAGTGCGACGTCCCGAGCACCTGGAGATTCAGCATTGATGTAGCGACGCGTTGGGAACAATCCTTCTTCTCAGCGAACACTCCCAATACCCGCAGAATCGCTCTTCGCAGCGCCATGACCATGAGCCCGGACCCGGGCGGCGTCTTCTGTCAGTTGCTTCGCTTAGTGAGGTTCGGGTTGGGAGGCACAGCCGGCTCCGGACAACAATTCGTCTCCTGGATTCACGACACGGACTTCCTTCGTAGCATCGATTATCTGATCGCGCACGAAGAACTGGACGGCCCCATCAATCTCGCAGCACCGAACCCATTACCCAACCGCGAATTCATGCAGGCCTTGCGGCAAGCTGCAGGAGCAGCGACTGGTCTTCCTTCCACCCGCTTCATGCTCGAACTGGGCGCGTGGTTCCTCCGCACCGAAACCGAACTCATTCTAAAAAGTCGCCGGGTCATTCCGGGGCGTCTCCTGCAATCCGGCTTCAATTTCCAATTCCCGGACTGGGCGAGCGCAGCGACAGACTTGGTCGGCCGCTACCGCACAGGAGGTAGACCTCTGTGACTATCGGCGCGACAGTCCAGCGTGTTTTGAGACGTGAGCCTCTGTCGGAGGAACCTCAAACCCCAGGCGGATGCCGCCTTGGAATTCGGCATTCCAGACGGAAACAACGGGAAGAACGTTCGCGTCGACCAGAGCAGTTGTTGCGCTATGTATCGGACTAAGAGAGGGACAAATGAATGATCTAGAACAGAAACCATCAATAAGCCGTTCGCAGTGGAGGCTCATTTTTCTGATTCTTGCGGTGAGTGCGGGTAGCGTCATGTACCGCCTCATCGTGCGTGGGAGGCTGGAGCAGACTGCGGTGCTATTTGTGGGTATCCCGGCGGTGTTGGCAGTCTTACTGGCGATGGTGCCGAAAGCTAAAACCGTAAAGGGCGGAATCATGAAGGGTCTCACTCTCGCCTTGCTTCTCTCAGGCCCTCTCCTTGGTGAAGGCTTCATCTGTATCTTGATGGCTTCTCCGATCTTCTATCTCGTAGGGCTCTTGGTGGGTGCCATTGTCGATTGGAACCGCGAGAAACGGCAGACAACTCTTTCGTGCCTTTTGCTGATTCTCCTTCCAATGAGCATTGAGGGCAGTTCTCCGAGGTTGTCATTCAACCGCGAGGAAACAGTGCAAGCGTCACAGGTGGTCACCGCCTCAGAGAGGGACGTGCAGCTAGCACTGAGTCACAACCTGCGAACCGATGTGCCGTTACCTATTTACCTACGCATGGGATTTCCCCGTCCAACTGAAGCACAGGGGGACGGCCTGGAGGTTGGTGCCACCCGCACGATTCACTTCGCAGGCGGCGAAGGTCATCCTGGTGACCTGCTGCTCAAGGTGAGGGAATCCCACCCCGGATATGTTCGATTTGATGCGGTGTCTGACGGCAGCAAAGTCGCACACTGGTTGGACTGGAAGTCGTCGGAGGTCGGCTGGACGGCGCTGGATGCCCAGCACACTCGCGTGAATTGGACCCTGCATTTCGAAAGGCGACTTGATCCGGCATGGTACTTTCGTCCATGGGAGCGATACGCGACTCACTTGGCCGCCGAGTATCTAATCCGGGCCAATGCGACTCCGGCGCCACAGAAGCAGGGAGAGTAAAACATGGGACGCGTCGCCGCCCTCCGATTCATGGGACTCTATGTTCCCGTTATTGCTGCTTTCCTCCTTGTGTTTCTGCGACCGAACCGGAAAAGGATATTCCCTGCGGCGCTGCTGGGGTTTGTCTGGACTCTGCCATCGTTACTTGCCGTTCAATTGCTCAACCTGCACTTCGGCTGGTGGAGCTTCAACGCGCTGGGCGGGCTGTTTCGTGGAATGCCTGTCGATCTCTACCTCGGATGGGCAGTGCTTTGGGGAATCCTTCCGATCCTAAGTTTCGATGAAACTGGAATAGCTTGGGTATCAGCGGCTTTCTTTGGAATTGACCTGATCCTTATGCCGGCGTGCTCCCCTGTTGTCGCTCTCAGCCATCGATGGCTGATGGGCGAATTTGTTGCGCTGGGTCTTGTCCTGGTTCCCGCGCAGTTGTTCGCGCGCTGGACTATCAACGATACGCACGTGAAAGCGCGCGCGGTACTTCACATTTTGGCAGCGGGCGGAGTGTTCCTCTTCTTGATCCCTGAAGTTGTCTTTGCGGTGCGACCCGGACACAAATGGGACGCGTTGCTCTTCGAACCTGCGTGGCTGCGGAGCCTGGAATTGCAGGCCATCGCGTTGCTGGGAGTTGCCGGAGTTTCCGCAGTTCAGGAGTTCGCGCAACGTGGCAACGGTACGCCGATCCCTTATGATCCGCCAAAACAACTCGTGGTTAGCGGGCTCTATCGTTACATCTCGAACCCTATGCAGGTTTCATGCGCACTCGTGATGACTGCGTGGGGTTGCGTGCTTCGAAACCCCTGGGTGGCAGCAGCGGGCATCATGTCCTTTCTCTATAGCTTGGGCCTAGCTGCCTGGGATGAAGGTGAGGACATGAGAGTTCGTTTCGGCAAGCCTTGGGAGGAGTACCGGAACAACGTCAAAGCTTGGAGACCGCGACTGACGCCGTGGCACGCCCCCGATCGTCCGCTAGCGCGACTGTATGTTGCCGAGACCTGTGGTCCTTGCTCAGAAGTACGTCGCTGGTTCGAGTCTCACAGTGCCGTCTTGCTGCACGTAGTCGCTGCCGAGGATCATCCCACACGAGATCTGCAGCGCATCACTTATGATCCGATGGATGGGACCGATGTCGACGAGGGTGTGGGCGCTTTCGCGCGCGGTCTTGAGCACATCAACCTGGGATGGGCCTTTGCCGGAGCCTGTCTACGTCTTCCGGGAATCAAGCATCTGGTTCAGATAGTCCTCGACGGTAGCGGGCTTGGGCCACGTTCCATACCAGTGCGATCACGCAAACTGCCGTTGGCTGCCCTCAGCCCGAGTTGTGCGGTAGGCACTGCGCCAGATGATCAGTCGGTTCATGTTGCAGATCGCAAATGGCGCGCGGTCACCAACCTACCCCACTAGCCTAGGAAATTCCGCCAAGTCTTTCGCAAGAAACTCTCCGTATCGGTAGCAAACCCAAAAATATTTTCGATATCTTTTTCCTGCTACATGTTCCTTACATATATAGAGGGGAAAATCTCGCGGCGGATTAATGGAACCGTCTCGCTAGAGAGGCGGGCGGTTGAGCGCGTCCATTGCGCTGTTCCCGTGGATTCCCTAAATGTACCTAGAAGTACTTCTAGGCGCTTTAGGCGCTTTAAGCAATTGTTGAGAAGTTTGTTCGAAGTCAAAAAGAAAAAAGATTCTTTGAGAGGAAGCAACAAATGCGTCTTGTACGGTTTCTATACGAATAATGTTCTCGTCCGCCCATGACGCGAAGACTAACGCCAGCCGAGTAGTGAATGGGCTCGAAATCTGTCGGACGAGGTCGGACGCCAAAGCCGACCTTCAGACGACGCGGTGATTTCAGCCCGGTCTCGACTCTCGCTGCAGGAGATTTTATGAGCGAGATGCACGAAGTAACGCCAGTCAGCCAGCCGTTCCCTCATT
>Ga0181530_10001641_pt1 | contig 27835 bp, 20 predicted proteins | sample PEATcosm2014_Bin_42_FD_119769 | JGI IMG/M metagenome (GOLD analysis project Ga0181530, IMG submission 119769) | Peatland microbial communities from MTU Mesocosm Facility, Houghton, MI, USA - PEATcosm2014_Bin10_60_metaG | ecosystem: Environmental > Terrestrial > Soil > Wetlands > Peat | place... | reverse complement strand
GGTTGACCCAGTTGTGGTTTCGGCGCACGGTGGAGTTGTGGCAGGACAGACTAATAATTGGATGACGGCGAATGCGGTGGGGACAGGTCCATTCATAATAACGAGCTATGAGCCAGGAATCGTGACGGTGTACGAAAGGAACCCGACCTATTGGGGCGGTACCCCAGGCTTCCAGTCCACGCCACGCCTAGACAAAGTGATTGCTAAAGTTGTTCCTGATGCGTTAACTAGACTTGAAGACCTTGAAAGCGGCTCGGCGCAAGTAGCCTACGTCGATTTTAGCCTTACACCCAGAGTTGTGGGGCAACCCGGTCTCTACTTTCCAAAGCTTGGCCCACTGTTAGGGATGCATTGGATCTCGATGGACATGTGGAAGCCTCCATTGAACAATATTCTAGTACGCGAAGCGGTGGCCCATGCGATTAACGTGTCAGCGATTCTGCCATTATGGGAGGGTTTCGGAACCGGGTTCGTAGGTCCCATACCGAAAGGCGTGCTGGGATACAACAACAACCTGCAGCCGTACAGCTACAACGTCACATTGTCCAAAGAGTTGTTGGCGAAAGCAGGGTATCCAAATGGTCAGGGTCTTCCCACACTACTATTCCTTTACACAACTGATAGGCCGCCATCAACGGAGGTTGCGGAGGTAATCCAATCAGATCTTGAGAACGTAGGTTTCAAAGTGACATTGAAAGGCGTCACTACTGACGTTTCAGTTAGTATTCTCGATGGGGATAGGAATCCAGCCGATCCCAACCACCCCGATTTAATGTATGGAACATGGGAATGGTTCCCGGATCCATGGGCCTTCGCTGACTGGTTCCTCGGGCCGCTCGACGTGGGGGCTTCAAACATGGCTTGGTATAACAATACGCAGGTAGAAAACCTGCTCGCCAAGGCTGACGTAACAAGCGATCCAACCTTAAGAGCGGAACTGGAACAGAATGCTTCAGCAATAGCGTACAACGAATATCCGTACGTGTGGATTGCTCAGTACCAGAATGCATTACTCCAGGGAGTGCCAGTCACAAGCATAAATGTGCAGGGTTACCGCCCTACTCTTGAAGCTCTCGGAATAGACTTTACCACCCTCTACATTGTGCCAACAAGCGGATAGTGAACGATCCTAACTCAAGGGATGAGGCAAAACAAGTCTACCTAGCGGCGCTTGGGACGCTAGATTCGACTGCAATACATTACGCCTGAGACAGAACGCTTCGAAGAACCAAGGTTCTGTGATTAACCTTGACTCTTTGCGTAACCATGGCAGTCAGCCTAGGAGCTCGGCCATGAGATCAAACAGAGTGTTCATGGAAGTTGACAGATGAAGACTAGGCTTAGTATTCTTGCAGATAACGAGATCGAGGACATTCATCGATCTAGCGTCCTGGTGCTCGAGAAACGAGGTGCCGTAGTTGGAAGCCCGAGGGCTTTACGGTTGCTTGGAGAAGCTGGGGCAGAGATTGATCCCTCAAAGAAACTCGTCAAGATTCCTTCAAGCCTTGTAGAAGAGTGCCTTCGGAAAAATTCACGTGACTTTACGATATATGGAAGAGTGAGAAAGAACGACCTTCCGATAATTGATGGTCGCGTATATGCGCATACGGTTGGCGGTTGTCTAAACGTCCTGGACCATAGCTCCGGAGTGATGAGGAGCGGTACTGGAAGGGATGTGCAAGACTTAATGCGGCTCATTGATGCATTGGAGAATGTCCATCAGGCCGCGATGCTAGTTTTTGCTTGCGACGCTCCCCCTGAGGTCAGGGACATACGGACCGTTTCACAGATGCTACGGAATACTACAAAGTGCTGTTCCTGCACACCATTCAACGTTCGTAACTTGGAATATATCGTGAAGCTGGCCGCTGCTGTAACGGGGGGAGTTGAAAAGTTGAGGAAAACCCCTTTGATCTGTTGCGGAATATCGCCCACAAGCCCGCTAGAATTATCTGAAGACACTGCTGATCAATTAATGAAGGCAGCCGCATACGGGCTTCCCATTGTGATCCTCCCCTGCCCCCAAGCCGGCGCAACTTCTCCTGCAACATTGGCAGGAACACTTGTCCAAATGAACGCTGAATTCTTGATCAGTCACATTATCGTTCAGCTAGCAAATCCCGGCAGTCCGGACTTCTATGGCGCTAGGCCAGTAGCGTTGGATATGAAGACAGGAATTTCTGCTTTCGGCGCAATAGAATTCGGTATGATGTCCGCTGCAAGCGTTCAGCTTGCAAGGCACTATAACATCCCATCAGACGTTTACGGCCTTTCCACAGACGCGAAGACCCTCGACGAACAAACGGCGTATGAAAAAGCTCTCATCGGCCTGATGCCATCTCTAGCTGGAGCGAACTTCCTGTCAGGAGCGGGAGAAGTCGAATCGGGAGTCACGGCAAGCTCAGAACAGCTTGTAATCGATAACGAAATCCTGCATCTAATTCTCAGGGCGACACGCGGGATCAACGTGAACGCTGACACCCTGGCCACGGAACTAATAGAGAAGATCGGACCAGGGGGACACTATCTGAGCGAAGCACACACTAGGAAGTACTATCTCTCTGAACACTACTCGCCAAAGCTTTCCGATAGGAGAACAAGGCCGGATTGGGAGAAAGCTGGGCACAAGGACTTAGTCCTTGTAGCGCACGAGAAGGTGGACACAATCCTACGAGAACATTCCGTCGAACCTCTGGACAGAGATGTGGAAAAGGAGTTGGAAACGATACTGTCCGAGGCGGATAAAGAGCTCATACGCTCCTAAGCAGCTAATTGCAAAAAGACTGCAAAGAGTCGAGCTTGAGCAAACAAGGAGGCATACGCTACAAAGCTCAACGAGCAAGGCCTAAAAGGCAAATAATGGAGTGATCAACTCGGACGCAAATCACGATGATTGAATAACGGAGTTGTGGAGTCTCCTTAAGGATCTCAACTCGATTTGGGGAGTTCTTTCTCTGCGCTCTTCACGATCTCGGATATTTTTTGCTTGACTTCGTTTTCTAACGGGTTGACCATATGTTCCTTTAGGATTTTTCTAGCCATCTCGCGCGCGACTTCACGGGTCTCCTTCCTTCCTGCTTTTACCCATGCGGTTTCGGGAGTTCTATCGAAAAGATGGGGCACGTAGAGTTCTCGAACGTGATTGAGTGTGTGTCTCTGAGACATGAAGTGCCCTCCAGGGCCTACTGCTTTGATGACGTCGACCGCCAACGTCTCATCATTAACGTCGACACCTCGGAGAATTCTTTCAACGTACCCAATGATTTCATTGTCGATCACTGCCATCTCCATGCTTCCGATGCTGCCTCCAGCGAGGTACCCGCAATCATGGATGAGACCAACTCCGCTCATGCCTGCAACTAAGCAATTCATCATGACTTCTGCTCCGGCCTGAGCGTCAGGAGTCTTTGAGTCTGTGCACCCTCCGAACCCATAGCATGGCAAATCGTAGTACCTTGCCAACGATGCGTTGAGAGCGTTGACGCCTATAGCGAATTCCGGAGCGCCATAGGCAAAACGACTCGTTACGGGGTCCATTATGCATGCCCAAGCAGAGTAGACCACAGGCGTGTGGGGTCGAACCAATTGAGCCAATGTTAATGTCGCTAGGTTTTCGGCGTTCCCGACAACCATGGCACCCGCCAGGGTCATGGGTGCTGATCCGCCGCACATTGGAGTTGCCCCATTCACGAAGGGTAGGCCAGATTTTGCGAACTCTATGATGTTCTCGTTGGGTGCACTGAACGCCAGCGGTGAACTTGTCTCAGCATAGAGCATCACACTCGGCCTCTTACGCAGTTGCTCAGGTGTCCCTGAAATTGTAGCCGCCATCTCCAGAACCTTTTTCGCGACGAAATCTCCGGGCGCGGAATACAGAATTGGTTTTTCAGTATTGTTGAAAAGAGCTTCGAACTCGTGAAGATACTCCGCCTCGTAAGGGACGTCAAATGCTCCGGCTATGGACATGAGGAACTTCATGTTAGAAAGCCCATCACCCAGCCGAGTTGCTTCTTCCATATCCCTCTTTGTTGGTCTTCTGACCTCAGCAGTTTCAAGATCTCTGATGAAGGGGACTGGGGTTCCGCCCATCCCAAAGTACACTCTGTTGGATCCTAGAAGGATATCGTTAGCGGGGTTTCGTCCACAGAAGATGACTTGATGAGGAACCTTATGAATGGCTTCGGTAACTAGATGCTGTGGAATCCGGACGCGCTTTTTATCACGATCCACCTCGGCTCCTCCGTCCTCAAAAATCTTCATGATCTTAGTAGAATTGCACTCCATACCCACAGACTCGAGTATCTCCAATGTTGAGTCGTGTATCTTCTTGACTTCGTCAACGGTGATTGGTTGATACTGCGCACCCAGTAATCCTCTTTGAACCAAGACCTCGCCCCACGCGAATGAATCGTGAACGCGTTACACTATCTAAGGTTTTCATCCGCTTGCGCGTTTTGATTACTGAAGAACGCAGGCGTCATGGTTACGACGAATCCAAAACTAATTGCTCAAGACTAGAAGTGAGCAGAACCAGGTAAGTGTCAGGATACATGGATGGCGCTGCTAATTTCGGAAACGCAGGCGAAGCCGTCAACCTGGCCAGAGAACCCCTGTGAAGAATATTTTTAATGCGCCGCTGTTCGCTGCTGGTTTCGAAGTCGAAACCCGTATGAGCAATTTGGAGAGTATTTTGAGGGAGTCGTCAGAGGCACAGAACATTCCCGGTCACGAAGATGAGGATTAACTCGAGCGAGAATTGAAACTTCCCACATGCTGTGAGCTATCAATGGACAGTAAGCAAAGAATGCTAGCGGCCTTTACAGATGGTCTTGACGCCGGTTTTCCTGTTGTAATACCGTACGTCGGAATTTTCTTGCGAGATCACTGGGAAGAGGTGACAAGTCAACCCTGGTGGACATTCCAGGATCCTGATCTGCACGCATGGCTGAAGGTTGAGGATGATCTTCAGACGAAGTTGGACATGGACTGGGTTGACTGTCAAATGTGCCCATCGACCGGTTGGAGAGGTGGGCACCGCGTTGAAGCCTCTGGAGGCTCCTTGTTCTTGATGGACAGCGTGGGTGGAGTGAGGGAGGAGCTGCAAAGGCAGCCGGTCGGAGGGACGAACGTTCTGATAGGGCGTGAGTCGCTCATTCAGTCAATGGACGATGTTGATAGGTGGATAGGTTCAGAGAATGGGCGATGGGCGATTCATGATGCACGATCCCTAGTTCGTAGTGGGAGGCTAGACTATGTCAAGATGGTGGCGGAAAAGTATGGGTCTCGGAGGTTTCTCCACGCCACGGTTGGAACACCCTACTCAAGAGCGCTCCTTGACTTTTTTGGGTTTGAAGGGATGATGGTGAACCTTCTCAAACGACCCAGATTGGTTGAGGAGGTGCTTCGTAGACTCTTGGATGACGTGAAGGAGCAGGTCAAGGCTTATGCAAATGCAGGTGTTCACGGGGTCTTTGTGGAGGAGTGCCTCTCGTCAGCAGACGAGATCCCGTTAGACAAGTTCAAGGAGTTCGTGTTACCCTACGATAGAGAACTGGTTTCAGAGATCCGACGATTGGGCATGAAGAGTGTTTACTATCCCTGCGGGAACATGGCTGACCGCCTTGAGCAAGTAATCGTTGACATACACCCGGACTGCCTCTCCCTGGAAGAGAGCAAGAAAGGATTCAAGGTTGACATAGCTAAACTTGATGAAACCGTCGCCGGTAGACTCAGTATCTTTGGTAATCTAGATTCTATTCGTATTCTCCAAGACGGCACGTCGGAAGAGCTTAGGAGAGAAGTCCAAAGGCAGCTCGATATTGGCCGTAGGCATGGGAAATTCGTAATGTCAATCGGCAGCCCAGTAACTCCGAAAACATCGGTCTCACGCGTCAGAGAATACATAGACCTCGTTCGAGAACTTGAATAATTTTTGAGCGATCGCCACGGAAAATACGTTAGACCAAAAAATTAGACGCCAGACGCGTCGTAGTATTCTGTACGAACATTTACACTACTAAATTGCTTAAATCTCGTTGATGGGTAAGCGAGTTGGGTCTTCTACTATGAAAATAGAGGACATCGAAACAACTGTTGTCACAGTTCCATTCAATGCTCCCGTCAGGTGGTCTAAGGGCGTTGTTACTGGGACAACTCGTACCGTTATCAAGGTAATTTCAGATGATGAGACAATCGGCATAGGGGAAACGGAGGGTGCTTCACCCAAGAACGTAATCGACACTCAGATCAAACCAATACTAGTCGGTTCTAGTCCCTTTGACATTGAAAAGTTACTCGCTCAATGCAGCCTATATGATCGCTATCAGCCGTTCTTCACAAGAAACATGCGCGCTTTCGCAGGGATTGAGATTGCGCTCTGGGATATGATCGGAAAGGCCGTTGATAAGCCCGTATACGACCTGATCGGAGGTCTCTTCAGGGACAAAGTTCCCTTCTCAGGCTATTGGTACCCGAGATACGAGTCCAGCCAAGTCGCAAGCGAGTCTACTCCTGAAGCCATAGCGAAGTTCTGCGAAGAAACCATTCGAGCTTATGGCTTCACGAGATTGGAAGGTAAGGTCGGAATATTCCCCCCGAACTTCGATGTCAAGACTATTGAAGCAATAAGAAGCGCAGTAGGACCAGAGATAGAGCTTGGTGTTGATCCTAATGCTGCTTGGTCACCTGAAACTGCAATCAAAGTGATAAAGAAGATGAACGCTTACGACTTATGCAACGTTGAAGAGCCGTGCAGAGAACTAGAGGCTTGTGCGAGAGTTAGAAGTCGGATTGACGTACCGGTCTCGACGCATTGTCCTCTCATTGCAGAAGTCGTTAGATTGGGCGTAGCCGACATAATGGTCTCTGATCCATATGAGATCGGAGGTATTCTTGTCACTAAGAAATTGGTAGGGGCTGCAGAACTGCACAACTTAGGTTTCTGGCTGCATTCTGCCGCGGAGCTTGGAGTCTCGCTAGCAGCAAACATTCACATAGCAGCCTCTTCGCCACACATGATTCACCCAAACCAAGGGACATACGAGCATATTGCTGATGACATCATCAAAGGTGGAAAACACAGAATCAAGGACGGATGCATTAGCGTGCCAAATGGGCCAGGTCTTGGTGTCCAGTTAGATGAAGCGAAACTGAAGCAGTACCATGAGTTGTATCTAGCGCAAGGCGCGGCGGGATTTGGTGGTCACTCAACCATCAGCTCCAACGCAGACAAACAATTACGCTGGCCTTCGCTTCCACAATACTAAGCATTAATGGCTCACAGCAGTGTTCAAAATTTTTCTACATCTTGTCCTTTAAGACCTCGTAAGTTCCTTTGGCTCCATTCTTCGTCAACGTCGATTGGGGATTTCTGGCGAAGATTGTGGGGGATCGAGTTCCTCCATGGTATGTTCCAGGGCCTGTTATGTGGGCTAGGAAAGTTCACTTCTAACACCTGCTGATTACTGCGTCCAGCTTCTTCAAGGCTAGGTTCTCCAGAGGTGGTGGTTGATGTGCTTCGAGGATATGTTTGGCCTCTTCGTTTGCTTTTTGGAACAGGTCTTTTGACCCAGCTGTCTCCCAGTTCTTCCACGAGCCTCGTTCGAAGAGTTTAGGGATTACGTGTTCCGAATTATAGAAAGCCGTAGTGTGCTTCTCGGACAGAAAACTCGCTCCAGGTTGAGCTTGAGTAATTAGATCGAGTGCTATTCTTTCTTCATCGACTGTTACTCCCTTGAGATAGCGACCGATCAGGCGGAGCATCTCGTTTTCTATTACCAGCATTTCGTAAGCCATTGTGTCGTCGTTGTCCATCAATCCGATTAGCACAAGATCGACTCCTGCCAGTGCAAGAGGAAGAATGCATAACATGTCCTCGATTCCCATCTGCGCATCCAGTGCCTTTGCGTTTACGCCGGAAAATCCTAGAGATGGGAGCTGGTAGTACCTTGCTATCTGCATCAGAGCCGTCTGTATCAGTGTGGCTTCGACTGACGCCGGCAAATGAATCCCTTCCCTCATGTTGGGAGTCGTCCCATACGGTCCGAAGATTGTGGGGGTTCTTGGATTGATCAGTTGAGCCAGAACAAGATAACTGAGCGCCTCGGCGTTACTTTGAGCTATGGTCGCAGCGAGGGTTATGGGGGAAGTAAGTCCGGTAATGGGGTGATTTGTGATATGGACCGGCAATCCTCTGCTTGCGTACGCCATGAGGCTCTTCGTCTGAGAGGTGCTATGCTGCAGCGGACTGACGGGCTCAGCCAAGGTACTGACGATCGGCCTTTTTCTTAGCTCCTCGCCTCCTCCCGCTACCGCCTCCGCCATCTCGATCACATCTTCAATGTGAGCCTCATTGAAACACACTATCGGGCCTACGTGCTTCACCGTATTCCTCAGCGTAGCCTCGGCCGCGTGAATGTCTATGTCTTGCTCAGGCACGTCATTAGGAACTACTTGGGGACTGAAGATGCAGCGGAAGTTTTCCAATGCGTCAAAAAGCCTCGCTAAATTGGCAACGTCTGATTTTTTGGCTTTCCTATGCTGATGTGTTTCTAAATCCAAGACGTGGGGTGCGGTACCACATATTCCCCCGTAAAATTGCCCATTACCCACAGTGAAGTCATGTTCTTTATCCCTTCCGCAAAGCGTCACTGAGCTTGGTGCCTTGTTAATGGATTCCTTCACTAGATATTGAGGAATCTTCACCAGCTTGTTTTCCTGAACGATGCAACCGGCCTTCTCGAAGATACTGACTGCTTCGGGTTCATAGACCAAAACTCCCTTTCTCTCTAATATCTCGAGGGAAGACACGTGTATTTTGTAAAGCTCATCCACACTCAGGGGCTGCAGATAACTTCCCTTAAGTCCAATTCTCCCGAATTCTTTCAACACTGGTCGCCTTCAATTGTCGTCGAACAGAGCTGGTTAAGTACAAATCACATTTGACAAGTAAATCATTGGGATAATTTCCAGCACTTCTCATGATTCAGAGTGAAGCTAGGCGACGCGGAGCTTGGATTCGATTATCAAGCTAATTAGTGCAAAACAACCACCAAGTCGATATTCTGGATCCTAACCCTATTGGCGATCGTGAAAGAGCGAATGGATGTTAGTACGCGGCTTGACGGCGCAAGTCAATTGCCTACACTGGACGATCTAGTCTCAGCCCAAAAAACAATCGCGGACGTAGCATGCAAAACTCCCCTGGTAATGTCACCTTCTCTATCGAGGAGATTTGGTAAGGAAATATATCTCAAGCTCGAATGCTTTCAACCAATCCGAGTGTTCAAAATTCGAGGTGCTTATAACAAGGTTTCTCAAATCAATTCCCAAGAGATCGTGGCTGTTTCTTCTGGCAATCATGGCCTCGCGGTCGCGTACTGTTCGAGATTACTTGCGAAAGAGTGCACTGTGATACTTCCTCAGAACCCAATTCCAGAGAAGGTCCACGCGATTTTGGAGACAGGCGCCAAAGTGGTCAAGATAGCTAAGTCAAGTGAGAGAGAGGAAAGAGCTAGACAGACGGTAAAACAACGAGGGGCAGTATACGTTCACCCTTTTAATGATCCTGCGGTAATCGCGGGAGCTGGAACTTGTGGTTTGGAAATAGTCCAACAACTAAGTGAATTTGACTCCGTAATAGTTCCTGTCGGGGGAGGCGGTTTGATATCAGGAATTTCCATCGCGATTAAATCGTTAAAACCATCTGCGAAAGTGTTCGGAGTCGAGCCCATAGCTGCACCTAAATTACAAGCCGCTATGGAAGCAGGTAAGGTCGTGAACTTAGACTCTCCGAAGTCGATAGCGGATGGTCTGATTCCTTCATCTGTTGGTGACCTGACGCTCAAAGCCTGCGTTGAAAACGTGGAAGGCGTCTTTTCCGCATCTGATAGTCAGATCGTGCGCGCATTGAAACTCTTGATTAGGGAGGCACACATTTTCCCTGAACCTTCTGGAGCCGCATCACTTACTCCTTTGCTCTCGGAGGCGAACAGTAGAGCACTTGGCAAGAAGGTCGTCCTAGTTATCTCAGGAGGTAACATTTCTTTAAACTTCTTAAGATCCTTGCTGCGATCTAAGAATAGATGAGCAGTGTCCCGAGACCATTCTTAACCGCAGCAGAGCGTTAGAGGTGAGTCATAGGGCCTGGCGACCCTACCAGCAAGAGGCGCGTTGAATCTGAAGTTCGCCACTGGATTTAGAGCCTTGGATGTGATTTGGTCGCTAGGATAATATCTGGGTGGTCGCTGAATGCCGCGACGCACGAATGTTCGATCAGAGCATCGGCAGCTGCATTAAAAGATAATTTTGGTTCCCCAGAACGCCATTCAAAATGTTATCGCTTATAGTCTAGACTTCCGCCCTCAGTCGTAATGATAATCGAAAAAGGCGCGAACAATTGAATGGAAGAGAGCGAATTGAGACCGCGCTCAAGCTGAAGGTGCCGGATTATGTTCCAATTATGTCAGGAATGGACGCGCTTGTCGCTAAGGCCGCCGGAACGACTCTTCAGGAATATTATTCCGATGCTGAAACCTACGCAAAGGTAAGCGTTTCCGCTTGGAAGAAATTAGGATTCGACGAGATGTTTGTCTGGTGGCCTCATGTTCTCCCAGAAGCTATGGGAGCCAAGTTAAGGTATCGAGAGAATGATTATCCGGAGATTCAGTCGCCTATAATCAAAACCATGGATGATGTAGACAAGCTAAACATACCTGACCCTGAGAAGGACGGAAGACTCCCCTTGGTTCTAGAGGCTATGAGGATTCTAGACGACGACGTAGGAAACGAAGTTTGTCTTTGCGGAGCCACGTACGGACCGTATACGGAAGCTGGGAATCTAATCGGCTTCGAGCAACTACTCATTGGTACTCTCACGAAAAGCAACCTACTCAAGAAATTATCGCAGATACTCTTGGACGCTAAAATCAGATTCGGAAAAGCCATGGTCGAAGCAGGTTGCCAATTGATTTGGATGTCGGAACCAATGGCCTCTCCACCAATCCTTCCCATACACACCTACGAGGAAGTTGTCTTGCCAGCTTGGAGAGAGCTAACAAGAGCTTTCAAGAAAACCGGAGCGTACACTTGCTGGCACCCCTGCGCAAGGACGAAAGGAGAGTACCCGATACTCGAACAACTCTTGCACAGCGAGGCGGATATGGTTAGCTTCAGCGAGACCGTTGATATGCGAATCGTAAAAGAAATGTTCGCACACAAAAAGTGCGTGGCCGGCAATATAAATCCCGTATTGGTTGGTCAAGGAACCACAGATAAGATCGAACAAGAAGTGAAGAGAATAATCGACAACATTGCGGGTGGAGGAGGATTCATCTTCACGCCCGGTTGTTCGCTTCCGTTGAATACTCCCATGCAGAACATAGAGGCAATGATCAATTCCGCTCATAAGAACGGAAAGTATTGATGGCACAGAATAACCAATGAAAGAGATGCCATCGTCTGCCTCTTTACCGGCTCAACCGAATGCCTCAGGCTAACTCTCTCTTCTCAACCTCTTTCACAATTGTGAGAAGTTCTTCTTTCACGGTTTTGTCCAATGGTGGTGGAACGTGTTCCTTCAATATTTGTTTCGCTCGTTCTCGGGCAACTTCTCGAATATCCTTACTCCCAGCTTTCACCCAACTCTCCGGCGCTCTTCTATCACTTATCTCAGGAACAAAATGTTCCTTCTTGAAGAACTCCCGCGTATGTTCTTGACCCAGGAAGTGGCCTCCTGGGCCCACCCTGCTTATCACGTCAAGCGCAAGAGTATTGTCTGAGACGGTTATTCCGTTAAGGATGCGGGACACCATTCCCGAAATGTCATTATCTATTATGACTTTCTCGTAACTTATTGCTCCGAGTCCTGGCTCGAGCGAGCCACCTGAGGCATTCGTTAGGAGGTTTGCTCCTCCAAGCGCGGCCATAAGCAGAGTGATCCCGCTTTCATATCCTGCTTGTGCATCAGTTGTCTTCGCCTCGGTTGCTCCGCCATTTCCTCTGCAAACAAGCCCATAATACCTAGCTAACTGAACTGAAGCAACATTCATCAAAGCCGGTTCGGCCGCTCCATAAACCATAGAACAATACCGCATATCAGCCAAAGCCGGAACAGCCCCATACACTACAGGAGGTCTTCTCCCAGGCTCCGCGGCCGATTGGGCTATGACTATTCCGCTGAGAACCTCGGCGTTTTGCTGCACGAGCACCCCAGCCAATGATACGGGCCCAGTGGCACCAGCTTGAATTGCAGGACCAATGTGGATAGGAAGACCCAACTTGGCGAACTCAAGCACCATCTCAGTTTGGGCTTTACCATGGGAGAGCGGACTTACCGGATTCTCCCACCCCATGAGCATCGGTTTCCTCCTTAACTCCTCTAAGCCCCCTGCCACAACCGAAGCCATTCTGATCAAATCTTCAGCCACAACACGTCCTCGCGCAAAGTAGCTGTAGTATGTGACTTTATCCGTGTTCTCAAGTTTTGCAAGATACACGTGAACATGATGAATAGATTCAGGTATGTCTGTGGGAAAAACCCCTCCAGACGTCACGTCCACATATTCGAGGGAATCATACAACCTCGTCAAGTCTTCGACGTCTCTGAGAGTTGCGGATTGACGGTTTCCCTCAAGCGATATTACGACTGTTGGTAATCCTCCGGGCATGAAGTATACGCGATCATCTTCAATGCGCAAACTTCGTTCCGGATTTCTTGCGTGGAGAACAAAACTTGGAGGGGTTTTCTTGACCGCTTCGTTCACCAGATCAGGTCCAATTCGAACGCGTTGAGTTTGAAAGTCGACGGTGGCACCTATTTTGTGAAGAAGCTTCAAAGCTTCTTCAGATTCAACTTGAACGCCCACATGCTCAAGTAAGTCTAACGTAGAGACGTGAATATCATAAATCTCCTCATTCGAAAGAACCTTCAGAGATCCACCCCTTCTCATGATCATTTGCTCCTATACATCGAGTGCTGAGGTCAAGCAGACTACCCTTTAATCCCTGTCTTTTTGTGAAAAATATCCAATCAATAATTGCATGTGCTATTCCTCGGCTACAGTCCAGACTTTATTTCTAAGATCGAAGCTGTGTCGAAACCATTAAAGGAAGACGGAAGGATTGCCGCGTTCGAGGACTGGTTTTGCTAGAAGCCGTCAATACCGTCAACATGACTAGAACACTACTCAAAATTGAAGGAAGTGACCGGAATGGTTAGGAGAGGCTTGAGAGGCGGCCAGCTGCGCTTCCTGACTAAGAAACAACTTGACGAGATTCACATGGCGACGATAGAAGTTTTGGAAGAGGTTGGTTTGCGGTCCGCGTCGAAGCAGATTCTTGAGGTGTTCAGCAAGGGTGGGGCTGAGGTAGACCAGAAGGATCGAAGAGTGAGGATTCCTCAGCACCTATTGGAGGAGGCTTTGAGTAAGGCTCCGAAGCAAGTTGTGTTATGTGGCAGGAATCCGGAGTATGATATTCTTTTGGAAGATAGTAGAGTCTATTTCGGGATGGGTGGAACCCCCACGCCTTTCATAAGGGATGTAGAAACCGGAGCAAACAGGCGCCCCACTAAGAAGGATTTTGCGGACGCTACGAGGTTGGGGGATGCTTTGCCGAACATGTCATTCATCATGACTATCGCTGGCGCATTTGACGTTCCGTATGAAGTGGAGTATGAGCATGAATGGGAGGCATTGTTCAGTAACACTGAGAAGCCTATCGTCTACTCTGCGCCAAGCGCTTACAGTGCAAGGAGGGTTCTTGAAATGGGAGCTGCCGTGGTTGGAGGCAAGGATGAGTTGCGTAAGAGACCGATCATGTGCCTTTACAGTGAGACAACTTCTCCACTCTCAATAGGCGTCGGAAATGATAACATTATCGAGTTTGCTGGCGCAGGCATCCCAATAACCCAAGGCCCATCTCCAATGGTGGGAGCCACTGGACCAGGAACGATTGCCGGTGCCCTCGTTGTAGGCAACGCGGAGAATTTAGCGACATTGACCTTATGCCAAATCGTAAACCCAGGAACGCCGTACATATCGGGTTGCTGGGCCGGAGTAATGGATCCAATTACAGGTAGAAATTCGTATGCTGCTCCAGAATTCGCGTTTTCCACAAGTGTACTCAACGCTCAGATAGGTGAGTACTATGGGTTGCCTGTTTTTGGCTTTGCAGGTTCTTCTGATTCGAAGTTGCCTGATGCACAGGCTGGAGCTGAAGTGATGCAGATGGCATTGATGAACGGTCTCGCCGGCGTAAATCTATGCCATGACTGTGGATATTTGGCCGGGGGGAGTGTAGGTTCGATGGAGATGGCAGTCATATGCAACGACGTGCTCGGATACGTTCTAAGAATAATTAGGGGAACCGAGGTGAACGACGAGACTCTCGCCGTCGACGTCATTAAGGAAGTTGGTCCAGAGGGAAACTTCCTGGGTCACAAACACACCTTGAAGCATATCAGGGAGGAGCTTTACCTGCCCACAATTTTCGATAGGACCCCTGAGATGACGTGGGCGAAGGCTGGAAGCAAGCCCATTCATCAGGTGGCAAAAGAGCGGGTGGAGAAAATCTTGAAGGAACACTACCCACAACCGTTACCACGTGATATCCAAGCCAAACTATCCGAAATCGTGAAACAGGCTGAAAGAGAACAGGTCAAGCGAGCGTAATCAAACGCTCAGCTCTCTTGGGCCACAATTATCCGCGTACCGACAAAGCAGGTGCCTCCCAGTCAGCCTCTGATCTCCTTCTTGTAAACTAGGTCAATCCATGAGTTTTTCGTCGTATTCCGCAGATGAAAGTACCTCGCAGCCACGCGACGTTATCAACACTTGTTCGCCCAGCTTCACTCCTTCCTGACCTCCCAAAGCTCCTACATACGCCTCGACGGTGATCACCATATCCCTCTTGAGCTTGTCATTCTCGTTCTTCCCAATGTCATTGAACACTATTGATGGATATTCTTCGGAGAGACCACACCCATGCGATATAATGCCGTAGTTTTGACCCTTGTATTTCTCAGGGTAAGGGATTCCTAGATCCGCGACCTCAGTGAAGGTTAACCCAGGCCTTATTTTATTTATGATAGAGTAGATGAATTCGTAACAGAACTTGTGCATCTCCTTCTGCTCTTCTGTTGGACGACTTCCGCACAGGTAAGTTCGACTTATACAGTTGAAGTATCCAGCTGGCCCAGTCATATCGGTATCGATGCCAACTAAGTCTCCGTTCCGAACCATCTTGGCCGATGACTCACCTAGCCATGGGTTCGTATTTCCACCTGAGAGAACAAGTCGTGTGTTAAGGTATTCACCGCCATCCTTGATGGTAGTCTCGCTCAGAATCGCAAACAAATCCAATTCTCTCACACCTGGTTCTAGTGCATTCTTGATATTGTGTAGAGCGTGATCAGCTACCGAGCAGCTCAACTTTAGTAATTCAATTTCATCTCTTGTTTTGATGATCCTAGCCCGCTCAACGATCTCTTGCGCATCAACTAAGTTTAGGTGTTGCTTAGTCAGCGCCTGAAAACCCAGAAGGTCAAGTTTGTCAATACCGACCTTTTCGTGATGTACGCCCATTTCCTTCAATGTTTTGCTTATCTCTTTTGCCCATGCATTAGCCCTTTCAATTTTTCTGCTTCCTGCGAACATGAATTGCCAAGTTCGAGCGGCTCTCACATTTTTGCAAACTCTTGCAGTCCACCAAACCGCTGGTGCCAACTCAAACAACGCGGGCTCGCCAGAGACTGGAACGACTGCATATCTAACGAAATGGTGAAGGGACCAGATGTCTTCAAGGCGAGTACCGGTGGCATATCTTATGTTCACGGGGTCAAACAGGATAAGCGACTCACACGCGGCTTTTCTCATCTGTTCTTGCAGTTTCTTGAGCCTCTCTCTCCTAAGCCGTGCAGTATCCATGGCGGGTATCGTATCGTCGAGGATTAGGTAGCTGAGTTTCTTTGATAACATGTGGCTGGTAGGAGTCACTAGTTGGTATATAGCTTTCCTCGAAAGGAATTTGTTTCAGAGTTGTTGGAAGCATGAACAACCACTCCCCTTTCCCAAACAGGGAAGGCTAACATTCTGCAGCCAAAGTGGCTTTGAACATCCTAAGTGAGAACTACCTAGAACCATTACAACCCGACATCCAGGCCATACCATCTGAGATCGTAAAACTTGCTGAAAGAGAACAGGTCAGCAGATACTAATCAACCACTCAGGTTTTTTTTGCCATGCCTCTCTTACGCATTCTGTAAATCGGCGAAGGGGCAGGCGACATAATGGCCGGGTCTCACTTCCTGAAGCTCGGGTTGTTCCTTCGAGCAGATCTCATGAGCGATAGGGCATCGTGTGTGAAATCTGCAGCCCGATGGGATGTCAATAGGGCTCGGGATTTCTCCAGCTAAAAGCATCTTCTTCCTCTTTGCTTTCGGGTTGGGCACCGGTACAACTGAGATCAGGGCTCTGGTATAGGGATGGAGAGGTGTTTCAATCACACTTTTGGTATCTCCCATTTCCACAATTCTACCAAGGTACATGACGGCTATCCTGTCCACAAGATGCCTTGCTAGGGCCAAGTCATGTGTTATGAAGAGGTATGTTAGATTGAACTCGTTCCTAAGGGCGAGCATGAGTTTCAGTATCCCTGCTCTTACCGAGATATCGAGCATCGAAACAGGTTCATCAGCGACTATGAGAGCCGGCTTCAAGGCCAAGGCAGTTGCTATTGCAACCCGCTGCCTCTGTCCTCCGCTCAGTTGATGTGGGTAACTGTCGAAGAAAGATTGAGCGGGTATCAGGCCTACAGCCTCCAAGGCTTGGGCCACCCTAGTATCTTTCTCATCCGGTCTGTCAACCAAACGGTTTACTTCGAGAGGCTCGGCAACAATGTCGAAAATTGTCATATGAGGGTTTAGTGATTCATAGGGGTCCTGAAAGATCATTTGAATATTCTGTCTCAACTTCCTCATGTCTTCCTTGCGAAGACTTAACATGTCTATGTTGTTGAAGAACACCTTGCCCGAGGTTGGTTTCACAAGTCTGACGAGAGTGTTGGCGATGGTGGTCTTACCACAACCGCTTTCGCCGACTAGGCAGAAAATTTCACGAGGCGCGACTTTGAAGGAGACTCCGTCCACTGCGCGGACGTAAGTCTTATTCCTTGAGAGAAAGCCCGTTCTGGCCGGAAACCAGACCTTCAGGTCTTGGACATCTAGTAGCATACCGGATTGTGCCATCACTTTCCGCCAACGGCGCGACATGTGACGAAATGGCCAGATCCGACTTCGACCAGTGGCGGATCTACCTTGCTGCATTCGTCATTGGCGTATGGGCATCTTGAGTAGAACCCGCAGCCAGAAGGCGGATTAATTAAAGTTGGAGGGCTTCCGGGGATTGAGAACAGTTCACTGGCAGCTCCCTCGATGCTTGGAAATGCCTTGATCAGTAGTTGCGTGTACGGGTGTATAGGTTCCTCAAAAATAGCTTCCACGCTGCCGTATTCTATTATCTCCCCAGCGTACATGATAGCGAGTCTGTTGCACACGTCTGCCATTACGGAAAGATCGTGAGTGATCAGAATCATCGAGAGGTTTAGATTTCTCTGCAGGTCGTTGATCAGCTTCAGGATTTGAGCCTGAACCATGACATCCAGCGCGGTTACAGGCTCGTCTGCAATCACAAGCCTTGGATTGCATGCCAACGACATAGCGATCATGACACGCTGTCTCATGCCTCCACTTAGCTCGTGAGGGTAGCTCTCAAGTTTACTCAGATTAATTCCCACCATCTGGAGAAGATTTCTCGTCCTGTCCAACGCCTCCTCGCGTGTCACTTTTTCATGTAGCAGAATACCTTCCGCAATCTGTTCGCCTATGTTCTTCACGGGATTCAGCGCATTCATGGAGCCTTGGAATATTATGGAGATATCTCTCCACCTAACCGTTCTAAGTTCGCGTTCACTCATCGCTGCCATGTCTTTGTCATTGAAAAGGACCTGCCCGGCAACTATTCGAGCGCTTGAAGGCAGCAATCTCATGATGGAGAGCGCGGCAGTCGTCTTTCCACAACCGGACTCACCAGCGAGGCCAAGTACTTCTCCGCTATGTACGTGAAAACTGACGCCTCGCACGGCCTTCACCACCCCCTGTCGCGTAAAGTAACTCGTTTTGAGATCCTTCACCTGCAGGATGGTGCTCGACAAAATTTCAACAGCGAAAATTGATTCTCATATCTCTTTATAGACGTTGAGTGTGAGCATCAAACGTGTTCTAATGACAACCCGAGAATGGAATGCCAAAATTAGCCTTTAGGACAATCTGTTTCTTTTCAGGAAAAATGTTTTGTCACCAACCTTATAGGGAGTGTTAATGCAGCAACTTTTGAGTAGCGTTTGGAAGTTAAGGCCTATCTTCTTCAACGGGTTCTACAAAGCTTCGTAACAATCTTTGCGGCTCTGAGCATAGCCTTCCTGCTCTTCAGAATAATCCCAGGCGATCCCGTGGCGATGATCGCTAGAGATCCAAGATTAGACGCCAGTCAGATTGCAATCCTAAGGGCCAGCTTTGGCCTCGACAAACCTTTGTATCAACAGTACCTTATCTATCTCGTTAACACGTTCGAAGGTAATCTGGGAATTTCATTTTTCTATAGGGTTCCTGTAGCAAGTATTCTTTTCGAGAGACTGGCGAACACTGTGTACTTGGTTGGCCTCGGGACCATGTTCTCGATGGCGATCGGGTTGGTTCTCGGAATAATTTCTGGTTGGTATCGAGGGAAGGCACCGGACCGCATCGCCTTTGGCACGGCCTTATTCTTTTACTCGATGCCATCGTTCTGGATAAGTATGGTCCTGATTTACGCGTTAGCGGTGGTCGTGCCGATTTTCCCTACCGGCGGCATGGTCAACGATAGACTCATAAATCCAGACTGGTTCACCGCGTTCGCGGACAGCCTCTCCCATGTGGCTCTCCCACTCATTACATACTCTCTTGTCTTTGCCGGCGCGTATGCATTAATCATGAGGAGTTCTGTGATCAATATCCTGTCTGAAGATTATATTCTTACGGCAAGGGCGAAGGGATTCGACGACCTCGCAATACTCAGGAAGCATGTGCTGAAGAACGCCGCCCTTCCCTCCGTTACGCTCATCGCGATGAACATCGGCCTTGTAGTCTTGGGTGCAATCTCTGTCGAAACGGTGTTCAACTGGCCAGGAGTAGGCCTACTCGTGTACCAATCAGTCCTCTTCCGGGACTATCCGCTCCTACAAGGAGTATTCATCTTGTTCAGCGTTTTCATGGTGTTAGCGAACCTAATCGCAGACATGCTCTATAGCTTTCTAGATCCTAGAGTGAGGTATTAGAATTGCTATCATCGTTTAGAATCAAAAGAAGACTAGTCGTCCAGAAGAAAGCCTTTGAACAGTTCTGGAACCTATACAAAACGAAGAACGCGGCTTTGGTGGGCCTCGCTGTTTTGCTGGTGCTATGCGTTTTAGCTGCTTTTCCAAACATCTTCAGCCCTTATAATCCGCTGCTGGCGAGCGGCCCGCGCATGTCACCGCCCAGCTGGTCCCATCTTTTGGGTACGGATGATGCTGGAGAGGATCTTCTTAGCCAAGTGATTTGGGGGAGCCGGGGGTCTTTACTGATAGGATTCTTCGCGACGTTCATCGCCATTCTTATCGGCACTTCAGTTGGGCTTCTCTCAGGCTTCTATGGCGGTCTGAAAGGCGAGACCTTGATGAGGGTCACGGACATCTTTCTAATCCTACCCACCCTGCCATTAATGATCATCCTAGCGGCTGTGCTCAAACCAAGCTTATGGAACGTAGCATTCGTAATAGGTATAACCGGTTGGACAGGCACCGCAAGGATGGTAAGATCGGCAGTAATTTCGCTAAAAGAGAGAACCTACATTTATCGAGCAAGAGCCGTGGGGTGCACAGATCGCAGAATAATTGGACAGCATCTTCTGCCCGATGTTGTCCCACTCATCTTCGCTAACGCAGTAATCGTTGCAGCTTTTGCGGTGGCCTCTGAAGCGTTTCTGAGCTTCCTTGGGTTGGGGGATTTGAGCACTATAAGCTGGGGTTCGATATTGTACTTTGCCTTCAATATGGGTAGCTTCACCGCCGGAGCATACTGGTTCTTCCTGCCACCAGGAATACTCATAGTCGCAACGATTCTCGCCTTCACTGGCGTTGGCTACGGGTTGGATGAAGTTCTAAACCCAAGACTAAGAAAAGTCTAGACTTCGATCCGATTTCACATAGAAAAACGTATTGTGCGTTTCTTGTATTCACGTTATCTAGCGTGATTATATAAGCGGCTTGGAACGGCAGCTTTGTCGTGGAAAAATTGAGTAATGAAAAATGCGTGTTTCTAATAGCAATTGCAGTTCTATCAGCTTTGCTCGCAGTACCAACTTACGTGAAGGCGCAAACAACAACGACGAACGAAGTTAGATTCATCCTCGGCACTACTAGCGTTATCAGCCTAAACCCCATGACAAGTTATACCTACGGCATGTTCAGGTCGGCGCTGTACAGTCAGCTATTCATCCAGAACGCAACCCTACAGCCATCGCCTTGGCTTGCGCTGAGCTACTCACAACCCAACGACACAACTTGGGTAGTGAACCTACGCCACAATGCGACATGGCATGATGGTCAACCGGTGACCTCTCAAGACGTGAAGTTCACCATCAACCTAGTCCAGGCAGCAGGAGGCAGCATGGCCCGATTCGTGCAAGGAATAGCAAGCGTCACAACCCCCGATAACTACACGGTAGTCGTCAGGACCGCCACGCCAACCCTGATAGCTGGGTGGCTCACGGGTCTAGATATTCTCCCGGAGCATTATTGGGTAGCACAGGGCGCCGTAGGAGCAGCGGCGTTAAACTTCACCAACAACCCACCCATTGGTTCAGGACCATTCAAGTTCGTTGACTGGGTACCAGGCGAATACATAGAGTTCCAAGCATTCAATAACTTCTTCATGGGTAGACCAAAGATAGACTCACTAGTCATTCGCCAGTACGCGTCGCAGGCAGATATGGAGGCGGCGCTGAAGTCAGGTGAAATCGATGGCGCAGATTATATCCCAATCTCCGACGTCGCAGCGCTGAACCAAGTGCCGGGCCTTGCCACCATTCCAGAGGAAATGAACACGGTCGAAGACATATACCTCAACCTGAACACAAACCACAGCCAAGGCAACCCAACCTTGCTCGACAAGAACGTTAGACTTGCATTGATGTACGCAATTAATCGCACCTACCTCAATGACCAACTCTACGGAGGCCTTTACCATCCCGCGCTAAGCATCATACCAGACATGTTTGGATCATACTACTGTAGCGAATGCCAGTCTTTGGTTCCCCCGTTTAACCTAACTAAGGCGAATCAAATCTTGGATCAGGCTGGCTACAAGATGGGACCTAACGGGATTAGGGTCAGCCCCTCGGGTGTACCGCTCAGTTACCGCTTCTGGATCTTTAACGGGTATCCAGAAATGGCAAGAGGAGCCCAGATAATCAAGGGATGGTGGAACCAGATCGGCGTGGATATCACTTACACAACCATGGAAGGAGGCGCCCTTTGGGACGCGATCTCCAGCCCACCATACAACTGGGACATGGCCGTATGGGATTGGTTGGTAAACGATGAAAGCTCCATTATCTACAGCTATACATCAAACGCCATACAAACCGGCTACAGCAGCAGCGGACTATCAGACCCTGCATTTGACGCCATGTATCAGGCACAACTCACAACAACAAATCAAACGCAACGTATCCAGATCATTCATAACGTCCAGAAGTACATGATTCAAAACGCTGTGGAAATCGACCTCTTCTATATGACCTTCGTATCAGCCTACTGGGCGAACAAATGGACAGGTCTAGTTGCCGCACCGGGCAGCGCGTTGTATATCATGGGACCAAACTCGCAAATGTTCCTGTATATTCAACCGGTAGCTGCCAGCGCAACAACCGCAATGACCACCCCGACTGCCACAAATTCAACCGCGGGCCCACCTGCAACTAGTTCAGGGTGGACTGCACCAGCCGCTATCTTGGCCATCATAGTAATCTTGGCAGCCGCCGTATACATGCGCAGAAGGAAAGCAACCAAACCCGTAGAGACAAAATAGGAACTGTACAAACCTAGGAAACGGAGGGAGCAAAACCCTCCCACCCGCTTTTTTCTAATTTTCTTTCTTTTCATTTTCGACTTCTTGTCGAATCGGGCATTACGCCGACGCGTTTGATATAGTTCAAATGCGCGCACCCTCTGGTCGAGATCAGGTTGGAGAAAGTATGATAAGTTCTGTCTGACCAGCAAGCCTCCATCAACCCTTTTCGCTAGTAACTAGTTGCTTCGAAGGCTCTTCCACTAGCACAATGCGCGCATCTACGATTGAGCACTCATGCTCACAAACCATAACAGGATTGAGATCTAACTGACCAATCGACGGGTTCTCATCCATCATCTTAGAAACTCCACAAATGATTCTCGCGATTGCACCTTCGTCTGCGGGCGGCTGTCCTCTGAATCCGGTCAGAGTCCGGTGTGCTCGTATACACCGAATCATCCCCCGCGCATCCCACTCATTTACCGGTGTGATTCCAAACGTGACGTCCTCCAACACCTCGGTGAATATCCCGCCCAACCCGAACATCACTACGGCACCAAACTGAGGGTCTCGTAGTCCTCCCACTATGACCTCTAGCCCTTTCGCAACCATGTGTTGGATTAGAACGCCTACAATCCGCGCATCCTTCTTGAACATCTTAGCGTTTGATAACAGTCGCTCGTATCCTTCTTCGACCTCAGCTGTCGAATTAAGGTCGAGAAGAACACCTCCTGCCTCTGTCTTGTGCATAATGTCCGGCGAAACTATCTTCAAAACGACCGGATAGCTGAGCTTCTCTGCAAAATCAACTGCCTGCTTCTTGTTAGCTGCAACTTCAAATGGTGGAAGAGGGAGCTCGTATGCTCGACAGATTGCCTTGGCCTCCGGCTCTAGCAACGCACTACGCTGTTGCTCTTCAGTCTCCTTGATAATTCGGTCTGCAACATTGTCGCGGTTTTTGATAGCGATCATCCGTACACCTATGCTATCTTTCGCTCTAACCGAAGCAGCTTTTCTACCTATTATATAGGGAGTCTAATTCTCGAATGACGGCAAGCAGAAGAGCACGATTGATCAGCGAACGACCACGCATGCCAATGCAAGAACGCCTAAACGAATCGAGTTCCTCCCCTCAATCATTTGCTATTGGTTAGGTCGCAGCGCGGATAGCAGATCAACGGAGATGTCACTTGTCTGAAACCAATCCAAACTTCGCAACTACCCAAACGGCTGAAATAGGGCTGGCTTGAACGAACATCGTAGGCGGCGTCGTTGGGCGATTCTTTTCAGGGTCGACTTAAGAGAATCGCAAAGGAACATGGAGCAGATTTGTTTGGCGTCGCCGACCTTACGTCGGCTGTTGACTTCATCTGCAAGCAGAGTGGAGAGCGCCTAAGAGAATTCCCTAGGGCAATATCAATCGGTATTCACCTTTCGGATGTGGTTGTGGACGAATTGCCGAGACACGACGACCCTGAAGCCATCTTACCATACGAGGCGCTATACCGTTCTGTTAATTCGCGTTTAGACAATATGGCTATGCTGTTGGCGAGCATAATCCGAGAAGAAGGCTACGTAGCCTACCCGATTCCTGCGTCTCAAACTTTCGATTCGTCTAAGCTGGTTGGTGAAGTATCTCATAAGCTTGTGGCAAACTTGGCTGGACTCGGATGGGTTGGGAAAAACTGTCTGCTAGTTACGCAAGACTATGGTCCGAGAGTTAGACTTTCAAGTGTACTTACGGATGCCCCGTTGGGAGCTGGGTCTAGAATGGATGAGGACTGCGGTGGTTGTCTCGCATGTGTTCGGTTCTGCCCCGTGATGGCATTGACGGGCGTTCCCTTTAATCCACTAGAACCAAGAGAAGTTAGGTTCACTGCCGAACTGTGTGATGGCTACATGACAAAGAGAGTGGGCCTCTTGGGCGAACAAGGCTTGTGTGGGCTATGCGTGTATGTTTGCCCGCGCGGTCGGACTCACGCCCGTAGGATTCCTAAGTCTATGAAAACGTAGTCAGCCGTGTCCTGGCCTGACCCGTCTCCCGACATATCAGCGCCCTCATATGACTGCTCATTCCGGGTTGAATTCACACAGCAGAATTTGCTCACTAAATTGAAATCTCAGGTCCCGAAACGGAACTCGATCATGAATAAAATGCGGGAGGCGTTCTCAGTTAGCATTTTCACATAGAACCCAGCAGATAAAACCCTCAGCCATAAGAAAGATGCGTGAGCTTTCTGAGAAAATGGGAAACGCCATCCATCTGGAGCAGGGCGAACCGGACTTCAAAACGCCGAGGCATATTGTCGAGGCAGCTAGAGCAGCTATGGAAGAAGGGTTCACGCATTACACTAGTATACCCGGCATGTTGGAGCTACGCGAAGCCATAGCTGACAAGCTCAGCAGAGAGAACGGGATCGATGCGGATCCAACACAGATTACGATGACAACCGGCACGCAAGAAGCGATGATGGTAACCGCACTAGCTCTACTGGACCCCGGAGAAGAAGCTCTGATCCTAGATCCGTATTATCCCTCTTACTTCGAAGATACTTTGTTGGCTGAAGCGGTGCCGGTCGCTGTCCCGCTAAATGAGGAAGGGGGCTACGAAGTAGAACTGGAAGTTCTAGAGAGAAAGGTAACCACGAAGACAAAAATGATCTGGATGTGTAACCCCTCCAATCCGACGGGTCATGTCTTCTCCAAGAGAGACCTTGAGATTGTGGCGGAATTTGCTCAGAAGCACAACTTGATAGTTTTCTCGGATGAAGTTTATGAAAAACTCGTCTATGATGGTGCGAGACATATCAGCATGGCATCCCTGCCCGGTATGGGAGACAGGACCATAACGGTGAATGGTTTCTCGAAAGCATACGCCATGAATGGGTGGAGAATCGGCTACTTTGTTGCTGAAAAAAATATTTCAGCAGAACTGAGTAGAATTCACTACTTCGCAACGATGTGTGCTAACACGATCTCGCAACGAGCAGCTCTTGCTGCGTTGACAGGCCCACAAGACTGCGTTCGAGAAATGGTTGCGGAATACGACAGAAGAAGGAAGACAGTCATCGACGGACTCAACAAGATCGAAAGACTGCACTACGTGGTACCGAAAGGAGCGTTTTATGTATTTCCAGGGTTTTCAAACATTAAGATTTCAGACGAAGAGCTGGCGGTATATATCTTACAGAAAACTGGAGTCGTTACCGTACCCGGCTCTGGTTTCGGAAAAACCGGTGAACAACATCTAAGAATTTCATACTCCGTCCAATCCGCGCAGGTCGAGGACGCGATGAAGCGAATTGGACAGGCTCTTGCGCGTAACGATGTCATTTGGGCTTAAGTGTCTGGTACGTGTCCTCAATGGTTAGTTCGGTGTCGATTGAAGAACGAATCAACCTTTTCCTGCAAGAAACGGCTTTTCTTTCAGCTTGCGATAGGTACACAGCGATGCAATAAAAGCGAGAGGTATGACTCTCTTATTCACGAACAGACCTAGAGTAAGCAACAAGGCAAGCCATGGCTCTGGCGGCGTGCTCAGGAGTCGAGTACACGGGTACTCCACTTCTTCGTAGAATCCCTCTCGCTGGGTCAGCCAATCTGCTCGTTGTCCAGGATACCAATAACGGCTTTCTACCCGTTACAAACGATTTCACTATGGTATTTGCTAGTTCCTCCTGAACTGCAAGATGTGAAGTGATTGTTATCATCAATCCATCGATCGCATCTTCACCCGCAATGAGGTCGATGCAATCTCGATAGATCTTAGGGTCAAGGCTGAACGTCATATCGACGGGATTCTTTGTCGACGCGAATGCAGGCAAGAATTGTTTGAGTTTGACTTGGATGGATTGCGGTATTTCAGGTATTTCCAAACCGGATAAGATGCAGGCGTCCGTCGCTGCAACGCCTGGGCCCCCCGCGTCCGTCAATATTCCCACGCGCCCACCCTTGGGCAGGGGTTGATGTGTCAGCACGAAGGCATAATCCAATAACTCTTCAACATCATACACCCTAATCGCCTTGGCTTGCCTGAATGCACCGTCGTAGATCCTGTCTGATGTAGCCATAGAACCTGTGTGAGAAAGGGCAGCTTTTCGCCCTGCTTCGGTTCTACCGACCTTGTAAACTACTATTGGTTTAGTGAGGGCCACTCTCTTGGCAATGGAGATGAATCGCTTACCGTCGGCGATACTTTCCACGTACATAGCGATTGCTTTAGTTTCTGCGTCTTGAGCCAGGTATTCCAGCAGATCGCTGAAGTTAATATCACACATGTTTCCCAAGCTAACAAATTTGCTGAAACCCAAACACAGGTCTTGTGCCCATCCAAAGATGGCTCCACCAAATGCGCCGCTCTGGGAGAGAAACGCCACAGATCCCTTTGCAGGCGTGCCCTCTATCGTCGCGTACATACTTGCCCAGGAATTCAGGATACCTGCGCTATTTGGGCCCACTACCCTGATGCCGCTTTTCTTGGCCCTCTCTGAAATGTCCTTTTCCACCTTAGCGCCTGCCTGTCCGGTTTCGCGGAAACCCGCGGAAATGATCACAATTCCTGCAACTTTCTTTCTTATGCAATCATCTATGGCTGAAGAAACATTTGACGCGGCAACCGCGATGACTGCTAGATCTATGTCGGAGGGTATGTCGCTAAGCTTTGGGTAGGTCTTCAGATCAAATATTTCTGATGCTTTCGGATTGACGGGATAAACTGAACCTTTGAATCCGCCACTGATCAGATTCTTAAGAATTACATAGCCAGGCTTAAGAGGGTCCATCGAAGCCCCGATCACCGCAACGGACCTCGGATTGAACATTGGGTCGAGGACGTGACCCGTCTCTGAGCACCGCAGGTGTCTTCCCACGGCATGCGAAATTTAAAGAGGAAGCCCTATCCTCCATTTTGAAATAACGCATTATCTATTCTTTAGATCCCGTTCATGGTTTTCAGATATGAAGAGTGTCGAAGTACAGAGGCATCCTGATAACGCGATGCATGATGAGCTTCTTCTTGGAAATGAGGCTATCGCGGAGGGTGCCTTGGAGTCATCTGTTGAAGTGGCGACGGGTTATCCTGGAACGCCCTCTAGTGAGACATTACAATACCTGAGCAAGAAGGTTCTGAGCGAGGGGCTGCAGGTTTATGTCGAGTGGAGTACCAACGAAAAAGTTGCGATTGATACGGCCGCCGCTAGTGCTTGGGCCGGCAAGAGGTCGTTGGTTACAATGAAGGCGGCCGGTCTGAATGTTGCCTCTGACACTCTGACAAACATAGCCTACAAAGGGGTCAAAGGAGGCATGGTCGTCTATGTGGCGGATGACCCAGGAACGCATGCTGGATGCACAGAGCAGGACTCTCGTTATTTCGCTTTCCTTTCATCGCTACCAATCCTTGATCCTTCACATCCCCCCGAAGCAAAAGAATTCACAAAGATCGCCTTCGAACTTTCAGAAAAGCTCGAGATACCTGTAATCCTCAGATCAACAACCAATGTTGCACACGCCCTCGGAAATGTTCCCGTAGTTGGAACTGTCGTTACGCCTAGAAACTTCAACTTCAAAAAGGAACTGACGAGATACACAACGATCCTGGCGGACAGGATGCAGCAACACGCCGAGCTGCTGAAAAAGATCGAAACGGCTCGACATGCGATTGACGATCATGGTTTGAACCCGCTAATTCTGAAG
>Ga0181530_10001640_pt1 | contig 27842 bp, 22 predicted proteins | sample PEATcosm2014_Bin_42_FD_119769 | JGI IMG/M metagenome (GOLD analysis project Ga0181530, IMG submission 119769) | Peatland microbial communities from MTU Mesocosm Facility, Houghton, MI, USA - PEATcosm2014_Bin10_60_metaG | ecosystem: Environmental > Terrestrial > Soil > Wetlands > Peat | place... | reverse complement strand
CTGGACAGCAGCGCCCGGAACCAGGCCTGCGCCGTCTCCTCGGCGTTCCCGCGGCGCTCGAGCAGGAGCCGCGAGTAGATCGCGTCGGAGTATTCCGGGTTCGCGACCTGCGTGAACTGGGCCAGGAGCAGGGCGGCGCTGACGTTGCCGGGGTCCAGGGCGTAAACCTGGTTCAGGGCGAGGAAGCCCTGGCGCACGTCGCCCCCGGAGAACGCCCTCGCCGCCATGCGGCAGAAATAATCCGCGCGGGCCTGCTGGATGCGATGCCAGGCCGGCGGCCATGCGACCGCGTAGAACGGAACCCGGTATCCGATCGCGCGTAATGCCGAGAAGACGCCGATCGCGGCCACCAAGGCCAAAGCGGTTGCCGACCCACCGTAGAATACGAGGGCGCGCCCCCAGAACGGGCGAACGTCGCGCGCGTCGGCCAGACAGACGCGCCGCCCGCCGGTGACGTCTAGAAGCGGGCAAAGCCTGCGGAAGCGCCGCGCATCGCGCCAGCCGATGCAGGCCTCGCAGGCCGTTTGGCCCGCGCGGCCCGAATCACTCGGGTGCTGGCACGGCGCGGCGCCTGCCGCGCCACGGACCCGGAAGACCGACTTTCGCAGATTCCAGTACAGGAGCCCCCATGAAAGCCGGCCAAGGTCGCCCAACCATGCCAGCGCCGGTCTCACGGGGCCTCCTTCGCGCGCCCGCGCCCCCGCAACGCCAAGCCCTCAATCCGACCTTCTGGAAGCGGAGGCGCGACGACCGGAATCAGATGCAGAGGTGACCATGCGGGGACCATGTTCGTGAGACATGATCCAATACGCGACTGCCGAGGGAATCAATTTGATCCGCTGCCCGGCCGCGGGCCGACGGCCTGCGAAAAGCGGGATTGGCCGGCGCCGCGCGCCTATTTCCCGCTCTCGAGCAGGTGCTTGAGCTTATCCACCTTCGGCCGGATCACCGCGGCGCAGTATCCCTGGTCGGGATGCTTTTCGAAGAAGTCCTGGTGGTAATCCTCCGCGGGCCAAAACCTCTTCAGGAGCACGATCTCCGTCATGATCCTGCGGTCGCGCAGTTTCTGGGCCTCGTCGCGCGACTTCTCGGCGGCGGCCTTTTGAGCTGGGTCGGCGTAGAGGATGATCGACCGGTACTGGCTCCCCATGTCGTTGCCCTGTCCCCCGACCTGGGTCGGATTGTGCACGTCCCAGAAATACTGGAGGACCCTTTCCAGGGATACCTTGGACGGGTCGTAATCGACCTTCACCACCTCGGCATGGCCCGTCTCATCGGTGCATACCTGCTCATAGGTGGGATTCGGCACCGTGCCGCCCGCATAGCCGCAGGTCACACGGGTCACGCCGGGGAGAAGCTTGTAAGCGGCGTCCAGGCACCAGAAGCACCCTCCGCCGAGGACAACGGAGTCGGCCCTTGTCTCATTTGTGAACGTAGTCATCGCAAGGAGGATTAGCAGCGGGGAAAGGCGGCGAACTGGGAACATGGCGGGGTGTGGGATCGATTCCGGTGCGTCACTTCCGAGCTGCGGGCGCCGTCCGGGCCGCGACCCAGGCCTCGTACTGCTTCCGGGGCATGAAGCGCAGCGACGCCGAGTTGATGCAGTACCTCATGCCGGTCGGCGGGGGACCGTCGTCGAAGACATGGCCGAGGTGGGCGCCGTCGGTCGGGCAGTGCACCTCGTCGCGGATCATCCCGAAGCTCGTGTCCCTCTCGACGGCGACAAAAAGCGGCTCGATCGGCTTCGTGAAGCTCGGCCAGCCCGTGCCGCTGTCAAACTTGTCGCGGCTGTCGAAAAGCGGCGTGTCGCTGCACACCGAGAAATAGACCCCGTCCTCGTGGTTGTCCCAGTACGCGTTGCGGAAGGGGGGCTCGGTCCCCTGGAGGCGCGCCACCCTGTACTGCTCCGGCGTCAGCTGCCTCTGCCATTCCTCGTCCGTATGCTTCACTGCCACCCTGGACATGTCGATGACGACCTTTGACGGGAGTCCGCACGCGGACTTCGCGCCGTCGTCCGCGCACACGGAGCCCTGGGCCTGGGAACCGGCCTGATTCGTCGATTTCATTGTCGGGTCGGCCGACACTGTCGCGGCAGCCGCCAGAAAGGCAAATGGGAGGATCAAGGATTTCACCGCCCATAAGAGTGACCCAAACCCCCATTTATTCCAGCACCCCGCGCGTTCGAGCGCCTCCGCACGGCAACCGCTCCCTGCCGCGCTCGGCCTCATCCCCACCGGCACGCGTCGGCAACGTGCCCTCGAAGGCCCACGTTCAAGGGCGCTTGAACAGCTTGACGAGCAAATCGTGGATCATCGAGGCGGGGGGATGGCCAAAGACCATGCTGGGCCGGTAATAGTGCCCGCCGGCCAGGATCTTGTCCGTCCGGGCGGACCTCACGTACATGTCGATCTCGATCATGTAGGTGTTGAAGTCCCACGTCCACATGTCCTCGTAGGACACGATGAGCTCCGCGTTGCTGGGCATCATGGTCAGCGCCCCGGCGGACGCGTCGTATCCCATTTCCGTCAGCTGCCGTGCGATCTCGTCGGCGATGCCGTAGCTGTCGGCAAGCCTGTGCTCGACGAAGATGTGCTTGAAGTGCGAGATGTCCGATTTTGGCAGCGACCTCGTCACGAGGTGGGAGCACCCGGCCATGGCGAGGGCCCCAGCGAGGACGAGAAGGACTATTGTGACACGGGTGCGCATGTGCCGCTATGGAGCCCCTTTGATGTCACTGGATTGCACACGCAAGAAAGAAACTTCATCCTGCAGCGTCCGTCATCCTCCATATGTCAGACTCCCCCATCGGTGCCGCCTCGAACCGCAGCTCGGCGAAGAGACACCTGAGCGGCGTGACCCGTTACGTGGTGGTGCCGCTTCTGCTCGTGGCCGTGGGAATCAGGATCGGGATGTACCTCGAGCGAAGCAGGCTCGCGGCGCGACCCGCCCTGTCCGTCCAGGCCCCGCAACGGCCGGCTGCGGCCGTCTCACCCCGCGAGGCCAAGCCGAGTGCGGCCGCGGCCCGGCCCGGCTGCGAGATCACGGGGTCGTTCGAGAACAACATATACCCGTCCCTCCTCCTGTCGTTTGCCGCGTCGTACCCGGAGCATGGCCGGTGCCTGACGATCGCGCTGCGCAACCTGCCCGCCTCCGGTTCCTTCCAGCTGCGCATCGATTCTGGCCTTTTCGTCCGGCCCCTCCAGATCGGGTTTGATGCGCCCTCTGGCGCCGTCACGCTCAACCCGGAGCTCCCGTGGAACTTCGACTTGCTCAGGCGCACGACCCAGATGGGGCCGCAGTCGTTCGTTGCTACGCTGCTGGTCGACGGGCAGCCGGAGGCCGAGGCGACCCTCGTCTGCACGGTCCATTCGGTCAATGAGGCCGTCTCACGCATCTTCCTCGACACGTCGGGGCAATGGCAGGACACAAGCTACTGCTTCGCCGCGTTCGTCAACGAGGACCATCCGTGGATAAACACGCTCCTGCAGGAGGCCATGTCCGGCGGGGGCGTTCGGTCCTTCACGGGATACCAATCGGGCGCGCAGGGCGCCATGCTGCAGGCACAGGCCGTCTGGGATGCCCTCGCGGCGCGCGGCCTGAGCTACGTGAATCTCGCGACCGACAGCAGCACCTCCCCGTTCGTCTCCACGCAGTACGTCCGCTTCCTCGACCAGTCGGTCCACGATCAGGGCGCGAACTGTGTCGACGCCTCGGTCCTGTTCGCCTCGATACTCCGAAGGATCGGGCTGCGCCCGGTGCTCCTTTTCAGGCCCGGCCATTGCTTCACCGGCTTCTACGACGCCCCCGACGGGGGCCGCCTGGTCGCGTTCGAGACCACCATGCTGGGCTCGGCCCCGTTCTCGGCGGCGACGGCCGAGGGCTCAAAGGAGCTCCAGTCGACGCTCCCCTTCCTGGGCACGCCGCAGTATTCGATCGTCGACATCGCCCTCTGCCGGCAGCAGGGCATCAATCCCATCCCCTACGAGCCGGCCGACCACAACTGACCAAGGTGTCAGTCGCCGTCGTCAGCACCGGGCAGCCGCCGGACAAACGCGGCGTGGACCGGGGCCGGCATCGGCGAGTCGTCGCCCCGGACCGCCGCCCAGATCACCCGGTTGAATGTCTGCTCGTCGACGGCGTCCGCCCGCGACAGGTCGAACCGGGATGATACTTCCGCCGAGGGGCTCTTCCGCTTGTTCCTCTCCTCGATGTCGACCCTCGCCTCGACCGCACGGAACGGCGACAGGTCGGGCCGCGGCTGGAAGGTCGCCCTCATCGGGGCCGCCGCGGCGTCGAACTGCGACATGGGATCCAGGCCGAGGATCAGCTCGATCGTGCGCAGCATCGAGCAGGTGGTGTAAGGCGTGGAGTCGACGGCTCCGCGCCTGACGAATGGCCCCGCGACAAGCGCCTCGGTCCGGTGGGCATCCACGTGGTCCGGACCGCTCTGCGCGTCATCCTCCACTACGAACACGGCCATCTGCGGCCAGAACCTCGACCGGCTCAGGGCCTCGACCAGCCGACCCAGGGCAAGGTCGTTGTCCGCCACCATCGCCTCGGGCGTCCACTCGCCAAGTTTTGCCCCGGAAGTGTGGTCCTGCGGGAGGCGCACGATCTGGAGCCTGGGCATGTCGCCAACAGCCTCGAAGCGGTGGAGTTCCGAGATGAATTCATCCGCGCGGTCCCGGTCATGGAACTTGAGATCCCAGCCGCGGTAGGACGGGTCGACGTGGCCCTTGAGGGCGGGCATGTTGCTGTCCACCGGCTGGCCCGGCTTCGCGGGGTTCACCGTGAATTCGCCGTAGCTGCGGTAGGTCAGCCCCGCGGCGGCGGACCGGTCCCACAGGTACCCGAGCGCGGGCATGGCTGCGGAATAGTGCCCCTCGCCCGGGTACGGAACATGGGTGATCTTTTCGCGCCCGTAGTTCACCGGCCACGACTTCTCCACGAATTCCGATGAGTATCCCGCCGTGCTCCACTCGTGGCCGCTCGCGCTCACCTCGGCATTGGCGTAGAAATTGTCGAGGAGCACGAATTGCCGCGCGATGGCGTGGATGTTCGGCGTGACCCTTTCCGGAAAGAGGCAGATAGCCGGGTCCCCGTTTCCCTGAGGAAGGTCCCCGAACACCTGGTCGTATGTCCTGTTCTCCTTGATGACGTAGACGACGTAGCGGATCGGCGTGGGTGCTCCCGGATGGGCCGGGATCGGGTCGCCCGGCTGCGCCTCCTCGGGCTTGGCAGGCCTGCAGCGCTGCGCGATACTCGTCCACTTCGTGAGCGCCCGTCCGTAACCGGCGCCCCTGGGAAGGGCGATGATCCCGAGGGAGCCCGGATAGAGCTCCGTGATCCGCGACCAGGGCTCGCCCTTGCCTCCGCTGGGTCTCGGCACGAGGCCCCTCCCGTTCACGACCAGCAGGGTCCGGCCGTTCGGGGTTGTCCGCACCGACGTCGGGAACCACCCCGTGGGGATGAACCCGAGGGGCCGGCCCTCCCCGCGGACGCCCACATCAAACACGGCGACCGTGTTGGCGTAGGCGTTGGCCACGTAGAGCGTCCTCGCGTCGGGTGAGAACGAGAGGCTGTCGGGCGTCGAGCCCGGCAGATCCCTCGGGGAGGTGGCCGAGGAAAGGATCTCCGTCGCGCGGCCGTCGCGCGTGTCGAGGACTGTAACCGTGTTCAGCCCCCCGTTTGCGACGAACAGGCGCCCGTCGGGCGACAGGGCCATCTCGTTCGGGTGGAGCCCGGTCGGCCAGCGCTCCAGGATTCGCCCGTTGGCGGCATCGACCACGGCGACCGAGGACTCCCCCCAGAGGCTCACATATGCGCGCCCGCCGCCCTCATCCCACACGACGTTGAGCGGGTCTGCGTCAGCCACCAGCTCACGGCCCCTCAGGGGATCGTTCGGCTCACCGCCGGCCGCCTCAGGGGTGGGCGCCGATTCCCGGGCATCCTTCAGCCGGGCCGTCCAGAGATTGGCCCCGGTCCGAAGGTCCAGCCGCACAACACGGCTGTCAAATGCAAGCGCGACCACTGCCGAGCTCAAATCCCTCGAGAGCGCGAACCCGGCGACGACGCTTTGGCGAGGCATGTCCGTCACCTTGACGTCCCCTCGCGCGACGAGGCGGCCGCCGGCAAGGGAGAAGACGTGAAGGACACAGTCGCTCGCGCCGCTGCAGACGAGGGTCTTGCCGTCCGCGGAAAAGGCGATGCCGCAGAAAGCCTCGTGGACAGGCGCCGAGGCAACGACCCGGGCCTCCCTTATGTCGATGACGCGGACCTCGTGCCTCCCGTGGCCCGCATGCAGCACGGCTGCCAGCCTGCCGCTGGGATCGACCGCCATGCTGACAGGGAAGTCGCCGAGGCCAACCTGCCTCCCGACCGGATGGATCGGCCATTGGTTGTGCAGCAGCGTGTACCCGTCGGGCCGCGGGCCGGGAAGCGTGGGGCCGGTGCCGTCGGCCATTGCACCCGGCGTTGTCGCAGCGGCAACCGCCCATGCAAGCAGGAGTGCGGTCGTCCTCATAGGATCATGAAGGGAAGAGCCCCGCTATCTTCCCCTGGATCTCCTCGGCCTTTGCGCGGGGATCGGGGGCCTGCCGTATGGGACGGCCCACCACGATGTAGTCCGCCCCCCGGAGGAACGCCTCCTCCACGTCCACTGTGCGTTTCTGGTCGTCGGAGGGCCGGTTATCCACCGGCCGGATGCCCGGGCTCACGACCAGGAAACCGCCCCCGAGCTCTTTGCGCAGGCGGGCCGCCTCGAGGCCCGACGAGATCACGCCGTCGCATCCGAGTTTGAGCGCGCGCCGGGCCCGGGAGAGGACGAGATCCTCCGGGCTGCACTGGAACCCCAGGTCGTCCAGGTCGGCCCTGTCGAGGCTGGTCAGGACGGTCACCGCGAGGATCTTGATGTGGCCCTTCGCCGACGCTGCGGCCTCAAGCATCGGATCGTTCCCGTGCACCGTCGCAAACGAGACCCTGCGCTTGCGCAGCTGCTCGACCGCGAGCCTCACGGTCTCGGGGACGTCGAAGAACTTGACGTCGGCAAACACCTTCTTCCCCCGGGCATCGAGCCAGTCGATCATGTCAAAGTACTGCCCGGTCATGAGGAATTGCAGGCCCAGCTTGTAGAACTGGACGGAGTCGCCCAGCCGCTCCACCAAGAGCTTGCCCTCGTCGAGCCCGGCCACGTCGAGCGCAAAGATCAGGCGCTCGCGGGGCGGGATCGGCTTCGATGACAGGTTTGGATTGAGGACCACCCATCCCGATGCCAGCCATCGCCGGTCGGCGGTCAAGACCGAACACTGCGTCCCGGGAATTGACGCCGCGCCATTCGAAAAACGAGAATGGGCAGAAATGGCCACCACCGTCTTCACTATCGCCAACCAGAAAGGCGGCGTCGGCAAGACCACGACCGCGGTAAACCTGGCGGCGGGGCTCGCCCTGAGAAGGATCCACACCCTTCTCATCGACCTGGACCCTCAGGCCAACGCAACGAGCTCGCTCGGCATCGAGAAACAGGAGGGAAGGAGCCTTTACTCGGCGCTGAGGGGGGAAGGCGGCGCGCTCCCGCTGGTGACGCCCACGGCATACGAGCACCTTGCCCTCATTCCAAGCGAGGAGGATCTCGCGGCCGCCGAGATCGAGCTCTCGCAGACGGACAACTACCTCATGAAGCTCCGGGGCGCCCTTGAGCCCGTCGTCGCGTCGAATGGATTCCGGGCCATCATAATCGACTGTCCGCCCGCGCTCGGCCTCCTCTCGATGAACAGCCTGGCGGCCGCGGACTTCCTTCTGATCACGCTTCAGTGCGAATACATGGCCCTTGAGGGCCTGGGGCAGATCCTGCGCAACGTCGAGCGCCTCAAGTCGGCTGGCATCAACCCAGGGCTAGAGCTGGGGGGCATCGTGATGACCATGTTCGACGTCCGGACGACCCTCTCCCGCCAGGTGGTCGACGAGGTCAGGACCCACATGCCCGAGAAGATCTTCTCGTCCGTCATTCCAAGGACCGTGCGCCTGAGCGAGGCGCCGGGCTTCGGGAAGACGATCTTCGCCTACGACCCGCTCAACCCCGGCGCGACCGCCTACCGCAACCTGGCCGGGGAGGTCATCGCGCGGTTCGGGCTATGCTGAAGTACCGGCACGCCTTCGTGGTCGGGTTGCAGAGCAACCTCGTCTACCGCTGGAACTTCGCGGCTAGGAGCCTCTTCTCGCTCTTCCACCTCGTGTTCGTGTTCATATTCTGGGGCGCGATCTACGCCGGGAAGGCCAGCATCGGCGGCTTCGGCTTCACGCAGACGCTGACGTACTTCGTGGTGCTCTTCGTCCTCCAGTTCTTCATCGGGGCATTCAACGAGGACTACCTGATCAGCGAGGACATCCGCAACGGGCTCATCAACCAGTTCCTCCTGAAGCCGATCAACTACTTCGCGTACAGGCTGAGCGTCTTCGCGTCCGCGCGGGTCGTCTCCGGCGCGCTCGGGTTCATGGCGCTGCTCGTCGCCCTCCCCTTCTTCAGCGGCTACCTAGCCCTCCCCCATGACGGGTGGCGGATCGCCCTGGGGCTGCCGGCGATGGCGCTCACCGCGCTGATCCAGTTCAGCATTGCGTACTGCTTCGGAATGCTCGCGTTCTGGTTCCTCGAGATCCAGGGCTTTGTCATACTCTCGATGGCCGTCGAGACGGTGCTGGGCGGCCAGTTCTTCCCGCTCGACCTGCTGCCCCCGGCGGTCTTCCACGCCGTCAGCTACCTGCCCTTCTACTATCAGGCCTATTTCCCGAACGCCATCCTGACCGGGAGGATCGGGCTCGGCGCCGCCGCGCACGGGCTGGCGATCCAGGCCCTCTGGGCCGTCATCCTGGTGTGCCTCGCAGAGGCCGTGTGGCGGCGCGGCCTTAGGCATCACACGGCCGCGGGCGGCTGACGGCGACGGCGATGGAAGCATTCTCCCGCTACCTGCGCATATGGCTCGCGAGCGCCCGCTACTCGCTCGTGCGGGCAATGATGTTCCGCGGCGACCTCTTCATTTGGGCCCTGGTCGAGCTGCTGTGGATTTCGGTGACCGTCCTTACGATCGCCGTGGTCTACAGCCACACCTCGACGGTCGCCGGGTGGACCAAGTACGAGATGCTGCTCCTTGTCGGGACCTCCATGCTCATCCAGCGCTTCCTGATGGGCTTCTTCTGGAGCGGGATCTATGAGATGGGGCGCAACGTGCGAAACGGGGCCTTCGATTTCGTCCTGGCCCAGCCGGGCGACCCCCTCTTCATGGCCTCGACCCGCAAGCTCGAGCTGGATGGCCTCCTGAACTCGGTCGTCGCCGCCGGGCTCGTCGTCTATGCGGCGCGAAAGCTCGGTCTCCATCCGGCCCCGTCGGACCTTGCGCTCTACGCCTGCATGCTGGCCTGCGGCGTCGCGATCCACTACAGCGCTCTCGTGATGGCCATGTCGCTTTCGTTCTGGATCACGAGCTCCCAGGGTGTGGAAGGCAGCTACTTCACCCTCATGGAGTTCTCCCGGATCCCCAGGGAGGCGTTCAGGGGGTTCGCCAGCGCGGTCTTCGTATGGGTGCTGCCGGTCGTGGTCGTCAGCAACGCTCCCGCCCGCGCCATCCTGCACGGATTCGAGCCGACCTGGGCGCTCGGTCTCTGCGCCGCCACGCTCGTGTGGTTTGCGCTCGCCGTCATGGTGTTCAGGAGCGGCCTAAAACGCTACACCAGCTCGAGCTCATGACCGGCGACCTCAAGAACCTGCAGGCCCGGATCGGGTACGTGTTCCGCGACCCGGATTACCTCGTGCGGGCGCTCACGCATGCCTCGTGGCTCCAGGACAACCCCGGCGCGGGCGGGGACAACCAGCGCCTCGAGTTCCTGGGCGATTCGATCCTCCAGCTGATCCTAACCGAGGCGCTCTTCGCGCTCTATCCGGAGGATCGCGAGGGCGAGCTCACCAAGCGCCGCGCCGTCCTGGGAAAGGGCGAGTTCCTGTCCGGGCTCGCCCGCGAGATCGGGCTTGACCGATGCCTGCGACTGGGCGCGAACGAGGAGGCGAGCGGTGGCCGCGCCCGCAACGCCGCGCTCGAGGACGCGTTCGAGGCCCTCGTCGGCGCCGTCGGCCTCGACGGGGGAATCGAGAGCGCCCGCCATACGGTCCTAGCGATATACGGGGACCTGCGGGTGCGCCTCGCGGCGCTCAAGGGCCAAGCCAACCCTAAGGGGCGACTCCAGGAGATCATCCAGCCGCAGCATGGTAACCAGGCGATCCGTTACGAGGTGCTCTCCGCGGACGGGGCCGACCACGAGCGGGTCTACGAGGTCGCGGTCTACGTGCTCGACCGGAAGATGGGCACCGGACGGGGCTCGTCGAAGAAGCTTGCCGAGGAAGAGGCGGCGCGGGCCGCACTGGCGACCCTGGACGCAGCCCCGCCAGAAAAATGACCGGCGCCGTCAGGCACAAGATCGTCGGCGTATGCCCGGCGGCGCGCGGAGCCGTCATCGCCGAGAACATGCGGGCCCATCCCGCGCCGGTGTGGCTCGTCGTAGCCCAGGACCTGAGGTCCGCGGAGCAACTGGCAGAGGATGTCGGTTTCTTCGCGAAGGCATCCGGGGCCGTCCAGGCGCCCCGGACCCTTGTCTTCCCCGAGTCGGTACCCGACAGCCGCGACATACGCGAGGCCTTCGCCGCCTCGGCCGACCGCCTCACCGTCCTGTCGGCGCTTCGCGCCGCCCTGGCGCGCCCGGGGGCCGCCCCGGACGCGGGCTCCCTTGCGGTATTCGCAACGCCCTCGTCCCTGCTCCAGCCGGTCCCGGCGATCGAGCAGTATGCGGCGAGCGAGATCAACCTCGTGAGCGGCAGCAGGCAGCCGTTCCAGGAGCTTCTCGGGAAGCTGCGCGCCCTTGACTACGACAGCGAGGCGGTCTGCGAGGCGCCCGGCCATTACGCCGTGCGCGGGGGGATCATAGACGTCTACCCGGTGACGGCGACCCAGCCCTACCGGCTCGACTTCTTCGGCGATGAAATCGAGGAAATCCGCGCGTTCGACCCGGTGACCCAGCGCTCCGGCGCGCGGATCGACCGGATATCGGTCGGAGCCTCGCCGCGCCTGCGCCTCGAATCGGCAAAGACGGGAATCTCCGACTACCTGGACCCGCTTGCCCACATTGCCTTTGTGGAGCCTGCAGCGCTCGAGGAGGAATTCAGGGCGTTCTCCACTGATGGTTCCGACGGGCTCGCCCCCCTTCTGTCCAGATGCGCGGCAGCCTTCGGCTTCGGTGACATTGACGAGGCATCCGACGTTTTCGCCGATCCCGCATCGGAGACCGTCTGGGACACCGAGGGCCTGGAGCACCACAGGCCGCTTGCGCCGGAGACGCTGCTGGCGCGGGAGCGCCTGCAGGCCGAGGATGAGGCCAGGCGGGTGTTCCTTGAACGCATAAGAGTTTGGAAAAAAGAAGGATATGTGATCGCTTTCGCGGCATCCAAGGAGGGCGAGGAGAAGCGAATGCGGGAGATGCTCTCCGCGGGCCCTCTTCGCGCCGGCCCGGCGCCCCTCTTCCTGCGGGGCAGCCTGAACGAGGGGTTCAGGGTGACGTCGCGCAAGGATGCCGAGCTGTCGGTCGCCAGCGGAAGGCGCGGCCTTGTCTTTGTCACCGAGACCGAGGTCTTCGGCCGGAAGAGGACGAGGCGCCCGCCCGCGGGCGGAAGAGCCCGCGCGTCAGTCGCCCAAGTCGACCAGCTGCTCGACTTCTCCGAGCTGGTGGAGGGCGATTTCGTCGTCCACCTCCAGCATGGGATAGCACTCTACCGCGGGGTTGCGAAGATCGACACCGCCCAGGGCCTGCGCGAGGTCATCTCGCTCGAATTCGACGACCGTGTGACGCTCCACGTCCCCCTCCAGGAGTCGCACCTGGTAAGCCGCTACGTCGGACTAGGGGGGGCGAAGCCCCAGCTGGGCAGGATCGGCTCGGGCAGGTGGGAGAAGGCGCGCCGGGCCGTCGAGCGGGCCACCGTCGACCTTGCCGCGGAGCTGCTGCGCATACAGGCCAGCCGGGAGGCGCAGGCGGGATTCGCGTTTCCCGGGGACTCGGAGTGGCAGCACGAGATCGAGGCCTCGTTCCCGTTCACCGAGACGCCCGGCCAGCTTCGCGCAATCGAGGAGACAAAGCGCGACATGGAGCGGACGCGTCCGATGGACCGCCTGATCTGCGGGGATGTCGGCTTCGGAAAGACCGAGGTGGCGATCCGGGCGGCATTCAAGGCCGTCCAGACCAGCAAGCAGGTCGTGGTCCTCGTCCCGACGACCGTCCTCGCGCAGCAGCACCTGAACACGTTCCGCGAGCGCATGGCCGGCTATCCCGTCTCGATCGAGATGCTGAGCCGCTTCAGGTCCCGGGCCGAGCAGCGGGCCATACTCGCGGCGGTTTCCGCCGGGGGAGTGGACATCCTGATCGGGACCCACCGCCTTCTTCAGCGCGACGTCGTGCTAAAGGACCTCGGGCTCGTGATCATCGACGAGGAGCAGCGCTTCGGTGTGAAGCACAAGGAGGTCTTCAAGAGGATGCGGGCGACCGTCGACGTCCTCTCGATGAGCGCCACGCCCATTCCGCGCACGCTCTACCTCGCCCTTACCAGCGCGCGCGACATGAGCGTCATCGACACCCCCCCTGTCGACCGCCATCCGATCCAGACGATCGTGAAGACCTACGACGAAAAGGTGGTCGTCGACGCCATCCGCCACGAGATGCGGCGCGGAGGCCAGGCGTTCTACCTGCACAACCGGGTGGGAACGATCGACGCTGTCGCCAGCCGGCTGCGCGAACTGATGCCTGACATTTCGTTCGGCGTCGGGCACGGGCAGATGGACGCGGCCGGCCTCGAGCAGGTCATGACGGACTTCGTCGCCGGGAAATACAGCGTGCTCGTGTGCACGACGATCATCGAGAGCGGCCTGGACATCCCCAACTGCAACACCCTGATCATCGAGGGCGCCGACCGCTTCGGCCTGTCGCAGCTTTACCAGCTCCGGGGCCGGGTCGGTCGCTTCAGGCACCAAGCCTACGCCTATCTCCTCCTCCACCGGCACACACGTCTCCTCGACTCGGCGCGCCAAAGGATGAACACGCTCCGGCAGCACACGCAGCTGGGCGCGGGCTTCCGGATCGCGATGCGCGACCTTGAGCTGCGAGGGGCCGGCAATCTCCTGGGTCCCGAGCAGAGCGGCCATATCGTCGGCGTCGGCTTCGAGCTCTACTGCCAGCTCCTGCGCCAGTCCGTCGCGCGCCTGAAGGGGGACAAGACCGCGGCGGCCATTCGGGCCAGCGTGAAGCTCGACTTCGTGTTCGTGGGGGAAGGCGGGCCGGCCGAGGACTCGCCAAGGGGCCGCCACGAGGACGGATATACCGCGCTCAAGGATGCCGAGGACAAGGCGGGTGGCGCGGGCGTCGCCCGGATCCAAGCCCGCATACCCTCCGGCTACATAGGGGAGACCCGCCTTAGGATCGACGTCTACCGGAGGCTGGCAATGGCCGACACGACGCAGGCCCTGCGGCAGATCGAGGCCGAGCTGAAGGACCGCTTCGGCAAGCCGGTCCCTGAGGTTCGCACCCTATTTCTGGTGACCGAGATCCGCGTCCTGGCGGAACAAAAGGGGATTATTTCCGTCGAATCGGAATCCAACCGCCTCAAGTGCCTTCGCGGCAGCGGCCGACGGGACGACTGGGTGATGACCGGGGCCCGTTTTCCAAGGTTGACCGCGCCGCACCCGCACCTACGGTTGAAGGAGATCATCTCTTTTTTGAACCATCTGCCGAATCCATGATCCTGACCCGCAGTGCAATAGCCGGAATCGTGGCTTCCCTTGCAGCGACTGCCGCGATCGCGCAGACCGCTACGCTGGACGACAATCTGAACCTTCGCTTTGCCAACGGGATCGCCGCGATAGCGGAGGACAAGATCATTACCGTCGACGACGTCCGCCGCGAGGTGACGCCGCTGATCCCCCAGCTCAACCGGGAGTCTCACAGCGAACAGGAATTCAACCAGAAGCTCGAGGCGCTGCAGGATGATGCGATCCAGAATCTCATCGACCGCGTGTTGATCATCAAGGACTTCCAAAAGGACGACAAGAAGCACGTCCCCACCAGCTTCGTCGACAACCAGATTGCGGACCAGCTGACCGAGCAGTTCGACAACGATCGCTCCAAATTCCTCGCCTACCTTCGCGCGCGCGGCACGACCATGCGCGACTACCGCAAGGAGGTGGAGGAGGACATCATCTACAACTACATGATGCACGAGCAGCACAAGTCGCAGACCATCGTGAGCCCGGTCCGCATTGAGCAGTACTACAAGGAGAACAAGGACCGCTTCTACCAGGACGACAGCGTCCACCTCCGCCTTATCCAGCTCACCCGCGGATCGGGCGAGACGGATGGCGCACTGAGGGGGAAGGCCGACTCAATCCTGCTGCGCCTGCGCTCGGGCGAGAGGTTCGAGGACCTTGCCAAGGAGTACAGCGCCGATTCGCGCCGCGCCAAGGGCGGCGACTGGGGCTGGCAGAAGCGGTCCGACCTGAAGCCGGAGTTCAGCGAACCGCTTTTTGCCATCAAGAAGGGAGAATGCACGGAGCCCGTGATGACCCCCGAGGGATGCTTCCTTCTATATGCCGACGACAGGAAGTACGCCGGGATCCAGCCGCTCGACGAGGTGCGCGACCAGATCGAGAGGATCCTCGTCCAGCAGATGAGCCGCCAGAGCAGCGACCGCTGGCTGGAGCGCCTGCGCCGGAACGGCTACGTGAAGCACTTCTAGGCAGGCCTGGGCCGGCGGGGATTCCCTCGCGATTCGCGCCCGGCGCGCAAATCAGGGCATCGCGGCGACGGACGCCCGCAGGACAGCCTCATCCAGAAGGGCCACCATCGGGCTCTTCGTGGGCTCGAAAGCCTTGACGATCACGCCGAGCAGGTTGGCCTCGGTCACGGGTGTCGCGTCGCATTCGGCATTGCCGACCCCCATCGCGACCCATCCTTCGAACGTCTTCTTCACGAGAACATGGGCCACCGGCCGGCCAGCGTCGCCGATGTAGACGGCCGTCATTCCGGGCCTGAGGTCCGACATGGCGATCTTCTGGGTAACGACCACCGTGTGGTCCTTATAGAGGGGAAGCATCGAATCGCCGCTTCCCACCAGGAAATCGGTTCCGGGGTGGGCTGCAACGTACTGCTTTCCGAGCCTGATGGCGTCAAAGGGCTGCACGACCTCCGCGGCCGGCGACATCGCAGCCACGGCAGCCGGGGAGAACCGCACCGCAGTCTGCGTCGCGCAACCGGACCATCCGAAACCGGAAAGGGCGATCAAACCGCCTGCGCACCAGCGGAAAACGTGTCCTGATGGGCAGTTGCGTGAATCGCCATTTCTTTGCATGTGCCTATTGCACCCCATTTCTCGCCCTGCAGGAATAGGGGCTTCCCAGTGAACGCATCGGTGAGTTCACCCGGGCAGGCCTAGACATGCCCCGGGCAACTCCGGGATCACCCGGGCGTTTCCGGGGTGAACACCCTAGGCCCCCAGAGGAGAAGCCGCCCCCGGGGCCGCCAACCCCGAAAATTGTTAGTCTTGTCTAATTTAGTTGTTTAAATGCCGATTCGAACCATCGTCACGGGCATCCCGTGACCCCCTTCCGGCAGCCGCCCATCCCAGCCCCGCCCTACCCCTCAAACCGAATCCGGATCCTGCCCGCCGCCGAAAGGCCCCAGGAGCGCCTTGAGAAGTTCGGCGCCTCGGCCCTGAGCGACACCGAGCTCCTCGCGATGATTGTCCGCAGCGGCACCCAGGGGCAGGATGTCCTCACGCTGTCGGCCCGGCTCATTTCGGAGGCCGGCTCCCTTGCGGGCCTCCTCGCCTGGCACGAGGCCGATTTCCGAAAGCTGAAGGGAATCGGCCGGGTGAAGGCGCTCCAGTTGGTTGCGGCAATGGAGGTGGCGCGCCGGGCGATCAGCCTCCCGCCGCGGGAATCGCCCGTGCTCAACCGCGCCGACATGATCGCCGCCCACCTCGAGCCCGCCGCATCCGGTCTCGAGGTCGAGAAGTTCTGGGTGCTGTGCATGGACAGGCGCAACCGGCTGCGCAAGCGGGTCGAGGTTTCATCGGGCACCGCAACGGCCGCGTTAGCCCATCCGCGCGAGGTATTCCGCTCGGCGATTCGGGAAGCCGCTGCAGCCGTGGTCTGCGCCCACAACCATCCAAGTGGTGACCCCTCTCCCAGCGCAGCGGATATTCAACTCACAAGGCAGCTTCGGGAGGCTGCGGCGGCAGTGGATATTCCTCTGCTGGATCATGTTATCATTGGTAGACGCGGGGCCGACCCTCTGGGACGCGGGTACTACAGTTTTAGGGAGGCGGGGTTGCTCTGATTGACAAGTGCTATCATTGCTATCATTCATCCCAAATGCCTCAACTCCTCGTGCGCGACATAGAACCAGCCATCGTGCGGAAGCTTCGAAGCCAAGCGGCCGTCATGGGGATTTCCGTTGAGGAAGCCCATCGCCGGCTGTTGCGCTCGGCCTTGTTCGGCGATGCACCCGGCCCAAAGGACAACTTCATTGCCTACCTTCGGGGTGCACCATCGGGAGACGATATTGATTTTCCAAGGTCCCGAGACCTTCCGCGTCCGGCCGACCTCTGATGCCCTACCTCCTGGACACCTGCATCGTCTCCGAACTACGACGGACTAGCATCAATCCCGGAGTCTCTTCGTGGATTTCCGGAATTAGGGCCGACGAGGCGTACCTCAGTGTTCTGACAATTGGTGAGATTCGAGCTGGGATAGAGCTTCATAGACTCAGGAATCCGTCTGGAGCGGGAAATCTCGAGCGATGGTTGATAGGGTTGGAAACCCACTATGCCGAACGGATACTACCAATAACTGCAAGGATCGCTGACCGTTGGGGTCGCCTCTCGCCAAGGCAGCCATTGCCCGCAAGCGACGGTCTCATCGCCGCCACCGGCCTGGAGCACGGGCTCACGGTGGTCACACGTAACGTGGTCGATTTCCAAAGATCGGGAGCCAATGCGCTGAATCCATTCTCTTGATCCCACGCAGCGTTCAGGCCTTAGCCATCAACGCTAGTAGCTCCGCACTTGGGAACTTCGAAACGTAGTGCCTCGCCGGAAAGATTTTCGTATCGAGCAAAAGGTCGGAGAGAATGTTCTCAATTGCCGTATTTCATCCATAGCCTGGTTCGAGCTACACTATGGCGCCTCACGGAGCCCAGACCCGGAAAAGGCAATTCCTCGATTGAAATACTTGAGGAGCGCCATTCCTGTAATCGAGGCATCCGACGAGCATGCCGCACGGCGCTCAGCCGATGTGCGCGCTCACCTCGAAATCATGCGTCCGAACGCTCAGCCGATTGGACCGTATGACGTGTTACTCGCGGGACATTCGCTCGCTCTGGGGGCGGTCTTTGTCACTCACAACACACGGGAATTCTCGAGGGTGCCCGGACTGTCAGTCGAGAACTGGCAGACAATCGGAAATTGAGGCTCCGATAGCATGCTATTGATCAGGCGAATCCTGGTTTGGTCGATGAGGGTATTCGTATTCGGCCTGTTTGTTTGCTCGGCAGTCTGCGGAATCGCACACGGCATTCATGGGCTGTTGCTTCTCCTCGCGGGGCATCATTTCAACAACCGCGCCTTCGCCTAGTTCTCTTATTTGAGCCTGGCGGATCTTGAGGCGCGACCGCCGAAAGAGAACCAATACCCCACGGTGAATCCGCAATTTCAGCTCGACGTCGTTCGTCTGGCGGAAAGCAACGCACGCATCACCGGCGACGACTTCCTTCGCGCAGCATATATCGCCTCGGGGCCGTTCATCGCCGAACCAGGCGCTTCCTGTCACCGACGGATTGATTGCGGCCGCCGGGCTTGAACGTGGGCTTGCCGTGGTAACACGCAACATGGCGGATTCTCAGCGATCGGGCGTCAACACGCTGAATCGGTATGCGTAGCCCCTGTATCGACCTGCCTCGCGGGAGATATCAGAACGTTTAGGAACACATTGCGAGCGCCTCCCCCTGGCGCCCCATCATTCCTCGATGACGTCGAAGACGTTGCCGAACGACCCGCGAACGTAGAACGCGCCGCCCCAGTCGGCGACGATCCGGCATCCCGCCCCCTTAAAGGAGGCGCTTTGCCCTGCCATTGTCCTTCACGCTGAACGACGGCGTCGGCCGCTGCGCCTTTGGCGGGCCTGTTCACATAGAGGCGCAGGACACCCGTATCGAACACCAGACCGTCCTTCTTCCTGCTCCTTAGCTTGAAGCCGAGGACGTCCCCGAAGAATCGCTCCGCCTTCGCCAGGCTCCTGAGGTGTATTGCGACGCAGTTGTTGGATCGGAACCTCGTCTCGCCCGGCGGTCGCGCCCTAGATGTGCTGGGGCAGGACGAAAAGAAGGACCGCGAGGAAATGGCACGTGCTTCCGCCCAGCACAAACGCGTTGCGGAACGCATGGTGGAATCTCAAGCGCCGCAAGGCCGCCATGAAAGCCCCGGCGGTATAGCACAGCCCGCCCGCCAGCAGGAGCCAGAGCCCTCCGTGGGGGACCGCCGCGCACACGGGCTTTATCGCGACGACGACCATCCATCCGACGAACAGGGTCGCCAGGGTGGAGGTTAGGCGGTAACGGTTCCCGAAGAACAACTGAAACACGGCGCCGGCGCCGCAGAGCCCCCAAACAACGCCGAACAGGGACCAGCCCCAGGGACCCCGCAGGCTCACGAGGAGGAAGGGCGTGTACGTCCCCGCGACCAGCAGGAAGACCGACGCGCGGCCGAGCTTGAGGAAGAGCTGCCTGCCCGGCTCGGAGCGCCACGCGTGGTACAGGGTGTAGATGGCATAGAGCAGGAGGAGTGTCAGGCCGAACACGGTGAAGCTCACGATATGCCAGGCGTCGCTGTACAGGCTGGCGGACACCGTGAGCAGTGCGAATGCCGAGACGCCCAGGGCAAGTCCCAGCCCGTTTGTCACCCATATGGCGATCTGCTCGCCCCGGCTGGCGGCTTCGCCCGCCGAAGCCGGATCGCCCGCCCTGGCCTCGGCGCGGCGCTTATGCACGACCCGCTCCGCCGCCCTGTCGAGCATGCGTATGGGCCATATCGGCCTGGGGCTCCTGAACTCGTCCGCGGTCCATTCCGCCCCGTCCGCGTAGATGCTCCGGGGCATCAACAGCGTGCCGAACGCCAGGTCCGCGAGCGGAAGGCAGAAGAACCCTGAAATCGACTCGTTGCAGTCGATAACCGCGTGGTGGCGCAGGTGAAAGCTGTAGGCCGAGCGCCAGAACGCCCCCCAGCGCGGGTGCTCGATCAGCGGCTCCCATCTTTCGAGCGACCAGTGCTCGATGGCATGGACGAGTTCGTAGAGGACAAGCGACGACGCGAGCGCTGCGAAGCCGGAGAAGAACCAAGGGTACGTCGGAAGCAGCCATTGCAGAAGCGCGTACAGCGGCGCCAGGATGCAGCCGAAGGCCACCAGCGTGTACCAGGGGAAGAAGGAGGCCTCGTGCTGGTCCGACTCAACGATGGGGTACTTGTTTTCGATGAATAAGATTCCCTTCCCGTCGCGGGTCGGCTTGCGCGCGATGCGTGTCAGCGCGTGGTGCTTGGTGTGCTGGCGGTAGAACCTGCCGAAAACGGGGATCGCCGGCTTGTGGAGCACATAGCGGTGGAAGACGAATTCCACGAAGCAGTTGAGGAGGCTAAGCGCGAAGAAGGCTGCGATCCCCTTCCAGACCGGGGCGAGTATCTGCGCCTCCCAGAAGCCGGGGAAAGCGAACCTCAGGGCGCCCAGAAGGACGGCGAGCGAGACGAGTACTGTGGCGATGAAAAGGGGCAGCGAAAATGCCCGATATTCATGCCTTCGGGGCGTGGACGATTGTGCCATGGGACGAATGGGGAAACATGTGGATACTTCATGGCCGGGTCAAATTATCCCGTGTGCCTTTTATCCGTCCCCGAGGCAGAACGGCAGGGGCCCATGCGGATGTGAACGAGAACCGCGCGGGACGTTTCCTCTGCCATCGCGGAATCCCATCTAAAAGCAAGGGACCAAGGGGTCGACCACCTGCCGGTCGCGACGATCAGAGCCCATGGCTTCCGCGTCTTCTCTTCTTCTAACTGCGATCTGCCCTTGGGATCGTCGATTGCGAAATGGTGGACCCTACTGGGGTCTACCCTATCCCTATGAGAATGAAAAGCGGTTCGAGTCTGGTTCGAATTTGCCCCGGTTTTGCCCCGTTTCACGGAGGGCGTTTGCCCCGATTCAGAGAGATTTCCCATTAGATGCGATCCATGGGCCTCAAACTGGGTGCTGCGCCTGGACTTGAACCAATGACCCTAAGGTTATGAGCCTGACGACGCTTCCCTATGAAGCGATCTGAAAAAGAGATTGTTGGGCGGCGGACGATAAAAGCCGTTCGGTACCGAAGGCGGCCGTTTTGGTGGGGATACGCAACCGAGCTTTTCCTCGGCCGGCTTGTCGCGGCGTAGTCCCGCTTTGCACGAGGAAGACGGATCGCCTGGTCGGCATCGTCAGGACACTCCCTGGGTCGGGAGCCGAACAGCGCCGCTCGAAAGCAGGATGTAAACGCCCAATCCCATGAGAACGATCGCCATGAGGCGGGGGCCGAAGCGGCGGAGAGAATGTTGCAGCCGGGCCCGGCCGCCCAGATAAGCGGCCAAGCCGCACCAAAACGCGGCCATCCCGGCAAGAGTTGCGATGAAGGTGAGCATTTGTCCGCGACTGCTGGTGGCAAACCAAGGTAGGTAAACGCCGATGCTGTCAGCTCCACTGGCAAAAATCACGGCGGCGACCTGGGTGACAGAGATCGCTTGCGCCGGAACGGAAGCTTCCGGCGCCCGGCGCCCGGCGATCAAAAAGTGGCGCACTCCGATGAGGATCGGCAGAAAGCCCAGCAGACCGACGTGGCGGGGCGATAGGAAATGGGCCGCAGTCCCGCCGGCCAAGCTCAACAGCACGATCGCCCCGAGGGCGAGGCACTGCCCGATCACGATTTGCCAGCGCCCGCTCTGGCTGGAGTGGTGGCCAAAAAAGAATGTTAAGATCAAGAGATCATCAACATTCGTGGCGGCGAAACTCGCGACGCCCATCAGGAGGGCTCCCAGCAGCGAGGCGGAAAGACTCGTCATGAAAAGAAAGAACAGCGCGGTCCTCGCTATGTTTGTCAATCTCCCACAGCCGAGTTTCAGCTAGAAAGCCGTTGAGGCCTCCAGACACATCGCAATCCCGATTCCGTTTGTACCCAAAAACTCTCCAGGCGATTCCTTGATTAGGGTCCAACCTTCCCCTATGAAACTACATTCTGTTTGTTCTTGTTTCGCCTAAAACGGGATGCTTTCAATGCTTTTGGCAAATGATACCGCATGGCGTCCAGCGTCACGAGGATCTTGCTATACATGGCTCTCCTCCGCCGTGAACACGTCTGCCGCGCGTCGCTTACCCGTCGGCGTGCATGGCCCGCCAGATTTGCACACCGATCATGAAGATCATCAGGAGCACGTAGATCCGCAGCCCCCAGAGGAGCAGAACGGTTCCACGAGTCAGCTTGGCGCGCCCGAGGCTGAGTTTGGCTGTGCTGAGTTGACCCGCCTCCAGCACCTCATGGACCCAAGCTTCAGCAAGCTCCGGGCGCGTGCGTAGCAGAAGCACCGGCACACTGACACTATGCCTGACCTGTCTCGATGTTGATCCCAAAAACAGGTCGGCGATGAATCGATGTCCATGCGTGCTCATGGCCACGAGGTCGCAGCCCTTCTCTTCCACCCATTTGACAATTTCCTTGCCCGGTTCGCCGTAGGCCAGCTCCGCATCGGTCAGGATCCCAGCCGATTGGAATTCGGCACGAACCTTCTCCAAATAGGCTTTGTCATGCGTGATTTCCAGACTGCCTGCATCAGCACCATAGGTCCGAGCCGCCCACCCATCGGCTACGTGCAACAGCGCGACGCGACTGCCCATGGTCTTGGCAAGGGCCTTGATGTGTTCAATGATTGCCCGATCAGTGGGCGAGGCGTCCAGCGTCACCAGGATCTTGCTATACATGGCTCTCCTCTGCCTTGAATACGACTGCCGCGCGTCGCTCACCCGCCGGTGCGCAGGGCCGCCAGATTTGCACGCCGATCAGGAAGATCATCAGGAGCGCGTAGATCCGCAGCCCCCAGAGGAGCGGAACGGTTCCACGAGTCAGCCTCACGTGCCCAAAGCGGATTTTGGTCATACTGAGTTGATCCGCCGCGAGCACCTCATGGACCCATGCTTCGGCAAGCTCCGGGTTTGTGCGCAATGGTTCGCGGGTTCCTTCGGCATCAACCATGTGACTCATTTCAGTTCTCCGTTTGCGTTTCACGCGCATGCGATTCTCCACGTTCTATTGGGACGGAAGGATGTGAGGGAAGACGGTGGTGATCCCGAAAACCAGGCCGGCAAGGACAAGCAGAACGGTCACACTGATGCCAAGGAAATTGGCTAGGCGCGTGTTGGCGTGCTCGCCCATGATCTCGCGGTCGTTGACCAGCAAAAGGAGAAAGAGGATGGCCGGGGGCATTGCCAGAGTGGCGATGACGTTCACGATAAGCACAATGAACACCAGCGGCGCATGGGGGATGAGGACCAAAATTGCGGCAATGCCGGCGGCAGCAACCAACACGACATAAAACGGCCAGCCTTCGCGCAGCGAACTGTTCAAGCTGTGCGGGCTACCCATGACCTCACCAAAAGCATAGGCCGACGAGGAGGAAATCGTGATCGCCGCCACTAAGCCGGCTTCAAAGATGCCGATGGCGAACAGCGTTGCGCCAACCTTCCCGACAAAGGGCACCAGAGCCTGGGCAAACTCAGCCCCCTGAAAGCTGGAGGCCGCGACGTGGTGGGTGAACAGCGGTGTCACCGCCAGGACGGTGGCAATGGCGGCAATGGCGGCAATCACCGCTCCCAGAGCGGTATCGATCCGGCCATGGCGAATGTCGGCGGTCGTCAAGCCCTTATCGACGACCGCGCTTTGCTGGAAGAACAGCATCCAGGGCGTGACGGTCGCGCCAATATCAGCCATGACGAGCAAGATAAATTGCGCGTTAACCCCGCCGGGAAGCGGCCTCCAGGTAAGGAATGCGCGGACTACCTGGCTGCTTACGGGGTGTGCCATTAAGGCGACGGGCACAAAGACGAGATTGAAGACGGCGAAGGCCATCGTGGTGCGTTCCCAGGTCCAATAACGCCGGGTGAGCACCACCGCCACTACCACCAGTAAGCCGCTCAACACGGCGAGGGCGGGCGGCACGCCGAAGAAGCCTAGACCCGCGCGCACGGCGATGAACTCCGTAACCAGCGTCAACAGGTTGCCAAATACCAAATCGGCCATGGCGAAAAAGCCCCAGAAGCGGCCGAAGCGCGCATAGATTAGCTCGGCATGACCGCGTTTGGTGGCGGCGCCGAGCCGCACGGTCATTTCCTGGACGATATAGGCCATGCCGAAGGTCAGGGCAATGAAGGGTAGGAAAAAGCCGATACCATAGGTTGCGCCCGTCTGGGCGTAGGAGATCATGCTGGGCCCGTCATTCTCGCCTAGCATAACCAGGATCCCGGGGCCAATCAGCAACCAGAGGAGCATCCACGATCGGCGCCCCCCGCCGGTCCGATGTAAAATGACCCGCCGGCGGTCCTTGGCGCGTTTTCGATCCTCCGTGGCGATATGCGGCCCCACCTGTCGGGCATCGGCCGGCAGGCTCACCGTGCCGTGCAGTCCCTCTAGTGACGGGTGCTTCTCAGGGGGCGGGCCGGCGGATTCTTTTGGCCTTGTCTCCAAGATGTAGCATTGATTACGTTCGGTAGGTCGGGTTGTCAACAAGCTTACTTTTTTGAAAAAAACGGGGTATGAATCGCGCCGTGGCTAAGTCAGCCAAAACCTGTCTCGTCCTGCACCAGCTCGGTCTCCAGCGCACCCGGGAGGAGAACGCTCAGGAGAACGCCCAGGACTACGTGGAGATGATCGCCGAGCTTATTGCCGCGACAGGGGAGGCTCGGGTGACCGATCTGGCCCATCGCCTCGGGGTTACCCACGTCACGGTCAACCGCATGATTCAGCGTCTTCGCCGTTTGGGCCTAGTGACAGCTCTGCCGTATCGCGCCATTTTCCTCACCGACGCCGGCCGGAAGCTCTCGGAAGAGTCACGGCACCGTCATGAGCTGGTTGCTGATTTCCTCCGCTCCTTGGGAGTTCCTGCCGCGATCGCCCATACGGATGCCGAAGGGATGGAGCACCACGCCAGCAAAGAGACGCTCGCGGCGTTTACCAAGCACCTCAAGGCGCACGGTTGACCCAGAGCCTGCTGGGATGGGGACACCCTCAACCCGACGGTGTCTGATGGGGCTTGGGAAAGTGGTGGACCCGATCAGGGCCCACCCCTTCCCTATGAGAATGAAAGGCGGTTCGAGTCTGGTTCGAGGTCGTCCCGGTTTTGCCCGATTTCAGAGACGCACCCGCCCCGATCCGGAAAGGTGCTTCTTCACGATCTTAGAAGGCGACCGACAGGCCGGCGTAGAAAGCTCGGCGCGGACCATAGGCCGGAGCGGCGATGCCGAGGCCCGAGCCGTTACGAATTTCGTAGTTTTCGTTGAGGATATTTAGGCAATCGAGACGCAGCCTTAGTTCCTTGATGCGCCCGGATGGCAAATGGAAGACATGTTCGACGCCCACATTCTCCGTGCCATAGGCAGGCAGTTTCTCAAGATTCGCGAACCCTGCTCTCAGCCCGTTTCCATAGAGGAAATCGGCATAGAGTCGGGTATTCTTCAACAACGTATAAGCAACCCCTCCGGATCCGGTGTATTTCCCTTGGTGATCAAGTTGGATGGAGTGCGCCGCGATGTAGGCCAGCTCGTCGCTGGGAAATTCGAATTGGACCGAGTCAACGTTTTGGGCCGACGTTTGGACGTATGAAAAATTCCCGTAGGCGGAAAAGGGTCCTCGCTTATAGGTGCTGCTCACCTCGTCGCCATAGATGGTACCCTCGGTGTAGTTGAAGTTATTTAGAATGACGGCGCTGCCGAATTGGCCGTCATCGAGCAGATTTCTGGCAAGCTTGCGAAACGAGTCCATCGTGACTTCCCAGTTCGTGGTGATCTGCCGCGAGATCCCGATGTCGAAATACTTGTCGCGTTCAACCTTCTGCGGGTCGTCCGTCCCGTTGAGCGGCGCGTTCGTGGTGCCCTCAAATTTCTCAATGGTCGCAGGGTGGATGTATTGCAGAGTTGGCGGCATGAAATAACGAGAAAAGCCGGCGTGAAAAGATGTCGCGCCGTCAATCTGCCAGACGAGGTTTACTCGGGGACTAAATTGGCTTTCCCGGTCGAACGAAGCGTCGAACTGGTCGTAACGGGCTCCATAGTTCACAGTGAGCCGGTCGGTCAGCCGCCATTCATCCTGAATGTAAAAGCCGATGCCAGAGCCGTGGTTTCCGCTGTTGTCAACGATCTGAAGGGGCTCGTCGGACGATTGTTGCCCTAGCAGATCAATTGGGAATACCGCGGTGTTGGTATTCAGCTTCTCGCTGTCGTAGGTCGCAAGCAGGCCGGCCCGCAGGGTGTGACTATTGCTCCACGCAAAGGCAGAGTCCGCTTGGATGCCGTAAACAAAATCGCTGTTGTCAACGTGGCCCGCGACGCCTCCAAAGAGGAGGTCTTGCACCGGGTCAGGGCTGAAATCGAGGTCGGTGTAGCGGCAAAATGCGGAGACCTGGAGTGACACCTCCTTCGTGGATCTCTGATAGGAGATCACGGCATAATAGTTCTGCTCGTTTTGGTTTTCGTTGACCGTGGACGAGTCGGCCGGAGGGTTTCCCGCCAATTGATATTTCGGCGAAAGTCCCGGAGTGTCCGGAATCTGAAAGACGGCATGGGAAGCGCTGAGCAGCAGGGTCAGCCGGCTGGTGTCATCGAGCCGATAAGCGAAATAGCCGAAGGCCTTTTCCTGATCGGTGATGTCATGCAATGGGGTGGCGCTGTTGGTCGTGTTGTCGATGCCGAGGTTATCGTGCTTGTCGGAGACGCTGGCGAAGTACTCCAGACTTCCGCTTGTCCCGCCCAGTTGCAGGGAAGATTGAATTGTGTCGTAGCCGCCGCCATAGACCGAGATTTCGCCGCCATTGAGCTGAGAGCCCGTCTTCGTCTTTACATCGATGATACCCGCCGTCCGGTCGCCAAACTGGGCCGGCAAGGTGCCTGTCAGGAGCGACACTGATTGGATCAAACTGGTGTCGATCTCCTGGCCGAAACCGTTGAGTCCTTCCGGCAGGAGCACGCCGTTGATGCGGTATTGTAGATCGCCATGGTCGCCGCGGATGTGGACCTCCCCAAATTCCTCCTGGACCATGCCGGGCGCTTGCAGCAGCACTTGCTGAAAGGAAGCGTCTTCGCCCTGTCCCATTTCTTGAATCTGAATCGAACTGATCACATGCGACACCGCCCCCAGACTGGGTGCAATTTGCTCGAGGGCCGCGTCGAGATCGGCCGTGACGGTAACGGCCTCAAGCCGGACCGGAGCGTTAGCCGCTGGCGCGGCGACAGACGGGACCTGAGCCCGCGCGGATATCGTCATCGCACCTGCCAAGAACGTACCAATGATCGCCACGGAAACGGACAGAGGAACGCGAGATTCTAGTCGACATCGCCGTTCTGTAGCGGACGGCACTTCGATGCTGTTGTGAAATTCCTCTAGCGAGAGGCCCCGACATGGAACGACTGGAGAGGCCGTGGGATAAACTGATGCTTGATTACTCGGAGTTGTGATTTGGTGGTTAAAAATGGTTGATCTTGAGTCGTCAAATCTTAATTATTGTTGCATCAAACGTAGCGCCTTCTTACCCATTGGACGTGCCCTCAAGCACGGTCGAAAACTATCTCAAGGTCGTCCTCGTCCGATCGAGCGACCAGGATGCCATTGTAACCACCGGAGCAATCGCTGAAGCGCTTGGGGTCACTGCGGGAACGGTAACGACCATGGTGAAATCCATGACTTCCCAGGGGCTGCTTGAGCACCAGCCCCGAGAGGGCGTCCGCCTGACCCCGGAGGGGCGCGGCCATGCGCTGGCGGTCTTGCGTAAGCACCGGCTTATCGAGACCTTTCTCGTGCAGACATTGAAAATGGACTGGAAGGAGGTCCACGAGGAGGCCGAGGCCCTCGAGCATGCCATCTCGGACCGGGTCTTACTCCGAATCGATGCCATACTCGGCCATCCGACATCGGATCCGCATGGCGACCCCATTCCCAGCCCAAAGCATCCGCTGTTCGATCACGCCAAGATCGTTACGCTGGCGACCTGCGAACTGCATAGGGCAGCCCGCGTGGAGCGCATTCTCGACCAGAGCGCGCCTTTCTTGGAGTTCATCCAACGGACCGGCCTCAAGCCTGGGTCCCGCGTGCGAGTGCGGGAACGTAACAGCGCGAGCGGAGTAGTGCGGTGCGAGCTGGGAAACGCCGAGGCGACGCTCGGCCTACCGGAAGCCGCGAAGATTGAAGTAAAGGTCGTTTGATTCTCGAAAAGAGAGTCGGCTGCTTCGAAAGGGAGCGGTTTAAGAGAGCGAAGGTGGGGCGCATTCGGATCATGCCCTTGCGCAACCAGTTGTTGGACCCGGAACGAAGTCTGCAACAATCCTTGTGATAATGTGTTGCAACGTGTTGGACTTAATCAGGGCCCGCCATCTCCCATCAATTCCAAGGTTTTCTTGCGAGCAAAGATTCTACAACTCATTGTTTGTAAATGAGTTGGT
>Ga0181530_10001639_pt1 | contig 27843 bp, 24 predicted proteins | sample PEATcosm2014_Bin_42_FD_119769 | JGI IMG/M metagenome (GOLD analysis project Ga0181530, IMG submission 119769) | Peatland microbial communities from MTU Mesocosm Facility, Houghton, MI, USA - PEATcosm2014_Bin10_60_metaG | ecosystem: Environmental > Terrestrial > Soil > Wetlands > Peat | place... | reverse complement strand
TCTATTAACGTGTCCGAAAGTTATCACCACGAAGACGGTGCTGGCTCTTTTTCAAGTAAAAATACCTTGCTGAAAAACCCCCCGCATCTCGTCAGAATCAATACCATTAACTGACCCCTTTATGACCCCTTTAAGAATCTCATCCAGCACAGCCATTGTTCCAGCGTTTTGCATGACAAGACTTTACCACAGTCAGCCCGCCGATGCGAAGATTTTTTCGTCCGGCCTTGGAGAATTCGAGCGAAGGTGCGGCTCCGCAGGAGCGTCGCCCTACCTTCCCCGGTAGGGCGGTGCTGCCGCGCCGCCCAAGATTTCAGGGCAGAGCGGCAGCTCTGCCCTACCGGGAAGGGGCATTCTCACTCCCAGGCACAAAGGCCGTTGACGTAGTCGGCGGAGCCGTCGCGCAGCCAGCCGTCCAGTTGCGCCTGGTCCTTGAGCTGCTGGCCGCGCAGGCGCGGCACGACGGCGAACTTCGTCTTGACTTCCGGCAGCGCGGTCATGTTGACCCACAGTTTTTCGAACTGGCTGACGGGGAACACGTCTTCCTGGCCGTGGCCCCACCGCTTCTTGACATCCTTGATGGTGATGTAGGTCGGCATCCGCGCGGCCACGGCGCGCACGGCGGCGGCGACGTGTTCGGCGTCGGAGAGGGCGGCGCGTGTCAAGCCGAAAACGGCCAGCAGTTTGTCAATGGCAATCCAGCAGGTGTTGGAATTGTAGAAGCGGAGTTGGAACTCATCCTCCTCGCGCGGCATGGCCAGGCCTTCCACCAGCCGGACCTGCCCGTTGACGCGCGCCAGGCCGCCGCCGCGATCCTCCAGCCGGCGCGTGATGACCTCGAAGGTCAGGCAGCCCTCCTGCGCCAGATGCAGGCCGAACATCGCCGGGTCCGCGTCCGCGCCCAGCGTGTCAATGTTATGCAACATCAGGTGTTGCAACTGCGGGCGCTCGATGAGCAGCTTGGCGAGCACGCCGTTGCGCAGCAGGTTGGGCACCTCGAACCAGTGTCCCACCGGGTGCAGGCATTGCGCCGGGAGATTGTCCGTGTAATCGCCGCCCTCGCCCGCCGAGCGCGCCCAGTTGATGAGGGCGGCGCGGAGACTGTCGCGCACTTTTTGCTGCTGCTCGTCCAGCCGCTGCTGCGGCATTTCCTCCCAAAGAAAGCGCAGGTCGCGCGCCATCGGGATCATGCGCAAACCGATGGAGCGTCCGGGCGACAAGAGCAGCGGGCCGGGATAATGATGACTCTCCTTGCGGCGGAGGTAATCGGCGGTGGCCGCGTGTGTCAAGTAGCTCGTGGTGAAAATGTGCGGCAGCGGCGCGCCGGCCAGTTGGCCGATGCGGCGGCTCTTGGCCAGGTGCGCTTCGACGAACGTCCGGTGCCGCCCGCCGAATTTGCAGAACGGATGCAGCGCCTTGACAACCCCCGCGCCTTCCGTCCATCGGCTGCCCGCGCCGGCGGCCAGCGTGACGACCGCCAGTTCGCCGCGCGCGATGGCGTCCAGGCCCGCCCGGCGCAAATCCTCCGGCAGCCGCCGGGTTGCGTTCAACACATCGGCGTCCTCCACGTCCCGGATGTCCGCGCTGGCGGGCAGGCGGTTTTGGGCGAGGCCGATCCGGCCGTTCTTCAAATCGTCGCGAATCTGCTCATGCTGCACGCGGTCGAAGCCGTTCTGTTCGAGCAATTCGGCAAGGCTCTGCTGGACGCCGCCCTCGGTTTTCAGGCGGGGCAGCAGGCGGTCGAACAGCGTTTCCATCATGCCGGACAATTCGGGCCGCGCGCGGCAGGCGGCGCTGAACTTGTCCAGTTCCGCGCGTTGCGGACGGGTCAGCGCCTGGGCATCGGCGCGCAGCCAGCGGGGGACATGCAGCGCATAGTAGCCGCGCGGCAGCAACGCGCCCTCCCCGCGCAGCAGGTCCGCCCAGGTGCCGCGCTCGTTGATGGCGAAGTCATAGACGACCGGCTCCATCGCGAAGGGCAGCGCGTGCTGGAGTTCGCGCTTGGTTTGCGACATGATTGCCTGCAACCGCTCCTGCGCCTGCGCCTTGCGTTTCGGCTCGACAATGAAACCCATGCCGCCGCCGGACATGCCGCCCAGCATCCAGAAGCCCCAGAAATCCGTTCCGAATTCGGCGCGCGCGGACGCGATGAGCGATTCGGTGAAGGCGTTGCTGGCCCACGGAATGATGGTTTGAATCGGCCCGCCGAAATTGCGCGAGGTCATTTCGCCCACGCCGCGCACATCGCCGGCGCGCAGCGCGGACACGATTTCATCCAGCAACGCGATGGCCTGTTGGCGTCCGGCCCATTCGGAGGCCGAGCGCAGCAGGTACTTCTCCGTCACCATTTCCAGGATCGGCCCGACGTTTTGCGCCATGCCGCCGTGGACGAGGACGAGGCTTTGCTGCAAACGCTCCCGCGTGGCGGGCGAAACGTCGCGGTCATCCAGGATGCGGTGCGAGGGCATGAGCCGGCCCCGGCTGATGCCAAACTCCGCGTCGTTTTCCGTCGCGGTCACGCCGCAAATCAGTTTCATGCCCGGCCACACGCCGCCGGAATCCTGCCAGCCGCCGCCCGAGCCGCCGAGCCATTCGCCCAGGAGCGCGCGGGCGAGCACCAGGCGGCGTTCCTCCTCCTCCAGCGCGCCCGTGAGCGACTTGGCCTGGCCGGTGGCGCGCATGCAGACGGAGATCAGCGCGGCCAGCAGGTTGGTCGAGACGGCCAGGCGCGAGCCTTTGGGAATATCATTGACATGGCTGACCAGTTCCAGGCCGCGTCCCGGCCCGGCGATGCGCGCGAGCAAGTCGGCCAGGCTCAGTCCCGATCCTTCAATGCCCGGCGGCACAATGCCGGCGGCAATCACGGCGGCCTTGAGCAAACCGAGATAGTCGCGCGCGAAATCAAAAACCTCGGCCAGATCGCCCAGGTCGGCCGTGGCGCCGAGGTCCACGCTGGTCAGGCGCAGGATCGGCTCGTCAATCACCCGCAGGCAGGCCTCCACCGGCGGCTGCGGCGCGGCGTCCCGCCCGTGAACGCCGAGGTCAATGGACACATTGAGCACGCGGGCGCCTTCGGGAAAATCCATGCCGAGAAAGAAGATGTCGCTCCAGCCCGAGTGGCTCAAATCCATGCGCACCGGGGTGCGCTCGCGCAGCACCGGGTAAGTGCCGTCCCCGGCCCGTTGCAGCAGTTCCGGTCGGGCGCGCAGCGGATGATCGGCCGGATGGCCCATGCGGAACATCCATTGGTTGCCGCGCACCGAACGGACGCTGCGCCGCACCTGGTCCGCCAGCGTCTGGAAACCGATGCGCTGATAGACGGCCGCCAGCGCGCTGGACAGGGCGTCGCTGGGACCGCCGCTTTTTTGCGCGGCGAGGAACTGGCCGAGCGCCTCTTCAAACCGCCGGTTGAGCAGATGTTCAAATCCCTTGAACGGGATCATGCCTTCCGCGCCCGCGGGCATTTTCGACGGGAGATGAAAACGGTGAATGGCGTACAGGAAGAACAGCGCGCGGACCCGCTCGTAAAGATTGTCGCTGCGGCGGCGGAAGGCCTCCAGTTCCGCGCAGGCCGCGAGCAGTTCCTCCGCCGAAGCGCGGGCGCACACGGCGTCCAGCGGCTGATTGCGGATGTTGGCCTCCGCCGAGGTGGTGATTTCGATGAGGGGGCCGGCCATGCGAGTGGTGGGTTGAGTGCGCGCGGATCGTCAAGGCCCTTCCTGGGCCAGCAATTCCACCAGCGCGGCGAGAACTTCCGCGCGGGCCGAACTGCTCAAGGCCAGCGCGAGTTGGGCGGTGAGCAAGCCGTATTTCAAGCCGATGTCGAAGCGGCGCCCTTGCAATTCGCAGGCCAGATAACGCTCGCGGCCGGCCAGCTTGGCGAGCGTCTGGCTCAGGCTGGCCGTCTGGCCGGGGGCCATCTCCGCGCCCAGCAGCTCCATGACGGCCGGCGTCAGAACGTGCATCCCGAAGAAACAAAGGTAATAGCCCGCGCGCAATCCGGGAACGATGAGGCGTTGTTCGGCGACGGTCGGCGACGGTTTCTCCAGCACTTCGGAAATGAGATAAAGCCCCTTGCGATTCTCCGCCAGCCGCCCTCCCGCCGCGCCGTAATAGGGCAGTTTGCTTTCGTGCGTGGCCTGCGCGGCCGACACGGCGCAGGCCTCCGCCGCGGCCACGTCGGCCAGTTGCCGCGCGCAACTGCGCTTCTCCCGGCTCAGATAAAGATGATCTCCCACCAGCAGCAGAAACGGCTCCGAACCGGTGAAGGCGCGGGCGCACCAGACGGCGTGGCCGTAGCCCAGCGGCTTGTCCTGCTCGACGAACCGCAGCCGCTTTCCGTGCGGCCCGGCGGCGCCGCGGTAGATGTCCGCGTCGCCCGGATGGATCACCACGCAGATTTCCTCCGCGCCGGAATCCAGCGCCTCCTCGACGATGATGTTGAGCGCGGTCTTGGTTTTGCCGTCGCGGTCCACCAGCGTTTGCAGAGGCAGCGTCCGCTGGCCCGGACCGGCGGCGGTGATGACGGCTTTTCGAATGTCCATAATTTCTTTCCTGTCAACCAAGTGTTATCATCATCGGAATCATGATCGCAATCTTAATTTGAATCTTCATCCCGATTTTCAAGCGAACATGTTGTCGTCTGCGGCCAAGCGCCGTAGGCGCGATATCTTTGTAGAACCCCTTGAACCAAAAATTCAAAGCCCCGTAGGGGCGACATCTTTGTCAAACGAAGATGCCGCTCCTGACGGAGCTTGAAAATGTTTTTCGGTTGGTTTCTACAAATATGTCGCGCCGATGGCGCTTCCCGCGCCGCAACACACTTACCCTTGCGCCCGTTACGCGGAGCCTCCGCCGGCCGGAGGAGGCGGGTTGGGCTGCGGAGCGGCGGGCGCCCTGGGCGGCAGGCGAAGTTTGCCACGGAGGATCGCCCCCGCCACGGGGGAAAGCCGGCTTTCCAGATCGTCCAGCTCGTCGCCCCGCAGTTGTTCCAACGGGCGAAGTGCGATGCGCGGGCCGTTGGCGCCTTTGGGAAGTTTGTTCTGGAAGGTCTGCCAAACGAACGCCGCCATCCGCCTGAAGTTCTCCGCCCGCTCGTCGTCGTCCGGATTGTCCGCGATCAAGCACAGATACTCTTGCGTGGTCAAGCCCAGGATGAAAGCCGTGGTCTTGACCGGGTCCAGTTCGAGGACCTCCGCCTGGATTTGTTTGTAGGCGTAGGCTTCGACCGTCATATTCGTCTCGTCGCTGAGGAGGCCGTTGGTGAAGGTCGTCTTCAAATAGTCGAACCAATGCGCGGCCTCCTGCGTGCGGTTGTATTCGTACAAAAGAACCACGGCCTCCTTCAGGAAATTTTTCTCCGCCGTCTTGACGGGTATCTGGTTCGACACATCCTGCTGGGTCTCCTCGAACGAGGCGACGGCCTTGGGCACCAGGTCCAAATTGGGCCAAAGGATGAAATTGTCCTCGGTCACATTCGTGACCCACGACGGCAGGGCGCCGCCGCGCAAGCAGACCTGCCGCATGATGGCGTAGGAATAACGGCGGACCAGGTCCTTGTCCTCCTGCGTTCCGTTGCGCACGCCCATCTGCGCCCAGTAAATGGCGTGGGCGTCGGGCAAACGCCAGTCCAGCGGCCCGAAGGTCGTGTCAACTTCCTGGATGATCTTCGGGTCCATCTGGTAATCCTCGCGCAATACCCTGGCCCGGTCCCGCTCCTCCGGGGTCCGGGGATTGATCAGCGCGTCAAAGTCGGGGTGGCCGCCCAGGACGTTCTGCATTTGCTGCGCCCAGCGGATTTTGTAGAGGATATGGGCGTCGTCGAGGTTCTGGCCGATTTTGTGGCGGAAAATCCAGGACAGTTCCCTGTAGATGTTGGCTTCGCCGGGGTTGGCTTTCAAGCCCTTGTGCAGCAGGTCCAGCCCGCGTTTCACCCACTTCCACCGCTCCTCGAAATCCTTGCACTTGACGGATATGTTGTAGGCCATGTTCCAGGCCTGCATGGTCCAGACTTCGGTGAAATGCGGCTCCAGCGTGGTGATCCAATCGGACAACTGGACCATTTCAAAATACCGCTCCTCGTCCTGCAACTCGCTGGCCCGCATCCAGAGCGCGTTGGAGATCAGCCCGCGGAAGCCGCCCAGCGCCACGGTGGTGAACGCCAGCATTGGCGGGGCGTTGGACAACACGGCCGTCCGCGTGAAGCCGTAAGCCTGGCGGTCCGCGTTCAGCAGCCCCTGCATCCGCGAGGAGCCGCAAAACAGAACCGCCGCCAGCGCGGCCAAAGCCGGCTTATACAATCGCGCTCGAAAATTCATCCTGCCGCCTCAAATTACCCGCACAACACCCAAAATCAAAGGGCTTTATATCCAGCGCGTCCCCGCCCCGCCAATTCCGCCACGAATCGCTGCTGATAGGGGCACACGCGTGTCCTGCCATACTTGTGGGGTTGAATCAGCCGTCCCTTCGGGACTTGAGGTGTGCTGCGGGAGACCCGGCGTTGAAACGCCGGGCTATTCTCATCGTGTCCCTTCGGGACAGCCGGACCGGGCGACTATCGAGGTCTCTTGACATTGTAGCAGCCAGACTACAATTAGTGAGCAAGAAAACGCCTTAAATCCTCAAAACCCAGTTTTGTCTCGTCCACCTTGGACTTTTTGACCGCTTGATTTTCGGGCATATTAGACTCACAGTTTGGCAGAGTCGGACATTATGGAGACGCCAAATGTAATAATTAAGCCACGATGGACCTCCGCCAGGTTATTTTGGGTTAGCCTTGTCAGCGTGCCCGCATTTTTGGCGATCGGGTTCATATCGTTGGGCCTCTGGTGGTTCTTGGCTTTTAGCTGGGAGGGCGACCCGCCTCCGATCATCGCTTATGTTTTTCTATGGGCTGCCATTGGCAGTGGTCCTCTGGCTGCATTGGCAGCCATTGGTGCGGTGATTTCCGGCGTTGCCATTCTCATCACCAAATTTAAGATTTGGGCAGTCCGGCATTAAGGTGCAGCGGATCGAGCTTGCTGATATGGCTTCACAATACATGCTTTTTGCCTTCCGGCAAGATGCCACTTTCCATTGAATTTCCGCAGATTCGCGTTTGACAAATCCGGCGGGCGAATACAATTTGTATCAGTGCGAATCATTAGCGAGACGTTTCTCGTGGCGGCAGGCCGGCAACATCCTCCGGCCGCCCGCGCATTGGATGCCTGGCGCAAGTTCGTCAAAAAGGCGGCGTGGCGCCACTTGGTGGACGTGCGGCAGACATATCCCGACACGGACGCCGCCACAGTTCGCAGCGGCCGGCAGGTGCTGATATTCAACATCCGCCGCAACGACTATCGGCTGATTGTGGCGGTGCATTTCAACCTCCAAATCGTCTATACTTTGCGCTTTATGACGCACGCGGAATACAGCAAAGATCGCTGGAAAGACACATTATGAAAACAACGTACGCCAAGACCGGGTTTGGCCTGCTGCCAAAAGACTACGGCAGGCTGTGCCAGATACTCACGCCTCGTCCAATCCACGACCATGCGGAATTCGAGAACGTTACGGAAATCACAGACCTCATGGCCGGTCACAAGCTGACGCCAGACCAAGAGGACTATTTTGATCTTCTCTGCCGCCTGATTGAGGAATATGAAAAAGAGCGTGTGGACGCGCCCAAAGTGACCGGCTTGGAAGCACTGCAACATCTGTTGGACGCGCACACCATGACTGCGGCCCACTTGGCGCGGGTGCTGGGGGTTCATCGCACCTTGGGCGCCATGATTTTGCGCGGCGAACGCAAGCTGACGCTCAAGCATGTGCGCACTCTGTCGCGGCACTTTGGCGTCTCCGCGGACCTCTTCCTGTCGTGAATAACGCAAAAAATGTCAAGGCTTGCGCAAAAAAAGGCAAGCCGGTTCCCACAAGATGGTGGAAGCTGACAAAGAAGGCTGAGTTATGAGCATACGTTGTCCGAATTCCAGCGCCAGCCGCCGCCAGTTCCTGCGCGACGGGCTGCGCTTGACAATTCTCGGCGGGCTGGCCGCGATTGGCGGCAAGCTGGCCGGGCGCGCCGCCGCGCGGCCCGCCGCCCAGGTCTGCGTCAGCGCCGGGATTTGCCGGGGCTGCGCGGTTTTTGAGGACTGCGGGCTTCCCGCCGCCCTGTCCGCCAGGGAAGTTCTCGGTCGCACCCCATCGAGGCGCTTATGAAACCGGAGCTTGAACTTTTCGACCGGCGCGAGTTTTTCGGTGTTGTCACCAAAACAGCCGCCATCCTCGGCCTGGCGGGCGCGGCGCGGGCGGGCGCGGCGGAACAGGGAACGGCCAACCCTTTTGCCTACGACATTTCCCGATTCCAGAAGACCGATCCCAAACTCATCAGCCACGAGGAGGCGGCGCACTGGCCGGTTCCGCGCAAGGACGCCCGGCGGCTGGCCATCGGGCCGGACGGCAAAATCTATTTGTGCGCGGGCAACTACATCAGTTGCCTGAACCGCGCCGGGCAGGGCGGATTGGAACTGGCGCTGGCGGGGCCGGCCTGCTGCGTCGCGGTGGCCGCGGATGGAACCATTTTCGCCGGCCTGCGCGATCACATCGAGGTGTTTGACGCCAAAGGCGCGCGCGCGGCCCGCTGGGAATCGCCGGACCCGAAGACCTGGCTCACCGGCCTGGCGGCGGGGGCCAAGGATGTCTTCGCGGCCGATGCCGGCAAACTGGTGGTGCTGCGCTACGACCGGGCCGGAAAGATCATCGGCCGAATCGGCCAAAAGGACGCGGCCCGGAACGTGCCGGGGTTCATCGTGCCCAGTCCGTTTCTGGACGTGATCCTCCACCCGGACGGTCTGTTGCGCGTCAATAATACGGGCCGCCATCAGGTCGAAGCCTACACCTTTGACGGGGACCTGGAGGCCGCCTGGGGCAAACCCACCGCCGCCATCGAAGGGTTCTGCGGCTGTTGCAATCCCATTGCCCTGGCCGCGCTGGCCGACGGGCGGATCGTGACCTGCGAGAAGGGCATTCCACGCGTGAAAATTTACAGCGCCGCCGGCGAATTCGAGTCCGTCGTCGCGGGGGCGGAATCGTTCCCGGAAAACGCGCTCGCCTGCAACGACCTGAACGATTGCGTCCACGGCGGAATAGACGCCGCGGTGGATTCCGACGGGCGGATTTACATCCTCGACCTGGTCACCGGCAACGTGCGGGTGATGAAGCCAAAAGCATAAGAGCCTTCGCCCCGGAAATTTCATGGACCCCACCCCCCCATTGGACGCCCCGGTGACGCGGCGGCATTTCCTCCGCAACGGCGCGCGGCTGATGGCCATGACCGGCCTGGGCGTGGCGGCCGGCGCGCTGGCCACCCGGAGCACCGGCGCGTCATGGGTGTGGCAACTGGACCCGGCCAAGTGCCTGCACTGCGGCAACTGCGCCACCCAGTGTGTGCTGGAGCAGTCCGCCGTCAAATGCGTCCATGCCTACGCGGTGTGCGGCTACTGCCAGCTTTGCACCGGGTTTTTCGCGCCGGAGCCAAACGAGTTGACAACGGCGGCGGAGAACCAGCTTTGCCCGACGGCGGCGATCCAGCGCGCGTTCGTCGAGGACCCGTATTATCAATATAGTATTGACGAGCAGCTCTGCATCGGCTGCGCCAAGTGCGTCGAGGGCTGCAACCGCTTCGGCAACGGCTCCCTGTTCCTGCAAATCCGCCACGACCGATGCCTCAACTGCAACGAGTGCGCCATTGCCCGCGCCTGCCCCGGCGACGCCTTCCGCCGCGTGCCGGCGGACCATCCCTACCTGCTGAAAACCGCAAGCTGATAACGCAATGCTCCGCCGTCTGAAATTCATCATTGCGCTGGCCGTGATCCTGCTCCCGGCGTTGCTGGCTTGCGCCGAGCAGCGTTTCCCGCCGCCGGATTTTGAAGAAACCCATCACGTCCTCCCTTCCACCACCACTCCCGCCGCGCGCCAGATTTGGCTGCAATACGCGGACACGGGCGTGTTTCTCGCCGCGCTGGCAACGGCGGTCTGGCTGATTTACAAAAAGCGTTCGCGCAGCCGGCTGGTCTGGCTGTCGCTCTTTTCCCTGGCTTATTTTGGCTTCTACCGCAAAGGCTGCATCTGCCCCATCGGCTCGCCGCAGAATATCGTCCTGGGGCTGGTGAACCCGGGCTACGCGGTGCCGGTGACGGTTCTGATTTTCTGCTTCGCACCCATCGTGGTGGCGCTGTTCGCCGGACGCGCCTTTTGCGCCGGCGTCTGCCCGCAGGGTGCGCTCCAGGATTTCGTTCTGATCAAACCGGTCGCCGTGCCGCCCTGGCTGGAACAGGCGTTGAGCGTCGTGCCTTTTATTTTCCTGGGAGCGGGGCTGATTTATGCCGGCGCCGGAACGGGATTTGTGATTTGCCGGTACGATCCGTTCGTGCCGTTCTTCCGGCTGTCGGGCGGAAGTTTCATCTTGACAATGGGGGCGGCGTTCTTGCTGCTGGGGATGTTCGTGGGCCGGCCTTATTGCCGCTTTCTTTGTCCTTATGGCGGCTTGCTGCGGCTGGCTTCGCTGGCTTCCAAATGGCGCGTCCGCGTCACGCCCGATACCTGCACTCAATGCCGTCTTTGTGAACAGTCCTGCCCGTTCGGCGCGATGCGCGAACCGGCGTCCGCGGCTCGCAACCCGGCTTCGCTGGGCGCGGCGCGAAGGCGTCTGGGCTGGATGCTGGCGCTGCTGCCGGTGCTCGTCGTGGCCGGCGCGTGGGCGGGTTCCAAACTCAGCCCGGCCGCCGCGCAGCTTCATCCCGACGTGGCCGCGGCCGAACGCTACGTGCGCCAGTTGACCGTTCCGGCGCAGTACGGCCTGATGACGCCGGAGGCGCTTTCGTTGCAGCGCGCCGCCGGGGACCCGGAAGCCATTTTGAAGTTGGCGGCGGATTTGCGCCATCGCTTTGACCTGGCCTGCTGGCTGTTCGGCGGCTGGATCGGACTGGTCATCGGCGTCAAGCTGGTGTCGCTTTCGGTGCCGGCGAGCCGGACGGATTATGAGCCGGACCGCGGCGCGTGTTTCTCTTGCGCCCGGTGCTTTACCGCGTGCCCCAACGAACGCGTTCGCCTCGGCCGGTTGCCGGCGGCGGACAAACCCGCGACGCCATGAACAATTCCCCGCTTCATCGCGCGCTTTGTCTGACCGCGTGGATCGCGGGCCTGTTCTGTCTGCTGCTTTGCGCGGTCATGGTCTACGAGCATTCCGCCGCGGCCACCAACGACCCGTGGAAATCCCCGCAATTGCTCGCGCTCAAGGACAAGCTGGCCGCCGAGCCGAAAAACGAGCCGCTGCAAACGGAGATCCGCCAAATGGACCGCAATTTCCGCGAGAAGTTCCGCCACCGGCTCGAGTTGGATAGGACCGGCGGCTGGCTGCTGCTGGGCGGGATGCTGGTCCTGACGCTGGCGGCTGGCAAAGCGGCGGCGCTCAAGAAAACCCTCCCGGCGCCGCAGCCCAAGACCGACGCCGGCGAATCGTCCGTCAAACTCGCCTCTCTCTCCCGCTGGAGCCTGGCTGGGGTGGCTTTGGTGGTGGCGGCTTCTTTGGTGGTCATCCGGTTCGCCAACACTTCTGTTTTGCCCGCCAACCCGGCGGGCTGGGAAAAACTCCTCGCCAAAAAAACCGGCGCGGAAGAGGCGCCCGCCGAGCAGCCGCCCGCCCTGGCTGAATTCCAGGCCAATTGGCCCCGCTTCCGCGGCTGGGACGGCGGCGGCGTGGCCGCGCAGACCAACTTCACGACCAACCTGGCCTGGCGCGCCGCCATCCTCGCGCCGGGCCACAGTTCGCCCATCGTGTGGGGGGATCGCGTGTTTATTTCGGGAGGCACGACGGCGCAGCGCGAGGTTTTTTGTTACGACGTTTCCAGCGGCGCGCTTCTCTGGAGGAAGGCCGTCATCAATGTTCCGCCCAGCCCGCCGATGGTCCCGGAGCCGCCGGAGGACACGACCTGGGCGGCTTCCACCATGGCGACAGACGGGCGGCGGGTTTATGCCTTCTTCGCCAACGGCGACCTCGGCGCGATCAACTTCGACGGCTCGGTTGCCTGGACCAAATACCTCGGCCCGATCAAGAATTCCTACGGCTATGCCGCTTCGCTCGCCGTGTGGGGGAACAGCCTCCTCATCCAACTGGATCAGGGCGAGGGCGAGAGCGAGGCGCCGGCGGAAGGGACAACAGCAGTTGCGGCGAAGGCCGGCGCGGCACGGGGTGGCGCGGGAGAGGCCGCGCCGGCCGCCGGAAAGTCAAGACTAATTTCGTTGCAGTGCGCCACGGGCCGGCTCTTGTGGCAGCGCGCCCGGCCCGTCCCCTCGTCGTGGGCCTCGCCGATTGTCGTTGAGGCGGCGGGCAAAACGCAAGTCATCGCGCTGGGCAAGCCCTGGGTCATCGCCTACGAGCAGGCCAACGGCAACGAGCTTTGGCGCGCGGAATTGCTCAATAACGAAGTCGTGCCTTCGCCCGTCTTCGCCGGCGGATTTGTCCTCCTGCCCGATCCGGGGTCCAGGCTGCTGGCGCTGCGGCCAGACGGCGCGGGCGAAGTCACCAAGACGGGCGTCGCGTGGGCCGCCGACGGGAATTTCCCCGACATCACCAGCCCGGTGAGCGGCGGCGAACTGGTTTTCACCGTCAGCAGCATGGGCATGGTGGAATGTCTTCAGACCAGCGACGGCAAACAAATTTGGGAGACGAATCTGGACACCGAAGTGCAGGCGTCGCCCGACATCGCGGGGGACCGGCTGTTTGTCCTGGCAAAAGACGGCGCCCTGGTGATGCTGCGGGCCGCGCGCGAACGTCAGGAAATCGGGCGCTGCCAACTGCCGGACAAATTCCTCGCCAGCCCGGCGTTTGCCGGCGGGCGCATCTTCCTGCGCGGCGCAACCAACCTGTTCTGCCTGGGGCCGGACGCCGGCAAGCCGGCCAAACAACCGTGACGCATGCCCGCTGTTGACTCCAGCTTTGTCAAGGAAACGGTCGAGCGCATTGGGCGCAAACCCGAGGCGCTGATCCCGATTCTCCAGGCGCTTCAGGAACATTACGGCTACCTGCCCCCGGAAGACTTGGAGCGCCTCAAGGAGCTGACCGAGATTCGCCCCTCCGCCATCGCCGGGGTTTCGACCTTCTACGACATGTTCCGCCTCAAGCCGGCGGGCAAACACATTGTCCGCGTCTGCCGCGGCACGGCCTGTCATGTCGCGGGCGCCGAGCGGATCGAAGACGCTTTGCGGCGGCAGTTGAACATCCCGCCGGGCGCGGACACCGATGCGGCGCGCGAGTTCACCATCGAACAGGTCGCCTGCCTGGGTTGCTGCACGCTGGCGCCCGTGGTGAAGATGGACGACGCGACAATGGGATTCGCGTCCGCCGAGAAAACTCCGGCGCAAATCCGCGAGCTGGCCCGGCAGACGGCGTCGAAAGGCGCGAAGTCCACCGAGGAACCGGGGCCTGCGCCCGCCAATGGCTCCGCGCAAATTCGCGTCGGCCTCGGTTCCTGCTGCATGGCCAAGGGCAGCGACCAGTTGTTTCACGCGCTGTGCGAGAGCGCGGGCCAATGCGGCGGGCAGGTCAGCATCAAGCGCGTCGGTTGCGTGGGCATGTGCCATCGCACGCCGATGATTGAAGTCGCGCTGCCGGGCCAGGCCGCCACCTACTATGCGAATCTTTCGCCCGGACAGGCCGGCGCGCTCATGCAACGTTACTTCCAGCCGCGCGGCCTTCTGCGCCGCGCCGGACGCCTCTGGTCCGGCCTGCTCGGCGGCCTGCTTCTGGATGAAGCCGCGCCGCAACAACAGGTCGCCCGCTTCTCCATGAGCAAACGCGATCCCGCCGTCCGCGCCTTTCTGGGAAACCAGGTCCATATCGCCACCGAACATTTTGGCGAACTGGACCCTCTGGACCTCGATGAATACCTCGCCCATGAAGGCTTCGCCGCCCTCCGCCAATGTCTTGAATGTAGCGTCGAGCCAGCGGCTCCACAGGGCCGCCTTTCCAATCCGCAATCCGCAATCCGCAATCCGCAATCTGTCCAGTCTCGCCTTTCCCCCGAACAACTCATCACCGCCATCGAAAAGTCCGGCTTGCGCGGACGCGGCGGGGCGGGCTATCCCGCCGGCAAAAAATGGCGCGCCGTGCGGCAGTCGCCGGGCGATGTCAAGTATGTTATTTGCAACGGCGACGAAGGCGATCCGGGCGCGTTCATGGACCGCATGATTCTCGAATCGTTTCCGTTCCGGGTCATCGAAGGGGTGGCGATTGCGGCGGTCGCATGCGGCGCGCACGAGGGCATTTTCTATGTCCGCCACGAATACCCGCTGGCGGTCAGCCGGTTGCGCGCGGCCATTGCGCAACTGGAAAAACGCGGCTGGCTGGGCGCAACCTTGATGGGGACCGGCTTCCCCCTGCGCATGAGCGTCGTCGAAGGCGCCGGGGCGTTTGTCTGCGGCGAAACCACGGCGCTGATTGCCTCGGTGGAAGGCCGGCGCGGCCAGCCGCGGCTTCGGCCCCCCTACCTCGCCGAGTCGGGCCTTTGGGGCAAACCGACGCTCATCAACAACGTGGAAACGCTGGCCCTGGTGCCCTGGATCGTGCGCCATGGCGCCGACAAGTTCGCCGCCATCGGCACCGCAAAAAGCACAGGCACCAAAGTCTTCGCACTCGCCGGAAAAATCCGCCGCGGCGGCTTGATCGAAGTCCCTATGGGCACCACCCTGCGCCAGATTGTCGAAGACATCGGCGGCGGCGCGGCGGAAGGACGCCGGATCAAGGCGGTGCAAATCGGCGGACCGTCCGGCGGTTGCGTGCCCGCCAGCCTGATGGACACGCCGGTGGATTACGAGTCGCTGCCCGAAGTGGGGGCGATCATGGGTTCGGGCGGCATGGTGGTGATGGACGACTCGGCCTGCATGGTGGACATCGCGCGCTATTTTCTCCAGTTCACCCAGGACCAGTCGTGCGGCAAATGCACCTTCTGCCGCGTTGGGACCAAGCGGATGCTGGATATACTTGACAAATTTTGCGCCGGCAAGGCCCAACGGGCGCACCTGGACGAACTCGAACGCCTGGGCCGTCAGGTCGCCGCCGGCAGCCTGTGCGGCCTGGGCAAAACGGCCCCGACTCCCGTCCTCTCCACTTTGCGCTATTTCCGCGACGAATACGAGGCCCACTTGCAAGGCCGCTGCCCCGCCGGCCATTGCGCCGCTCTTATCAAGTATAAGGTCACCGCCGACTGCACTGGCTGCACCCTTTGCGCCCAGCATTGCCCGGTCAAAGCCATTCCGATGACCCCTTACGCGCGGCATGAAATTAACCAGGACCTCTGCACCCGCTGCGACACCTGCCGCAAGGTCTGCCCGCAGAACGCCATCGAGGTAACATGAGCGCCATTGCCATTCAGATTGACGGGAAGCAGGTGGAGGTTGCCCCCGGCCAGACCGTGTTGCAGGCCGCGCGGCAGATCGGCCTGGACATTCCAACCCTTTGCCACCTGGAAAAGTGCGGGCCGCTGACCTCCTGCCTGGTTTGCCTGGTCAAAGTCGTGGCCCACGGCGAGGGCCGCCTGGTGCCTTCCTGCGCCACAAAGGCCGTCCCCGGCATGGTCATCGAAAGCGAAACCGAGGAAGTCCACGAGGCGCGCCGCACCGCGCTGGAATTGCTGTTCAGCGACCATGTTGGGGACTGTCTCTCGCCGTGCCATCGCCTTTGCCCGCTGCAACTGAACATCCCGGCAATGATCCGCCAAATCCAGGCGGGCCTCCTGGACGAAGCCTCGGCCACGATGCGCCAGGCGCTGCCTTTGGCGGGAGTGCTCGGCCGCCTTTGCCATCATCCTTGCGAACAAGGCTGCCGCCGCGGCGTTTTCGACGAGCCGGCGGCCATCCGCGAGATGGAACGATTCTTGACAGAGCGCGAGCGCGATTCCCGCAAGCCCGCCCCGGCCCCGCTTCCCCGCGGTGCAAATGCCGAAAATCGCCCATTTTTGGCGGAATCTTCCGAGCCGCCTGCCCAAATAACAAATGACAAGTTCTCAATGACCAATTCTCAATTAGGAGTCATCCCTTCGGCTGGGCTTCTGCCGCGCTCTGCCTCCGCCGTCAGGCGCTCTGTCGCCGTCGTAGGCGCTGGCCCCACAGGCCTGGCCGCCGCGCATGATCTGGCCCGGCGCGGCCACGCCGTCACCGTCATTGACCGCCATGCCAAACCCGGCGGCCGGTTGCGCGACGTGCCGGAAGCCGAATTGCCCGCCGGCGTCCTCGATGCGGAAGTCGCGCTGCTGGCGGCGATGGGAATCGAATTCAAAACCGGCATCGAGTTGGGAAGCCAGGTGACTTTGGAAGGTCTGCGGCGCGGCTTCGACGCCATCCTGCTCGCTGTCGGCGAATTGGCCAAAGGGGACGGGGAGAAACTTGGCGTGCCGCTGGCCGGGCCCGTTCTCAAGGCCGATCCGGCGACCTGCGCCGCCAGTCCGCCCAACATCTTTGCCGCCGGCGCATGCGTCAAGCCTGTCAAGCAATTTGTCAAAGCCATGGCCGAGGGCCGGGCGGCCGCCGAGTGCGTCCACCGTTTCCTGGCCGGACAGCCGCCGCGCCGTCCCGAAAAACCGTTCACCAGCATCATGGGCCGTCTGGAGCCGGGCGAACTGCGCGATTTCCTGCGCGCCGCCAGCCAGGAACACAGCGTCGCGCCGTGCGCCCGCTGCTCCGGCATCAACCGGGATGAAGCGGTCCGCGAGGCGGCGCGATGCCTGCATTGCGACTGCCGCTCCTCCGGCAACTGCCTCATGCAGCACTACGCGCAAGTCTATGGCGCCGACGCCGGCCGGTTCCGGGCGGAGCGCCGTCAATTTGAGCAACGGCTCCAACCCGGCGGCGTCATCTTCGAGCCGGGCAAGTGCATTGTCTGCGGGATATGCGTGAAGCTGGTGGAGATGGCCGCCGAACCGCTGGGCCTGACCTTCATCGGGCGCGGCTTCGACATGCGCCTGGCCGCCCCCTTCGACCGCACCATCCAGGAGGGCCTGGGCGCCGTTGCGGAAGAATGCGTGCGCCACTGCCCCACCGGCGCGCTGGAGTTTGCCGAGAAACCACCGGGCGAAACAACACGCGTAGTGTCCCTGAAATAGTTATACATAAAAGTGGCAGCGGCGTCTCGCCGCTGTTTGCCTGCTCAACCGCCAGCCACAGCGGCGGGACGCCGCTGCCACAATATACCATGAAAGGCCCGCTTCTTGTGCCGACTTAGTCTCTTCCTCGCTGCAACTTGCTCAGGAGACGCAGGATTTCGAGGTAAAGCCAGACCAGGGTGATGAGGAGCGCCATACCGCAGTACCATTCCATGTACTTGGGCGAGCGGTCCCGGATGAAGCCTTCAATGGCGTCGAAATCCAGGAAGAGGTTGAAGGCCGCCAGGCCGCAAATCGCCACGCTCACCGCGATGCCCAGCCAGCCGGTGCTGTGGATGAAGGGAACCTGGACACCAAAGAAACCGAGCAGCATGTCAATCATATAGACCACCATGATGGCCGCGGTGCCGGCGATGACGGCGGCCTTCATTCCGTTGGTCACTTTGACGATCCGGGTGGCGTAGAGGAGCAGGAACAACGCCAAAACGGAGAAGGTGAGCAGGCTGGCGTTGGCCACGATGCCGGGATACCGCCGGTTGAGCATTTGCGAGATGGCGCCGAGCACCACCCCTTCCAGCGCCGCATACAGCGGGGCCAGCCAGGGCGAGGCCGCCGGCTGGAAAATGGCCACCAGTGAAACCACGAATCCTCCAAGGAGCGCCCCAAGGAGGACGCCCCCCTGCACGGCGGTGTTGCCCCATGCCCAGGCGGCCGTTGCCATGCAGATGAGGAGGAGGAAACCGGTTTTATTGACGGTGCCGTTGAGGTCCATGGTTGTTTCGGCAGTGACGCTGAAGCTGGCGGTGCGTTTCAATAATGGGTTTGATGTTTCCATAGGCTTCACTTTGCCAGAGAAGGCGCCGGCGGGCAAGCGGGAAGGGATTGTTGTAAACGTAGCGGCGCTCGGCAGAGCGCCGCACTATTCGCGTTCCACTCGCCTGCCCATCAGGGGAAGGGACAATGGCGGCTTTCTTCCGAAAGCCGCTACGAGGTTCGTTGGAAGCGTCGCCGTGCCTTTGGCGGCCCGGTGGGCGACGCTCCCAAGGAACCCGGAAGGGACGAAAAGGACGAAAGGGACGCAAGCGACGCATGGCGCAAGATTTATCCTCCAATATGTTGAGGGTTCCTTGGCACAATGCACCACATTTTGTGGTTGGCGACTCCCGCGGAGCCATCCACGGCAGCGAAACCGGACTTCCCGCCAAACTATTTTCGCTTTTGCACTTCCGCTTTTTTTGCAGCAAGGCCATTTTACCCGGTCTTTACAAGGGTTTTTTCGCGGTCGGACACCCCGCTTTTGACTTGAAAATACTACCCACGGTGGGTAGTCGCTTTTCTCCAATCCGTGCTTTAATGGGGGCATGAACGATGGACATTTAGTGAAAAGGGCTGAGGCTGCCGGCCCGGACACCGCTGGGCCGGCGCCTTCCACCACCACCAGACCCGCCTCCAGCCTGCAATGCGCGCGCCTCCCACATTCCCGCAAGCATGTTGCCCCGGCTGGAAGGGAGATATTTAACGCAAAGGCGCAAAGGCGCGAAGGCGCAGCGCGGCAAGCCGCAACCAAAGATCATGAACAGAAAACAGAGAAAACAGAGGCCGGAAAACTCTGCTGAAAATGCAGAGTTTTCGGGAATAGCACTGTAAAGAGGTCCATCCGTCTTTGCGTCTTTGCGACTTGGCGGCTTTGCGTTGAAATGTCTTTTCCAGCGCCGGCGGCATTAGCGCCATCCAAGAGTGGGTGTAGGCGGCAAAATTTGCCGGTCAAGTCAAGCCCGGTCAAACCCAGTCAAACCCAGTCGGGCGATTGCGGATTGCGGATTGCGGATTGCGGATTGCGGATTCGACCCAAAAGGAAGCGCCGTGTCAAACCCGGTCAAACCCAGTCAAAGCAAAAAGGGCCGTTTGACGGCAAATTTCGGCGGGGGCGGCTGGAAAGCGGCGCTGTCGCGCGCGCACTCCACGGCGGCCTCCCGGCCGCTTGTCCGGCATGCGACGCGGCTTGGAGCGCGGAACGGCAGTTCCGGTTTGGCACTGAAATTGCAGTTATCGTCCGCTGGAATGCAATCAGGACAGAAAACGAAGGCCGATAAAGGCCAAGATCAAGGCTAATCAAGGCTAATCAAGGCTAATCGTGTTATTCTTTATGGCTCGAATGCCCAAGAAGAACCCAACGGAGTGGTGGAGTGGCAGACTGATGGAGTGTTGGAGTGTTGGAGTAATGGGTCTTTCCATCACACCATTACTCCATCACTCCATCACTCCATTCCCCCCACTCCATCACTCCAGTCCCCTCCCTCCCCATGCTCCTGACTTGCAGTTCCGGCCGGAAGGGGTCAGAATTCGCAAACCAGTCGGAAACCAGAAGGAAACTATATGGCCCAGATTGACGCGTTATTTAATTTAATGTTCAGCGAGAAAGCCTCGGACCTCCACCTGTCCTCCGGCAACCCGCCCATCCTGCGCATCAACGGCGAACTGACGCGGGTGGACGCCCCGCCGTTGCAGGACGACCAGCTCAAGGTCATGCTCTACGAAATCGCGCCGGAGTACAAAATCAAGACCTTCGAGGAAACCGGCGACGTTGACTTCGGCTATGAAATCACCGGCATCTCCCGTTTCCGCGCCAATTTCTTCACCCAGAAGAACGGCATCGCCGCCGTGTTCCGGCAGATTCCCAGCACGGTGCTTTCGTTCGAGGACTTTGAAAAGGTGGGGGCGCCGCTGCCGGCGGTGTTGAAGAAGTTCGCCATGCTGCACAAGGGCCTGGTGGTCGTGACTGGGCCGACCGGCTCCGGCAAATCCACCACGCTGGCCGCCATCGTGGATTACGCGAACAAGAACCGCCGCGACCATATCATCACCATCGAGGACCCCATCGAATTTGTCCACGAGAGCAAGAACTGCCTGGTCAACCACCGCGAAGTGGGCGTCCACACCAAGTCCTTCGCCAGCGCGCTGCGCGGGGCGTTGCGCGAGGACCCGGACATCATCATGGTGGGCGAATTGCGCGACTTGGAAACCATTGAGCTGGCGCTGACGGCGGCGAGCACCGGCCACCTGGTCTTCGGCACCTTGCACACCCAAAGCGCGGCCAAGACGGTGGATCGCATCATTGATGTTTTTCCCGCCGATCAGCAGAACAAAATCCGCGCCACCCTTTCCGAATCCGTCAAGGGCGTCGTCGCCCAGAGCCTGTTCAGGCGGGTGGACAAGAAGGGCCGGGTGGCCGCGATGGAGATTCTGGTCTTCAACACCGCCGTGGCCAACATGGTGCGCGAAGGCAAGACCCACCAGATTCCCGGCATGATCCAGATCGGCAAGAAATACGGCAACACGCCCCTGGACGATTCCATCATGGAACATCTCAAGATGAAGCGCATCGCGCCGGAGGAGGCTTACGAAAAATCGCTCGACCGGAAGAAATTCCGCCCCTTTCTGGCCAACCCGCCGGACGAGGACGAAATGTGAGGGGCGGGGCGCATGAGAAAGATTTTCACAATCCAGGTAGGGCAGAGCTGCTGCTCTGCCCTGAATATTTGGGCGGCGCGGCAGCGCCGCCCTACCGGGAAGTTGCGATTTTTGTCATGTGCCCCTGGCGGGCGGAAGGCCTGCTTATGATTTGCCATTTGGAGAGAATTGACATTAAATAGAAGAAATATGCGCCGCAGCGAATTGGATTACATATTGGCGATGATGCTCGGCTTGGACCGCCAGTCCGAAACGGTCATCCGCCGCCGCCGGGATGTCTCGGACCTGAACTTCACGGTGGACAAGCCGATGCAAATCGAGCAGGCGGGCGAACTGATGCCGGTCACCTTTTATCCCCCCATCGAGAAATTGACGCCCTATCAGACGGAGATGATCGCGTTGAATTTGATCCGGGGAAACCCGCGGCTGACGGAGGATTTGATCCGCGACGGCTCGTGCGATTCGGCCTACAGCCTGGGCAACGAGGCGCGTTTCCGCGTCAACATCTTCTCCCAGCGCGGCAATCTCTCCGTCGTCCTGCGCAAGCTCAACACCAGCATTCCGACCGTCGAGCAACTGGGGCTGCCGCAAATTCTCAAGGAGGTGGCCAAGGAAAAAACCGGCCTGGTCCTGGTCACCGGCGCGACCGGCTCCGGCAAATCCACCACGCTGGCGGCGGTGCTCAACGAAATCAACGAAACCAAATCCATCCACATCATCACCCTGGAAGACCCGGTGGAATTTGTGCATCCCCAGAAAAAATCCACGTTCAACCAGCGGGAAATGGGGAGCGATTTCAGCACCTTTGCCACCGGCCTGCGCGCCGCCCTCCGCCAGGCCCCCAAAGTCGTCCTCGTCGGCGAAATGCGCGACCGCGAGACGGTGGAAATCGGCCTGAGCGCCGCCGAAACGGGCCACCTGGTCATGAGCACCCTCCACACCACTGACGCCGGCCAGACCATCAACCGCATCCTCGGCATGTTCGAGAACGACGAGCAGGAGCAAGTCCGCATCCGCCTCTCCGACACCTTGCGCTGGATCATCAGCCAGCGTTTGGCCCCCAAAGTCGGCGGCGGCCGCTACGCCCTCTTCGAAATGATGGGCGCCAACCTCCGCACCAAGGACACCATCATCCACGGCGAAAGCGAGGGCAAGAGCTTCTACGAGATCATCGAAGCCAGCCACACCTACGGCTGGCGCAATTTCGACCAGGCCTGCCTGGAAGCCTACGAACAGAATCTTATCACCGAGGAAAGCGCCCTTCTTTACTGCACCAAACGCGGCGTTGTCTCCCGCAACATTGACAAGCTAAAGAAAGCCCGCGGCGAAGCCCCGATCCTCTCCGACCTCCAAATGCGCCGCGATGCCGCCGTCCCGCGCAAAGCCGCCCCGCCGCCGCTCCCGGCCGCCTTCAAACTCAAGACCTGACATGAGCGAAGAATTTGATTTCATCGGCCCGAACGACCTGCCCGCCCTGCTGGCCGTCAGCACCCACGACGCCCAGGCGGCGGTCAAGACCATCCTGCTGGAGATGGGCTACAAAGTGCATATTGTCGAAACGCACCTCCAGTTCGAGACCCGGTACAACCAGATCAACTACCAAGTCGTCGTCATCGAGGACATCTTCGCCGGAAGCCCGCAGGAGGACAACCCCAGCCTTCAATTCCTCCAACAACTGCCCATGGCCCAGCGCCGCTACGCCAACCTCTTCCTGCTGGGCGGCGCGTTTGAAACCCTCAACACCCTCCAGGCCTTCTCCCAGAGCGTCCATTGTGTTGTCAACTATACAGAAACCCTCATGATCGGCCAATTGATCCAAAAAACCATTGCCGAGAACAATTTGTTCCTCAACACCTTCCGCGAAATCCAGCACCGCGTCTTCCAAAAAGGCGCGTGAAATCGTCGGTAGGGCGGCGCTGCCGCGCCGCCCAAGAATTCAGGGCAGCGCGGCAGCTCTGCCCTGCCATTAAGAGAGCCATTAAGAGAGCATTGAACTTTGAACCCGTTCCCGCTACGCTGACTTTGTGACAGCTTTTTTGCGATACCTCGGCATTCTCAACGCGGCCTTGTGGCTGGGCGCGGCCGTTTTCCTCATCGTCAGCCTGCCCGCCATTTTTGGGTTCTCCGCCGAATTCAACACACCCCTCAGCCCCGGTGGAAATTACCTCATCGGATGGGCCGCGCAGCGGATTCTCGCCCGCTTCTTCATCCTGCAATACTGCTGCGGCGCCATCGGGCTGGGGCATTTGACGCTGGAATGGCTCTACTGCGGCAAGCCGCTGGTGCAGCGGAACCTGGGGATTCTGGTGGCGCTGGCCGGGCTGGCGCTGGCCGGCGGACTGCTGATGCAGCCCAAACTCACGGATTTGCACTGGCAAATGTATTACGGCGCGACCCAGGCCGCGCGAGACCAGGCCGGGCGCGCATTTAAAGCTTGGCACGCGGTTTCCGAGTGTGGTAACGTATTGGCCATCGGCGGGCTGTTGGTTTACCTCTGGCGTGTCAGCCGGTCGGGCGAACACGCGCGGTTCGAGAGTTTGAACCTGGACAAAATTCGCGGTTGACAATATATCGCCATTGAAATTGAATGAATAGAGTGTAGTGTTAAATGCAATAAAGTAATGACCATGAGCAGATTAGCTGATATTGAAGAGCGTCGCTTGCGGGCGCGGAAGACAGTCAGACAGTGAAAGACAAACAGATATGATCTCAAACGAACGCCCATTCCCCCAGGGATACCGGTCGTACAGCGCCGGTCCGCCACGTCCCCCGGTCAACGAGGACACCTTAAAAACAGAGAAGATTCAGATCGAGCGCAAGACCTTTATCTTCACCCTGAAGGAAAATCCCCGCGGCCGGTTCCTGCGCATCACCGAGGACGTCAATGGCCGCCGCGACAACGTCATCATCCCTTCCACCGGCTTGGACGAATTCAGCAAGGTGCTCAATGAGATGGTGAGGGCCGCGTCGGAAATTCCGGCCAAGGAAGAGCAGCCGCCGCAATAATCCGGGCCGCCCGGAGCAACCCTGCGAAGCGCCGTTGGGCGGGTCTGCGGGCGCACTTTGTCAAGTAGAAAGTCTTGCCTTTCTCCGCGCCGCCGTTCCCGCCCTTGCCTTCCCCTTGGGCCGGCGCTCTTTCGCCCGCCGCGGCGCCACCTTGCCCGCGTCGCCCCACAGCCCCTCCAGGTCGTACTTCTCCCGCGCGTCCGTCCGCATCACATGCACAATCACGTCAAAGTAATCCATCACCTGCCACGCCGCGTTCGCGTCCCCGTCCATCGCGCGCGGAGAAATGCCGTGGTCCTCCCGCAGCCGGTCGGTGATCTCGTTGACGATGGCCCGGAGGTGGGGTTCGGTCGCGCCGGAGGTGATGACGAAGAAATCGGTGATGGAAGAGAGATTCCGCACATCCAGGATGACGGTGTTCTCAGCCTTTTTATTCTCGGCCAGGTCGCGGCACAATAGCGCCAATTTTTTGGATTCCATTTAGGCCCTTACTCTACTCCACCGGCGCTCAAAGATAAAGCCGATTGTTGGCAATCGCCTCCGCCACCGCCGGCGGCGTCAGCAGAGTGACCGGCAGCCCCGCCTTGACCCGCGCCCGGATCTGGGAGGAGGACACCACCACCGGGAACCCGCGCAAGGCGCGCCCGCGGAACGGCGGGGGAAGCGCCGGCGGCCCTTCGCCCGGGCGGGGCGCGACCACAAATTGCGCCAGGCGGGCCAGTTCGGCCGCTTCGCGCCACTGTGGCAACTGCCCCGTCTGGTCCGCGCCGACCAGGTAAAAAAGCTCCGCGCCGGGGAACTTGCCGGCGTAATGCCGCAGCGTGTCCACCGTGTAGGAGACGCCGCCGCGCCGGAGTTCCAGATCCTCAATCTCGCATCCTGTTTCGCCGGCGAGCGCCAGCCGCAACAAGCGCAGGCGTTCCGGCGCGGGCGCGGGCGGCGTTCCCGGTTTGAAGGGCGACTGCGCCGCCGGAATAAAGCAGACCTTGTCCAGGCCCAGCTCTTCCCGCGCCGCGCGCGCGACCAGCAGATGCCCCAAATGCACCGGGTCGAACGATCCGCCTAGTAGACCAATCTTCATACAGAAATGCGCCATGACTTTACGCCGCAACCCGCGCCCAAAGCGAGCGGGAACAAGGAGAATTTGCGCCTTGAGTTTTTCCCCGACATTAGCTTTGTTAAAGCGCGCAAGGCGTCCGGCCCGCGGCAAGTCTGGCGCGCCAAGAATGAAATGAGCAAAACGCTGGTCATTATTCCGACTTACAACGAGCGGGAGAACCTCCCCGTCATGGCCCAGCGCCTGTTGAAATTGCCCGCCCCCGTGGATTTTCTCGTGGTGGACGACAATTCGCCCGACGGCACCGGCCGGATCGCCGACGATCTGGCCGCCCAACATCCCTCCATCCACGTCCTCCATCGCCAGGAGAAAAACGGGCTGGGCCGCGCCTACCTGGCCGGGTTTGCCTGGGCGTTGCAGCGCGATTTTGAGTTCATTATGGAAATGGACGGCGATTTTTCCCACAACCCCGATGACATTCCAAGATTCCTCGCCGTCGCGCAAAGCGCCGATCTGGTGTTAGGCTCGCGTTATTGCGGGGGCATCCGCGTCATCAACTGGCCGTTGAAACGGCTGTTGCTCAGCACCGCCGCGGCCCAGTATGTGCGCCTGATCACCGGGTTGCCCGTCACCGATCCGACGGGCGGGTTCAAATGTTTCCGCCGGGGCGCCTTGCAGGCCATTCAACTCGACACCATCAAGTCCAACGGCTACAGCTTCCAAATCGAGATGACCCATCGCATCTGGATGCGCGGGATGCGCGTGGCCGAGGTGCCGATCATCTTCACCGAACGCCTGCAAGGCTGCTCCAAGATGTCCGGCAACATCGTCTGGGAAGCCCTCATCATGGTCTGGAGCCTCTGGATCAAGTGCGGCTTCCGCCGTTCGCCCCCGAAGCCGCGCCCGGCCTGAAAGCGCGGCCGGGGGGAAAGCGGCGGGGCCGGTTGGCGCAAATCCGGGGATCCTCTATGCGGTCAGCATCATGCCTATGTGACTAATTATTAGGCCTGAATCAAAATCCAAAATTCCATGCCCCCGGGAACCGGCCCCGTCGCGCGCCGAAGGCCGGGCGTTTTTCGTTGCGCCGGGCGCGGCATGGCCCCAGCATAAGGTTATGAGCTTTAACTCGCCTGCTTCCGCGTTTTTCATCGGCGCCCTCGTCGCGGCCGCCCTGCGCGTTTCCGTCCTCCAACTCGCGGCCGCCGGGGCGGCGGCCCAAAATGACAGCGCCGGCACGAATTCCGTCCCGGCCGCGCCCGCCGCCGGCCGGAATGACGCGGTGGAGAACTCGGTGGTGAAAGTGTTTTCGACGGTGCGTTATCCCGATTACTTTCGTCCGTGGACCAAGGAATCGCCGAGTGAGATTTCGGGCACGGGCGTGGTGATCGAGGGGAAACGAATTCTCTCCAACGCTCATATCGTCAATTACGCCAGCCAGGTGCAAATCCAGGCCAACCAGGCCGGCGACAAGATTTCGGCCACCGTGGCGGCGACGGATCCGGGCATTGATCTGGCGGTGCTGAAACTGGACGACGAGACGTTTTTCGACACGCACGCCCCGCTGGACCGTGCCAAAGCGATGCCGGAAATCAAGGATGCGGTGATGGTGTACGGCTACCCAACCGGCGGCTCCACTCTTTCCATCACCAAGGGCATTGTCTCCCGGATTGAGTTTGCGCCCTACAATTTTCCGGTGTCCGGCTTGCGCATCCAGATTGACGCGGCGATCAATCCGGGCAACAGTGGCGGGCCGGCGGTGGCGGGGGACAAAATGATCGGGCTGGCGTTCAGCCATCTGCTCAACGCGGAGAACATCGGCTACATCATTCCATGCGAGGAAATTGAATTGTTCCTCCAAGGGGCGGCGGCGGGCAATTACGAGGGCAAACCCGCCATGTTTGAAGATTTCCAAACGCTGGAGAATCCCGCCTTGCGCGCGTTTCTCAAGCTGGACAAATCCGTCCACGGCATCGTCGTCCACCAGCCGGCCGATCCGGACCCGGCCTATCCGCTCAAGGAATGGGACGTCATCACCCGGATCGGCGACACCCCGGTGGATGATGAAGGGATGATCCAATCCGGGAACCTGCGCCTGCGCTTGACTTACCTGGTGCAAAAAACCGCCCGGAACGGGAAAGTCCCTCTCACCCTCATCCGCGGCGGCACGGAAATGCGGATTGACCTGCCGGTGCGGTCGAATCTCCCGGTGGTTCTGGCCGGGCTGGACGGAACTTACCCCTCCTATTTCGTCTATGGCCCGCTGGTGTTTTCGACGGCCACGCGCGAATTCCTCCGGAGCCTGACGCACCAGGAAAGCGGCGCTTGGACCAGCTTGCTGATCAATTCCGGCAGCCCGCTGGTCAAGCGCGCCTCGGACTTGCAGGCCTTTGAGGGCGAACGTCTCGTCGTGATCTCATCCCCTCTTTTTCCCCATAAACTGGCCCAGGGCTTCTCCAACCCAGTCTCGGAAGTGGTCAAGTCGGTCAACGGCATCGCCATTAAGAACCTCAATCATCTCGTCGAAGTCCTGCGCGACTGCCGCGACCCGATGATCTCCATTGAGTTTGACAACCGCGGCGGCGAATCGCTGGTTTTCCCCCGCGCGGAAACCGTCGCGGCGACGGAGGAAATCCTCACCGACAACGGCGTTCGCAGCCAGGGTTCGCCGGACACAATGGCCGTTTGGAACGCGAAAAAATGACAAGTCTTGTCAAATCAGCCATTCCAATCCAACCGCTCCAAATGACTAAAAAGAGCCACCCTGGCAAATTCGCTTCAGCAAAATCGAGGCTGTGTGCCGGGCCGAACCGGGGCTTGTTTGTTGCTAACTCATTATCCGCCATGCAGTTAGAACATTTTGAGGTCTTTTGACGCCCATTGGCATTGCGTTTGCTTTATTTTTCCCAAGCGAGTTTTCCCATGCGGCTCTGAATCAACCGAAGCCGGTTTTTTTTGCCGGCGGGAAGACGGCTGATGCCGTCGCCACGTCCCGAAAGCCGCCTGGCGCTTGACCGCGAACCAAAGACACTAAAATACTAAACGTACCAAAAACTACTCCATGAATAACAGTCCCAAAACCGTTTTGGCCCTGGCGAAAAAACAGGGCGCCAAAATGCTTGATGTTAAGTTTGTTGACACCTTCGGCACCTGGCAGCATTTCACCCTGCCCATTTCCGA
>Ga0181530_10001637_pt1 | contig 27881 bp, 24 predicted proteins | sample PEATcosm2014_Bin_42_FD_119769 | JGI IMG/M metagenome (GOLD analysis project Ga0181530, IMG submission 119769) | Peatland microbial communities from MTU Mesocosm Facility, Houghton, MI, USA - PEATcosm2014_Bin10_60_metaG | ecosystem: Environmental > Terrestrial > Soil > Wetlands > Peat | place... | reverse complement strand
GGTGGCGGTGGCGGTGGCGGCCTGTTCTCCTGCTGCAAATGTTTCATCACCAATGCCGTGTGCGCGTCGCTCGGCAAGCCGGATGACTGCTTCGAGCTGACCACGCTGCGCTTCTATCGCGACGCGGTATTGCGCCGGTCCGCCGCCGGGCGGCACGCCATCGCCGAATATGAGGACATAGCGCCGCACATCGTCAGCACCATTGCGACGCGCCCGGACGCCAGGAGCATCCACGAGCGGTTATATCGGGATTCAATCCAGCCCGCGGTCGAAGCGGTGTCCCGCGGCGAGTTCGACCGCGCGTTCGCAATCTATCGTGCGATGGTCAACCGGTTGCGCCGCTTGTAGGGGCCTGCGCCGCACGGCGGTGTTAGTCGGCGCACCGCCGTGATGAGCGCCGGGCGGTTGCGCAACGTCGCGGCAGTTCGGGCGGCGCATGACCGCCGGCACCGGATCCCCGAAACCATTCGCCAACGACCGCCGGTCGGGCTATCGTTGCGCATTCCGTGCGGAGCGCCTCGGCAATGGCTGTCGTGTGGCAACACCCCATGCCCAGCGGCCGCATCCCGCCGACCACACAGACCGACCGCCAGCCGACACCGTCAATGCGCCCGACGCCCGCCAGCGGATCCGATCGGCGCACAGGCCGCCGCCAGCCAGGCGCGGGCTGGTCCATCCAGACCCCCGCCGACCTCCGCCAGCACCCGCGCGTGATACGCGTCCAGCCACGCCTGCTCCCACGCCTCCAGCATCCCCGGGTCGATCAGCCGCGTGTCGAACGGCGCCAGGGTCAGCGTCTCGAAGCGCAGGAACGGTTTCCCCGCGCCGGGCAGATCGGCCGGCTGCACCAGCAGCAGGTTCTCCAGCCGGATGCCATAATGGTCCGGCAGGTAGAAGCCAGGCTCGTTCGACAGGATCATCCCCGCCGCGATCGGCACCGGCCGGGCCAGGCGCGACAGGCTGACCGGTCCCTCGTGCACGGACAGATAGCTGCCGACGCCGTGGCCGGTGCCGTGGTCGTAGTCCAGCCCCGCCGCCCACAGAGACCGCCGCGCGAAGGCGTCCAGGTGCGCGCCGCCGACGCCCTGCGGAAACACCGCGGTGGCGATGGCGATATGCCCCTTCAGCACGCGGGTGATGCGTTCGCGCAACTCGGCCGGCGGCGCGTCGGGGCCGGTCCAGACGGTGCGGGTGATGTCGGTCGTGCCGTCGGGGTACTGCGCCCCGGAATCGATGAGGTAGACCTCATTGGCGCGGATCGGCCGATTGCTGGCCTCGGTGACCCGGTAGTGGATGATCGCGCCATGCTCGCCGGCGCCGGAGATCGCCGGGAAGCTTTCCTCGCGGAACCCGGTCACCTCCCCCCGCAGCGCCAGCAGCTTCGCCGCGGCGGACATCTCCGTCACCGCCCCGCCGGGCACCGTCGCGTCGAGCCAATGCAGGAACCGGCACACCGCCACCGCATCCCGCGCATGGGCGCTGCGGGCCCCAAGCTGCTCCACCGCATTCTTGCACGCCTTGGGCAGCAGGCACGGGTCGGGTCCGCCCACCACCGTGGCGCCGCTCTCCCGCAGCGTCTGCGCGAACCACACCGGCGAGCCGGCCGGATCGACCCGCACGCGCTTGCCGGCCAGCCCCGCCAGGGCGGGCGCCAGCGCCTCGCACCCGGCCACCGACACCGTGTTGCCCAGCCAGGCGCGAGTCGGCTCGGGCAGCTTCGCCGGGTCGATGAACAGCTCGGTGCCGCCGTCGGCGTGCAGCAGGGCAAACCCGAGAGCGAACGGCGTGAACGGCACGTCCCCGCCGCGGATGTTCAGCAGCCAGGCGATCGAGGCGGGATCGGTCAGCACCGCGGCATCCTGCTTCGCGTCGGTCAGCGCCTTGGCAATCTCCGCCCGCTTCTCGTCCGCCGAACGCCCGGCATACTCCAGCGGATGCGGCACGGCGGGGGCGACGGGCGGCGGCGGTCGGTCGGTCCACACTGCGTCCACCGGGTTGCGGGCGACGGGCACCATGGTCAGCCCGGCCTCGGTGTAGCGCGCCAGGCCCTCCTCGGCGATCAACAGCGGGTCGTAGCCGATGCGCGCGCCCGGTTTGGCATGGGCGGCCAGCCAGGCCGGCGGCGGGTCCTCGGTGACATGCCGCCGCTCCCACAGCGCGGCATCGGTCTGCGCCGCGAGCTGCAACACGTAGCGACCATCGGTGAACGCCGCCGCGCAATCGGGCAGCACCGCGGCAAGCCCGGCGCTGCCGGTGAAGCCGGTCAGCCAGGCCAGGCGCTCGGCGGAGGCGGGGACATACTCGCCCAGATGCTCGTCCGCACGCGGCACGATGAAGCCGTCCAGCCCGTGGCGGGCGAGTTCCGCCCGCAATGCGGACAAACGCGTATGGCTCATTGATTTATCCCCAGCGTGGCCGTCCTGCCACAGATTCATACCTGGTTAACTCACCATGCGACCAGCGCATAGCTGGCGGAGCGAAACGGCAATTTTCCGGGCGCCCCCGAGAGCCTATGTTGCGTTGCACAAGACCTGGAAGCGCCCCGCCACGAGGACGGCGCGTTGGACCCGGTCGGCTACCAGTTGGATCGAGACCATGAGCGCCCTGACGTCCAAGAGCCAATTCGCCTTCGAGCTTCCGAACCTTACCTATATCGATGCGAGCCTGGAGGAGGCCAATTTCCGCGCCCCCGCCGTCCCAAGCCAGCCGCATGGCCTGAGCGCCTGGATTGCCGCGTTCCGCGCCTGGCGTGAGAAGCAGGTTGCCATCAACGAGTTGGAGATGATGAGCGACCGCGAGTTGGCGGACATTGGCCTGAACCGTGCCGACGTGCATCGCGTGTTCGACGACGCGTTCAACCAGGATTTGCGGGACCGCGCGCTGGTCTGACATCGGCTGGTTGCCTCTCAGGTCCCGGTCTGGTCGCCCGCCGTCATCGGCGGAGGACCAGCGTTGCCCAGACGCCTTCGGTGAGCCCGCGTTCCAGACGCAGGCCGCGCCGGCGGTGTGCCGCCAGCACCCAGCGCGCCTGGGTCCCCAGCAGCCCGGACAGGATCGCCGTCCCGCCGGGCGCCAGGTTGGCCGCCAGGTCGCGCGCCATCGCACAGAGCGGCCGTGCCAGGATATTGGCAAACACCAGGTCGTAGGGGCCGTTGCGCCGCACCGCGGCGTTCCGCCAGCCATCCGCCAACCGCGCCCGAACCAGATGCGATAGCCGGTTCAGCCGCACATTCTGCTCCGTGACCCGCACCGACCACGGCTCGATGTCGGTCGCCAGCACGCGGCGGCGCAGCAGACGCGCCGCCCCCATCGCCAGAATCCCCGAGCCGGTGCCCATGTCGAGGATACGGCGCGGACGCCGGTGCGCCATGAGTTCCAGCGCGCGCAGGCAGCCGCGGGTCGAGCCATGCTCGCCGGAGCCGAAGGCCAGCCCGGCATCCAGCGTCAGCGTTATCCGTCCCGGCGTCGCAGGGCCGCCGAGATGCGTCCCCCGCACGGCGAACCGCCGGCCGATATGCTGCTCCGGGAAGCTCGCCCGGGTGCGCGCCAGCCATCCCTCCGCCGGGGTCCGCTGACGTTCGAGTGTGGCGGCGACGCCGGTCAGACCCTCGGCCAGCGCCAGCGCCGCGGTCAGCGCGTCGTCTCCCGCAGCGACCTCCTTCACCCCCTCGATGCGCCAGTCGCCGGTTGCATGGTCGCGGAAGAAGCCGACGCTGGCGCAGGCGCTGGCCAGCGCGGCCTCGTACGCCTCGGTCGCGGCTTCCGGCACGGTGACGGAGACGGTTTCGAGCAAGCTGGGGTGGTGTCTGGACATCGGGGGAGCATAGGGGACCGGGGCGGGTTGCGTCATGTGGGGACGCCGAAAGCGCACCGCTCAGCATGCGAGGCATGGTGCGACAGCATGATCCGCCACCGCTTCACAGCTTGCGTTGCGTGTTCGGTGTCCGTGCAACCAAGTCGCCGGCCTTTGACGGAACACGTTGCAGCAGCGGAGAGGTGTTGGACTTGTTGCAGCCGATGGCTGGCGCGATCGTGGGTGCCCGACCGTGCAGCCTCCGGCCCACGACCGAAGCGGGCAACCGCTATTGCGGCCATGCGGGCAGCAGACTGATTCCGCCAGTCAAGAGCAGCAACGAGATCACCGCCGGCAGGGTCTCGGCTTCATGCGCACATGTCGGGCGAACCCCGGAATGAGCGAGAGCGTCGTCGATGACGCGCCGCAACGCGGGGGCGTACGATTTGGGCAAGTTGATGCAGGGCCCGCCTGCAATATCGCCCGGCTGGATCGACCGGCGCGATGCCAGGCGGCGGCCTGCCGGCAGCAGCACGAACGAATCACGCAGGCCTCAAGCGGGCCCGGTGCCGCGATGTCCGATGTGGGTCGGTGATCGGCCCCGGCCATCGGAGCCGGCCATCTGCGAGGTGACGGCTGGGCGAAAATTCGTTGCGGGAACCTGTTGACGGTGGCCTTGACCTGCCCACCCACCGCGTCACGCTACCACCGCAACCGGTCGCTGCCGTCGTGCGGCCGCAACGAAACGCCAGGAAGGAAACGCAGTGGCCAGACCAACCACGCTCAGCCCCGAAATCATCGGCCGGGCGATCGACCTGACGCCGCTCACCCGGCCGCTGCTGTTCATTATCATCGTCGCCGCCGCCGGCTTCTTTTTCGATTCGTTCGACATCGTCGTCGTTTCCTACGCCATGCCCAGCATCGCCCGCGAGTTCATGCTCGGCCCCAGGCAACTCGGCCTGATCGGCTCGTCCGCGCTGGCCGGTATGGCGATCGGCTCCTGGTGCTGGGGCTGGGTGGCGGATCGGTGGGGGCGCAAGCTGGTATTCGCCGCGACGGTGCTGACCTTCTCGTTGTTCACCGGCGTCGCAGGATTATCCGCATCGCTCGGTTTTCTGCTCGGCGCGCGGTTCCTCACCGGCCTCGGTCTCGGCGGCATGGTGCCGATCGATTCCGCGCTGGTCGCCGAATTCGCCCCGGCCCGCATCCGAGGCCGGGTCAGCGCGGCGCTGCCGCTGTGCTGGCCGATCGGCATCTTCGCCGCCGCCGGCGCCGGCCTGTTGGTGGTGCCGACCATCGGCTGGCGCTGGCTGTTCGTCATCGGCATGCTGCCGGCGCTGCTGGCCTACATCATCCGTCGCCGCGTGCCGGAATCGCCGCGCTGGCTCGCGGCGCACGGCCGCATGGAAGAGGCGCGCCAGTCGCTGCACTATGTCGGCGTCACCGAGACCCAACTGCGGCAGGCGGAACGCGACGTCGCGGCCGCCCCGGTGGCGCCGGCCACGCGGCACGCGCGCTTCGCCGATCTGTTCAGCCCGGCTTATGCGCGGCGCGTCATCCAGACCTGGTCGATGTGGTTTCTGTCGAACTCGGGAGGCTACGCCTTCAGCGTCTGGTTGCCGACGATCTACGCCAGCATCTACCACATCCAGCTTACCCGCACGCTGGTCTACACGTTCATCGTCGCCGGCACATCGGTCGCGGGACGTGTCGTAGCGTTCTCGTTGGTGGATCGTGTCGGCCGCAAACCGCTGATCGTCACGGGATTCCTGGTCGCGGGGTGCTCCGCCTTGCTGTTCACCCAGGCGACGACCGAGGCGACGCTGTTGTTCGTGGCGGTGACGTTCGCGTTCTTTAACGACATCGGCTCGCTGGGCATGACCGTCTATACGCCCGAGGTGTTTCCGCTGCGCATCCGTGGCATCGGCACAGCCGCGGCCATGGGTATCGGGCGCGTGGGCGGCATGGTCTCACCGATCCTGATCGGCGTGCTGCTGAGCCTCGGCAGCGTGATGTCGGTCTGGTTCCTGCTGGCGGCGGTGCAAATAGGTGCGGGGCTGATATCGCTGTGGCTGGCGCAGGAAACGCGCGGGCGGAATTTGGAACTCGTGTCGCAGGCCATATAACCTCGCCCACGAAGTGGGAGAGGTCGAGACGCGTCAGCGTCGAGGGTGAGGGTGATCGGGTCGCCCCGCTCTACATGCTGCGTGACATGCTGCGTGCCGACCCGATTGCCCTCACCCTCGGTGCTCCGCACCATCAACCTCTCCCGCTCCCGCGGGAGAGGTTTAGAAGGTCAGTGCCGCAGCAGCACCGGCAGGTCGGCGTGATCCAGCATGTAGCGCGTTACGCCGCCGAAGATCATCTCGCGCAACGGATTGTGGCCATAGGCGCCCATCACCAGCAGGTCAGCGCCGAGCGCGTGCGCCCTGTCGAGCAACACCTGCCCGAACGCGCCATCGCCGATCGGCAGTACATGCATCCGGGCGGCGATACCATGCTCCTGGAACACCGCGGGGACCGGCAGATGCTGCGACCCGTCGCGCACGCCTTGCAGCACGTTCACCTGCGCGGCGCCGGACAGCAGACGCAGCGCCGGCAGCACCGCCTTGACCGCGCGTCCGTCGTCGCGCCAGGCGATGGCGACGCTCTGTCCGAACGGAACCGTCGCACCCGGCGGCACCAGCAGGATCGGGCGATCGGTCGCCGCCAGGGCGGCGTGGATGGCGGGCAGGTCGGTGCCGAACGGATGACGGTCGGGCCGACCGATCACCACGAAATCCGCTGCCGCGCCACGCTGTGCGACGCTGTCGCCGGGGACCGCCTCCACGTCCGCCAGATGGGCGGGGTGGGTCGCCTGGGGCCGCCAATCCTCGAACGCAGCGGTCAGGGCGGCTGCCCGCGCCTCCTCTCGCGCGCGGATGCGATCGGCTTGCTGCGTGGTCAGCACTTCTTCGGTCGGCATGATGGTCGCTTCCGGCGGGATGCGGACGATCAGCGCGTGGACCTCGGCGCCGCCAACCAGATCCGCCAGTTGCGCGGCGGCTCGGAGCAGGACGGGGGCCGCCGCTTCCTGGTCGAGATAGGCGAGGATCACGCCGGGCATGGCCGCCTCCTGCGTCGGTTGGCTGCGATGGGGCGCGTTCTTGTAGCGTCCCGGCGGTGCAGGGGCCAGCCGAGCCGGCACGGCGTCATGCGCTACGGGATCACGGCACGATCTCTTCCGGACCAAGCAGATTCATCGCCGGGGCCGGCGCATCGGCTGCCGTTTCCAGATTGTCGAGGCTACGGCCCCGGGTTTCCGGCAGCATCAGCAGCATGACGATCATCAGTCCGAAGGCGATCACGCTGAACACCGCGATGGCCAAGCCGAGCGGCATCGTTTCGCTCAGCACGCCCACCAGCGTGGGGAACAATGCGCCGATCGCGCGGCCGGCGTTGTAGCAGAAGCCTTGCGCATTACCGCGCACCGCGGTCGGGTAGAGTTCCGTCATGAACGGACCCATCGGCGGGAATTTCATCAACATCATTACGTTCAACGGCAGGCCGACGAACAACAGCGCGGTATTGCCCATCGGCACGAACATATACACCAGCACCATCAGCACCGAACCGATCGCCGACAGCATGAAGGTCAAGCGGCGGCCGATCGCATCGCTGAGGTACGCCCCAAGCAGAAAGCCCGCCAGGGCGCCCAGGATCTGGAGGAGCAGAAAGCCTCCGGTACTGGAGGCGGACAGGCCACGCACGGTGCGCAGATAGGTCGGCATCCAGATGCCCAGTGCGTAGCCGCCGCCCTGCGCGCCGGCGACCATCAGCGACACCTTCACCGTGGTCCAGAGGTACGGCGCGCGGAATGCCGAGAGCAGATGCGACAGGCCGATGGCGGGGCGGTCGCGGCGGCTGGCGTGAAAGATCTCGGGTTCGGAGATGTTCCGGCGGATCCAGACGACGAACGCCGCAGGCAGCAGGCCGACTGCGAACAGCACGCGCCAGGCGATCGACTCGGGCAGGACCGCATAGAGCGCGGTGTAGACCAGTGCCGAGCCGCCCCAACCGACCGCCCATCCGGTCTGCACCAGGCCGACGCCGCGGCCGCGGTATTTGTCGCGGATCACCTCGCCCATCAGCACCGCGCCGGCCGCCCACTCGCCGCCGAACCCCAACCCGTGCAGCGCGCGCAAGATGAAAAGCTGTTGGAAGTCCTGGGCGAAGGCGCAGAGGAAGGTGAAGACCGAATACCACAGGATGGAGATTTGCAGGATCCGCACGCGGCCGAACCGATCGGACAGCGTGCCGGAGAACCAGCCGCCCAGCGACGAGATCAGCAGCGTGACGGTGCCGATCACGCCGGCCTCGCCGCGCGACAGCCCCCAGAGTGCGATCACCGTCGGGATGACGAAGCTGTACATCTGGACGTCGAACGCATCCAACGCCCAGCCGCCGAAGCAGGCGCCCATCGTCCGGCGTTCCTTGGCGTTCAGGTCGCGCATCCAGGCGATCATGGCGTGCCCCCCCTTGGTTTTTCTTGGCGCTGTTAGCGCCGTGTCAGGTGCTGCGGTGTCTTCGTCCTTCGCTGCAGTCTTTGCAGCGTAGAGTGCGGGTTGACGTATGAAAAGATGTGGATGACCGGGCCTCGATGGAGCGCGAGAATGGCGACAGCAGGACGATGGACGTCCGGCGTCCAGCGCTTCGCCCTACGGGCTGGCGCCACGCCCATCTCGCAACGCTTGACGTCAGTCCGCGGTCAGCAGTGCTCGCACTTGCGGCGGGATCTCGCTGTCGGCGAACGGGTTGAGCACGCGCACACCGTGCAGGATGCTGCCGTCCGCCAGGTCTTCGGTCAGAATGGCTGTGCACCCGGCCTCGGCGGCGGTGACCACAAGCATGGCGTCCCAATACGAGGCCTGCCCGGCGGCGGCAGTGGCGAGGGCGGCACGGACCGCACTGGCGGAGGGGGCAGCGGTCGGGAAGGCTTTCAGCCAGTCGTTCGCAACCGCGGCGGCACGCGCTGGCGCAACCACGCCGTTGCGCGTGACGGCGGCATAGAACTCCGACACCGACTGCAAGGGCAGCCAGCAGTCCGTGGCGACGGCGCGCTCGACGATCTGCAATGCGCGTTCGTGCCGTTGCCCGGCACCGGTGTCCACATGGTAGAACAGGATGTTGGTAACGAGCGTGAAACGCTCACCGCTCATGCAACGCGTCCCGGTCGAGCGGACCGCCCCCAAGGTCCCAACCCTCCCGCGCGGCGGCGCGCAGGCGTTCCCACGCCGCCTGCTGAACCGGGGTCAAGACTCTGCGTTTGCTGATCGGCGACAGGCGGGCGACCGGGGTGCCGTTACGGGTAATGACGAATTCTTCCCCCGCCTCCACTTCGCGGATGCAGCGGGCGAAGGACTGGTTGGCGTCGCGCAGGGTGAGGGTCTTGGTCATGTTGGGCGTGTAGCGCGGACGGTTCTACAGCGCAAACCCGTGTGTCACCGAATGCATGCTGCGGCCCACTTATGTAGCATGTCGCGATCGAGCGGGCCCGCGGCAGTGTTCCATCCCCGGGTTATCGCGGCCTTCTGCCGGTCCCATGCTGCCGGTTGGTCTGGGGTCAGGATGCGGCGCTTGCTCACCGGCAACGGGCGGGCTGCAGGGAGCATTGCTTGCGTGGTCGGAAAGTCCTGGCCAGAAAAAGCGGGTTACGGTGCGCGATTTGTGGCAAGATCACGCTCGCGCAAGTGGCCTCAAATTGCGGTGCCGATCAGTCGCGCAAACGAGCGAAATCTCGCCCATAGTTACAAGATTCGTTTCGTATAGAATGGGCCTTATCTGCCAGGGCAGTCCTGTCCTGAGTTCCCGCGGCTTTGCAAGCAACGACGCAAGCTCCTCATCTTGAAACGCCCCAATCGCCTCCGTCCCACACGGATCATTACGAGGTTTCTTCATGGTGACAAGCCGCTGACTTCGAGACCCTGGTTGGGACACCTTGGCCGACAACCTGGAACGAATCCGCCCCGTGCGTCTCGCATGTAACGGCCCGTGCGGTCCGATGGGTCTTCGTGCTACCGAGGTCGACTGCCGAGACGATCACTGCGTGGCTTCCGGCGTGTCCGATCCGGCCATCGAAAGACTTCTGCTGACCCAGCTTGCGCGGCATTCTGATACGCCGGCTTTTCGGCCCGCTTTTTTGCCCATGGGATACCCACACCCAACAGATAGAGACCGAAAGACGGAACCGCCCACAATACAAGCCCCTCGGCAACGGCGAAAAACTGATCTGGCAGCCGTTCCTCCTGTGCTCGTTTCTCACCGTAGGAAATCAGGCCATCCAGTTTGTCCCGGTATGCAGATTTCATCCAAAGCACATTGTCGATGCACATGAGCGATTCCGAGGCCGAGGCGAGGTCTCTGCACTGAGCGTCCGCTGCTTCAATCGTCTCCCTATCCCCGATAAGGGTTTGGTAGCTGGCGGCGGTCCATGCAGCACGCAACTTCTCCTCGGTCGGAAACCTATAGGCCGTGATAAGGATTGAGCCGAGCAACCAGATGCACGTGGCAATGCACCAGGCATGTCGCCACTGGAGGTTCGTCAAGCGAAGTCGGAATACGATCATTGCGTTCGATATGTGGGACCGTCATTTACGGCAGCAGCCGGTGGGCTACAGCTTACGGTCCACTATCGGAAGCTCCGGCGCAACTGGAAGCCGGTGCCTTGCGGGCGGTCAAGCCGTGGCAACGATTGAGATCAGCCACGGCGACGGTGCCGCCTCGGCTATGTCGCCCACGTTCAGGAACATGTGGTGCATGTGCCGCAGTCTTGGGTTGTCGTTGATCCCGAGCGCATCGTGTGCCCTATGGATCGCCACCTGCCATTCGTTCGCCATAGTCGGACCCTGCATCTCCTGGTCGTTGAGGCAGCATAGATGGACGAGATCAGCAGGTATGCGGTTCAGATGCCGCAACAGGTAGAGCTGAGCCAGTCGATTGGCATATCGAATCTCCTATCAAAGTCCGCATTGTAGATCACTGCGGTGCCATCCTCTGCCAGTATTTCTCGCAATCCTGCTTGAACTGCGTCGAAGTCAGGTGCGCCATGCAGCATCCGATCCGTAGTTCCATGGATGGCAGTCACCTCGGCTGGAAGCGGAATTCCTGGGTTGATCAGTGACAAGAAGACCGCTTCCCCTTCATCATCCACGACACCAACCTCGACGATGCGGTCGGTTACGCTCAGGCCGGTTGTCTCGATGTCGTGGAAGAGGGACATGACATCGCCAATTCCAATGTTCCTGTGGCGGCCGGCCTTCGCCCGACTTACTCCACCGTCACCGACTTCGCCAAATTGCGCGGCTGATCGACATCCGTGCCCTTCAGCACCGCCACGTGATACGCCAGCAACTGCACCGGAATCGCGTACAGGATCGGCGCGACGAACGGATCGACCGCCGGCAGCGTCACCGTCTCCACCGCGATGCCCTTCAACTTCGCCACGCCCGCCGCGTCGCTGAACACGATGATCTGCCCGCCGCGCGCCGCCGCCTCCTGCAAATTCGACGCCGTCTTCTCGAACAACGGTCCGGATGGCGCGATGGCAATCACCGGCACCGCCGGGTCGATCAACGCGATCGGTCCGTGCTTCATCTCGCCGGCGGCGTAGCCCTCGGCGTGGATGTAGCTGATCTCCTTCAGCTTCAGCGCGCCTTCCAGCGCGATCGGGAAGCAGTTGCCGCGCCCCAGGTACAGCACGTCGCGCGCCGCCGCGACGCGATGCGCCACCGCCTGGATCGCCGCATCGTTCTCCAGTACCTCGGCGGCGCGGCTCGGCACCTCCAGCAACGCGTCGGTCATCGCCGCTTCCTCTGCCGCGGTGATCGCCTTGCGCGCGCGGCCCGCCGCCAACGCGAGACAGGCCAACACCGACAACTGCGCGGTGAACGCCTTGGTGCTGGCGACGCCGATCTCCGGCCCCGCCACCGTCTCCAGCACGGCATCGCTCTCGCGCGCCATACTGCTCTCTGCCACGTTCAAGATCGACAGCACGTGCTGTCCTTGTTCGCGCATGTAGCGCAGCGCCGCGAGCGTATCGGCGGTTTCGCCCGACTGCGACACCAACAGGCCCAGCCCGCCCACCGGCAACGGCGGCGTGCGATAGCGGAACTCGCTCGCCACGTCGCCCTCGGTCGGAATGCGCGCCATCGCCTCGAACCACCAGCGCCCCACCAGCCCGGCATAGAACGCGCTGCCGCACGCCGAAATGGTGATCCGCGGCACCGCCGCGAAATCGAACGGCAGCGCCGGCAGCATCACCGCGCGCGTCGCGGGATTGACCATGCGGTGCAGCGTGTCGCCGATCACCTGCGGGTGTTCGTGCAGCTCCTTTTCCATGAAGTGGCGGTAATTGCCCTTGCCGATCGCCGCGCCGGTCAGCCGCGTCAACTTCACCTCGCGCTGGATCTCGGCGCCGTTGACATCGAAGAACTTTGCCCCGTGCCGGTCCACCACGGTCCAGTCGCCGTCGTGCAGATAGGCGATGCGGCGGGTCAGCGGCGCCAGCGCCAGCGCGTCGGAGCCGAGGAACATCTCGTCCTCGCCGAACCCTACCGCGAGCGGCGCGCCATGCTGTGCCCCGATCATCAGCTCGGGATAGCCGGCGAAGATCATCGCCAACGCATAGGCACCTTCGAGCCGACGGAACGCCGCGCCGGCGGCCTCGGCCGGCGTCATGCCGCGCTGCAGGTTCAAATCGACGAGCTGCGCCACCGTCTCGGTGTCGGTCTCGGTGCTGAACTCCTGGCCGGCGGCTTCGAGTTCCGCGCGCAGCTCGGCGTGGTTCTCGATGATGCCGTTGTGCACGATGGAGACGCGCGCGGTGCCGTGCGGATGCGCGTTGTTCTCGGTCGGCGCGCCGTGCGTCGCCCAGCGGGTATGGCCGATGCCAGTGGTGCCGGACAGCGGCGAGCGCTCCAGTGCCGCCACCAGGTTGCCAAGCTTGCCCTCCGCGCGGCGGCGCTCGATGTGGCCGTTCACCAGCGTGGCGACACCGGCGCTGTCATAGCCGCGATATTCCAACCGGCGCAGCGCATCCACGATCAGCGGCGCCGCCGGCTGCCGACCGATAACGCCAACGATGCCGCACATCAGCTTTTCCCCTTCCTCGCCGCCCGCATTGCCGCCGCGCGTCCGGGCTTTGCCACCTGCCGTCCGCGCGCGATCGCCAATGCGTCCGGTTCGACATCCTCGGTGATCACGCTGCCGGCGGCGACGATGGCGCCGTCGCCCACCGTCACCGGCGCCACCAGCGCCACGTCGGACCCGATGAACACGCCTGCGCCGATCGTCGTGCGGTGCTTGGCGGCGCCGTCGTAATTGCAGGTGATCGTGCCGGCACCGATATTGGTATTGGCGCCGATTTCCGTATCCCCCAGATAGGTCAGATGGCTGGCCTTCACGCCGTCGCCGAGCCGCGCCGCCTTCAGCTCGACGAAATTGCCGATATGCACGTTGGCGCCGAGTTCGGTGCCCGGGCGCAGCCGCGCATGCGGGCCGACGATGCAGCCCGGCCCGACACTGCATCCCTCCAGATGGCTGAACGCACGAATCTGCACGCCGGTCGCGACCTTGACCCCCGGGCCGAACACCACATTCGGCTCGATCGTCACATCGGGCGAAAATTCGGTGTCGGCGCACAGGAACACCGACGCGGGATCGACCATCGTCACCCCCGCTTCCATTGCCGCCGCGCGCAGCCAGGACTGCACCACCGCTTCCGCCGCCGCCAGCTCGGCGCGCGAATTGATACCCGCGAGTTCCTCGGCGGGGGCTTCCACCGCGGCGACGCGGCACGCGTCCTCGACCGCCAGCGCGACGACGTCGGTGAGATAGTATTCGCCCTTGGCATTGTCGGGGCGCACGCCGTCGAGCCAGCGCCGCATGTCCGCGGCGGCGGCGCACAACACGCCGGCATTGCACAGGTCGAGCGCGCGCACCTCGTCGCTGGCATCGGCCCATTCGACGATGCGCTCGACCAGGCCGTGCCGCGCGATCACCCGCCCGTAGCGCCCCGGATCGGCCGGACGGAACGCCAGCAACACCAGGCGCGCGTCATTGGGTTGGCGGCGTTGCAGCAGGCGGCGCAGCGTGGCGGGGCGGATCAGCGGGTTGTCGGCGTAGAGGATGGCCACCTCGCCGTCGCCGAACAACTCCCCCGCGGCCAGCGCGGCATGCGCGGTGCCCAGGCGTTCCTGCTGCACCACGGTCGCGTGCGGCGCCGCCTCGCGCTGCACCGCCTCCATCTGCGGGCCGACCACGACGACGATGCGGTCGAACACCTGTTCGCAACTTGCCAGCAGATGACGCAGCATGGAGCGGCCGGCGATCCGGTGCAGCGTCTTCGGCAGGGCGGACTTCATGCGGGTGCCCAGACCGGCGGCCAGGATGACGGCGGTTGCCTGCATGCCTTTCCCCTGCGACCTTTCGCTGACGAATTTTCCCCTCGGGCGTAGCGGCGGACCGGCCGCCGTGTCAAAGATTGCCGTTATCCTGCTGGTTCAATTCGCGTTTCGGAGTGCAACATCCTGGTCCGCACCCTATTGCTCGATCTCGACGGCACGCTGGTGGACACCGTGCCGGACCTAGCCGCGGCGCTGAACCGGTTGATGGCGGCGCACGGGCTGGCGCCGCTCAGCCTGGCCGAGACCGCCGCGATGGTGGGCGACGGCGTGGCGAAGCTGGTGGAGCGCGCCTTCGCTGCCCGAGGCGGCACGTTCGATGTGGCGGCGGTGGCAGCGTTCTCGGCGGATTACAGCGTGCATGTCGCGGTGGAAAGCAAGCTGTATCCGGGCGTGGCGGAGACGCTGAGGGCACTGGCCGGGGAGGGGTGGCGGCTGGCGGTCTGCACCAACAAGCCGGAGGTGGCGACGCGCGCGCTGTTGGCGGTGACCGGTCTGGCGCCGCTGTTCGCGGCGGTTGGGGCCGGCGACAGCTTCCCGGTGCGCAAGCCCGACCCGGCGCATCTGCTGGCGACGCTGCGTGCGGCGGGCGGCAAGCCGGGCGGGGCCGTGATGGCCGGCGACCACCGCAACGACGTGCTGGCGGCGCGCGGTGCCGGCGTGCCGTGCGTCTTCGCCGCCTGGGGCTATGGCACGCCGGCGATGGCCGAGGGCGCCGCGGCCGTGGCGCGGGATTTCGTCGAGCTGGGGGTGATCGTCCGGCGCCTGTAAACCTCGCCCGCGACGTGGGCGAGGTCGAGACGCGCAAGCGGCGCGGGTGAGGGTGCAACGCGGCGATCCAATCGCCCTCACCCTCGGCGCCTGGCTCCTCGCCGTGGTCCGCTGCGCGGGCTTGGGCCGCGCGGCGGGTGCGGTGACTCACCCGCCCGGACGGCCGACATAGCGGTCCAGGAAAGCCTTCACCCGCCCGAAACTATCCTCGGCCCCGGCGGGGTCATATCCGGTCGGGTGGCCGAGATTGCTGCTGCGGTACGGCATCATCGCATTATCGAAGTCATGCACGGCGCCCGGATAGGTGTGCACCTCGAACACCTGGTCGGGCCGCAGCTTGCCGGCAAACCCGCGGCAACTCAGGGCGGGGAACCCCCAGGTGTCATCCTCGCCCGCCAGCGCCAGCAAGGGCACCGTCCCATGCGTCTCCGCGGCGCGGCAGGCGCCGTAGTAATCCACCGACGCCTTCAGCAGGCCGGGAAACAATTGCTCATAACGGCGCTGGGTGACCCACGCGGCGGTGCCGCCGCCATGCGAGAATCCGATCACGCCGATCCGCGCGCCATCGATCTCCGGCCGCGCGCGCAGCCAGAGCGCGCCGCTCAGCACGTCGCCGGCGCGATCCTGGTTGGTCACCAGGTGCTGTCGGTCGGGCGCGCAAACGCCGCCAAAAACGTCGCGTGGAGCGAAGCTGTCGAGCACCAACGCCGCGTAACCCCAGCCATTCAGGCGCGCGGCCCAGACCTGCTGCGCCGCCCCCCGACCACCGCAACCATGCATCACGACGACGGCGGCGAAGCGGCCATTGCCGTCCGGCAACTCCAGGATGCCCGGGAACGGCTGCGTCGGCATGCGCGAGCCGGGGACGTCTTGCGCGGGAACTGCAACGGTTTCCATGCGGGCGGCAAGCGTTGGCGGCCCGACCAGCATGGCGAACAGGGCAATCAGGTAGAACAGTGGCGGCCGGCGCATGAGGGAGGGACCTCTTCTCGCACAGGGTCGTCGCGCGGGGAGATCGTTACCAAACGCCCGCAACCCGCGCCAGGGCACGGCTCAGTGCGAGGCGACCTCGGTCGGCGGGGTCTGTCCGAGCTGCGTCAGATACATCGTGGCTTCGCCGAACCAGCGCGTGTCGAACGCCATCTGCACCGGCACCGGCGGCGCGCCAGGCACCACGCTGGCAAGCCAGGCCGAGCCGTGCAGCGGCCGGCGGTCAAACGGTGTGTTATCCTCGTACAGGAAGCCGGCCAGCATCTGGCCGACGAAGTCGCAGCGCAGCGTCTTGCCGCTGAACGCGGAACGGCTGTTCGGCAGAAGCATCTCCTCACCTGCGGTGTGGGCGGTGATCTCGCTGGCGCGGTTGCCGTCGAACATGTGGAGTGAGGCCTCGCAGCGCCCGGTGTCCGTCACCCGGCGGACCAGGAAGGCCAGCGCGCTCAGCGAATCCACCGAATTCTGCTGCAAAGACAGCGGCACCGGCTCCCGTTCCTTGTCCTGCGCCGGGATCAGCTTGCGGACCAGCGGCTGGCCGTGCAGGTAGTCCATCAGCGTCACCTTGTCTTCGCCCTGCCACACGCCGACGGACTCGAACTCCTGTGGCTGCGGCCGGTCGGCCTCCCACGTGCCGACGACGGTGCTGAGCTGATGGCCATGATGGAACAACGACACCACGCCGGTGGTGTGGAAGGCGAGCCGCACCTCGTAGCTGTGGCGGCCGACGCCGAACGCCACCTCGATTTCCGCGACGTGGAACCCGGCGGCGTAGAGGTCGTAGCTGGCATGCAAATCGGTGGCATCCTGCGCCGGCGCCGGCACAGGACTCAGCAGCAACACTGCCAGCAGGCTCGGAGCGGCGCGGAGCATCGGCGGCATCCTAGGCTGGCCCGCGGCACCAAGCCAAGCGCGGCTTGACATGCGAAAGCCGCGCCGCCTATCACAAATCCCCCAGTCCAGCGCCCCAATCGCCCTGGGCCATGGGTGCGTAGCTCAGCGGCAGAGCACCGTCTTCACACGGCGGGGGTCACAGGTTCAATCCCTGTCGCACCCACCATGTTTTCAGCAGGTTACGGGTCCGCTGTCAGCGGCGAAACGTCCCTGGGTAGCGCATCGGTAGCAGCAACGCGCCAGCAGTGCCCGTCCGCCCGCGGCCAGGTCGCCGTCGCCCCCCCGAATGGCGCTGTCCTGGACTTCGCGGAGCTGACCGGCGCGAGCGTGGCGCAGGCGCAACTGGACCAAGCCTGCGGTGACGACGCCAGGTTGCCAGCCGGCCTGACTTTCGTCCGTGTCCTCGGTTCTTACCGCGCAGTTTTGTGCGCTCGGGCCGTCCGACCCCTTTCAGGCGAATAGCACCATCAGCGCGACCACGACACCGGCGGCCGCGACGGCCGGGAGGGCGGTCCGCTTGGCAATGTCGAAGACCGACACGCCAGCGTAGCCTGCCGCGATGGCCGTCGCCGCCGCAACCGGCGACATGCCTCGGCCGAGTGCGCTACCGACCCAGGCGATGTCCCCGAGGGCAACCTTGGTCATGCCGAGCAGCTCGGCATGCGGCAGCATCGCTTTGTTGAACGCGATCGCCGCCGCGTCGCCCGACCCGCTCAGCACGGCGATGGCGAACGGGCCAACCATCGCGGCGACCGGGGCCACCGATTTCGTCTGCTTGAGCGCCTCGATCAAGTGGTCGATGGAGCCAATCGCGCTCAACCCCGCGATGAACACGCCGGCCGCAATGATGATGCCCATGACACCGGCGTAAGCATCGCCCATGCCGGCGAAAAACGCCTTGCTGGCCGGTGCCGGCGACAGCCGCGCCACCAGCATGGTCGCGACCGTACCGACGACCATCGCCTGGAGCACCGAGATCCCCTTGGGCAGCCACGACGTCAGCAGGCCCAACTGCGGCAGGCCCACGATCAGGAGCAATAGCGGCAGCACCGGCATGGCGGCGCGCAAGAGATTCACCGGCTCATCCTTGGTCGCGCCATCCCCCGCGGCTGGGCCCGGCGCCGAGGCCGCCTGTGCCGACGGCAGCCGCCCGTCCTCCCGGAGCATGCGCGCCACGAAGTAGAGCACGACCGCGTACACGACGACTGCCGGAACCGACGCCTTCAGGTGCGCGAGGATGACGTCCATCACGGACATTCCGGCCATGTCGCCGATCAGCGCCGGATGCGGCGAGCCGGGGCTGAACGCCGCGCCCCAGGTGCCCGCGATCATGGTAGCGGCTGCCATCGCCGGGCTGACGCCGAGCGCGATCAGGGCCGGGATCAGCACGACGCCGGTGGCGGCGGCCACGCCGGCGGCGCTGGTGATGGCGATGGAGATCAGCATGGTGGCAAGCATTGCGGTGGGAATGATGACCGCCCGCATCTTCAGCAGCGGCTTCACGAGGCACCGGACAAGGTGCAGGTCGCACTTGCCGAGCCTGATCACCGCGGTGAAACCGAGCGCGGGCAGGATCACGGTGATCAGCCCCGCCTGGGTCATGCTGGTTCCGAAGGCGTCGAACCATTCGCCGGGACGGCCAGAGGCGATTACCAGGACTGCGCCCGCGCAGAGCAAGGCAAAGCGGACCTCTGCCCCGCGAATGATGAGGACGAACGTTACAAGCACGACTGCGGCCGCGAACAGGTCGGTCATTTCGCTCTCCTTGGGCCTGCGCTGCGGCATTCGCGCGGGCAAGCTACGTTGTCAGGCGAACCGACTACTGTTGCGCCGCGACGCGGACCAGAACGCAAGGCGATTGGTTGGCGTGCGTCAGGGGCGGGTCAGTGCACCGCGTGCGCCGCCGCAGTATGCTCAAGCGGGCGGTTTCCTGGGCGCTTGATCGGCTGGGGTCGTTCGTTGGTAGTAACTTGCCTTCGCACGGCTTGGGTCACAGGTTCAATCCCCGTCGCACCCACCATGCCCGGGCGAGCGGATGTTCAACTACGGCACACACGGCGCAATGGCTGGCTCGTTCTGCCTTCGCGATTCCTCGCCCGCGGCCTTTGCGATCCGTTTTATCGGCATCGCGTAAGGCGCGGTCCCCGCGGGCGAGGCTCGTGACGGGAATGCCGGCTTCAGCGTCGGGCACCGATCGGCACCGAACGCAAGAGGCGGAACCCTAGATGGTGCGCGCCATCGCCACCGCCGGCACTGCATCGACCGACTCGGCCTCGATGTCGCTGGTATGCGTCTCGGGTCCCCACCACACCGCCAGGGCGGTGATCAGCGACAACAGGATGACGTAGCACGCGACCCCCCAGGGTGCGCCCGCCATGTAGCCCACCAGCAGCGCGGCAATGGCGGGGGAGGGACCGCCGGCCAGGATCGACCCCAACTCGCGGGCGAAGGCGAAGCCGGAATAGCGCAGCCGCGGGCCGAACAGCTCGGCGAAATAGGCTGCCTGCGGACCGAACATCGCGCCGCCGCCGATGCCCATCACCAGCATGAACGCGATCGCCACCAGCGTCGGGTCGCGCGTGTCGGCCAGCACGAAGAACGGGAAGGCGAACGCGGCGCAGAACAGCGCGCCGCCCATGTAGACCGGCCGCCGCCCGACCTTGTCGGACAGCCAGGCGAACAGCACCACGCCGACGACCTCGGCGGCGTTGCCCAGCATCACGCCGGCGATCGCGGTGCCGCGCGGCATGTGCAGCGTGTTGATCAGGTAGCCGAGGCCGAACACCGGAAACAGGTAGCCAAGCCCGTTCTCGGCCAGCCGCGCACCGATCACCACCAGGAAGTTGCGCGGATGCCGGCGCAGCGCCTCGATCGCCGGCGCCTTCAGCCGCGGGCGGGTATCGCCGACGTTGGCGAACACCGGCGTCTCGGCCACCTTGGCGCGGATATACAGGCCGATGCCGAACAGCAGGATGGAAATCAGGAACGGGATGCGCCAGCCCCAGGCCAGCATGGCGTCGTGCGGCAGCAGGCTGACCAGGTAGAAGACGCCGGCGGCCATCAGGTTGCCGACCACCACCCCCAGCGGCGCGCAACTGCCGAACAGGCCACGCTTGCCGGCCGGGGCATATTCCACCGCGAAGATCACCGCGCCGCCGTATTCCGCGCCGGCGCCAAACCCCTGCACCAGCCGCATCAGCAGCAGCAGCACCGGCGCCCAGATGCCGATCGAGTCATAGGTCGGCAGCAGGCCGATCACGAAGGTGCCGCCGCCGACCAACAGCAGCGTGATCACCAGCATCGGCTTGCGCCCGATCCGGTCGCCGAAATGGCCGAAGAACAGTCCGCCGAAGGGACGCGCCAGGAAGCCGGCGCCGAACGTGACATAGGCGGCGAGCGTGCCGGCGAAGGTGTCGAATTTCGGGAAGAACAGCTCGCCGAATACCAGCGCGGCGGCGGTGCCATAGATGAAGAAGTCGTACCACTCGAGCGCGGAACCCACCGCGGATGCGAGCAAGACGTGGCCGACCCGGTTGGCCGGGCCTTGTGCTGTTGTGCCGGACATTGTTCCCCCGTTGATTTCGTTACAGCGCCGCGGTCAGTCCTCCATCGACCACCAGCACCTGGCCGGTCATGTAGGATGATGCGTCGGAGGCCAGGAACACCGCCGGGCCGGCGAGTTCCGGTGGATCGCCCCAGCGCGCCATCGGTGCGCGCGTGGCGATCCAGGCGTTGAATTTTGCGTCCCTGTGCAGCACGTCGGTGGCGTCGGTCGGGAAATAGCCGGGCGCCAGCGCGTTCACCGTGACGCCGTGCGGCGCCAGTTCCACCGCCATCGACCGCACCAGGCCGTGCAGCCCGGCCTTCACCGTGCTGTAGCCCGGGATGTTGGCCCGCCCCAGCAAGCCCATGATGGACGACACCATGATGATGCGGCCGGACTTGCGCGGCACCATCAGTCGCGCCGCCTCGCGCGCGAGGCGGAAATACGCCGTCAGGTTGGAGTCGATGACCGACTGCCAGTCCTCGTCGGTGGTCTCCAGCAGCGGCTTGCGCGGGATGACGCCGGCGTTGTTGACCAGGATGTCGAGCCGGCGATGTTCGCCCTCGATCCAGCCGAACGCGGCGCGCACCGCGGCGGCGTCGGTGACGTCGAACGCGAGCGTGCCGGCGGCGTTGGGCAGCGCGGCGGCCTGCTGCGACAGCCGCGCCTGGTCGCGCCCATGCAGGATCACGCGCGCGCCGGCGGCGGCCAGACCCTGCGCGATGGCGAGACCAAGGCCGCGGGAGCTGCCGGTGACCAGGGCAAGGCGATTGGTAAGGTCGAATGGCGGCGACATGGAATGGTGAGCCTGTTCGAGCGTTGCGCAGGTGTCAAATTGGCAATGGGGCGATTCGGGGCGATCTCAGGCTGCGCAGCCGGGTGCCGCGGCCACGCCAAGCCTGCAACCCGACGAAGCCGAGGAAGCACGGGACGCTACGAACACCCATTGAACGCCCATGTAGGACGCCAACATCGCGCGCAGCGCATCAATGATTCCTCCATGGCGCTCCGTCGCTCGCGGACTTTTCCGTGTTGCCAGCTTGCGAAAGGTCATGCGGGACGCCGGACCACCCGGTGCCCCCCGGCAAGCCGCCAGCCGTCGCCACTGCTCAGACGAACTGCCCGTGCAGGAAACCCAACGCCGGCAAGGGCCGCCAGGCGCGCGGCAGATCGGCACGGCGGATCGGCCGCACCGTGTAGCTCGGCGGCGGCTGGCGCGAGCCGCGCAGGAAGCCGGCATAGGCGCGGACCTGTTGCTCGCGCCATGCCTGATCGGCGAGCGCGGCAATCCGGCTGGAGAAGATCTCGGCCACCCGCGTGGTGCGGCCGAACGACGCGACGACCGCCCAGAGCGTGTCGTCGCGCAGATTGCTCACGTTGACAGGCTGATCCATGCGCGAACGTTGGCTGGTCTCGGGGAATCGGGCAAGTCCAGGCCGCGCGAGGCTGGCGATTTCGTGAACACGCTTTCCTTCGGCCCGGTAATCTCCCTACAATGATTTGAGCTATTATCAACTTCACCCAGGAAACCCGAGATTGCCGCAGGACCCGTCGCGTGCCCTCTAGGCCGACAAGGCATTCCACCGCCGGTATCCGGCGCGACCAGGCGGCGCGGCGGCGCGCGAGCCTGCTGCTGTGGCAGCAGGACGCGGCGCCCGACCGGCCGCGCCAGGGCCACTTGTTCGCCATCCTGGATGCCGCGCGCGACCGCGGCATCTATGCCGGCCTGCAACGCTTCGCCGCGTGGCATGACGTCATGCCGCTGTACCAGGGTACCGAGGCGGACAACCTCGCCGCCGTCGGTCCCTATCTGCTTTGCCTCGGGCAGACGGACGAGATCTTCGACTGGATCTGGGAGAATTTCTGGGGCGACGCCTGGGGCATCTTCTTCTGGTCGCCCGCCTCCGCGGCACGGCTCGCGGCGCATTTCCGCCGCCACCTGCTGGCGCGCACGACAGATGGCGAGCGGCTGGTGTTCCGCTTCTACGACCCGCGCGTGCTGCTGCCCTTCCTGCCGACCTGCAACGCCGCGCAACTGCGCGACTTCTTCGGGCCGGTGCAGCACTTCGCGATGGAGGACGACGACGGCGCGGCGCTGGTCACGCTGCGCCGCGAGGCAGGGCGGCTGGTCAAGCAGACGGCACGGCTGGCGGAATAAAACCTCTCCCGCCCGCGGCGGGAGAGGTCGATGGCGCGAGAGCGCCGAGGGTGATCGGGTCGTCCCGCTGCACGTACTGCGTGCCGACCCGATCACCCTCACCCGGCGCTCCGCGCCGACCTCTCCCGCGCGCGGCGCGGGAGAGGTAAAGCATCCTGAGATCGCGCCGCTACCTCGTCAGCGCGGCGCGCGTATCCGCGTCCCCATCGCAGTGCGGGGACCTCGATCCACGCGTGCAGCCCGGCGGACAGCAGCAGCGGCAACAGCACCGCGCCGGGCAGCCAGAGCGCCGTGAACAGCGCGCCATTCCCGCCGGCGAGCACGGCGAGGCCGAGGCCGAGCAATTTGTGGACCGGTTCGTTGGTGAGGTAGATGCAGTAGGACAGCGCACCCAGCCACAGCAGCAGGCGCGATCGCAAGGCGCGCGCGAGCAGATGCAGGCCGGCGAACTCGGGTCGCAGTTGCGCCGTGAGACACACTGTCCACACCAGCGCAGGCAGCAGCTTGTCTGCGCGGCCTCCCACAGCGCAGATCGCCAGCGTCGCTGCCAGCGCCACGCCGTATCGCCATGCGGCGCCGCCGCGCACCACGCCCGCGCTGGCAATGCCAAGCGCGAAATACTGCGCCTTGTTCGGCAGGAAGGCGCGGCTGAACTGCCAATCAGGCGGCGCCGTCGCCTGCCAGAGCAATCCGACAACGGCCAGGCACAGGAAGCCCACCACCATCCTCTGCGGTCCGATCCATGCACCGACCACCAGGGCGAGCACATAGAACTGCCACTCGGTCGACAGGCTCCAGGCGGAACCGAGGAAGCTCACCCAGGCGCCCGGCACGATCGCGTCGGGCAGCAGCCCGTGCGTCATGGTCAGGTGTGTAGCAAGCTCGGTGAACCAGGCGCGCGGCCAGCCGCCGGACCAGATGTCGCGCGCCTGGCTGTCGGCGCTTATCCATGGCAGCCGGGCGAAGTCGATGGGCAGCGCCTGCACCGCCACGGCAACGGCGAGCATCGCCAGATAGACCGGATAGGTCCGCGCGGCACGCGCCACCAGAAAGCCGCGCCCACGCCAGCCGAAGCTCTCCAGCGACTGCACGATCACCAGGCCGCTGAGGATGAAGAATACGTCCACCGCCGCGCCGCCATGCGACAACGGCTGGGCGATCCATGCCGGGATCATCGCGAACGGTGCCACGTGACCCAGCATCACGTAGACCGCCAGCACGCCGCGCAGCCCGTCCAGGCACTCCAGCCGTTTCATGCCGGCCAGGATGGCGGCGATTGCTTAACAACCTGCCAATCGCCCTGTCGTATCGCGTCGCCGGGCGGTCCCGTTACCCCTGCGCCACCGCCCCGGACCAGGGCGAGGCCGCGTCGCTGATCGCTGACCGCGTGCCATCGGCATGCTGCACGATCGCATTCGGACAGGCGAAATTGATCGGCACCGCGCCATGCTCCACCACCTCCAGCGTGCCTTCCCTGGCGAGCGCATCCAGCACCGCGGCGGGCAGCCGGCGATCGGCACTCACCGTGTCCACACTGGATACGTCGATCCGAGGATGATGCGCGGCCGCGTCCACGCTCATGCCGAAATCGGCGATGAACGTCATGAGCTGGAACACCGCGGCCATGATGCGCCGCCCGCCCGAGGCGCCGGCGGCGAGGAACGGCTTGCCGTCCGACGTCAGCATGATCGGCAGCATGTTGCACAGCGGCCGCTTGCCCGGGGCGATCGAGTTGGGCGAGCCCGGGCGCGGATCGAACCACATCATGCCGTTGTTCAGCAGCACGCCGGATTGCGGCAGCAGCACGCGGCTGCCCATCGATGACATCAGCGTGGTGGTCATCGCCACGGTGGTGCCCTCGGCATCGCACACCGTCAGGTGCGTGGTGCAGCTCTGCGCTGCGTCCGGTTCGGATTCGCCCAGGCCGGCGAGGCGCTCGGCGTAGGCCGCCTTCATCGCGCGGGCGAGCGCGACATACCAGGCGGGCGATGGCGCGGCGCCGGCATAGGGCGCGTCGGCCATCGCTTCCAGCACGCGCTTCAGCGTCGGTGCGGCGGTCAGCCCGCCGGTCAGTTGCAGGGTGCGGCCGCGCCAGCCGACCTCCTCCGCCGGCCAGGTGCGCGGCTGGCAGTTGCGCAGGTCGTCGGCCGACAACACGCCGCCCAGCGCGTTCACGTCGGCGGCGATCGAGGCGGCGATGTCGCCCTCGTACAGATCGCGCAGGCCGGCCTGGCCAAGCTGCTCCAGCGTCGCCGGCAGATTGCCCTGACGGAAGAACCCCGGCGTGCCCTGATACGGCGGCACCGGCGGCAGTCCGTCCGGCAGATAGACCGCGGCGGTCGTCGGATAGCGCCGGATCGCCGCGGCGGAGTTGGCGATCTTCACCCCGGTGTACCAGTCCTGCGGCAGGCCGCGCCGCGCCAGCGCGATCGCCGGCGCGATGATGTCCGCCAGCGGCAGACGTCCCCATTGCCGCAGCATGTGGTCATAGCCGGCGACCGCGGACGGGATGGCGACCGACAGCGGGCCGTGGATGTTGATGTCGCCTTCAACCTCCGGCCAGGCGAACAGGTCGGTGGTCATGCGGCCGGTGAGCCGATAGCGCGCCGGATCGGTGGCCTCTGGCGCGCGGGGGCCGAAATCCACGACGTGGGCGCGGCGCTCGCCGGCGCGGTGCACCAGCGCAAAGCCGATGCCACCAAGCCCGGAGTTCCACGGCTCGGCCGTGGACAGCGCGAGCGCGGTGGCGACGGCCGCGTCGATCGCGTTGCCGCCGGCGTCGAGCACCGCGACGCCGGCCTGCGCCGCGCTGCGCGCCTGGGAGACGACGATGCCGCGCCGGCCTTTCGCGGATGGCTTCGTCAGTTCCCAGAACTGCGTGACGTGGGGTGGCGGCGTGTACTGCATGGCGGGTCTCCGATGGAGCGGCGATGGTCCGATGCCGCCGGGCGCGTGACAAGGGCCGGGGCGATCGGGTGAAGCAAGGCCTGGGGCTTCGCCCCATAGGCGTCAGGTTAAAGCCGGACGGTAGAAGAAGCTTGCTGTCGCTCTGGCCCTCCCCGTCATGACCGGGTTTGACCCGGCCATCCATGCAGCCGTGGTGCCGCGATAGGTGGCCGGGTCAAGCTCGGCCATGACGGGGAGGCCCAGTGCGACAACGATCCTCCCCCGGTCGGTCGCTTATCCCGACGCTCCTGGGGCTCTGCCCCGGCCGGGCAGGAAGCTGCCGTTGACGGCCGTCTTTCAGGGCGCAACGGTTGCGCATCTCGCCGAGGCTCTCCGTCAGCAGGGGCGTGGACGAAGCGAAGAGCGTTGGTTTGCTACTGGAGGAGCTCGATGTTGCCCGGGCCTGCCGTTTTTTCATGCTCCTCAGGAACGGTCTGCGTGCGACACAGAACGACGAAGCTGACGGCTTGCCTCGACCGCGCGCAGTCCGCGGAACCCGCGGGACACGGTGCGGCCAGAATGATCGATCGATGAGTAGCGCAAGCGCCTGTGGCTCCTGGATTGCCTTCCGCAAACCGAACCCGCGGGCGCGCCTCCGTCTGTTCTGCTTCCCGTACGCCGGAGCCGGAGCTGCGATTTTTCGTACCTGGCCGGACAGCTTGCCGGATCATGTTGAGGTCTGCCCGGTTCAACTCCCCGGTCGGGGAACCCGTCTGATGGAGACACCATTCACGCAGCTCTCGCCGCTTGTCGAGAGCCTCGCGCAAGCCCTGGCACCGCTCTTGGACAGGCCGTTTGCTTTCTTCGGTCACAGCCTGGGCGCATTGGTAGGCTTTGAACTGGCTCGTCAGATTCGGAGACAGTCTGGCGTTCAGCCGGTTCGCCTGGTCGTCTCCGCTGCGCGCGCGCCGCAGATCCCCCATCGAGATCGGCCGACCTATGCCCTGCCGGAGGGGGAATTCCTGGAGGAACTGCGTCGGCTGAATGGCACCCCTGGAGAATTGTTGGAAAATGCAGAACTCATGCAGATCATGCTTCCTGTTCTGCGAGCAGACTTTGCCGTTTCCCAAACATTCGTCTACGCAGCCGAGCCGCCTCTCGAATGCGGCATCTCCGGCTTTGGCGGCGTGCAGGATTACCGGGTGACTCGTGACGATCTTGCAGCCTGGCGCGATCAAACGAGTGCTGCCTTTTCGCTGCAGATGTTTCCGGGCGACCACTTCTTTTTGCACGCCGCCCAGCCGCGCGTCCTTCAGGCGCTGTCCGACGTATTGCTCGGAGACAGGTGAGACCATGCATGCGGCATCCGTCACCTCTCCGGTCACTCCGTGGCGTTCTCCCCCGGCGACTTTGGTCTTGGATCGCGATGAGGTTCATGTCTGGCGAGCGATGTTGGACCAGCCTCCGTCCCAGATCCAACATTTCTGCCAAAGCCTTGCGGCAGACGAACAGGCAAGGGCAGCGCGGTTCTATTTTGAGAAAGACCGCAAACATTTCATCGTCGCACGTGGCGTGCTCCGGGCCATCCTCGGCGTCTATTTGGACCGAGCACCCGAATGCCTGTCATTCTGCTATAGCTCCTATGGAAAGCCTGCCCTGGCCGGAGAACCGGACCTGGATGCAATCCGCTTCAACATGTCCCATTCCCACGGGGTCGCGCTTTACGCGGTCACACGTGGTCGGGAGGTAGGCATCGACCTCGAACGCATCCGTTCCGGGCTGGCAGTCGCGCAGATCGCCGAGCGGTTCTTCTCGCCACGGGAGATTACGATGCTGCAAGCACTCCCGACCGAGCTGCGGAATCAGGCGTTCTTTCGCTGTTGGACGCGCAAGGAGGCGTACATCAAGGCCCGAGGCGAAGGACTTTCATTGCCCTTGGACCAGTTTGCCGTGTCGCTGGACCCCGGGGAACCGGGCATAGTTGTTGAAGCGGCATGGGATCCATCCGAAGCCTCGCGTTGGTCGCTGCACGAACTTACCCCCGCCCCCGGCTATGCAGCCGCTGTTGCCGTGGAGGGCCATGACTGGTGTCTGACCGGTTGGCAATGGCCGGATCCGACGCAGCCATCAGTTTGAATGTCGCGACGCTGCTCTTTTGCGCGCCCATCTCTCGGCAAGGAATTTCACAACCAGACAGGCGAGCCATGCAACAGGGGCAGCAATGATGACCGAGCCGACCAACATCGCGGCGTAGACATCCCAACTGTGTTGCAGAGCGTTCCAGAGGCGTGCCTGGTCCAGCGCCAGTGGATGCCGCACCGGGAGAATCAGCATTCCAAAGCGGCGCACCGGGAAACCGGCGACCGACGCTCATGATGGCGATCGGTTGGTTTGTTGCCTCCCGGC
>Ga0181530_10001633_pt1 | contig 27891 bp, 26 predicted proteins | sample PEATcosm2014_Bin_42_FD_119769 | JGI IMG/M metagenome (GOLD analysis project Ga0181530, IMG submission 119769) | Peatland microbial communities from MTU Mesocosm Facility, Houghton, MI, USA - PEATcosm2014_Bin10_60_metaG | ecosystem: Environmental > Terrestrial > Soil > Wetlands > Peat | place... | reverse complement strand
GATGCGCTCGGTCGGGTCATCGGTGCGAACATTCTTGCGTCCCATCCTGCGGCCGATCTCCACGACCTTGCCGGCGAACTTCTTGGTGGGATACGAGTCGGCGACCGCGAACGCCGTATCGCCAAGGGCGATGTGGCCGATGTCGCGCTCATCGACGTCGGTACGAACCCGAAGCGCGCTGGTGTCTCCCATCACGACGAGCGGGTCGCCGCCGGGACTGACATACTCGCCCACGCGGTACTTGAGTTGCAAGACCTCGCCGTCGATGGGCGCCCGCACCGTGAGTCGCTCCAGATTGGCTCTCGTTTGATCGCGCCGCGCCCGCGCCGCCTGCGCACGGGCGCGTGCCGCGGCGATGTCCTCGTAGCGCGACCCGGCGACCATTGCCCGACGGCGTGCCTCGCTGGCCTCGAAGGTGCGACGATCGCTCTCCGCCTGGCGCTTGGCCTTGTCGAGCTCGTCGGCGGTGGCCGCACCACCTTTGGCTGCCTGCTCGGTGCGATGAAATGCCTCGGCCGACAGCTCGGCCCGCGCCCGCGCCGCCTCGGCATCGTCCATCGACGCTGTCACGTCCTCCCGACGCTGCCCGTGCATCGCCTTCTCATAATCGGCCTGCGCAGTGGCGAGATCCGCCTCGGCAGCCAGCAGCGCTGCTTGCTCCGGGCCATCCTCGAGCTGCACCAGAGTTGCACCACGCTTGACCTTCTCGCCTTCCCGGACGGCGATGGCTGCTATTCGGCCGGACACCGCGGCGGCGACCTTGGTCTCGCGGTCGCGCGGCTCGACGACGGCGTTGCCCGCAATGAGGCCTTCGCGAGGCACCACCGCTCGCTCGTCAGCAGCACAAGCCGCAGTGCTGGTTCGTTGTGCGGTCGCGCGGTCCTTTGCGCGAGGTTCGGTCGACGGCCCAGCGAGCAGCGACCGGACGATGAAGAACACCATTGAGGCGAGCACCAGCGCGCCTACGTAGATCTTCCAATTTTTGCGTTTCATGTTGATTCCCCTCCTGTCCGGCCGTCGGTTGTTTCCTCGCGTATGCGCCCATCCTCGATGTGCACCCTGCGATCGGCGAGGTGAAAGATTCGATTGTCGTGCGTCACCACCACGACTGTCGAACCATGCGCCCGCGCCAGGTCTTTCAGCATTTTGGTGACCTGCAGACCTGTGTGTCCGTCGAGGTTCGCGGTCGGTTCGTCGGCAAGCAGCAGCGGCGGATGTCCAGCCACCGCGCGCGCGATGGCAACGCGCTGCCGCTGTCCGCCCGACAGATCGCGCGGCAAAGAATCGGCCTTCTCCGGCATTCCCACTTCCGCCAGCAGCTTCTGCGCCTCGGCTCGCGCTTCGCGTGGCTGCCATCCGCGCAGCCGGAGAACCAAGGCAATGTTCTCGCTCGCGCTGAGCGAGGCGATGAGATTGAAGCCCTGGAACACGAAGCCGATCAGCCCCAGACGCAGTGCCGGCATTTCGTCCTCGCGAGCGGTGGCCACATCGCGCCCGAAGAGGGCAACCCGTCCGGACGTGGGCCGCAGCACGCAGCCAAGGATCGACAAGAGGGTCGTCTTGCCACTGCCGGACGGGCCGGAGAGCATGACGAATTCATCCGCCTCTGCGTGGAAGTCGAGGTCCTTGAGTGCTTCGAAGGCGACAGCGCCTGTGCCGTAGACTTTTCTCAGCCCCTGCACGTCGACGACGCGTGGGCGTTGTGCTGCGGGGCTCATCGGAACACCTCCGCTGGCTCGACCTTGCGTATGCGCAGAAGGGCGAGGGAAGACGCGAGACCACACAAGAGAATCATCATCGGCGGTGTGGCCGCAAATACCTGCCAGGGCAGAACCAACGCCAGCTTGGGCGATCGCATGCCATCGGCGACCAGGGTTATTAGGCGAAGGCCGAGCAGCGATCCGATCAGGCCGTAGATGGTGGATTGCATGAAGAGCATTAACGCCAGGTCGCGGTTGCGGCAGCCGATTGCCTTTAGCGTGCCGAACTCGCGAATGTTGTCGACAACTGCGGAGAACATGGACAACGAGACAATGATGAGCCCGATGAGCAATCCGAAGACCGTCGACATGCCGGTCGTGACGCCGATGCCGGTCTCCTTGAGGAGGTAGCTCAGGACTCGACTGTGGAACTCGGCGGCGCTCAGCACTTGGTTCAAGGGAATCCGTGCTTGCAAGGCGCGGGTGACGGCGTTGCGATCGGCACCTGGTGCAAGTCCGACGAGAACGAAGCTGGTCTGGTCGGAAGGCGTATTCAGGAGCACGCGCGCATAGTCGTAGTCCGCGAACGCGTAGGACGGGCCGAATGGCAAGAGGCCCCAGGTGAACCCGCCAACGACTGTGCGGTGACGATTGACTTCGCGTACGCTGCCCAGGTTGAGACCGCCCATCTTGTCGCGCTCGGAGTCCTCGAAGATCATCGTGTCGGGATTGCGCAACGATTCGATAGAGCCGGCGACGACGTTCCAGGGCCCACCACGCCAGCACGGCGCTTTCGTGCCAACCAGGGTCACCGGCTCGCTGCCACCGGCAGGCAGCGAGACCGTCGCGCCGCCGAAGAGGAGCGGCTCGGCCCACGCCACGCCCGGGGTCGTGCGCGCCTCATGGAGCGCCGCCATGGGGACGGGCTTTCCCGCCTGCAGCGTCTGGGTGGAGCCGGGCGCGATCCACAGGTCCGCCCCCGCGTTGTCGATGAACATGGTGTTCTTCGAAAGTAGGCCCAGAAAAACCCCAAGCTGTTGGTTGGTGAGAACCACCGCGAAGATGACGCCGAAGAGCGTTCCGGCAAACTTCAGCTTGTCGTGAAACATCATCCGCGTTCCCACGCGCACCATAATGCGCAGGCGCAGGAAGGGGGCCGGCTGGCGCGACGGCAACGCGCCCGTGGCAGGGACTGCGACCTGCAGACTTGGGTTCGTCATGGCGTCACCAGTGAGCGACCGGCGCACAGCCGCAGGACCGCGCGCGCCGAGGCCAAATCCGCCTCGGCCTGGATATCGGTGACCTCGGCAGAGAATGTGTCTCGCTCAGCTTGTACGACATCGAGGAGCGTCGCCTTGCCCGAACCATATTTTTCGTGCGCAACCGAGGCAGCCAGGCGTGACGTGTCGAGTGCCGTGCGCGCCGAGCGGCTTTTGGCGGTCTGCGTTCGCACCTGATGCCAGGCATCGGCAAGCGCATCGGCCGCCGTCGCACGAGCGCGCTCGGAACGGATCGCGGCCGCCGCGGCTGCGGCCTGCTGCGCGCGGGACGACTCGAAGTTGCCGAGGTCGAGCTTCCAGCTGGCAAGCAACTCGACCGCGTAGTAAGGGGACTGGCCGAATCCGAAGGCGTTCGTCGCGCGTTCAGTGAATTGTGCCGAGACGGCTGGATAGAGCGCTGCCTGCGCGCCCGCAGCGACACGCTTGGCGGCTCGCTTGTCGTACACTGCGGCTCGCACCGACGGCAGTCCGTCCACGCTGGCAGTCCATTGGTCGAGCGGTATTTCGTCGTGCAGATCGTCGAGCGGCAAACCTGTCGGGTCTTGGATGGGGTCACCTTCGGGAACAAGCCCAGTCAGTGTCCCGAGCGTCCGGCTCAGTGTCACCGTGGAGTAGTCGGCGTCCTCGATTGCCTGGTGATCTCGCTCGATTTCGGCGAGAGCCCGCTTGAAGTCCAACTCCGACGCTAGCCCGGCGTGGGATCGAGTCTCCAGGTAGCGGGAGTTGTCCTCGGCGGCGGCCAACGTACGCCGGGCTGCCCGGGCGACCGCGCGCGCACCGACGAGTTGATAGTAGGTTCTTGCCACCGTCTTTTGCACTTCGAGCGCGGTGGCCGTCACACGCTCCCGTTGCGCCTCCTGGTTGGCCGCGCCCGCGCCCACGTTGTTCCACGCAGCGACGTCAATCAGCGGCAGGGCCGCCGAGAACGTCAGATCCCACTGATCGACCGGCGACATGACGACGTGGTGGGTTGGTAGGACGCCGTTGGTTCCCGGTGCGGCGCCCGTCGGAATATTCGCAGCGCCCAGGTACTGGTTGCGAATGTAGTCGGCCTGCATAGTCAGCGCCGGCAGCAGGTGCCCCCAGGCCTGGGTGGCCTCATGCACTCGCTGCACCGCCGTTGCCCGCGCCTCGCGATTGTCGAAGTTCAGCTCGGCCGCATGGTGGAGGAACTCGGCGAGCGGTTGCAGCGCATGCGCCCGGACAGGCAAGAGCAAGAGACCCATCCCCATCGCATAGATAAGTATGCGCTCAGTCAACAATAGTGATGAAGAACCGTGTTTTCTTCTCCTTGGGTTTGTCATGGCCTAAGTCCCCTCCACAGAGAGTCGACGAGCCGCCGCACGAATTCCCCTCGCGACGGAGGCTTATCCGTGCTGCGCAGTTTCGCCCCAGTGACCTGTTCGAACGCGAAGAACCAGAGCGCACCGCTGAAGGACTGCACGACGACGAAAGGATCGCCGAGGCGGATTCTCTTCAGCCGCGCCTCCGCTTGCAGGTATTCAACCAGCTGTCGCTGACCGCGGACACCACGTTCCCGAAACTGCTGGGCCACGTCCAGCCCGCACGCCACGTCGGGGTTGGCCCATGCCATGAGCTGGTTAGGAACCACCGTAAAGAACCTATCCAGGAGGAACTCACCCACATCGGTCAGCGTCTGCTGCACAGTCCCTTTGCCGACGCGATGGCGAAGATCGAATGGTCGGTGCGGGGAGGACGCGGAGGGCGTGTCGTTCTCGACGTTCATGGCTGCGGCGAACAGCGCCTCCTTGCTGCCGAAGCGGTGGAAGAGAATTCCCGGCGAGACGCCAGCGCGACGGGCAATCGCTGCCGAAGTGACGTTGATGCCGTGCTCGAGGAACTCTGCCCGGGCGGCTTGTAGGAGGCGTTCTTCGGATATCGTTTGTGTGCGAGCCATAATTAATTCCCCAGTCAATATAGCCTCGATCGGCTCGTCGTCAAGGCGCCTCTTGAGGGGAGCGAAGCACTCGGAATTCATGGCTCTCCGCATTTGATGTTCCCCATGCGACTGAGTAACTAATCACTCAGTCAAAAAGGAACGTCCCCCAACGCCCCTCTGGTGGGTACGGCCTGCGCTACGCCTTCCTCTTTGGCGTCGCCGCCGAGCGCCGCTTCCGGGTGCCACACACGAGCCTGACGAGTCCTCGCACGAAGCGCTCCGGCTCAAGCGGCAACTCGTCGTTCACGTGGTAGAAGATTTCCAGTATGGCGTAGCTGTGCAGCGAGCCGAGGAACACCCGCGCAGTGACGTCGGCGTCAAGGCGCGGCAAGCGTCCCAAGCGTATTTCAGCTTCGAGGTACGCCGACATCTGCTTGAGCGCGCGGATTGCCCGACGGTTCGCACGATCGAGATTGCGTCTTCCTCCTCTCGGGGCGCGGTTCGACCAACTCATCATGTGCAACGGCACGAGCTCTCGGTAGAACGCGAGCATCTTCGAGCCGAGGTCGAGCAGCCGGTCTTCCACGCAGCCTTCGCCAACGCAGGACGAAAGATGCTGCAATGTTGCCGGAATCTCGTCGTCGCCCGCGCGAGCCATCGCCACGCTGAAGAGATCCTCTTTGCTCTTGAACCGCCTGAAGATGGTGCCTTGGGAAACACCAGCTCGCTTGGCTACCTCGGCGGTGGTTCCCTGGATACCCCGCTTGAGAAAAATGTCCCGAGCGGCTTCGACGATCGTGTCGTCTTGGATGATGGTGGGACGTGACATTTGAATGGGTGATTAATTATTATTCGATGCACCGATGGCGCTCAAGGTGACAAGTGCGTCTCTCCTTTTTTCGGTCAGGGGATCGGGCAGCGCGTGCCGTCTGGCATTCGCCATCACGACCCGAGCAAGCCGATTGTCATCAGACCTGTGCTCGGCGGTCTGCATGCTGACTACCGGAAGGCAGCGTAATCGATGAAGTTCTCGACGGACGAGCAAGGCAGCCACACCAGGCCGAAGTACGGCTGGTTTGCGCCTGATGGGTAACGTGCCTAGTTGTCTCCCAGCGCCGTCTTCTGCTATTATTCCGACCGAATGGTTGCTAAGAAAGACAAGCGATCCACACCGGACGACGGCGGGCGTCCTCGTACCACCTCGGCCCTCCGCCAGACCCCGTTGCCCCCCGGAGACGACATTGGGGCGGCCGAGATGGGCCGCCGCGTGGCGGTCAACCTGCGCGAAAGGCGCAAGGCCCGCAACATGTCGCTCGATCAGCTTGCGGTGGCATCGGGGGTGAGCCGGGCAGCGCTGTCGCAGATCGAGACTCAGAAGAGCAACCCGTCGCTGGGTGTGATGTGGAAGATCGCAGTCGGACTGGGCATTCCGTTCTCTGAACTGCTGGGCGGCAACACCCAGAGCGCGGCGATTCTCCGTCGAGGCGAGTCGCAGGTTCTGCGCTCGGCCGACGGGCGCATGGAAAGCCGGCCTCTGACTCCCGCCGGCTCGTGCCCTTGGGTCGAGGCGTACGAGTTGCGACTGGCCGCGCGCGCCAGTCACTCGTCGGATCCGCACGCGGCGGGAACGCGCGAGGTGGTCATTGCCCTCAATGGCCAGTTGCGGGTGCACGTCGGCGGCGCTGTCCACGACTTGGCCGCAGGAGATTCGATCTCATTCATGGCGGACCAGCCGCATTCCTATGAGAACCCGGGCGGCTCAGAGATCCGCTGTCACGACATCATCATCTACTCTCGCTGAGCTTCCTGTCTTCTTGACTGCTTCTGCGTCTACAGATCGTCGATAGTCAGTGGGTGCTCGGTCACGACGCCCTCAAAAATTGCGAACGCTCTCAACACCGGGTTCGCTGGTTCTTGCAACGACAGAATCGTGTACAGCACGTCGGGCGTCAGCGCGAGCCGAATGTCCTCGGCCGACGGCCGCGAGGGCGAGGCAGGATGGCTGTGATGAATAGCCAGCATGCGCCGCCCTGCCGCACGCAGGGACTTGACCACCTTGAACTGCTCGGCGGGCTCCATCAGGAAATGATCAGCGCTCTGATCGGTGTTGGTCATTCGGTGAAACACCTCGACCCGATCACCTCGTCCCCCCAGGATGCCGCACGCCTCGATGGGGGCTTGTTCGCGCGCCTGAGCCAACAGTTCCCGGTAGATCGAACCGGGGATCACCAGCGCGCTCATCGCGACTTCCCCGTGATGTCGCAAACTGCGGCCGCTTCGTCGTGCAACGTCGTGATGGTCGGATGTTCACCGCAGACCGCGCAACACGGGTTGCGCTTGACCTTGACCTTGCGAAAATCCATGTGCACGGCGTTCCACACCAACAGGGTGTCGGTCAAGAGGCCGTCCAGACCCAAGAGCGATTTCAGGGCTTCCGTCGCCTGCAAACACCCCACCACGCCTGCCACGGTGCCCAACACGCCCGCCTGGGAGCAAGAGGGAACTGCCCGGGGCGGCGGAGGCTGGTTGAAAACACACCGATAGCACGCGCTGGCGCGAGGCTGCACAGTCATCAGCTGGCCGTCGAAGCGCAAGATGCCGGCATGGGAGAAGGGTTTGTTGCCCAGAACGCAAGCGTCGTTGATGAGAAACTTCGCCGCGAAGTTGTCGGTGCCGTCGACCACGAAGTCGTATTCCTTGATCAGGTCCAGGATGTTGCTGGCGTCGGCCCGCAGGTGGAATTCCTTCACCGTCACATCGGGGTTGATGGCGCGCAACTTGTTGGCGGCAGACGTCACCTTGTCGCGCCCAATGTCGTCGGTGTGGTGGATAATCTGACGTTGCAGATTGCTGATCTCCACCTGGTCGGCATCCACCAGGCCCAAGGTTCCGACGCCCGCAGCGGCCAGATACAGCGAGGCGGGCGCGCCCAGGCCGCCCGCGCCGATGATCAGCACCTTGGATGCGAGTAGTTTCTCCTGACCATTGACCCCCACGTTCTCCAGGATGATGTGGCGGCTGTACCGCTCGATCTGTTCATCAGACAGCGTGAGTTCCACAGCCGCCTCCCATGAAATAGAGCAACTCGACACGATCGCCTTCGTGTGGCGGCGTGGTCTCGAATTCTGCCCGCTGCAACACGGTTTCGTTCAATTCCACTGAAACCATGTCTGGCAGGCGGACCTTGCGCTCGACCAGAAGCTGACTGACATTGATACCATCACTGACCTGGACGTCCGCTCCGTTTACAACCAATTTCATTCTCTCTCCTTTTCGGCGGACGCCAGGGCCTGTCGAAAATCGGCCAGGATGCCGGGAAATGGCTCCAGTCCCACTGACACGCGAACCAGATCGTCAGAAACTCCCAGGGACATGCGATCCTCGGGTTGGTATTCGCGGAAGATCGTCGAAGCCGGGTGAAGCACCAGGGTGTGGGTCTCGCCCAGATTGGCCACGCGGCGGGCGCTCTTGAGCGCGTTGATGAAAGCGAACGACCTGGCAAGACTGCCCAGTCGCAAAGTCACAACCGCACCGGCTCGCCCGCCAAACAAGCGCTGTGCCCGTTCGAAATGGGGCGAATTGGCCAGGCCCGGATGCCCCACGGCGGCCACACGCGGGTCATCCGCAAGCGCGCGCGCCGGGGTCACGGACGTACCCACGACCGGCGTACCCCTGTCTCTTCGCAGGATTTCATCCAAAGGTCTCCGGGTAAGTCATCACCAAGTACATCAGGGCGTCGTTGTCACTGCGGCTGCGGTAGGAGTGCGCCACATCGGCGACAAAAAGCAGCGCATCTCCTTGGCCGAGTTCATGCACCGAGTCGCCCACGGTTATTGTCACGGCTCCCGAGTTCACCACAATATTCTCGGTTGTTCCAGGAGGATGGGGTTCCGCCTCCTCCAGGGCGTGGGGTTTGAGGCGCAGCTCGTAGAATTCAACCCGGCGGGGCTTGTCGAACGGGAACAGCGCCCGCGAAATAAACGATCCATCTCGGCTGGTCAGTCGCTTGGCAGCGGATTCCCGCAGCAGCAGCGGCCCCGCCTCGGCAGTGGGGCTGACCAGCGCGGAAAAGGTCACTCCCAGGACGCGAGCAACCTTCCAAAGCACGTTGATGGTGGGGGCACTACGACCCAGCTCAACTTGCGAAAGCATGGCGCGGCTGACGTGCCTCACGGCAGCGGCTGGGTTGGCTCGGCTCCGAGCGCAGCCAGGCGCCACCGCTGCACCTTTCCTGACGGGCCCCGGGGAAGCTGCTTGAGGAAGCGAATCACCCTGGGGGTCTTGAAGTTATTTTTGGTGGATGAGCAAAGTAGCCAGCAAGGCTATTCCCCCACCGTGACGACGCCGCTCGGACCAACTCCCCCCGTATCGACCGTTGGATTGGCCATGAGTGATAGCGCACCGGTCGTCTGGTCGATTGTGTACTGGGCGATGGCAGAGCGGGCGAAACCGGTATCGCCACTGGTCACGTAGGCGTACTTGCCCGAAGATTCGACCGCGATGCTCGCGGCACTTCCACTTGACAAGACCGTTGGAGGACTCATGGGAGAGAGTGTCCCGTCTGTTTGGTTGACGGTGAACTGGGCGACGGACTGCAGCGACGAACAACAGCTAAACGTCACGTAGACATACTGGCCCGAAGGATGGAGTGCGATATCTTCGGCCGCGATGTTGTTTCCCCCCGCCTCGCAAGTGCAGACGCCGGTAGGGGCGACCAGAAAAGAGCCCAACAGCGAGAGTGTTCCATTTGCTGGGTCGACGCTGAACTCCCATATCGTCCCATCGTCATAGTTGCTCACGTAAGCGTACTCGCCGGAGGAAATCTGGAGGACCTTGATATCCCATGGCTGTGCCCCGCCGAGCTTGGTGAATGGTGGCGTAGACACGACGTTGTTGCTGCTGGATGGATTCGGCAGGAGCGTGCCAGCCGCCGGGTCAACCGCGTACTGAAACACACCGCCGCCTCCAGGCACGGTAGCTCCTACGTAGGCGTACTTGCCAGTTGGATCGATGGCAATGGCATACGGAGCGGTGCTTCCAGGGGTCTGGCCCACCATAAGGAGCGATGGGCTCGTGAGTCCACCAGTTGCGCCAATGGTGAACTGAGAGACGGCTCCTCCAACCCCTGGCTGCGTGTTTATCAGATAGAACCAGGGGCCCGCAGGGTGGGCCACGCCCTTTAGAGGGGCGGAGTTCCAACCGGGCGGAAAGGGAACCGTCAGCGGCGACATGGGGCTGAGCAACCCATTCGTCTGATTGACCGTGAACTGTGTGAGAGTTCCCTGTTGATTGTTGGCCGCAGGATTCGTTGCGTAGAGGTACCTACCCAGTGGGTCGACCGCGACCCACCACGTGTCATGACCTCCAGAATCAACCGTCGGCGTGGGCATCGGGGTGAGTGCTCCATTGGGGCCGATGACAAACTGGGAGATAGCGCCCTCAGCACCTTCATTGTGGTTCACCGTGTACGCATACCCGCCTGCCCACAGCGCGTACAGAGTGAGGTCAGCCGCTCCCATCGTGAAGCTGTCCCCCGGCGCGTAGGCTTTGCCAGATCCATCCGCTTTCGTCTGCCAGCCGACGAAAGTATACCCGGCGTAGGCGAGGTTCCCGGTGTTCCCCAGCACCGTGACGGTCTGGCCGTCTGTATATGCGGCGGTATCGAGCGGGACGGTGCCGGCCGTGGCGCCATTCGGGTCATACGTCACTGTGAAGCCGCCGCCGTGGCCGACGGTTCCTCCGGTTCCTATCGTTGCGCCTCCTGCGTCTATCGTGCCCGCTCCGGTTATGCCTCCCGTCTCAGGGCTACCGGAATGGCCACCACCACAGGCTGCAATCTCAATCAGGATAGAGAATACCAACGGACGAGCATGCTGGGGCATCATGGCTATCCTACTCGTGTCTTCCTAGCAGCAGTGCCGTAGGGTCGCAAGGGGCAGCCCTGTGAGGGGCGAGGCAGCGAGTGCCCATCGTATTGCGGTGCCTCGGCCGCATTCACCCGTGTACTCGGCGCAGGTGGTTGATCACGTCGATGCGGGTGATGAGGCCGAGAAAGTTCTCCCCCTCGCAGACGATGGCCACCAGGCCGCGATCGAAGAGCGTGAAGAGAGAATCCAGGGGTGCATCGGGACTGACCGTGACCAATTGGGTGGTCATGAATTCGCGCACCGGTTCGGAAAATGCCGAGGGCGCGGCGGTCACAGCGCGCAGCAGGTCCGACTCGTCCAACAGGCCGACGATGCGCGCGCCGGCGAGTACGGGGAGCTGAGAAATCTCTGATATCTTCATGCGCGCGTGGGCGGTCTGAAGCGTGTCCGCGGGCGAGACGGCCACCACCTCGCCTTGGTCCGGGCGGCGGGCGATCACGTCGCGCAGATCGCCGGTGGGACGGTCGCGCAGGAAGCCGTGGTCCTGCATCCAGAGGTCGTTGAACATCTTGGACAGGTACTTGCTGCCGCTGTCGCAAATCAGCGTGACCACGCGCTTGGCGGTCTTCTGTTCGCGGCAGTAGCGTATCGCTGCAGCCACCAGGGTTCCCGACGACGAACCGGCGAGGATTCCCTCCTGGCGCAGCAGTGCCCGCGCCGTGAGCAGGCTTTCTTCGTCGGACACGGTGTAGGCATGGCGCACCGGCGACAGATCGCAGATGGGCGGTAGGAAGTCTTCGCCGATGCCCTCCACCAGCCACGATCCCGCCGCCAGCATCTTCCCGCTGCGCACATGTTCCGCCAGCACCGAGCCCGCGGGGTCGGCCAGAACCATCTCCACGTTGGGCGCGTGGCGCGAAAAAAAGCGGCCCAGCCCCGTGATGGTGCCGCCCGAACCCACCCCGCACACCATGGCGTCCATCCGATTATCCATCTGCTGCCAGATCTCGGGACCGGTGGTGGTCTCGTGCGCGCGCGGGTTCGCGGGATTGCCAAACTGGTTGACGAAATACCCCCCCAATTCGCCAGCGATTCTCTGGGCTATGTCCTGGTAGTATTCGGGATGGCCCTTGCCCACGTCGGAACGGGTCATGCGCACCTCCACGCCCAAGGCGCGCAGGTGAACCACCTTCTCCAGGCTCATCTTGTCAGGGATCACCAGCAGCAGGTGATAGCCCTTGAGCGCGGCCACCAGGGCCAGGCCGAGCCCGGTATTGCCCGCCGTGGCTTCCACCAGGGTGGCACCAGGCTTGATGGCGCCGCACTCCTCGGCCGCCTCGATCATGGATAGACCAATTCGATCTTTGATGGAACCGCCGGGATTCTGGTTTTCCAGCTTCACGAAGAGCTCGCACGGCCCGGTGTCAAAGCTGCGCAACGCCACCAGCGGCGTATTGCCGATGAGCGCCAGCACGCCAGGACGGGCGCTCACGACACCCCCCTTGCGGCTGCCAGGGCGCCTTGTAGGTCGCCCCACAGATCCTCCACGTTCTCCAGGCCCACCGACATCCGAACCAGCCCGTCGGTGATCCCCAGCTCGGCGCGCCTGTCCGCTGGAATAGACGCATGGGTCATCAGGCCGGGATGCTCGGCCAGCGATTCCACGCCTCCCAGGCTCTCGGCCAGGGTGAAGATGCGAAGACTCGTCAGGAAACGCTTGGCCTGTTCCAGTCCACCGTCCAGCTCCAGCGTGATGATGCCACCTCCGCCCGACATTTGCCGCAGAGACAATTCGTGCTGTGCGTGGCTGGCCAGTCCGGGATAGTGTACACGGCGCACGCCTTTGGCGCCTTCCAACCGCCGCGCCAGATCGGTTGCTGCAGCCACGTGCTGGCGCATGCGCAGGGGCAGGGTCTTGATTCCCCGCAAAACCAGGTAGCAGTCCATGGGGCTCGGCACGGCGCCGATGGCGTTCTGCAGGAACTTCAACCGTTCGGCCAGCACCGTGTCGCTGGTGATGAGAGCGCCACCCACCACGTCCGAGTGACCGTTGATGTACTTGGTGGTCGAGTGCACGATGACCGTGGCGCCCAGTTCCAGCGGCCGCTGCAGCACTGGCGACGCGAAGGTGTTGTCCACGGCCAGCGCGATTCCGCGCTCCTTGCACACATCCGCAATGGCCCGCAGATCCACCAAGCGCAGCAAAGGATTTGTGGGCGTTTCCAGCCACACCAGGCGCGTGCGCGGGGTCAGCGCAGCCTGCAGCCGCTCAGGCTGACGCAGGTCCACGAAGCTGGCGACAATTCCCAGCGGCCCCATCACCTTGTCGAAGATGCGAAAGGTGCCGCCGTAGACATCGTCGCCGCTGACCACGTGATCCCCGGGACGCAGGGTGTGCAGCAGTGTGGTGGCAGCCGCGCACCCGCTGGCGAATGCGAAGCCCGCGCTGCCGCCTTCCAGGGCGGCCAGGCATTGCTCCAGCGCGGCCCGGGTGGGATTGCCGCTACGGGAATAGTCAAAGCGCAGCGGTTTGGCCGGCTCGGGCTGGGCAAAGGTCGAAGCCAGCACGATGGGCTGCATCACGGCCCCGTGCGTGGGGTCGGCAGGCTGCCCGGCGTGGATAGCCAGGGTCTCGATCGCAGGGCTCCCGGAAGTGACTGACATGTCCTAAGCGTAGCACACGGCGTGTCCACTTTGCTAGACCGGGAACGCACCCAAACCATGGGCGGCCTGAAGATCGGCTGCGACGCCGCCATTTCCGCCGCAATACTTGGCCTCTCGGTACGCCGCGCCCCGCGTTGCCCCGCGGCTGCTGTCTGCTTTGCGGAACTTACGTCTTGACAACATGAAGCGCGCCCCCAACACTGTTTCCATGATGACCAAGGAATCGCGCCCATGAGGTTCATTCGCACCGCAACTTTCGTCTTGGTTGGGCTGCTCTTCTCCGGCGTTGCCCATGCCAAGGACGTCACCCTGCTCAATGTGTCCTACGACCCCACGCGCGAGCTATACGCGGACTTCAATGCCGCCTTCGCCAAGCAGTGGAAGGCCAAGACTGGCGACGACGTGAAGGTGAACCAGTCGCACGGTGGCTCGGGCAAACAGGCCCGCGCGGTCATCGACGGACTGGAAGCCGACGTCGTCACCTTGGCTCTGGCCTACGACATCGATGCCATCGCCGAGGCCACCGGCAAGCTGCCCAAGGACTGGCAGAAGCAACTGCCCGCGAACGCTTCACCCTACACCTCGACCATCGTGTTCGTGGTGCGCAAGGGCAACCCCAAGGGCATCAAGAACTGGGATGACCTTGTCGTGCCAGGAATCAAGGTCATCACCCCGAATCCAAAGACCTCGGGCGGGGCGCGCTGGAACTATTTGGCCGCCTGGGGCTACGCGCAGACCAAGTTCGGCGGGGACGAGGCCAAGGTTCGCGACTTCGTCACGCGACTGTACAAGAACGTGCCTGTGCTCGACTCGGGCGCGCGCGGCGCAACCACCACGTTTGCCCAGCGGGGCATCGGGGACGTGCTCATCGCCTGGGAAAACGAGGCGTTCCTGCTGGTCGACGGTTCTGCCAATGTGCTGCGTGGCCGGGTATCGGCGGGCCACGCCCAGGTTGCCTCGCTGTCGCTCGACGTGCCCGCGAACACACCTGACGGCACTGCCGTCCGTGCTATTGTCCGACCGCATGACATTCGCATCGAGCGAGCAGGAAACGGCAACTGCGTCTTCAGCAGACGGACAGCCGCCGGCCGTATTTCGCGCATGGTGAATCTGGGCGCGCACGTCAAGTTGGATTTGGCTCTGACCACCGGCGATGCCGTGACCGTGCACGTCCCTCGGCGCGAATACGAGGGTCTGGGATTGGTGGCCGGCGAATCTGTGCTGGTCGACCTGGAAAGCGCCCGCGTGTTCGTAGAGGACTATGTCATCTGAACCAGACATCGCCCGACTTCGGGCGCTCATCCGCAGCAAGGACTGGCCGGCCGCTCTGGCGGCTGTGTGCGGCCAGTTTCCCGGGGCCGCAGTCTTCAGCACCAGCCTTGGTCTTGAGGATCAGGCCATCCTTCACGCCATCGCTCAAGCCAAGCTTGCCGTGCGCGTGGTGACCCTGGACACGGGACGTCTGTTCGAGGAAACACACGCTCTGCACGCCCAGACGCGCAAGCGCTACGGCATCTCGATCGACGTCTTCTTCCCTGAGCCAGCAGCGCTGCGCCGCCTGATTGCCGAGCGCGGACCCAACGGGTTCTACGACTCCTTCGAGAACCGTCGCGAGTGCTGCCGCGTGCGCAAGGTGGAGCCGCTGGCGCTGGCCCTGGCTGGGGCGAAGCTATGGATCACCGGCATCCGGCGCGAGCAGTCCCAGGAACGCGCGCAGCTTGCGCCGATCGAGTGGGATGAGCAGCACAGGCTGCTCAAGTACCATCCGCTGCTGGATGTGAGCGAGACGGAACTGCGCCGGTACATCAGTTTGCACGACGTCCCCTACAACCCGCTGCATGACAGGGGCTATCCCAGCATCGGGTGCGCGCCCTGCACCCGTGCGGTGGCGCCGGGCGAGCCGGCCCGGCGCGGCCGGTGGTGGTGGGAAGACGATGCCAAGAAGGAATGCGGGCTGCACGTGCAGGACGGCCGGCTGGTCCGCCGCAGGGAGAGCGATTCGTGAAGCTCCTATCGCACCTCGACCGACTGGAAGCCGAGGCGATCTTCATCTTGCGCGAAACCGCGGCGCAGTTCGAGAGGCCGGTGCTCATGTTTTCGGGTGGCAAGGACTCCATCACTCTGGCCCACCTGGCGGCCAAAGCCTTTCGGCCCGCGCTGTCCCCGTTCCCCTATCTGCACATCGATACCGGCCACAATTTCCCCGAAACCCTGGCGTTTCGCGACCGGTTCGCGGCCCAGATGGGCGCCAAGCTGATCGTTCGCTTTGTGGAAGACAGCATCCGGCAGGGCCGCGCGGCTGAAGAGAAGGGCAAATTTCCCAGCCGCAACCGCCAGCAGGCCGTCACCTTGGTCGACGCCATTGCCGAGCTGAAGCTGGATGCCTGCATCGGCGGCGGACGGCGCGATGAAGAGAAGGCCCGCGCCAAGGAGCGCATCTTTTCAGTGCGCGACGAGTTCGGCGGCTGGGAGCCTCGCCTGCAACGGCCCGAGCTGTGGAATCTACTCAACGGCCGCGTTCATGTCGGCGAGAACGTGCGGGTCTTCCCGCTCAGCAACTGGACCGAGCTGGACGTCTGGCAGTACATCCGCGCCGAGCACATTGCACTGCCCGAGCTGTACTTCGCGCACCAGCGTGCCTGCGTCGTGCGCGACGGCCTCCTGTTCCCCATATCGCCCTTCGTACGCATCGATCCCGCCGATGATGTACAAGAAAAGCAAATCCGTTTCCGCACCGTGGGCGACATGACCTGCACCGCGGCCTTTCCCTCGGACGTCCGCGACGTGGACGGCATCATCGATGAGCTGCGCGCCTCGGATCTGACCGAGCGGGGCTCGCGGCTGGATGACCAGCGTTCGGAGGCCGCCATGGAAGATCGCAAACGCGAAGGGTACTTTTGATGGAGCTGCTGAGATTCATCACCTGCGGCAGCGTGGACGACGGCAAGAGCACGCTCATCGGCCGGTTGCTCTACGACAGCAAGACCCTGCTGCGCGATCAGGTCGCCGCCCTGGAACGGTCGAGCGCCAAAGGCGGCAACGGCCTGAACCTGGCGTTGCTCACCGACGGGCTGCGCGCCGAGCGCGAGCAAGGGATCACCATCGACGTGGCCTACAAGTACTTCGCCACGCCCCGACGCAAGTTCATCATTGCCGACACGCCTGGGCACGTGCAGTACACGCGCAACATGGTCACCGGCGCATCCACGGCTGATCTGGCTGTGCTGCTGGTGGACGCACGCCAGGGTGTCTTGCAACAGACGCGCCGGCACGCCTATCTGGCCAGCCTGCTGCGCATCCCGCATATGGTACTGGCGGTGAACAAGATGGACGCGGTCGACTGGTCGCGCGAGGTGTACCAGCGCATCTGCCAAGACTTTCTGTCGCTGACCTCCACCTCCGGCTTCGCAGACGTGCACGCCATCCCAGTCAGCGCACTGCTGGGCGACAACGTGGTCGAACCGTCGACGCGGACTCCGTACTACGGCGGTCCGCCCCTGCTGCGTTATCTGGAAGAAATCGTGGTCGAACGCCCGAGCCTTCCTGAGCGCGCAAGGCTACCAGTGCAATTGGTGCTGCGTCCGAGCGATCCGGCGCTGCAGGACTACCGCGCCTACGCAGGGGAGGTGACATCAGGAGTGTTCCGTCCAGGGGACGCGGTGGTCGTGCTGCCTTCCAACATCCACACGACCATCGCCGGCATCGATCGCTACGGCGAGCCGGTGGACGAAGCCTTCGCGCCGATGTCAGTGGGCATCCGTTTGCGCGACGACGTGGACGTGGGCCGCGGCGAGGTGATTGCGTCGGCCAAGCGGCCACCGCGGGTCTCACAAGAAATCACTGCGCGCCTGTGCTGGATGGCGGAGAGGCCGCTGCTTCCGCGCGCCCGGCTGCTGGTGCGACACGCGACCGCCTCCGTTCCCGGCATCGTCACCGCCATCGAATCAGTGGTGGACATCCACAGCTTCACGGACCAGCCTGGACCGACGCAGCTCACTTTGAACGAGATCGGCAAGGTGCGCATCAAGACCGCCCGCCCTTTGGCCTTCGATGCCTACGCCGAGGAGCGCACCACCGGAGCCTTCGTACTGATCGACGAGGCCAGCAACGGAACCGTGGCTGCTGGCCTCATCACCGCAGAGGAAACGCCAACATGACCAGCAAGCTCGGATTCGTGAGTCTGGTGGGCGCCGGCCCCGGGCACCCCGACTACTTGACCGTGAAGGGCGCCCGCGTGCTCGCCCAGGCCGAGGTGATCGTATACGACGCTCTGATCTCGGACGAGTTTCGCGCACTCTTTCCTGCCGGCGCCGAGATCTACTTCGTGGGCAAGCGCTGCGGGAAACACAGCACGAGCCAGGGAGAGATCTGCGCCTTGCTGGTGGAGGGAGCCCGACGCGGCAAGCGGGTGGTGCGCCTGAAAGGCGGGGATCCGGGGCTATTCAGCCGGGGCGGCGAAGAGATCCTGGCCCTGCGCGCAGCCGGCGTGTCCTTTGAGATCATTCCGGGCGTCAGCTCGGTCTTCGCCGGGGCGGCAGCGGCGCTCTTTTCGCCCACCCACCGGGGCCTTTCCAATCGGCTGGTGGTCTTCGACGGACATGCACTCCGTCACGACGATTTCGATTTCCGTCCCTTGCTCGCCCACCAAGGCACCACTGTGGTACTGATGGGCTCGCGCCAGGTGGAGAGGCTGGCTGCCGGGTTGATTGGTGCCGGCGCCTCACCCGAGTTGCCCATCGCTCTGGTCGAAAACGCGACCTTGGCGGACGAACACGTGGCCGTGGCCACGCTGGCCCGGGCGGCTGCAGGAGAGCTGGTGCCGCGGACCGAGGGCCCAGGGATCATTTATGTGGGGCCGGCTGTGGCCCTGGCGCAGGCATCACCGCGCGCAGCGGTCGAGGCGGCGGCATGAACACGCACCTGCCCCTGTTTGTGGATCTTTCTGGCCGCCGGGTGTTGGTGGCGGGAGGCGGCCGGGCCGCAGAACGCAAGTTGCCCGCCTTGCTTGAAGCTGGCGCCGTGGTCACCCTGATCGCGCCCAGGGTGCTCGAATCGGTGCGCTGCCGGCTGCACGCTTCGCCGCTCGGGCAATTGCTGCGACGGCGCGCCAGAGTGCAAGATGTGACCTCGGATTATGCGTTGTTCTTCCCGCTCACCGACGATCGCGAGTTGAATGAGCGGCTCAGCGTCGCGGCCCGGGACGCGAAAGTCTGGGTGGCAGGCTCCACGCGTCCCGATGGTGCGGACTTTCACGTCGGGGCTGTCGTGGATCGAGGGCCGGTGCGGTTGGCGATCTCCACCGGGGGCGCCGCGCCTGCGCTGGCGGGTCTGCTTGCCCAAGTGCTGCGCCAACTTCTGCCTGAATCGTTGGATGGCGACCTGACAGCGCTCCGCCGGGAACGCCACCTTCTTCGCGCGGCGCCGGACACTCCGGCCCGCCGGACGGCGCTGATTGCGCAGGCAGTGCAATTTCTCGAAGGCCGTCCTCAGGAAAGCAATTGAAGGTGGAAACCGAAACGCTTCTTCGCCTCCCTGCGCGTGTGCGCCAGGACGTGGCTGGCTATGGCGCCGAGGTGGCGCGCTTCCAGCGCGGCGAGATCAGCGCCGCATCCTTTCGCGCTTTCCGCGTGCCCATGGGCGTGTACGAGCATCGCGAGGCAGGCCGTTTCATGGTGCGCGTACGCCTGGGGGCTGGCCTGGCCTTGCCCCACCAGCTTGAACGCATCGCCGAGTTGGGCCGCGAGTACGGCAACGGCGTCTTGCACGTCACCACTCGCCAGGACATCCAGATTCACGATCTGGCACTGGAATCCACTGTGTCCGTGCAGGAGAAGTTGCTGGAAGTCGGCCTCAGCTCACGTGGCGGCGGTGGCAACACGGTTCGCAACGTCACCGCGTGCCCACGTGCCTCGGTTTGCCCCAAGGCCGCTTTCGACGTAGCCCCGCACGCCATCGCCACCGCCGAGTACCTGCTGCAGAACCCCCGCTCGTTCACTCTGCCTCGCAAGTACAAGATCGCCTTTTCGGGCTGCGGCGACGACTGCGCCTTCGCGTCGGTGAACGATTTGGGCTTCTTCGCGCACGAGCGCGATGGCCGACAGGGCTTTGCCTCCTATGCGGGCGGCGGACTCGGGCCCCAGGCAGCCGCAGGGGTCTTGATCGAGCCATTCATCGAACCAGCGCAGGTGTTCCTGGTGGCCGAGGCCGTGCAACGCCTGTTCGATCGCCTGGGTGATCGCGCCAACAGGCACCAGGCTCGCCTGCGCTACGTGCTGCGCAGGCTGGGCCGCGAAGCGTTTGTCGACGAGTACTGCAAGGAACGCGCCGCCGTCGGGTGCGAAGGCTTGGCCGAGGTTGCTCCCATGCTGCGACCGCTTCCGGCGGCGCTCACCGGATCTCCCGGCGTCGAGGTGTCGGTGCCCCGCGGATTTCTGGCGGAACGAGATCCAACGCGCTTCACGCTGCACGTGCAGCTCCAGAATGGGCGAATTCCCGCGGCAGACCTCATCAAGATCGCCCACATCGCCCGCGACCTGGGTGCCGGGCTCGTGGCGGCGACCCAGCAGCAGGATCTGCTGGTCTTCGGCATCTCGCCCGAACGCGCAGAAGCGGCTCGCGCGGCCCTCGCTGGGTTCGATATCCCCGGCATACCACGAAAGCCAAAGATCGTAGCCTGCGCCGGCGCCTCCACCTGCAAGTTGGGCCTTTGCCTTTCCCCGGCCCTCGCAGATGCCCTAGAGCAACGCCTCGGTTCCGTCGACACCGCTGCGGGTCCCGAGGTCATTCGCCTAAGCGGCTGCCCGAATGCTTGCGGCAATCACGTCATTGCGGCTCTCGGCTTCGAGGGACGCGCCAGGCGACAGAACGGCCGACTCATGCCTCTTTACGAAGTCCTTGCTGGCGGCAAGCCTGATGAGGGCAAGGTCACGTTCGGCGAACGCCTGGGCGCAGTGCCCGCCAGGCTGGTTCCCGAGCTTGTGGTCGAAATCTACACCAAGGGTATTGCCAGCGCCGAGGCGCTGCGCCCGCTGGTCGAGCGCTACGCTCGCGTGCCAGACCAGACGCCCGAGGATTTCTACGTCGACGTGGGAGGCAGCGAGCCCTTTTCGCTGGCTGGTCGCGGACCGGGTGAGTGCGGCGCTGGCGTTCTTGACGTCGTCCGTGTCGACCTTGAAGACGCAGCCGATGCGCTGACCGAGGCCGAACGATCGGCATATGGTTCTGGGCGCAGTTCCAACGTCCACCGCGCCATCGCCGCTACCGCCCGCGCCTTGCTGCCGCTCTTTGGCATCGAAGCGCGCAAGGACCGCGAGGTTTCCGCCGCTGTCTCGCAGTACCTGATCGCGCCAGGATGGGTCGCTGCGGACACGGAACAGTTGCTCGCCGCCGCCATCGACTGGCGTCTCGGGGATCGGGAGAACCTGGACGACTTGTTGGAAGGAGCCCGCGTCTTCCACCAGCGCGTGCTCGACTTGTTCGCTTCGCTGGACGCCAATCTCCAGTTTCGTCTGGCCCCGATCGCCAAACCGGCGCTAGCGACCGCACAGATGTCCGCAGCCCCGCTCGCCGACCTACGCGGCGTGGCCTGCCCGATGAATTTCGTAAAGGCCAAGATCGCGCTGGAGAGGATCGCTGTGGGCGAGACGCTGGATGTGCTGCTCGACGCCGGTGCCCCGCGCGAGAACGTGCCCGCCAGCTTCACCGAGCAGGGCCACCAGATCCTGTCCATCGCGCCCGAAGGCCCGAGCTTCCGGGTGAGCGTGAAGCGGGCCAAGTAGGACACTGAGCTTGATCCGCTTTCGTGGACATCAACAAGCTCCAGAAGCAGAAGAACATCACCATCTTCCTCACGACCCACTATCTGGAAGAGGCGGAGATCTGCGACCAGGTGGCCATCATCGATCACGGGAGGATCGTGGCGCACGACACTCCGTACAACCTCAAGAAGCAGCACACCCGGACCACGACCAGGATCAAGACTTCCGACCCGGATCCCCTGCTCCGCTATTGCGCCGAGAAGTCGCTTTCCGTCGTCGGTGACGGCGAGGGGCTCTCGATCACATCGTCGGACATCGGCGCAGTGATGGAGCTCGTCTCTCTCTTCAAGGGTTCCATAAAGGACATCGAGATCAACAAGGGGAAGCTCGACGACGTCTTCATTTCCCTGACGGCCAAGAAGATCGGGAACTGATGCGCGCCATACGAGCGATCCTGGCGAGGAACCTGATCAAGTTCTTCCGCGACAAGATGCGGTTCTTCTTCACGCTGTTCATGAGCGGGTTCCTGCTCTTTACCTTCTCGTTCGTGATGAAGTCCGCTGTCGCTGGTGTGGCGCACCCCATGAACTACCTGGTCTCGGGCATCATCATCATGACCGTGTTTCAGACGGCGCTGAACAATTCCATGAGCATCCTGGAGGACATCTCCACCGGCTTCATGAAGGAGATCCTGGTTGCGCCCATCGCCAGGTGGCAGATCGCCGTCGGACAGGTCCTTTCTTCCGCGGTCATCGCGGTCCTACAAGGCATCATCGTCCTGGTGGTGGGGGTTTTCATGGGCCTGGACCTGGATCCGGTTCACTTCGTCATGATGGTGTGCCTCATGCTGCTGGTGGGGGTCACCTTCAGCTCCCTGGGACTCTTCCTCGCGGCGCTGTCCAAGGAATCCACCACATTCCAGATCATGATCTCGGTAGTGACCATGCCTCTCACGTTCCTGTCGGGCGCCTACATCCCCACCACGGTGCTCCCGACCATCCTGCGACCGATCGTCTTTTTGAACCCCCTGACCTACGCCACCTCCATGTTCCGCTACACCGCGCTCCACATGGAATCCATGACCACGCCTGAGCTGGTCAAGGCGGGCGTGGCTTTCGACATCCACGGGTTCGTGATGCAGCCCCGCGACGGGGTGCTGATCATACTGGCCATCGGAGCGACGTTCTTCGGCCTTTGCGTGAACCAGTTCCGCAAGGCCGACTTCTCGCGCGTCACCGTGTTCAAGCGAGGACACACCGGTAGTCCAGACTCGCTCCCGCCGCCCCTGGCCGGCCTCGGCAAGAGCGCTCAGGTTCGGACTGTGCGCCGCATGCCCCTACCCCTGCAGTAACCTTCACTTTCGTCCGACGAAGATGGGGTAACGCCTGGCTCACTTCAGCATCACAGATCAAGGAGGGCGGAGTTGCCCGCGTTATGACGCTCCGACAATCCAATAAGGAGACTGCGATGAAGAATGTCATCCGTTCCGCTTCGATATTTGGAGTCATGGTTGGCTTGCTTGGCGCTGCGGCGCACGCGGCACCGACTCCCGCTCCTTCCGCTGCTCCGTCTGCGAAGGGGGCGTTTCAGCGCGACCTGCTCGGTGTGTACAGCTACAACGAGAAACAAGTGCTGCAACTGGAGGAGGCCATCCCACAGAACAAGTTCAATTGGCGGCCGACGCCGGGAGTTCGCTCGGTCGCCGAGGCGTTCATGCACATCGCTTTCGCTAACTACGGCCTGACCAAGGCGGCGACGGGCAAGGAGCCTCCGGCCGATGCCGGTTGGGAAATGGATCCGGCCAAGTGGGACAAGAAGACGACGGACAAGGCGGAGATCAAGAAGATCCTTGAGAAGTCCTTTGCGCATGTGCACGAGGTGATCAGCTCGCTGCCCGATACTGACTTGGACAAGATGGTGACTTTCTTCGGCCATGACATGTCGGTCCGATCCGTACTGATCATTCTCGTTGGCCACCTGAACGAGCACCTTGGCCAAGAAGTTGCCTATGCTCGCGCAAACAAGATCGTCCCGCCTTGGAGCAAGGACGAAAGGATGCCGATGGGCGAGAAGAAACCTTGAGGCCCGCCGCGCAAGCAGCATCGCGCGTGGTAAATTGACCTTCGTGAGCGACACCTCGCCCAAGGCAAACGCCAGATACTTCGAGCTCTTGCGCCAAGCAGGGCCCGAAAGACGACTGGCGATCTGCCTCGGCCTGTCGCGAGCCACGCGAGAGCTTGCCATCGCCGGCATCAAACAGGCGCATCCCGACCGCACACTCTCGGACGACGAGCTTCGCGAGAAACTCGCCGAACGCCTTTATGGTGCCGAGGTAGCTCGGCGCGTGTTCGCGGGACGCCCGGCATGAGCGACAGGCTTGAAGACGTCGTCGACATCGCATTGCGGGTCGCGGAGGCGCTGGAGAAGGTTGGCGCGTCCTATTTCGTCGGCGGAAGTCTGGCCAGTTCGATCGATGGCGAACCGCGCGCGACCAACGACATCGACTTCGTCATCGACATGGCCGTCGGGAAAGTGCGCGAGCTCAGTGAACTGCTTGGCGCGGACTTTGAAGTCGACGGCGACATGCTACGAGGCGCCATCCTGCACGGCAGATCCGCAAACATCTTCTATCTGCCGCTGGTGCTGAAGATCGACTTCTTCGGGCACCCCCACGGCCCCTACGACGAATCCGAGTTCTCGCGCCGCCGGCCGGTCGTGGTTCGTGCTGGCCGTACCCTCATGGTCAAGGCACCCGAAGACACCATCTTGCGCAAGATGCTCTGGTTTCGTGAAGGCGGCGAGGTCTCGGATCGACAGTGGCGCGACATCCTGGGCGTACTACGCGCGCAACAGGGCAGCCTGAACCTGGCCTACCTGCGCGACTGGGCCGTCCGCCTGGCGTTGACCGATCTGCTGGATCGCGCGACAGCAGAGGTCGGGGCGTAGGCAGATTAGGAGGAGACGGACATCCAGGTTTCCAGCTACGCTTCGACGAGCAGCACCAGTGTCTCGGCCAGCACTCCATCGTGCGCCATCGCCTCGGCGGCACTCGGGGTGCTCATCGCGGTCTTGAGAGCATTCATATCAGGAACCTTCCTGCGCCGGTCATGGAGGCGCCCGGATTCAGGTGAGGTCGTGATCTGCTGAATCGCTGTCTCAAACTCGGCGGCCACGAGCGTCGGCGCGGCCGGACGATTCTCAGCCCACCACAGGTTGATGGTCGCGATCTGGGCTCGGGCCTGCGGGGAAAGCTCAGCTCGGAAAGACACGGCTATCGGCGGTGCGCTGCCCAGAGTTCGCTGACGACCTGTTCCGCGGGGATCCCCTTGCCATCGGCGATCTCCTGGCGACCCGTGCGAATCGCGGCCTCGAGACGAGCCCGATCCTCGGCATCGAGTTAGTCGCCATCGTCGTCTTGCTCGACAAGCTCGAGGCGAACCTCGGTGCCTTCCGGGAGATCGACGACATCCTGGACCACAATGCGACCGCCTTGAACACGACCGTGCAGCAGCGACATGCCTTTGAAGATACCACCGCTGCAGGGGGCAAGCACGGCCAGCAGCGCTGGCGACTCTGCCACGCTTGGCAAGTTCAGGCGCGACTTGGCCCGCTCCGCAAGCGCCGAAGCAGGATCATCGGAACAAAGCCGCCGGCAATGCCATCCAAAGAGCGAAGGAGGATTCCATGCCGACCACCAACGACAAAGTCACTTCGACCCAATCCCGGGAGGGCACCATGGCAACCGGAGGGCAATGTCCGTTCAATCACGCCGCTGGTGGCGGTACGTCGAACCGTGACTGGTGGCCGAGCCAACTGCGCCTGGACATCCTTCACCAGCATTCCTCCAAATCCAATCCGATGGGTGAGGACTTCGATTACAGAGAGGAGTTCAACAGCCTCGACCTGCCGGCGCTGAAGAAAGATCTCGCGGCGCTCATGACGGACTCGCAGGACTGGTGGCCGGCGGACTTCGGTCACTACGGGGGCCTGTTCATTCGCATGGCGTGGCACAGTGCCGGCACCTACCGAACCGGGGACGGGCGTGGTGGCGGCGGCAGGGGCCAACAGCGCTTTTCGCCACTTTGCGCTTGGCCGGACAATGTCAGCCTGGACAAGGCGCGACGGCTGTTGTGGCCCATCAAGCAGAAATACGGCGCCAAGATTTCCTGGGCCGACCTGATCATCCTGACCGGCAACGTCGCGTTGGAGTCGATGGGCTTGCGGACCTTCGGCTTCGGTGGTGGTCGCGCCGACGTCTGGGAACCGGATCAGGATGTGTACTGGGGCGCCGAGAAGACCTGGCTCGAAGACAAGCGCTATTCCGGCGACCGCGAACTCGAGAATCCCCTCGCTGCCGTGCAGATGGGCCTGATCTACGTCAACCCGGAGGGGCCGAACGGCAACCCGGATCCGGTGGCCGCGGCCAGGGACATCCGAGAGACCTTTGCCCGCATGGCGATGAACGACGAGGAGACGGTGGCGTTGATCGCGGGCGGACACTCGTTTGGCAAGACCCATGGAGCCGGCGATGCGAAGCTGGTGGGGCCCAACCCCGAAGCGGCCAGCATCGAGCTGCAGGGCCTTGGCTGGAAGAGCAGCTTTGGTAGCGGCAAGGGTAAAGATGCGATCACCAGCGGCCTGGAAGTCATCTGGTCCCGGACGCCGACGAAGTGGAGCAACTCTTTCTTCGAGAACCTGTTCGGGTACGAATGGGAGCTGAGCAAGAGCCCCGCCGGTGCGCACCAGTGGGTCGCCAAGGGCGCCGAAGCGACGATCCCGGACGCGTACGACCCGTCGCGAAGACACGTGCCGACCATGCTGACCACCGACCTGTCGCTGCGTTTCGACCCAGCTTACGAGAAGATCTCGCGGCGATTCTTGGCGAATCCGGGCGCGCTCGCGGACGCCTTTGCCCGCGCGTGGTTCAAGCTGACCCACCGGGATATGGGCCCGCGTGCGCGCTATCTCGGACTGGAAGTTCCCACCGAAGAGCTCATCTGGCAGGACCCCATCCCTGCCGTCGATCACAAGTTGATCGATGCGCAGGACATCGCCGCGCTCAAGGCAAAGCTGCTGGCTTCCGGCCTCTCGGTCTCGCAGCTGATCTCCACGGCGTGGGCGTCGGCATCAACCTTCCGTGGCTCCGACAAACGCGGTGGCGCGAACGGCGCCCGGATTCGCCTGGCGCCGCAGAACCACTGGGAAGTCAACCAGCCGGGGCAACTCGCCAAGGTACTGAGGACACTCGATGGCATAAAGGACGAATTCAACAAGACTCAGTCTGGGGGCAAGAAGATCTCGCTCGCCGATCTGATCGTGCTCGGGGGCTGCGCAGGCGTCGAGCGGGCGGCCAACAACGCCGGCCACAAGGTGACCGTGCCGTTCACGCCGGGACGCATGGACGCCTCGCAAGAGCAGACCGACGTGGCGTCTTTCGCCGTGCTGGAGCCGATTGCGGACGGATTCCGCAACTACCTGAAGGGCAAGTACGGCGTGTCCGCCGAGGAGCTGCTCATCGACAGGGCACAGCTGTTGACTCTGACCGCGCCCGAGTTGACGGTCCTCGTCGGTGGCTTACGGGTGCTCGGCGCCAATGCGGGAGGGTCCAAACACGGCGTCTTCACGAAGAAGCCGGAGGCATTGAACAACGACTTCTTCGTGAACCTGCTCGACATGGCCACCGAGTGGAAGCCGATGTCGGATGCCAAGGATGTGTTCGAGGGGCGCGATCGCAAGACTGGTGAGCTGAAGTGGACCGGCACCCGCGTCGATCTCGTCTTCGGCTCGAACGCTCAGCTCCGCGCCCTAGCGGAAGTCTATGGCAGCTCGGACGCGCAGGAGAAGTTCGTCCAGGACTTCGTGGCGGCGTGGAACAAGGTGATGAACCTGGATCGCTTCGACGTCGTGTGGCCCTCGCAAGAGTAGACGCTGTCTTGTTTGCTGAACATGGGTCTTGACAACAAACGGCTGCCCAGTCAGACTCTTCTTCACACAAACCACCAAGCCCACTGCAGACACGAAAGGACGCGTTATATGAGCTCCAAACCCTACCGCTTCGAAACCCTGGCCCTGCACGCGGGACAGGTTCCCGATGCCACCCTTTCCCGCGGAGTTCCCGTATACCGAACAAGCTCGTATCTCTTCAAGAACACGGAACACGCGGCCAACCTGTTTGCCTTGAAGGAGCTGGGCAACATCTACACGCGGCTGATGAACCCCACCACCGACATCCTCGAGCAAAGGATCACCCAACTCGAAGGCGGTGCGGCCTCGGTGGCGCTGGCATCCGGCACCTCGGCCATCTTCTACGCCATCATCACCCTGGCCCAGGCGGGGGACGAGATCGTCTCGGCCAACAACCTCTATGGCGGCACCTATACCCAGTTTGACGCCATCCTGCCGCAGTTAGGGATCACCACGCGCTTCGTGGACCCGAACGATCCGAAGAATTTCGAGAAGGCGATCACGGACAAGACCCGCGCCATCTTCATCGAGACCATCGGCAACCCGGTGCTGGATTTCACCGACGTGGCTGCCGTGGCTGCGGTGGCGCACAAGCACGGCCTGCCGCTCATCGTCGATGCCACCTTCACCACGCCGTACCTGCTGCGCACCATCGAGCACGGCGCGGATATCGTCGTCAACTCGCTCACCAAGTGGCTGGGCGGGCACGGCTCGGGCATCGGCGGCATCATCACCGACTCGGGCAAGTTCAACTGGAAG
>Ga0181530_10001632_pt1 | contig 27909 bp, 29 predicted proteins | sample PEATcosm2014_Bin_42_FD_119769 | JGI IMG/M metagenome (GOLD analysis project Ga0181530, IMG submission 119769) | Peatland microbial communities from MTU Mesocosm Facility, Houghton, MI, USA - PEATcosm2014_Bin10_60_metaG | ecosystem: Environmental > Terrestrial > Soil > Wetlands > Peat | place... | reverse complement strand
TAAATGCATTCTTTTGTATTAAAGATACCAACTGCGCAAAACTATAGTTTCCAAGTGGATACCCATAGTTATTATAAAAATGCCTGTTACTCATTATTGCCAATTGGCTTGGGGAAGCTAAATATAACATTGCTCAAAACAGCATCTCAACAAACCAGTGGTTCTCAAATAATGACATCCTGGCAATAAGGTTGAGTACAGATTATGATGTAAACACCAACGGGTACTACAACACCACAAGTACTGTACATTGGTTAAGAATAAGAACACCACCACCGAACAACATATTCCCGATAGCAAATACAAACTAACTTGATAAACATGGAAATCAACAATAAAAATAAAGAAATAAAAAAATTAGAATTAATAATTACTAAAGTCAAAAAAAGATATTTAACCAATACATTTAATTTTCGATTACTCATTGGTATAATCTTTGGCAATATTCTTAGTTTTGTTATCTTTATAATTATTCCATTTGATGTTGAAATTGCACCAGAATTTATTTATCTGCCATTCATTATCGCATTGATTACAGCAATAGTTGCTGGAACTATAGCTAAGGGAAATAAAAAGAGTGGGATTCTGTCAGGTTTGCTTTCTCAAATAATTTTAATATTAATATTTTTACATTTAAGCGTAATGTATACTCTGATTATATTTTTAGGCATAATTGGTCTTGTAGGTGGAGTTATAGGTAACTATTTTGTTACGAAAAACAAATATTTCCCAATTGTGCCTGCCTTATCAATAATAGCATTCTTGGTGTATATCTTTTTCTTTGCTACCGCCATTCAACTAGGGGGTGGGATATTAGGAACAACGTGCATAGCAAGCTCTGGATATTTATGCCAAAATCCTATCTACCAACACTCAAGTGGTTATATAATTGTTACATTGGGACAGTCCACCGGAACTTCCTGGACATCTGCAAACTTTATGTTCGTGCCGCAAGGGCAGGCTGTTGCATCAGGGCTACCAGTAACTTTAACGTCGACTGCATTCGCTACGGGTCTTGGAAACACTATAACCGGTGGATTGAAATCGGGTCAAACAACTGTAGTATATCTCCCAGTAAATGGGATAACGAGTGTCCCTGTAGGAACTCCTGTAACCGGTTCTATTTGGGCAAGATATGATACTAGCAATCAGTCTGTACATTATGTAGAAATTGCCACAATCAACATAAAGGCTTCGTGATATTACGTGGCAACTGGCAGCTACCTTTTATATGCCCTGTTACAATGGCTTTTACCAGTTCTAGTTGCTGCTTTTCGGCTACCTAAACTGGTGCGGACCCCTTTTGCCCTTATCTTTCTGCCTTGACTGGAATCTGTTCTGCCTTGGGCCTCTTCCCTCCCTGCTTGGATTTGGGTTGGAGAATCTATTTGGTGCCTGCTGGTAGCTTCTCTCCCGTGCCGGTGCCTCCTTTATCTTCTTTATCGACCTTTCAAGGTCCTCCTTTAGCTTTTCCGCTATGAAGTTCTTCGAGAAATAATCAGCCTTGAGCGCTATGCTTATCTTGGTTGCATATACCCTTGCTATCCTTCCCCTCCTGTCCCTTGGGCCGTTGCTCACCTCCGCAAGCTTGAATAGAACCCCGTACTTCGGCGGCTTGCTTCCGAACTTTATGTGCTTGAAGAGCGCCTTTTCTGCACCAAGGAGCTGTATGGTGCTTGCCGGCATTGTTGCAAGCCTTTCCAGCGAGCCGGCCTTGCTGAGCAGCTCAGCAGCTATCTTTTCATCAGTCAGGAATGTTGCATTTGGCATTATCGCAGTTGATGCCAGTTTAATATAGGATTCAAGTGCTACAAGTGTGTCGTACAGGCTGTTGCTCATCCTTGCAAAGCCAACCAGGGCCTTCTGCTCGTTTGCATTCATCTCCCTTCCGATTGTAGACCTTGCCTTGTTGTAGATCGACTCTGACTTTTGGTCATCGTTGATTATCTCATTTATCTTCTCCTTGCTTATTCCGCCCTTTTCATTTAGCACGATCGCAAGATCTGCAAGCGCCTTCGGGCTTGCCACCTTTATCTCTGGAAAGTATATGCCGTACCATTCGCTGAGGCGCTCGAATGCGAGGTTGTATGACTTGTTTGTCTCCAGATAGGCGTTTATGGCCTGCATTAGCGCGGTTTCCTCGTTGCTGTAGGCACTGGTGATGCCCTCCTTTGCCTTCTTTATCATCTTTTCGCGCATTTCCTCGAATGGAGCCTTTGCCAAGTAAACACCTTTATATTAATAGAAATCAAAGATTTATAATAAGATAATGTTAAATCATCCTTTTGTTTCTTCATTTATTTCTAGTGCCGCAATTAATCTTTGAGAGAATGGCGCTACGGATTGCATCAAGGATGCCATTTCAGACATTTCCCCTTTTGCAGACCTGAGCATCGCCGCAACATCCGGTAAAGCATGTCTCTGCACTGTTAAGGTCACTGCGTCTTTCGTAGTTGCTGCCCGGTTCTGTGGTGGTTTTGCAATTGTCATTTTCTCACACGCTAATACTGCTATTTTTATAATATAAATAACTATTCCTACAATAATATAACTGCTGATTTGCGGTATTTCTATGAACATGGATGATATGATAGCCTTTGCAAAGGGCAAGGGCTTCTTCTGGCCTACTGCTGATATATACGGCGGGATTGCCGGAATTTACGATTACGGCCATCTAGGGGCGCTCCTGAAAAGGAGGTTTGAGAGCTTATGGACAACATATTTTGTTGAGAGCAACCGCGATTATTACCTTATTGAGGGGTCAACAATGCTTCCGGACAAGCCGCTCATAGCATCGGGGCATGCGGAAAGATTCAATGACATACTTGTTGGCTGCTCTAAGTGCCGTACCTACTACAGGGCGGATGTGCTGCTCTCGGAAATGGGCGTAAAGGTATCAGAGGGTGCAGATGCGGGTGAGATTGATGTACTTATAAAGAAAAGCAATTTGAGGTGCCCAAAGGACAAGGGGGAATTCCTTCCCTCAAAGGCCTTCAATATGATGATTGACATCTATCTCGGCCCTGAAAAGTCGGACAAGGGTTTCCTCAGGCCGGAAACCGCACAGTCTGCATACCTCAATTTCTACAGGGAATTCAATGTCCTTAGGAAAAGCCTGCCTATGGGGCTTGCGGTGATAGGAAAGGCATACAGGAATGAGATATCCCCGCGCCAAGGATTATACAGGATGAGGGAGCTTACGCAGGCGGAGCTGCAGATATTCTTTGATCCGGAAAAATTTGCAGTTGATTTTGGTAAGACAAAGAATATAAAAATGCGGGTGGTGCCTTACAAGACCAAAGAGGCAATAATGATAGATGGCGAAAAGCTTTCGAAGGATTATGATATCCCGGAATTCTATGCCTACCACATGGCAATGATATGGAATTTTTATGTTAATGTGGTTGGTGTCCCTGCAGAAAAGGTGCGGTTCCTGGAAAAGGGTGGTGACGAGAAGGCATTCTACAACAAAATCCATATGGACATAGAGATAGATGTTGAAAGCTGGGGAGGATTCAAGGAGGTTGCTGGCTTGCACTATAGGGGTGATTATGATCTTACCTGCCATACAAAGGGCTCAAAGCAGGACCTCTCAGTCACAATCGACGGCAAAAATGTAATGCCCAATGTGCTGGAGCTGAGCTTTGGCGTTGACAGGAATTGCTGGGCGCTGCTGGACATATTCTACCATTCTGAAGGGGAAAGGAAGATCCTGAAATTGAAGCCCTATCTGGCGCCATTCAATGCAGCATTGCTGCCATTGCAGAAGGATGAGAAGCTTAATGGAAAGACAATGGAGGTATACGAGACTCTCAGGAAAAGGCTGAAGGTTTTTGTGGATGAATCCGGATCTATAGGAAGGAGGTATGCAAGGATGGACGAGATAGGCACGCCGTTTTGCATAACTGTTGATTTTGAAACAGTAGATAAGGAATCAAATAATTACAACACAGTAACATTGAGAGACAGGGACACAAAGGAGCAGGAAAGGGTAAGTATTGCCAAACTGTCTGATCATCTAAGTCCAAAAGTGGTATTTGCCTGATGCTGGTGCTGGGCCAGATCCCATCGTTCCTTATCAGTCATTCTCCTTACTCCATCGTGTTGTATCGACCTGCTTTCGTTTAAGCCCCCATGAAGTGAAAACTGGTCTATTATCCAGATTGCCAAATAGAAAGGTATTTCTATTTAAAGAAAGAGATTTTATTGAGCTAATTCTAAAAAGAATTATGGATCGGTTAGGGGATGAGGAGCTACAAAATTACAGATTATGGGATTTCCGCGACGGATTTTGACATTGGGCATACGGTGGAAAGCGCACAGCCATTGACCTTTCATGCAGATTACAATCTTGCAGAAGGGAATTTGAGTTATGTAAGCGGTAGAAATCTGATAAACGTGTTGTGGCTTGGTGGCAGCAAGAGCTGCAGGATAAGATTAAAATCAAAAGATATGGACTTTGCCAAGAGGGAATTTGTAAAGAGGTTCGCGCTTAACGATGATATGGAAAAAATATACAAAGAAATTTCAACAGATAGGTTTGTCGAGTCTTCAATACAGAAATATCATGGTATGAGGGTTACCCGCAATGACCCCTGGGAAACCACACTGTGCTTCCTTATGTCGCAGTACAACAATGTCAAAAGGATAAGGCTCATAATCAAGAGGTTCGTTTCTGAGTTTGGCGAAGAGATTCTTGACGAGAAAGGCAATGTGGTTGCAAAAGCCTTTCCTACAATTTCTGACCTTTTGGAATGTAAAGAAACGGACTTCAGAAGGTGTGGCGCTGGCTTTAGGGCAAAATACCTTGTAAAAGCGGTAGACTACTGCACGAATAACCTTGACCTTTATAAACTGGAAAATAAAAGTTATGGTAATATTAAGGATGAGCTTATGCAGATAACTGGTGTGGGGGAAAAGGTTGCGGACTGCATCGCACTCATGGGCTATGGGAAGATGGAGGCATTTCCAATAGACGTTTGGGTGAAAAGAACCATGGAGGCCTTTTATTTTAAGGGGAAAAGCACCAGCATAAAAGAGATAAGGCAATTTGCGGAAAAAAGATGGGAAAATTTCTGCGGCTATGCGCAGCAATATTTATTTCATAGCGCAAGGAATATGTAATGATTATGTACTATAATTAAGGTGTTATCGTGACTGATATTGATGGTGAGATAAAGTCTGTGACTGAGTATCTGACAAAGAAGCAGCTGGATTTTGACAAGGTAATGGGCCTGGTAAGGGATGTTATCAGGGAATCGGCGCAGGCGATAACCATGCTGCACAATAACAATCCGAAAGAGGCGGCAAAGAGGATAGAATTCGCCTCTGGCATGGTGAAAACCCTCGGCAGGTTTGACCCTTACTTTGACTACAGCGCAAAGCAGGCCTATCAGGAATTCGCCGAGGCAAAAATATTTTTTGAGATAAAAACCAATCGGCAGATACCCGCTTCAAAGAAGGTCGGGGTAGACCAGGAATCCTACCTTATGGGGCTTATGGATGTGATGGGGGAATTGAAAAGAGAGGTCATCGAATCCCTTTCCGAGAACAGGGTAAAAGAGGCAGAGGAGTATTTCAAAAGCATGAGGACGATCTATGACAGCACAAGGAGCATAAGGTTTGCCGAGGCTGTGCTTAATGGCTTCAGGAGAAAGCAGGATGTTGCAAGAATCCAGATAGAGAATGCGGGAAGCGAGATACTGGCATTTAAAAAGAGATGAATTAGATGAATGTTGCTTTTCGTATAACAATAATCGCGATAAACACTGTAATCCTAGTTGTTCTATTTGAATTGCTGATGCGTTGGCTTAAGAAAAGGATCACGACAAAAGGCAATGAGAGAATAGCAAGGAATCTCGTCAACTTCTTTAGATTGATATTCTATTGCTTTTTAGGCATTGTGGAGCTGGGAATTTGGGGGGTAAATCTTTTTTCGTTACTTGCGGGAGCAGGTTTTCTAGGTATAATTATTGGCCTTGCCGTACAGCAACCCCTAAGTAATTTCTTCTCAGGCATTTATGTGGTGATGAGCAGGATAGTTAGAAGAGACGATGTTATAAGCATAAACTGCATAGGCAACGGCATAATAATAACAGGAAGGGTGTCTCATATAGGCTTCTCGCATACCGAGTTGATTGATGGAACTGGAAAGCTGAACATCGTGCCGAACAATGTACTCGTATCCTCTATATTAATAAGGAATAGAAGAGCACTGCGAAGGCCTTGGAAGGGTTAATTCTATTTTATCTTCTACATTTTCCCGTTCCATTCCTTATAAAATCTGCTGAGAAAATCTTTCATGTATTTATCCCGCCCTTTTGCCAATTCCTTGCCGGCATCCGTATTCATAAGACCCTTTAATAAAAGCAATTTTTCGTAAAAGTGATTTATCGAGGTTGCTTTTGTATTCTTGAACGACTCCTTTTTGTAGGATTTAAATGAAGTATGGATTTTGGGCTTTTTCGTGGGATTGTAGATTTCCCTTTCTATTTTACCGCCATATGCGAAAGCCCTTGCTATGCCGATTGCGCCGATAGCATCCAGCCTGTCCGCATCCTGAACTATTTTTCCTTCTAGCGTGCTTGGCGTGGTCTTTACTCCAGCGCCCTTAAAGGGTATCTCATCTATCACGGTGCAAACTTTTGCTATTGCGGCATCATCCACTTTTTGGCTCTTGAGCCATTTTCTTGCAGTACTGGAATTTATCTTTTCATTCCCGCCATGAAACTTCCAATCTGCCATGGCATGTAAAAGTGCTGCCAGTTCCACTACGAAGATATCTGCACCTTTTTCTTTATGGGCGATTATGAGTGCATTGTTTCTAACCCTTAGGATGTGCCACCAGTCGTGCCCTGAGCTCTCATTAAGAAGCTCTTTTTTAACATAGGCAGCAGTCCTCTCTATGATTTCCTCCTTCTGCGATTTGGGCATGGTTATCATTGTATTCTGATGGGGTTTATTGGTTTTCCTTGATTGCATCTTCCAGGATGTTGAGGCCCTTCTCTATCGAGCTTTCGCTTATTGTAAGCGGCGGGGCGAACCTTATCACGGACTCGCCGCAGGTTAGCAGCAGCAGGCCCTTCCTGAATGCAGATTTTACAATCCTTTCATGTTCCGCTATTGCCAGCTCCTTGGTTTTCCTGTTCTTTACAAGCTCAATCCCTACCATTAACCCGATTCCCCTGACATCCCCGATTATCTCATATTTATCCTGCATCTCCCTTAATCTCTTGAAAAAGATAGCACTCTTCCTTTTTACCCCGGCTTCCAGTTCCCGTTTGTGCTCCTTTACATATTTCAGGGATGCGCTCGCCGCTGCAACTGCAAGGTGGTTCCCTCCGAATGTGCTCGCATGTGCCCCTCTTGGAAGATCGCCAAGGCTTGTCCTTACAACTGTTGCGCCCATCGGGAGGCCGCCCCCAAGCGCCTTTGCCATTGTATATATGTCAGCAGTCACGCCAAAATTTTCAAGGGCGAGGAATTTTCCTGTTCGCATGTAGCCTGCCTGTATCTCATCGCTTATCAGAAGTATCCCGTTATCATTTGCTATCTTTCTGATGCCCTTTATGAAATCTTCCGGCGGCACTATATACCCGCCCTCGCCCTGTATAGGCTCCAGAACGATAGCAGCGACCTCTTCAGGAAGCACCTCCTTCTTGAATATGTAGTCATCTATATAATCGAGATAGTCATGGCCGCACCTATGCTCGCCCTTATTGAAAAGGCACCTGTAGGGGTAGGGGAATGGGGCATGTATGACATTGCTGAACGGGCCGTAGTGCGCCCTCTGGATGGCCCTTGATGCCGTAAGGCCCAATGACCCCATGGACCTTCCGTGGAAGGAATTGTAAAATGAGAGTATGTACTGCCTCTTTGTAAATATCCTTGAAAACTTTATTGCTGCCTCATTCGCCTCTGTCCCTGAATTGGAGAGAAACATCCTGCCAAAGCCCTTTGGGAAGAATTTTATAAGCGATTCGCCGAACTGCACCGGCAACTCCGAATAAAAGTCGGTAAACGCCGAATGCATGAGCTTGTCTGTCTGTTTTTTTATTGCGGCCCTTATCTCCGCATTTCCATTTACGCCGAGATTGTAAACAGCGATGAATCCTGAGAAATCTATAAGCTTTTTGCCTTTTATGTCGTAGGCGAAATCCCCGCCGCCATGGTCTGCCACAAACTCATACGGCGCCCTTGTGGTAGTGAGGAATATTTCCCTGTCCCTTTTTATTATGTCTTTTATTTTATCGGCCATTTGATTCACTTTTGTATTTCGAATAATTTATCAGTGCTGCGAGAGATCTTGCAGCATCGCCAGGCGAGGCATAAACAGGCACTCCTGCGCTTTCCATCATCTCCTTGTGCGCCTGCGTGTAGCTGCCGCCCATGCTTACAACAACCAGCGGTTTTTTCATCTGGGTTGCATAATGTATCATGGTTGCCGCAACCCTTGAATCAGCGCCTGGCGTCTGGAATAATGTAATCGCCATTATGGCATCAACATTGCTGTCATTCTCTATTGCCTCGAGCGCATCAGAGAATCTTTTGTCGTCCGCATCTCCGGCCATATCAAGGGGCAGCCTTATATTCACTATTGGCGGCATTGATTTTCTCAATGAGGCTATTGAATCCTTTGAGAGTGTTGCCATCACGAGATCGTTTTGGTACAGGGCATCTGTTGCAAGCACGCCTGTCCCTCCGCCATTTGTTATTACGGCTATCCGGTTGCCTGTTGCAAGCGGCTGCGTATCGAATATCTTTGAGAAGTTGAGGAGGTCGTTTATGTCCTTTGCGATTGAAAACCCGAATTGCCTGAAAACCGCCTCATAGGCCTCATAGCTTCCGGCAAGCGCCGCAGTATGGGAATGCGCAGCCTGGACTCCTGCTTCTGTTATTCCGCCCTTTATTACAACAATGGGCTTTATCATCGTGGTCTTTTTAGCGATTTCGATGAATTCCTTGCCGCGCTTGACGCCCTCTATGTAGAAGACAATGACCTTTGTCTCCTTGTCATGCATCAGGTAGTTCAGTATGTCAACCTCGTCAACAACAGTGGCATTGCCGTAGGATATGAACCTTGCAAGCCCGAACCCCTCGCTGTTGATCATGTCCAGCACTGTGCTCCCAACAGCGCCGCTCTGGGATGCGAAGCTCACCCCGCCGATCTTCGGCCTGTCAATCTTAAATGTCGGTAGGAATAATGTATCATTTCTTGAGCGCGGGTCCATAATGCCAAGGCAGTTGGGCCCTATTACAGGCATTGAATATTTTCTGGCTGTCTTTTCAAGCTCGTCCTGCAATTTAATCTCGCCGACCTCTGCAAATCCGCCGCTGACGACTACTGCGCCCTTTATGCCCGCCTTTCCACACTCCTCCATTACCTGCGGCACAGCCTGGGCAGGAACTGCTATCACTGCAAGGTCTATCTTCGCTTTTGCCTCAAGCACGCTTTTGTAGGCCTTGAAGCCCATTATCTTTCCTGTTGTGTTTATGTTTATCGGGAAGAGCCTGCCAGAGTACCCGGAATCGATGTAGTTCTGCATGATGATGCGACCCACCTTGTCCGGGTTGTCTGAGGCGCCGATGATTGCAACTGATTTCGGGTTCATTATGCTGGAAAGGTCCGCGTATTTTGTCTTTTGGTTTGTTTTTTTCATCTGAATCTACATTCTATTTTATTATCCTTAGGTCTACAGCGTCATAGGTATTATCGTGCAGCATTATCGGGTTAAGGTCCAGTTCCGTGAAGCTGTTGTCCATGAACATGCTTGAGACCTTTAATAGGAGCCCTGTTATGAGTCTTTCTGAATCTGCAGTAGGGGCAATTACCTGCTTTGATTTCAGCTGCTGCAGCATTGATTGGGCGTCATATTTTGTTATCGGGCATACCCTAAGCGCAAAATCCCTGAAGGTTTCAACATATATGCCGCCAAGGCCCAATAGTATCATCTTCCCGAACTGCTGGTCGATCTTGCACCCTATTATTATCTCTAGGCCGTTTTTCACCATTTTCTGCGCAAGGATCCTGTATGGCCTGAACTGCCTGGCTCTTTTATCAAGCTGGCTGTATGCGGCTTCTATCTCTTTTGGATTGGCAAGGTCAAGCGCAACAAGCCTGTTCTTTGATTTGTGGAGCGCGTTCTTAGACAAGACCTTCAGCACTATCCTGTCACCCCTTGAAAATGATACTGCATCCTTTGCGCTGGTGACATAGGCGCTCTCCACGCTTTTTATCCTGTATTTTTTAAGCATATTGTGGGCATTCGCATAGTCCATAAGCTCCATTAATACCATCCTAGATGTAGTGCAACAGATAAAGATAGCCGAAAATTGCAGCAAGGACTAAAATTATTAATAGAACAATGATTCCTTTTGTCCTCTTTGCAGCCACTATCTTTGCCTCAAGCTGCCTCAGATCCTCGTCTGTCTTGGGGGCCTGCTGCTGCAGCTTGGCCTGCTGAACTGGTTGCGACGGGCCTGGCGTTGTGCTTGGCGCTACAGGTTGCCCGACATTCTGGCTGGCCTGTTGGACCTGCTGGACCTGCTGCACTGGTGGCTGGACCTGTGCACCAGGCATAGGCATTCCCGTCTTGACCTGAAGGAAGCCTTTTTCTGTAAGAGCCATGCCCACACTGCCATTCCTAAGCTCGTAGGAGATGAACTGCTGCTCAGAGAGCTTGAAAAGGTGCATTGCCAGGTCTTTTGGCGTGACATTCACGCCCTGCGCAAGATCCTGGAGATTTCTCTTGCCGTTTGAAAGGGAGACAAGGACTGCCATGTCAAGAGTGTCAAGTGAGAGCGATGACTTTTGCTTAGCCTCCTCTAAGAGCTGCTTGCCGTCAATCGTCAAGGTAAGGGAGCTCTGGCTGGGGAATGATGTTATGAAATCAACAAGCCCCTTCTGCTTTAATGTTCCCAGTATGTTCGAGGCATCAAAAAATGAGGAGTTTATCAGTCCCCCGAACCTTTCGACTGTCGCCTCCGGCGTTATCCTCGAAAGAGCTATCAGATCAACAAAATTTATAGTATCCAACATGGTCGCACCGCATTATAGTAAAGAAAGCAACGTATATATTTATTAGCTTGCGTTGTTTGTTTTTTGCGGATAACATGCGAGGTCTGTGCCTACTGTTATTTCATTGCTTATGGTTTCAAGCTGCCCTGAATCCACAACAACATTAGAGATGGTGATTGGTGTTGAGCGCATGAGTTATTCCTATGGGCAGGTTTAGGAGAATGAGGCAGGAGAGTCCGATGAACAGGAATTTGTAAACAGACTAGCACTTATGTTTCTTGTTGCTTATTTTATCACACGTTTGGGGCTTGCTGCAAAATAACAACATACCAAGTAAAGTATTGGAACAAAAAAGTTTATTAAGTCTATCTTAGATTCCCTTTGACATTAAATTACAGCGAAATTTATAAGTTTTCTTCGGTAAATGCGAGTGTGGAGAAGAGCAGGGGATGTGGAGGAATATCAAAGGCAGATCACGCTTAAGCCCACAGGTAGTATGCGAAAGTATTATAGCCTGGTTTTTCCTAACTGGTTATCATTGGTGCTTTCATGTTCTTGAAGTTCTTCGGGGGCGCACAGGAGGTTGGCAGGTCTTCCATACTGCTAAAGGATGAGACCGCACTGCTGCTTGATTTTGGGATAAAGCTAAACCAAAAGATAGAGTACCCGATAACAATACCAGATGCCGATGCATTTATACTTAGCCATGCGCATCTCGACCACTGCGGCTATGCCCCTGCACTTTATAATGAGATGCTGCTGCCAGCATTCGGAACTGCACCGACCCTTAAGCTCTCCGAGCTGCTGCTGAAGGACTCGCTGAACGTCGCCAAAAAGGAGCATATGAAGCAGAGATTCAGCAAGAGGCAGATAGAGAGCTTCATGCGCAGGTATACACCAATGGAGTACAACAGCCCGTTTGAGCTTGGGAATTTCAGCATAGAATTCCATGATGCCGGGCACATCGCCGGAAGCGCAATTACCAGCATAGAGAATGCAGGCTCCTCAAAAAGGAAAAGGATAGTTTATACAGGGGACTACAAGCTCAATCCCCAATACCTGCACAAAGGCGCAGAGATAGTGCAGAGCGATGTGCTGATTACAGAATCAACATATGCAACAAGGGAGCATCCGGACAGGGGTGCGCTCTTCAAGGATCTTGCCGAAAAGATAAAAGAGACGCTTGACAACAAGGGCAATGTGCTTCTGCCGGTATTTGCGGTTGGCAGGAGCCAGGAAATGCTAGTATTCCTGCACAAGAACAATCTTACGCAGCATACATATCTTGACGGAATGGCAAGGGCTGCAACATCCATTGTTTTGCGGAACAGGGATTTCATAAACGAATCGCAGAACCTTTCCAAGGCGCTTGAGGAGTCCATGGTGATAAAAGAGGCGGATGACAGGAGTGAGGCATTGAGTATGCCGTCCATAATCTTGACCACTGCAGGGATGCTGAGCGGCGGGCCCGTGCTTGACTACATAACAAAATTGAGGGCAAATTCGCGGGTATTCCTCACCGGTTACCAGGTTGAGGGAAGCAACGGCAGAATGCTGATGGATAAGGGGTCTTTAATCATAGGCAAGAAACCGGTAAAAATAAATGCGCCTGTATCTTATTACGACCTATCAGCACATGCGGGTAAGAGCGAGCTGTATGAATACATAAAGAGAAGCAATCCTGGTGTGGTGGTGTGTGTGCATGGGGATGCGGCAAATGCTGAGGCGCTTGCCGAAACCCTCAAACTGGAGGGGTATGAAACCCATGCGCCGAAAATAGGCGATACGGTAAAGCTTGATTAGGGGCCCTTCCTTAGCGGTACTGCACTGCCCTGGGCAATGCCGATATCCCTTCTGTGGGTTTCACTTATTTCGCTGAATGCCAGCTCCCACAGCCGTAATTTTTCGTCGTCATAGAATTCTCTTATAACATACCTAAAATTCGCCATTGCAGATCGTATGGGGTTGGTGCTTGAAAAATTGCCGAGCATGGCCCTTAGATATCTAACGTAATGTGGAAAAAACTCCCTTATTTCCTCAACTGTTCTGAATCTTTCTATGGCAGCAAAGGAGACAGTGGTTGTTCTGCTGGTTCTCATAAGCTGGTCTATTTCCGCTATATTCGTCCTGCCCTTATAGGCATAAGGCATCATATCACTCCGCATTATCAAAGATTTATAAAAAGAGTATAATAAATTAATGCTTGGAATCCTAGAATTTGCCAACATTTGGCCAGATTATCTGCTCGTTTGCAATTGCATGCGTTGGGGTTTTGGATTTTTCAGACGTTTCACTGTATGTTGTGTTTGAGAATAGAAGGGAGATGAAAGAGACGAAGCAGATCGCTGCTATTACTCCAAGATAAAGGGTGGTTGTATTTGTGTACTGGTAGCTGAAAAGCACTACTGTTACAAGGCACATGAACAATGAGAGGTAATATCCCTTTTTGGATCTGACAAATAGAGATACGCCAGCAACCAAGCATATGACCATGACCAGGCTTTCGATCAATGCGATCGCGTAGCTGTAATTTATTTGCGTAAGGAAAAAGGGAAGGCCAACCCTGTGGAGGTAACTGACAATATATAGTACTTGGCTGTTAGAGAAGTAGAAAAATGTTAGGAAAGAGAGCATTAGCAGTATCCCAGAAATAAGCGTTAAATTATAATTCTGGTATATTCTGACATCCTCTGTTAGCATTGGCACCTTGTCCATATCCTCAAGGCAGTAATACTCCTTGTTCAATTCTATCATGTCCTGGAAACAGAAGGGCCTGTTGCATAAGCTGCAGATCGCATATGCTTCCCTCCATGGGTGCCAGACGCACTTCCTACCCTTTGCAGCGGCCCTGCTATCCTCCTGCTTTGGTTTCTTTGGAATTTTGGGTTTGGAGAATTCCTCTGGTGGCAGAGTTGGTGGGTTTTCCCACGTGGTTTTGGCCTTGGATCCAAAGAAACCCCTATTGGCCTTTGGAATTTCTTGCACGGGCCCGCTTTGGCCCTGGGCCTCATTTGCATTGCCTGCCTGCTCTGTCCCTTTGTCTTGGGGATGCGCGTTTAAAACAGTGGGCTTGTTTGTCTGCTTTTTCTTCTCCTCTTCAGCCGCCTCCTCCTCTTCTCTCGCCCTGAAAATCAAAAGCGATTCCGGATTTATAGCCATCGGATTGCCCCGCCAACCATCAAAACTCTCTCTTTGACCTTTCTATAGCCTGCCTCTTGAGCTTTTCAAATATGCCCCTGTGCTTTGCGCAGCTTATGCAGTAGTATGTCTTCCTCCTCTCAAAGAACCTTACATCTTGTGTTGTCCTTGTCTCGGTGCTGAAGCTTATGCCCCTCTCATACACGATCGCCTTGCTGTGTGGCACAGTCCTACCGCATGATTCGCATCTAACTAATGTGTCTTTTCCTCTCACACTAACACCATATAGCATTTATTAAGAAGCTTAATATTATAATCCTTTATTCCAAGAGCGGATATCGGTGTGTCCTTGAATTACGAGTGCGAAAGGGCTATGAAGCTCACAATACCTTCTGTTAGGATAGCGGTGGCAAAAATGCTCAAAAAGGAGCATGAATGGAGCGAGACCGATATAGCAAAGGCGCTCGGAGTCGCGCAGCCGGCAGTGAGCAAATACATGACAGGCAACTATGCCCCTGAATTGAATGTGATAGTGGACAGGATAATTTCTGATGGTCTGCATGCGCAGATTGTGGGTATGATTCTCAAAAAGGCAGGAACCGAGAGGGTAAACGCCCTGATAGATAAGGTTTCCTCTGACAAAAGGCTCTTGGATTTGGCCCTGCATAAGCAGTAATGCTTTAATTCCTGATGCATCCAAAATTGCAAAGTGGAAAAACATGCCTCTGGATTTTGGAATAATAGCATAGAATAGCACTTTTCACGTCGTCGGAAAGCAGCAATTTTTGAAAAAGGGTAAATTTTTGCACGGATAGTATTTAAATACTTTCGAAAGGGCAAAAATAGTATATTAATGGTGAAAATGATGCCGAATAGTCCGCAACATAGGGATGCTGAAACAGTAGTGGAGAGCATTAATGTTAATATCAACAGCGTAAGGCCCGAGATCAAGATTGAGGAGGGGAAGGCTGAGGATCCTGTCCTTGCGCCTTACCACAGGACGCTGGAGGAGATAGAGAGGATGCCGGTCATAGAGAAGACAATGACCGTATGCCCGGAGTGCAAGCTCATAGTAAACGGCATAATCTACAAGGACGGCGAGAATGTCATGATAAGGAAGCACTGCCCGGAGCACCAGTGGACAATTGAAAAATACTGGGAGGACTACGACATGTACATGAAGATGAGAAGGTACAACTACTTTGGCAGGGGCTTTGACAACCCTAATTACATAACAGAGACAAAGGGCGCCAACTGCCCTTTTGACTGCGGCATGTGCGAAAGGCACAAATCGCATACAGGGCTTGCAAATGTTGTAATCACAAACAGATGCCATCTCAGCTGCTGGTACTGCTTCTTTTATGCAAAGGAGGGGGAGCCCATATACGAGCCGAACCTGGACGAGATAAGAAAGATATTCAAGAACCTGAGAAGCCAGAAGCCGATACCCGCAAATGCGATACAGATAACGGGCGGCGAGCCCACGATGCACCCGCAAATTATCGAGGTTGTAAGGGCCGCAAAGGAGGAGGGCTTTGACCAGATCCAGCTGAACACAACAGGTATAAACATTGCAAACAACCCTGATATGGCATATCAGCTCAGGCATGCTGGGGTAAGCACCCTTTACATGAGCTTTGACGGGGTGAGCAAAAGGGCAAATCCGAAGAACCACTGGGAGGCGCCGATAACGCTTGATGCCATGAGAAAGGCTGGCAGCACTGTTGTGCTTGTTCCCACAGTAATAAGGACGATAAACGAGCATGAGCTCGGCGCAATGATAAACTTCGCGATAAACAACATAGACGTTGTCAGGGCCGTCAACTTCCAGCCGGTTTCACTGGTTGGCAGGATGCCCACAAGGCTGAGGGAGAAGCAGAGGATATCAATACCGGGCGCGATAAAGCTCATAGAGGAGCAGACAAACGGCGTGATAAGGAAGGAGCATTGGTTCTCAGTGCCATATGTTGGCGGGATAAACAAGTTCATAGAGGCGCTTACCGGAGAGTTCAAGTATGACCTTTCAATCCATTTCGCCTGCGGCTGTGGCTGCTACCTCTTCGTAGACCCTGACGGGAAGATAATACCGATTACAGAATTCGTTGATGCGGCAGGAATGCTTGAGCATCTGCAGAAGGCCGTGAATGAGATGGAGGGCAAAAGCAAGCTTGCGAGAAAGGCGATAGCAGTAAAGACCCTTCTCGGGATCAACAAGTTCATCGACAAAAAGAAACAGCCCAAGAGTGTCAACTTCATGAAGCTGCTCATGTCTGTGCTGCTGAAGCACAACTTCGAATCGATGGGAACATTCCAGATGAAGACATTATTCCTCGGGATGATGCATTTCCAGGACGAATACACCTATGACATACACAGGGTAGAGAAGTGTGACATACATTATGCAATGCCTGATGGCGAGGTGCTCCCGTTCTGCACATTCAACGTATTCCCAGAGGTATACAGGGACAAGGTGCAGAAGCAGTACAGCATACCCTCAAAGGAATGGGAGAAGACACATAATAACTGGGCTTATGCAAAGGACAAATACATAAGGAATGTCAAAGAGGCAGAGGCAAACCCAATATACCAGAAGGCATACGGCCAGATGAAGGATTATTTTGCCTTGGAGGTGAATGGCGGCAAGGCGGTAAAGAGCTTTGCAAATGAGACATTCCAGCCGATTAAGCTTAAGGAGGTTGTCGTTGAGACAACAAAAGGAACAACAACACACCAGCATGACCACGCATCGGCACATGAGCAAGAGGGTTCATCATGCGGCTGCAAGAGCGGTGAATCAAAGGGCGGTTGCGGCTGTGGCAATGAGAGCAGCGGAATGGAAGGCCAATGCGCATGCAAGAGCGCAGGAGCTGAGAAGGAGTGCGGCTGTGGCAGCGGCGAGTGCGGCTGCTAATCCTGTATGTGATTTATATGGATCATAGTAATGTGGATGTGAAGATCGAACAGGAGGAGAAAGAGGCTAATTTTGATTACAGGATAGTTGAGGATGGCAAAATCTATACACTGCCTTACAGGATTATAAAGCAGGTGACATTCACCAGCCTGAAAAAGGAGGAACTTATAGACATACCGCACGCTGCAAGGCTGCAGTACAGGCTTATGCTTCTTGAGCCGGTCATAAAGGCAAGGGTCGACTTTACAAAATCAAAGATGATTGTGATCTACAACCCAAGAGGCGCGGAAAACATGAGGGAAAAGATGAGCCTTGAGGAGCTGAAGGATTTCCTTGCAAAGCAGGGCGTCAATGTGAGTGATGAGCACACGGTAGAGGAAGATTATGATTACAAAAAGCAGCTCTATGATTATGCCTACAATCCACCGTCCATAAGAGAGAGGGCTCCCTACGGCTACACCCAGGATGAGTGGAAGGGCATGAAGGATGAATGGCAGGAGAAGATGAAAAATGGGGAGATTGAAAAGCAGGAGAAGTACAGGAAGTTCCAGGAAAGTTATCTTGCTGAGAATCCAGAAATAGCTGCAAGGATAGTGCCAGGATACAAGCCAAAGGAGGCGATTGCAGTAAAGCAGACATTCTTTGGGAAGCTGTTCGGCAAGAGGGAGGCAAAGAAGGAAAAGGGCTTCTGGTTCCATGGGGTATGAATAATTATTTTGAGCTGATAGCAAGACGTATATACTAGTTATTTCAGAATTATTCATTAGTGATCAAATGTCAATATTACCGACAGAAAGCCAAATATCCCACTCTAAGGGCATTAGGGAGGGTGCGATGCTTGGCAGATCAAGGGCAATAGAAGAGGCAATTGAAATAATAGGGAAATTCTTTAGGGGAAAATCCGTTTCACTTGCAGGTATCGACAAAAAACAAAGGAAAGGGATTGTAAGCGATTTGGAAAAACTTTTGCGCGGGCAATAAGTCAGATTATCCTGTCCTCTGGTTTAGAAACGCGCAGACGTATTCTGAGTTCCTCTAGTATCGTTTCCCTTTGCTTTGCATTTAAACTCTTGAGCGCGGGGTTCCTGCCTCTGAAGAATTTTGTAAGCTCGTCAAAAACATCCTGCCTTCCCATTTCCCTAACCACTAAGGAATCTAAACGCTCCCGTTCAAGTTGCATTGGGGTTTTAAGGGCTTGTGGCGAGAAAAGCGTCATAAAATCAAGTTTTATATAGTATATTGGATAGATATTAATGATAGATATTAATAAGTGATTATATGAAGGCTGTGCTTTTCGACATTGAAAATACACTTGTAAAGGAGTCAAAGGATGTTTCGCAGTATTTTTATGAGGCGATAAGGAGCTCCTACGGGCTTTCAATAGATGATATAAAATTATCAGATTATGAAGGGCATACTGTACAGGAAACTGTTGAGGATATATTAAAGAGGCAGGGCCTTTCTAAAGAGGAGGTAATGGAAAAGCAGGAACTCTTTCTGGAGGAACTGCCCTACGCACACTACAATGTTGCTGGCCATGATAAGGCAGTACTGCTTGGTGGGGCAAAGGACCTACTTGACAGATTAAGCAAAAAGAATGATTATGTAATTGGTGTTGCCACAGGCCAGCTGGAGAGAATACTCAGGAATATGTTTGAGAGATCGGGCTTGGACTATGACCAGTATTTCAAGTTCGGTTTTTATGGGAATACCAGCGAGCATATAACAAGGATACTTGATGCTGCAATAAACAGGGCTGAAAAGGATTATGGCGTGAAAAGGCAGGACATCTCATTTGTTACAAATTCTAGAAGGTATGCAAGCGCAGCGCATTCTGTTGGCATAAATGCAATTGCTGTTGTGACAGATCCTTATTCCAAAAAGCAGCTCGACCATTTTGAGGCCGGACATGTTGTCAAGAACCTCAAAGAATGCGAGAAGTTGATAAAATAGCATTTCTTTGTTTGCTTGCTTTTTTGCAAGGCGAGCGAAAGTATAAATACCATTTAGATACTTATTGTATCAGTGGTATATATGTCAACAACAGAAAATATTCCTTTTGATATAAGACTTGAAAGGGCACATAAGGATTTGTATTCGTGCAACACGGAGCTGATTACAGCAGCAGCAAAAACCTTTGCAGAGGGCCTGAAAAGCAGTGATGCCGGAATAAGAATGCAGACATCTTCTGTGGTTTTGGAAAAATTTTTAAGGCCTGTTTCACTGGAAAAAGATATCTTAATTGCAGCAAATATCCTTATCAGAACGGTTTCTGATGGCAACAAGACTGGGATGGGGGAGGTTGGTAATATAATTAAATCTGCAAAATCGGGCTTGTCTGAAAGGTTAGGATTAGTAGAAACGTTAGAGATAATGCTTGATATTCTAAGGACAACGGCAGATAAGCCGACTTTCCCGACCTCTTGAAGTGTAAAATGAGAAAGTTTCGCTAGTGCAGCAGCTTGTCTAGATTTATTTCCAGCGCGACTACCGGCTCTTCTAACTTGAAGTTGTTAAGGACCTTGGGATTTATCTCCCCAAAATAACCAATATGCTCCTTTTTTAAGATTATCTCCGCTGCCCTTCCCTGGATAAATGCCGGGTGCTCAAATTCCCTAAGGGAGTAATCCTTTTCTCCTGCGAACTTCAGGAATTCAACGGCCGCGGATTTTATCTCTGAAAAGTTCGCCTTTGCATGCTCGCTGACCATTGCAAGGTTTGTGAGCTCGATAACCTGACTGCCCTTTAGGCTGAATATGTTCCCTGTTTCAAAAAGCTTTTGCGGCATCTTTTCATGCACCGAATTGGAGAGGTTTTCCATCAATTCCGGCAGGATGTGCGTCCTAAGCATTGTTATGGATTCTGTCTTTGCATAGGCGACCCTTATTATGGATTTTTCATCTGGGCGCTTTAGCTCAAATTTGTTGAAGTTGAGGTTTTCGTTTGTGAGATAAAAGTTCATTGCCTCATTGAAACCCATGCCAAGCATTAATGCGCATACCCTGTTTGAATATTCCTTGAGCCTGTCCGCCTTTCCTATGGAGGAACCCAAAATCGGCATTGGCGCTATGTTGTCATAGCCGTAGGCTATTGCAATATCCTCTATTACGTCCTGCCAATTCATAACATCAAGACGGTAGGGGGGAATATAGACATTTGTATGGACGCCGTATTTTGCTGCCACATATCCGAGCTTGTTTACGAGGTTTATGACCTTGTTGTCCTCAAGCCAAAAGCCCAGGGTATTTTCAGCCTTTGACTTTTTCAGCTTTATTGTTCTGTATTCGAGCTGAGGGGTTGCTACTTTTTTGTTCTTGTAGACAACCTCGCACGGGTATACTTCTGCGCCCATGTCTATGAATGTGCACGCAAACATGTTCATTGCACTTTCTGTTATGTGCTCTGTGTTTCCGGTAATGTCAATAAGCAGGTTCTTGGTGCTGGCAGTCACCTTTGTATTTTCAGAATTTACAATAGGTATAAGCGCAAGTATCCCTTTAGAATCCTTTAGTACGGGATAGTTTTTCCTTTTGTCAAGTATGTGGGAGTATTCTTTTCCCTTGTCATGCTCTTTTAATATCTCGTCAAGCGTGGATTTTTTATTGGACCCTAAAGGAATGAAGGTGCCCTCTTTTGATGCGTAGTAGGTCAGCGGACCTGAAATCGCATCGAAGTTATACAGGCCCATTGAGAGCTTTTTCCTCTTCCTGCCATAAGTATCGCAGAACTTCTCGGTGAAATTAATCAGATTTTTAAGATTGTTTCCAGCAAGGTTCACATTCTTTATAACCGCAACATATATGTATGGCTGTACTGCTGTCCTGCCAACCACTTCAACAGTCAGTATGGGCTTGTTCTGTATAGAGTAGTATTTCTCCTTTGGTACATTCTTTCCCATAAGGAATTTTGTCGCCCTAGCAAATCCTATAATGTCAAGCATGTCAGGCCTATTCGGGGTTATGTCGATCTGGGCCTCCTTTTCATTCAGGTCCTCTAGCGACATGCCAAGCCTGTCCACAACATAGAGGAGATCCTCCTTTGAAACGCCAAGCTTCGCGAGATCCTTGAGCTCAAAATTTACTGTTGCCATGATAAACACTATATTTTCAATTCTGGCCTCTTCCTGAGCCAGCCGATGTCATTCTTGTAGAGTTCTGTTATGCTTTCTATGTCCAGCGCCCTTAGCATAAGCCTGTCAAGACCCGGACCCCAGGCCAGGACTGTTTTGTTGGTGCCCATTGCCTTTGTTATCTCCTTTCTGATTATTCCTGCACCGCCAAGCTCTATGGAGTCCTTTTTCTTTTCATCATAATAGTAGATTTCGAGGCTTGGTTCTGTAAATGGGAAGTAGGAGGGCCTGAAAATTAGATCATTCATTCCAAGCTGGGAGTAGAACTGCTTTAGGGTGTATATTAGATTAGAGAAGGTTAGGTTGTTCCCTATTATTATTCCATCAACCATATAGAATTCAGCAAGATGCTTGTAGTCTATACTCTCGTTCCTGTAGGTCCTCCCGACAGAGAAGAATTTAAGAGGATAGCTTTTGGGGTCCAGATTTGCAAACTTGTTTATTGACCGTGCGGAGACGCTTGTTGTGTGCGTCCTTAGGACTGCCTGCTGCGCAACCTCCTCCCTCCATTTGTCCTTCCAGCCAGTAACATGCATCTTCTTCACGCGCTTCATAAGGGCGATGTCATCGATGCTTATCTTCGATGGGTTCTTAAGGAAGAATGTGTCCTGCATCTCCCTTGTTGGATGGTCCTGTGGCGAAAATAATGCATCAAAGACCCAAAATGCCGATTCTATTATTGGCCCGGATACTTCTGTGAAGCCCATGTTCAGCCATGTCCTTCTTACAACGTCCAGATACTCATGAAGCGGGTGCAGTCTGGCAGGGGACAACTCCTCTGTTGGGGCGTTAATGTCGTATTTCCTGAACTTTGCCCTTTCCCAGTTGCCTGTGATTATTTCCCTTGTAAGCTGGCTTGTGCCTGTGTCACCCGCCTCTGCTTTGGTCGCCCCGCCCTGTTCTGTTAGTTCTATTGATTTTATCTTTCCCTTTTCGGTTATTTCAACAAGGTTTCTTTTTTTCAGGTTCGCTATTTCCTCCTTGTTTTTTTCAATAAAGCTCTTGGAAATCCCATCCGGGCTTTGCAGGTGTGCAAGCAGTTCGCTGTAATTGTATCTCTTTTCCCCTTTCGCAATTTCCCTGCCGAGCTCTGTGAGCCTTACCTCCCCTTTGTCGATTATTATCCAGTTGTTCTTTTTGGCCCAGAGAAGCGCTATCTGGTCCTTTATTTTAGATATGTGCATTTTCCCTGATTTGTTTATCTCGCCTGCAAGCCTCTGCTCAGGAAAATGCGCCAGGTATTCCTTGCCCTCACTGGTAAGCCTTGCAATTGGGGTGTATTCCCTTTCTATCCTCAATGCGCCCTGTGCTGCAAGATTTTCAAGTGCCCATAGTATGGAATCCTTGTTCAGGTCCAGGTCCCTTTCCAGATCTTCTAGAGTAAGTGGCCTGCGGGGCTTTTTCTCCTTTAAAAGATCAAGTATTGCCACTTCATATTCATGCAAATAAGCACCAACTATTTACTTGCTCTGTAATAAGTATAAACTATAAAGAGGATTATCACCGCGGCTATAATTACATATGTGAATATCCCGAAAAAGTTATATGTGGATTCGAAGAATTTGGCCACCTCCTCCTGAAGGCTCTGTGTCATAAGGAAGGTGAAGGAAAACTTTGAGAGCGGCTCCCCGTAAAGCCATGATACGCTTGTTATGTTCTTGTAGTTGTCGCTGAATGCGTATGGCGGGAGGTCTGGTATCGGATACGCGGATTTTATTACAGCGCCCGATGGAACTATTATCGTCATTGTCGTATTGCCGCTGAGCACCTCGCCGCTGACCCCATGCTCAAAGTTGAAAACCCGCGGATTGAACTTGTAGAGGAACTGCCTTGGTGCGATCTCGTTTACGGTTGTGACATTATTTACAATATAAGTCATGATTATGTATGCTGTGTGATCTCCATTGGCAGTAACAACCGGTCCAGGAAGGAATTTGAAGTTGTAAAGGCTCTGGTTTGGGTTTATTATGTGCTGTACAAGCATGGGTCCTATAAGCCTCTGCCAGTCGCTTAGGGTCAGGTTCAGGGCAACCCTGTTCGTCGAGTACTGGCCGACAGACTCATTATTTAGTAATACTTTGAAGGTCTCAGCCACCTGCGCGCTTGTGTTCTGGTTTAATGTCAATGTTGTATTAAGACTCTGGACAGTATATGAGGCTTTTGCATTGAGCAGGAGCACAGACAATAGTAGCAGTGCCAGTAGTATGTTTATGGCTCTTCCCAAATTTCACACCTCAATTAAAATTGTGAGGCTATTAATAAATAGGTAATGTTCACCTTCTGCAACTGGTTTTAAGGGCAGATTTTGCAGCTTGGGGGCAATTGTATATTTTGGATCCGCTTGTTGCCCTTGCTTTCTTCCCATAATTGGCTCATTACATAGGAATTAAATACTTTCCGACTATAAATAGCTAAAGAAAGTGATTGCATGATAAGTGGCTTTTCGATACTGAACGTAGAAGGCGGGGTAGACTCTTCAGAGGCGCTGGCAAAACAGCGTTTCCCTAGGCTTAATATCAACATAGACAAGGTGAGCTCTGAGGGATCAAAGATCAATGTTGCATACACCTTTGAGGCGGAATACCATGAGAGCGAAGCAAAGGAATCAAAGAAAATAGGCCATATAAAGCTCACCGGAGTTGTGGAGGTTACAGAGCCGAAGGACGAGACCACAAAGATACTTGACAAATGGGCAAAGGAGCACATGCTGCCGGTAAACCTTGCGGAGGAAATAATCAACGGGCTTAATTTCAGGTGCAGCGCAACTGGCACCCTTGTCGCATACTCGCTCGGGCTGATACCCCCTTTGGTAATTAGCACGACAAAGATACAGGAGCAGCAGCCGGCAAAGTAAAGTTTGTGTTTGTCTTGGCCCAAGTGGGCCATTAGATCTCCTTGCAAAATTTTCATAGGAAAGCCATAAATATCCAAAAATGGGAATTTAATATAGCAAACTTGGTCTGATTTTTTAAAGATTCGGGGTGCAGGTTTTGGTTTCTAGGGGCGAAAAGGTTATACATGGGGCATTGCTTGATGTTGACTACCTTAACAGGAATGATGAATCGGTAATCAGGCTTACTGTCAAAGGCACCGATGGCAAGGCCTATGCTGTATTTGACGGGAACTTTAAGCCCTATTTCTATCTGGCGCCCTCAAGGAACATGGACGAGGAGCTGATAATGTCGGTTTCCACTGTTGATAATAATAAAATAATCAAGGCGCAAAAGCTTGAGAAAGTGCAAATGACAGTTCTTGGAAAAAGCGTTGATGCCTACAAGGTATTTGTGAGCAGCACCAGCCATGTACCTAAATTGAGCGCGGCCATGGGGCAGTATGGTATTTGTTATGAGTATGATATACCATTTGCGAAAAGGTACTCCATTGACAAGGAGCTGGTCCCGCTTACAGAGTACAGGTTTAGTGTTGATGACAGGGATGGGGTACTTTTCCTTGACTCTTTTGAAAAGGATAAAAGCGATGCGCTTGTGCCTTTGAGCGTCATGTGCTTTGACATAGAGGTTTATAATCCCATGGGCGGGGCGCCGCGCGTTGACAGGGATCCTGTAATAATGATAAGCTATCTCTACGCAAATGACGGCAACATAAAGAAAGGGGTTATAACCTTTAGAGAGATAGAACTTCCTTTTGTGGAGGTGGCAAAGGACGAAAAGAGCATGATAAAAGCTTTTCTTGAAAGGGTGGAGGGGTTTGACCCGGACCTGGTAGTGGGGTATAATTCCGCCAACTTTGACATAAAATACCTTATCGAGAGAACTGGCTCGCTTAGGATGGGTTTTGACCTTTCAAGGTTTGAGGGTGACACAAAAATAGAGAGCCATGGGCTTGTTGACAAGGTGAAAATGGCAGGTAGGGTGCATATAGATGCATACCTTATTGTTAAATTCATATCCATAGTCGGAGCTTCCGAAAGCGTGCTGAAGCTGAACAGCAAGACCCTGAAGAATGTTTATGAGGCGATTACAAACGAGAAGAAATTCGCAGTTGAAAAGGCAAGCATATTCAGCCTATGGGACGGCGGCAAGGATGACCTTGAGACCCTTGCAACCTACAACCTTGCGGATTCTGAAGCCCTCTACAAGGTCTATGAGACATTCATGCCGATCATGATTGAGCTTTCAAGAGTCACATACAATGTGCTGAATGATGTATGCGTATCTACAACAGGGCAGTTGGTGGAGTTCATGCTCATGCATAATTCCGTGAAGTTCAATGAGATAATACCAAACAAGCCGAATGAAACAGAGATGAGGGAGAGGCTCTACAATCCGATTGAGGGCGCCTATGTGAAGACGCCAGAGCCCGGAATATACGGCAGCATGGTGGTTTTCGACTTCAGGGCGTTGTATCCGTCGCTGATCATCTCCTACAACATAGACCCGTCCTCGATCTGCAATAATTGCAGGGAGTATTTTGAGGCGCCGGACGGCACGCGCTTTGACAAGAACAGGAAAAGCATAATACCGCTCATACTCAGGCAGATGATAGAGCTCAGGAAGGAGGTCAAGAAGGCATACAAGAGAAACCCTGATGACATATTCCTTGCCGCAAAGCAGCTCGCGCTCAAGATAGTCTCAAATTCTGTCTATGGATACATGGGGTATGCTAGGTCGCGGTGGTACTCAAGGCCCTGTGCTGCAAGCATAACAGCATTTGCAAGGCAGTATATAAAGGAGAGCATCGACACAGCAGAGAGATTCGGATTAAAGCCGATCTATGGCGATACCGACAGCGTAGTCGCACTTATGGAGGATAAGAGCAAGGAGGATGTGCTTGCATTCTTAAAGGACTTCAACTCAAAGCTCCCGGAATCCATGGAGCTTGAACTGGAGGACTTTTACAAACATGGAGTCTTTGTGGGCAAAAAAAATGAGAAGAACAGCGCAGGCGCAAAGAAGAAATATGCGCTTATATCGGAATCGGGCCGCATAAAGATACGCGGATTTGAGCTTGTCAGAAGGGACTGGTCAAAGATCGCAAGGGAAACGCAGCGCGCTGTTCTTGAGACAATACTGAATGAGGGGGATGCGCAGAAGGCGGTTGACATTGTTAAGGAAGCGGTCAAGAGGCTTAGGGAGGGAAAGGTGCCTCTTTCGGAGCTTGCAATAAATACGCAGCTGAGGAAGAGCATTGATGGCTATGACCTTAAATCTCCAGAGCTTGGGGCTGCAAGAAAGGCTGTAAAGTCAGGGCAGAAGAAAAGGGAGGAGCTTGAGGGCGCAGTAATCAGCTATGTGATCACAAAGCATGGAAGCTCCATATCGGAGCGTGCAGAGCTGGAGGAGTTTGCAAAGGACTATGATGCTGATTATTACATAAACAACCAGGTACTTCCGGCAACCATGAGGATCCTGAAGGAGCTCAACTTCAGCGAGGAGGAACTGAAGGGGCTTGGAACGCAGAGAAAACTGTGACATCCTCCCACGCTTGAAAGCGTGGGCTTCCAATAATAGTTTAATCTATATCCTATTATATGTAGTTCCCAGTTCAACGACCCGCCTTGCATCAACCGTCTTTGATGTAGAGGGCAGATCTTCAAGGGCGTAACTTCCTGCGTGCCCCGCAGTAGATAGAATATTGATTGCAGCGTTTAAATCCCTATCCATCGACATGCCGCAATTTTTGCAATTGAATGTTCTTTCGCTTAATTCAATATTCTGCACATTTCCGCATTTACTGCATGTTTTTGTGGTGTTTCTTGGATTCACCCCGACAACCTTGCAACCAGCACTCTCAGCCTTGTAGCAAAGATATTGGATGAAATGCGACCAGGATGCATCGTTTATGCTTCTTGCAAGATGGTGATTCCCGGCCATTCCCTTTATATTCAGTTTCTCATATGCAATAAATGAGTATGAATTTACCAGATTGTGCGATAATTTGTGTAAGAAATCATTTCTTTGCCTTGATATGCCCTCTGATATTCTTGCAACTTTCAATGCGGCCTTCCTCCTGTTCTTGCCGCCCTTCTTTCTCCTGGATAATCCCCTTTGGGCTTTCCTGAGCTTATTCAGCGATTTGTCGAGCAGTCTTGGATTTTGTATCTTTATTCCGTTTGAAAGAGTTGTGTAATCCCTTAATCCAAGATCGATTCCGACCTCTGTTTTTTTATTTGAAGGCACTGGTGCCGCTTCGGTTTCTGCAGATATGGTGATATACCATTCCCCTGATTTTGCTTTCTTTATTGTGAGGGTCTTTGTCTTTCCCTGAATCTCTCTGTGATTTACAAAATTAATGCTTCCGACACCTGAAAGCTGCGCTGTTTTCCTTGACATCCTAAAGCCAAACTGCGGATAGGTGAGGCTTGAAACATAGGATTTATATCTCGGAAACCCGACTTTTAACTTCTTTCCAGTTTTCCTTGCCCTGATCCTGCAGAAGAAGTTATTGTACGATTTTGAAACCCTGTCTGCAACATTCTGCAGCACCTGCGAATGCATGCTTTTGAATTCCGGATTTTCTCTTTTGATTTGGGTGATCCATTTGTTCATTTCGTACCTGGTGAATGTTTTCTTCGTCTCCTTGTAATGCTGCAGCGATTTTTCCAGTAGCGTGTTGTAGAGCGATTTTGCAAGCTGCATTTGTCTGTCGAGAATTGCCTGCCGAACTTTTGAAGGATAAGCCCTGAATTTGTATGCCAGCATCTGCATACCAAGACCTATTTATTTGTGATTATTGTATTTATTAATGCTTATG
>Ga0181530_10001630_pt1 | contig 27920 bp, 27 predicted proteins | sample PEATcosm2014_Bin_42_FD_119769 | JGI IMG/M metagenome (GOLD analysis project Ga0181530, IMG submission 119769) | Peatland microbial communities from MTU Mesocosm Facility, Houghton, MI, USA - PEATcosm2014_Bin10_60_metaG | ecosystem: Environmental > Terrestrial > Soil > Wetlands > Peat | place... | reverse complement strand
TGCCAATGATCTGCTCTTCGTTGAATCGACTCTTGCGCACGACTCCTCCTCCTGACCCTGGGCGGGCCATTCTAAATGGGAGAAGTCACATTTCGACTGGACTAATTTCCGGGGGGCAGGTCAATTCAAGGAACTTATGAGGCAGTTTGGAATTGAGATGTTGGGGTTGAGGGGAGAATTTTTTGAGGATTTTCAGGAATATTATCGCCGTCTTTGCGAAGTCGCTGGAATACCCTACTCTCCTATTTCGCCAGAGCCTTCAGGGTCAGACTCTTCTCAATCACAGAAGCCTTGACTACGGGTTTCGGCATCAACGCAATCAATTCCTCAAGACTCCAAACGTGATCCGTCAAACCTGCTTCCATTGCGGGAGTGCAGCGCAACGTCTGGTGAATGCGGCAGAAGTTGTAGAACATATAATGCAGCGCCACCGAGTGGCGGTGGTTGTCTACTTTTTTGCTGTGGCCGTTTGTGAGCCTGGTAAAGCGGCGCATCTGCATTCGCATCGTGAGGTTCTGGCGCTCTACGAACGAAGTAGAGACGTGCTTTGGATCAGGATCGCCGCTCACTACCTTCAGATCGCAGCCAATGCACTTCGCCGGGGAGTAGCGCCGCGTTTCTTCATCCGAGGGAGCACCGTAAATCTTTTGGAGCATCGCGTAATCAATATCCGCTCCGAAGGCATTCTCTACGGCTTCCAAATATGCGCGATGGCCGTCTGTGGTGATCTGCACGCGGTTGCTGATTCGGTTGGCGCAATCCTGCATGAAGTCAGTGGCCCATCCTGCGTCACGTCCGCCGACTAGGTAGGAAACAACCAGCTTCGTATCGGCATCAATTCCCACCCACGTCCAAATATCGCCCCATCCCTCTTGTTTCTTCTCCGGGCTGGTGTTCTTCGCCTTCGCGCCTACAAAGCTCCAAATCTCATCACACTGCAAACGGCGCACTTTGAGATTGCGGACGGCGCGATTGTGATAGCCAGCGCACGCGCAGCCAATATCCGCTAGGAGCTTTACAACCGTGTTTTTTGCAGCCCCGGTCATGCGGACTGTGGCGCGAATCGAGCAGCCTTCAATCAAGCAGCTAATCACTCTGGCTTGCGTTGCGGCGTCTAGGCGATTCATATTGACTTTTATACCATAGCCGCTTTAGCATGTCAAGGTCATTTTGAAGTATACGAGGAATCTTTAGAAGAGAGGGGGGCAAGATGGATAGTGGAGCGCAGATTTCTACCGAGGATTTTTTTCTTTTGCTGCAAGGTTGGCGGGAATCAGGGTCGCATTTGCTGCTCAAGTTTCGCTCTAGATCATTGAGTCTGTCGGCGGCATGTGTAGTGCTTGACGCGCGGGATGGGCGGGTTGCTTTTTGGATAGACAAGGAGAAGACGGGTGCCGCTGAGTTCATTGTTACGAACTGCGTCTTTGGTTTTCGGGATGTTGCAGAAGGGGATGCGGACTTACCGACTGGCGGGAAAGCAGAATCGGCAATTGAGATATTTCGTGACGATTTTGCGCTTCTCATAATGCTCCTCAAGTGATTACATCACAGCAGTCAAGAGGTGCGGCAAATGAATGCAGTTTTGTATTCGGTCTGGGCTGCAATGTTTGTGATCCTGATCGCTATTGAGGCGTCACGCAGAGAACTACGGAAACGGCTGGAGCGGATCGAAGAAAAGATTGAGAGCAGGTGCTAGCGCTTCTTCCAGCGTGCTCTAGCGGCTCTCGCGGCCACTTTCCGGCGCTGTTCCTTGGTCATGGTCTTGAGACGGCGCTTCCCGCCGATCTGACCACCCTTGCGGCCTATAGCAGCCATGTACTCGGAGAGATTCACGGGCGCTGAGGGTTGGGGCTCTACCTGCTCAGGCCGGGGCGCTTCGCTGGTAGACTGCTCTACAATCCACTTTGCAAGCTGGTTGGGATCGCGTGGGCGTTTGCCCTTGCCGATAGTCACGCACACATCATGCCACAGGCGGGGATGCTAAAGCGAGACTGTGGATTTTCAAACTGACCCAGTACCCGTCCGGGGTTTGCTCCGCCACTTCCGAGCGAAAGCCGGCGTTTGTGTACAATGCGTGCATGCCCTTCCGCGCTCCACAAGGCAATCCAAACGCTGGCAAGCGGGGCCGAACGCCTCCTCCGGAAGAAACGTTCGAGGAGGCCGGCTTCCTCAAGTCGCTGGGGGAGAAACAGAAGCCGGTCCTGATCAAGCTGATGGATGGCCAGGTGGTCCAGGGCTGGATCGAGTACTACGACAAGAACATGGTGCGGCTGACGCGCGAAGGTGCGCCCAACCTGTTCATCTTCAAGCACGAGATCATGTATATCTCGGAAGATGGCGGCAAGCAGAAATAGTCGGACGTCGGACCTCGGACCTCAGGCCTGGGGCGTCAGGCTTCAAGCTCGCAGGTTGGGGGGTGAAACATGCGGTCCATTCGTTTCAACAAGTTCTGGTTTGCCGAGGTCTGAAGTCCGAGGTCTGAAGTCTGAGCTCCGAAGTCCGAAGTCCGATTTCCCATGTCCGATTCCGCCCATTCCAATAGCTTCCTCCCCGCCATGTCGGCCATCGCCCGCGAGGCTGGCGCCCTGCTGCTCGGCTACTTCCACCAGAAACTGAAGATCGAGTACAAAGGCGATGCCGACCTGGTCACCGCCGCCGATCGTGCCTCTGAAACGCTGATTCGCGAGCGCATCGGCCAGCAGTTTCCCGCGCACGATGTGCTGGGTGAAGAGCAGGGGCTGAACGATCGGGGCGGCGAATACCGTTGGTATGTTGATCCCCTGGACGGCACCACCAACTTTGCCCACGGCTATCCTGTTTTTTGTGTCTCGATGGCGCTCGAGCGCCGTTCCGGGAAGTCGGCAAAACGGATTGCGGGGGTCGTTTACGATCCTTCCCGCGATGAACTGTTCAGTGCGGTGGAAGGGAAGGGGGCGCAGCTCAACGGCCAGCCGATCCGGGTATCAAAAGTGGCGCAGTTGAAAGAATGTCTCGTCGCTACCGGCTTCCCCAGTCACAAGCGGCATAAGAACCCGAATATCCACTTCTACCACCAGATCACGCTGCGCACGCACGGAGTACGGCGCGCGGGATCGGCCGCGCTCGATCTTTGCAACGTGGCCTGCGGGCGTTTCGACGGCTTCTGGGAATTCAATCTCAATCCCTGGGACACGGCCGCGGGGGCGCTCATCGTGGAAGAGGCGGGAGGCAAGATGAGCCGTTTCGATGGCTCGCCATTTGAACTTGACTCGCGGGAGACGCTGGCCTCCAACGGCCTGGTGCACAGCGCGCTGGTGCGCGAATTTCAGGAGATCTTCGCCGCGCGCGGATTGGATCCTCTGCCCGATCCACGTGTCTACGAACCTAGCCGAAACTCCTGAGGACACGCTCCGCCGAGGTACAATTATCAGTGGGGAAGCCGGACGGCCTCGGCCGTCGACTCATTCTGGAACCTCTCAGGTTCAACGTGATCAACTCACTTTTGGAACGCAAGATCGAAAAACGGCCGGACAAGGTTCGCCTGCACGGACGCATTCTTTTCCTCACCGAAGACCCAGACCTCATCAGGCGGCAACTTGCGGGCGAGGACCTGCTCTGGGACACGAAGAATTCTGCAAACAATCCCAGGCTGCGCGATGACATCTCTACCGACGAGATCACTCCGGCGCACTACTGCTTCTATTTTGACGAGACCCTGGGCGAGATTCCGTATCTGGGGCTGAAGTGCGGTAATACGCTCCCCATTGGCCGCGGCGACGTGAAGCGTGGTGGCTTTGTGTGCGCGGTGAGCGGCAAGCGGCGCGGCAAGGGCTCGAGCCGCGAGCAGTCTCCGTACGCCGAGATGTGCGCCGGCATTCGCGTGGTGATTGCGGAAAACATCGAGCGCATCTACAAGCAGAATTGCCAGAACCTGGGGCTGCTGACCTCGACGAATTTCTCGCTGATTGACCGTATCCGCAGCGGCGAGGAAATTGCGCTGAGCGAATTCACGGCCGGCGAAGACGAAATTACGCGGCAGGTGATCGAGTATGGCGGGCTGTTTTCCTTCAACGTGGCGCGCATGCAGGGGAAGGTTTTCTTGCCGCCGATCGAAGACCCGGGCAGGAGTGCCCGCGCCACACGAGCGATGACGCTGGCCGAGAAAATCTTTGCGCGGCACATGATCAACGGGAAGGGTGAAGTGGGGGTCCGCTCGGTCAAACCTGGCGACACCGGCTTTGCCCGCGCCGATCTGCGCTTCAGTCACGAATACGTTACGCCGATGGCGGCGATTTTCTTCGAGCGCTACGTGGGCAAAGAAGCGAGGGTGAACGATCCTGCCAGCATCCTGTTCTTCCGCGATCACCTGACCTTTCTCGATGAAGTGATCTCCGAAGAGAAGAAGAAACTGGGCCTGCTCGACCTGGCAACGCAACTCAAGCTCAAGCAGCAGGATTTCGCGGCGCGACAGGGGATCAAGCTGCATGGCGAACTGGCCGACCGCAAAGGATCGGAAGGTATCTGCCACTCGATTGTGCTTGAAAGCTACGCGCTGCCGGGGCAGTTGAATATCGGCTCGGATTCGCACACGCCCCATGTGGGAGCGATCGGGTGTGTCGCGTTCGGCATCGGCACGACCGATGTTTTCAATTCTTGGATCACCAAAGACGTGCGCGTGAAAGTTCCGGAGTCGGTGAAGATCGTGATTCGTGGCCGGAAGCGTGCGAACGTCACGGCGAAAGATTTCATCCTGAAGATTTTGAGCCTCGACTACGTGCGCAGCGGCAAGGCGCTGGCCAAAGTGATAGAGTACGCGGGCGAGGCCATCGAAGCACTGAGCGTGGACGAACGTGCCACCATGACCAACATGGCGGCCGAGATTGGCGGTTTCACCGGCATTGTCGCACCCGACAGAAAGGCTGTGGATTTTCTGGTGGAGCGGCGTGGCATGGGTCGAAACAAGATCGATCGGAAGCGGGCAGAAGCCATGATTGCAGGGCTCTGCAGCGATCCCGAAGCGCAGTATGCGTATGTGATCGAGCTCGACGCGGCGGAAATTACCCCCATGGTGGCCACACCCGGCGATCCGGGTAACGGCAAGTATATCCGCGAGCTGAATACACCCGTGCCGGTCGAGATTGCCTATGGCGGCACCTGCACCGCGGGCAAGAACGAAGACATGGACATGTACGCCCTGGTGCTTGCCGGCGCCCTCAAGCAGGGCAAGCGCGTAGCCGGCTCGGTGAAGTTCTACATCCAGTTCGGCTCGCAGGAGACGCGCGAGTACTGCATACGGCGCGGATATCTGGAAGTTTTCCGCAAGGCTGGGGCGGAGGTAATCGAGCCGAGCTGTGGAGCATGCATCAACGCCGGGCCGGGAGTTTCGACCCGTCCCGATCAAGTGGTGATCAGCGCCCAGAACCGCAATTTTCCTGGCCGCAGCGGCCCGGGCCAGATGTATCTAGCCTCGCCGCTGACGGTAGCGGCCAGCGCCGTCGCCGGCTACATCGTCGAGTATGAGCCTAGCGAAAAGAAGGAATTGGTCTCGGTGTAATGGGTCTCACCCAATTCGCGTCGTCCTGCGGTCCGCAAAACGGCGCGGACCTCAGCATGACGAAGCCGCGAGGGCGCGTGATGGCTTGGGCACCAGCGTTATGTTGACTTCCCCGCAGGCACAGCGCGAGCCTTAAGTTCCGCGAGCGCCGGAAAAGAGCTGGACGCAATCAACGTACGCTCCGGCGGCTGCGACCCGGTCTTCAAGGCCGTGGCCAGCAACTGCAGGGCATCTCCCAGCAAGGGCGGGGATACGATGGTGGCCGTGAGCCATCCCTGGGCAACCCAGGCCTGGCCGGCTTTTGGGACGCCGTCGCAACCGGTGATCGGCAACCGGAGCCAGGCATCGCGCGCGCGTATATCCGCCAATTCATCGAAGGCGCGGCGCGCTCCCATGGCCATGTCATCGTTCTGACAGGCAATCATGCCCACATGCAGATCTCGCGAGGTGCTCAATGACAGCCAGGACTCGATCGCGTGGTAGCCACTTCGCTGGGTCCAGTCGCCCTTGAGGGTTTTGACCGTGACGCGCGGAGGTTTCGTGGATATCATGCCCTTCGTTCGTATTTTGGCGACGTCGCGCACGCCCGGGCCTTCAATATAGAGCAGGCACCCCTCATCGCCCAAAATGGACGCGATCTGATGGCCCTGAATCTTCCCGATTTCTTCGTGATCTGAAACCACGGAGAAAACTGGCACCAGCGCGTGCTGCCGAAGTTCCCGTATGTAGTCGACGCCGGCGTTGATGACGACCCAGCCGATTCCTGCCGCAACCGCGGCTTTGGCTACTTGCGGCATGCCCGTACCCACGGGCTCGACCAGGATGGCGTCGGGGCGTTTGGAGGGCTCCTGCACAAAACTCAGGATCTGCTGCGTCTGTTGCACTGCATCGTTGTTGGCGTAGATGATCCGAACGCTGGCGCCAAGTTTAAGGGCGGCTGCCTGCGCAGAAGCCGCTTGTTCCAGCTGATAATCGTTGTCCTCGGTGATCAAAGAGACCAGGACGCTGAGCTTGTTCATGGAAGTGGCCCGTCCGTGCTCGTGCCGCACTTCTCCTCCGACCATTAAGGCACTGTCGTCATATTCGGGCTAGGTCACTTTAGTTTGGCCGGGGACGTGTGCGTGCCGGACGACGGTCTGGGCCGTGCCCTGTCACCACTACACCCAGCTTCGGGTAAGTGGTGGAAAATCAGCGGGGTGGCTGAAATCAGCCATTCCTCTGCTCGCAACTTTTCGGTCAGTTCGGCGTTCAAATGAAGTAGAGACAGTGGTCAGGGTTGGTAATGTAAAGAAGCCCAACGACCACGGTCAGAGCAGTTCCTGGATCCGATCGGGACATTGATCGGAATCTGGGGCTAGGGGGTGGTATGAGATATCTAAAGTATTTCGCGTTGTTGGCGGTTCTGATGGTGCCGCTTGCCTATTCGCAAGCGCAGGTACGGGTGGGTGTTGGCGTGGGATTCGGGCCGGGATATGGCTACGTGGCTGGGCCGCCGGTCTGTCCTTACGGGTACTACGATTATTACCCTTATGCCTGCGCCCCTTATGGCTACTACGGGCCGAACTGGTTCGCGAATGGAATATTCATCGGCGCCGGTCCCTGGTACCACGGGTACTGGGGCCGTGGCTTGGGCTGGGGAGGACGCGGATATTGGGGTCGCCCTGGATACTGGGGCCGCGGAGGGTACGGTCGTCCGGGCTGGGCCTACCGTGGCGGCTATGGTCATGGGTATAACGGCCGTGGCTACGCGGGCGGCGGATTTCATGGAGGTGGCGTTCGCGGTGGTGGCGGATTCCATGGTGGAGGTGGATTCCATGGAGGCGGTGGGTTCCACGGTGGAGGTGGATTCCATGGCGGTGGCGGATCCCACGGTGGTGGTGGACACCGGTAACGCGCTTCCGAGTATGAAGCATACAACGGCCGGCGGCATTGAGCTGCCGGCCATTGTTTTGCTCCTTTCCCGGACTCCCGTCTCCTGGGTTTCGTCGGGGTTCGGCTGCCGAGCGCTGTACCCAGCGCCTGCATTCTTGCTAGAATGTCGCCTCGCAAACCGCGGCAGTAGTAAAATGAAAGTAGAACTCTCAGGAGACTGACACCTTTATGGCCTACGTGATTGCTGAGCCGTGCATCGGTACCAAGGACACCGCATGTGTGGATGCGTGCCCGGTGGATTGCATTCATCCGAAGAAGGACGAACCCGCCTACGCCACCGAAGAGTTACTCTACATTGACCCTGTGGAGTGCATCGACTGCGGCGCCTGCGTTCCGGTGTGCCCGGTGTCGGCCATCTTCGCCCTCGACGATCTGCCGGAGAAGTGGAACGCTTTCACCGAGCGCAATGCCAAGTACTTCGGCCGGTAAGCTCTCTTGGCGTACGGATTCCAGCCGTCGAGTTCAGACGGATCATCGCGCGCGGCCTTTCCCAGGTCGCGCGCTTTGCATTTCTCACTTGTGTAGCTTATCCGCGTTTCCCAGGATTTCCGCATCAATGCCGGTGTGGGTCTTCAGCGCTTCCAGAATGCGCACATAGTTGTGCTTGTCCATGCGCAGAACGAGGACTTTGGGTGCGTCCTGATCGTGGTAGGCAATTTCCAGCCAGTGGCTCTGTGACTTTGTGAGCATGACCACGGCACCCACGCCAGTCGTAGCCGCTAACGTAATTGTGCTCGCGCTGACGCGGTGCTTCCTGGTGAACTCATACGAGCATTTGTCAATCTGGCTGTAAGAAATGTTCACCGGGTCGCCCTTAAAGGGGCGCAGTTCCAGTGTCTTGTGGTCGTCGCTGAAAGTTAGCACCGCCTTCGTTTGTCTCCCGTTCAAGTCGGGTACCTTCACGCGACGGAAGGATGTTTCCTCGGCGAGCGCAGAGCTGGCTGCAATCAGGATGACAAGAACGGCGAGGACGGCTTTTTTCACGGTCTTGAGAGTATATCGAAACGCCTGTCCGAAGCGGGTGGTCCATGGCCGTGGTTCGGCTGGCCGCGGTGACGCGCCGTGCGCGCAGTTCGACTGGCTTGACGCCGGTGTGCGATCTATCTCCTATAGGTGGGGTCCTAACGATGAGCGAGGCTGTATCCAACCGCGTAGGCGGAAGCGCTGACGTTGACCAACGAAGTCATCCGTTCCAACTTGTGGTGGCCGGTCTTGTGGAACAGGTAGCTGACAGCCATCACGCCCCCGGTTTCCAGCGCGAAGTTCGCGGCCAGTCCGGGAGTGCTGCCGCTGAACACGCGGGTTACGGGGTTCAGTTCCTTGCCGCCGCTGGCCAGATTAGCGCGGGTCGAACAAAAGTCCGCCGCCGCAAACGCTCCCACAGTGAGGAACAGGGCGCTATTCTCGCGGTCCCAGAAGCGATGCCGCTCCGGCGGCTTCATTTCCACAATTACCGGGACGACGGCCATGGGCCGGGGCAGCGGAACTCGCCGGTTCCCCCGCGCCGGCCGCATTGTTCGTTGCTGCGGAAGGCAGAGGCGCAGATGGCAGGGTCTCGACGGAAGCAGTTTCCACCAGATCGGACGGCCGGCCGGCGGAAGCTGACCTCAAGGCTACGGGCGAGAGTTCCTGCGCCAGTACTGATGCGGGTTGCGTCAGCGCGAACGCCAGCGTCAGCAGCAGGTATCGGAGGCAAGTGCGGGTTGGGTACTTTAGCATGATGACCTAGGTGCTATCTCCAGATTGGCCTTCAGGACATGTACTGTCGCATCAGAAGCCAATACAGAAAAGGTTCCAGAAGTGCCCTGCGCATGATTACCAGAGTTACTGCCGGCCTGCGCGCCGCATCGTTGGGTGCCGCACTGCTCGGGCTTATCAGCGACAGGTGGAGACTCTAACCGGCGGCTGAAAGCTGACGCCGCAAGCTGCTTCCAATACAATCAAGCCGATCGGAATCACGGCGATCTCATCAAGTGATTCGCCCGCAAGCAGGAGAGCAGCATGAAGAAAAACAGGAAGGTCATTGTGTACATCGCGACCAGCGCGGATGGCTACATCTCGCGGCCGGATGGCGACGTAGGCTGGCTCGACCGTCCCCACCCGAAGGGCAATTATGGGATGGGCGAGTTCTTCAAAACCATTGACGTGATCCTGTGGGGGCGCAAGACCTACGCCAAAGGGATCGAGATGGGGATGAAGGCCTCGGGATTCGGTCCGGGAATCAAGAACTACGTCTTCTCGCGCCATCCGCAAGAGTCGCCGTCGCCGGCGTTCGAGTTTGTGAGTGAGCCGGTCAAGCCGTTCATACGGCGTTTGCGGGCGCAGCCCGGCAAAAATATTTGGATGATGGGCGGGGCTGAAATCATCGCTGCATTCCTGGACGAAGGGGAAATCGACGAGTTCAGCATTCACGTGATCCCGGTCATGATTGGGCAGGGGATCCCGCTGGTCCAGCCTCGGCATCGCTCGATCCCACTTAAACTCCTGTCCACCCGGAAGTTCCCCGATGGAGTCGTGCATCTGAACTACCGCGTCGCACCGAAGGCGTGAGAGAAGACCGATTTGCATCGGCGTTGGCGCTGGCAGGCTGAAAGCTCCGTCCACTAGAATCAAGCTTCACCTTCACGCCATGGCCCTGAAAGAGTCAGAAGCGATCGTGCTGCGCACCTACCCGCTGCGCGAGGCCGATCTGCTGGTCACACTGTTGACGCGTGCGGAGGGCAAAGTCCGCGGCGTGGCGCGCTCGGCCAAGAAATCGAAGCGGCGCTTCGGCGGGGCGCTCGAACCGCTGACCTACGTGCGCGCGTTTTATGACGTCCGCGAGGGGCAGGAGTTGGCGCGTCTCGATTCATGCGAGGTGCTGGAGTCTCCGCTGGCTTCCGAAGTCAGCTACGCGCGGGCGGTGGCGCTGGGGCACATCGCGGAGTTGCTCGACGAGTTGCTGCCCGACCGCGAATCCAATGACGCCATCTTCCGCCTGGCGCTCTCCGTGCTGCACGTTCTGACCGGGCCCGAGGTCTGGATGCCGGTCACCTATTTCGAGCTGTGGATGACGCGCTTGGCCGGCTTTCTGCCCGAGTTGACCGAGTGCATCCTGTGCGGCCGCAGCCTGAACGGCAGCCGCGCCTGGTTTCACGCGCTCGCCGACGGCCTGATGTGCGCCGACGACAAACGCCTGGCCTCATCCGAACTTTCCACCCAGTCGCGAGCCCTGGCCGCACAAATGTTTCGCGCTCCGGTGGAGAGTTTTGTGGGCATGCCGTGGCCGAAATCGCAGTGCGCCGACCTGCGGAAGTTCCTGATCCAAATCCTCGAGCGGCATATTGAAAAGAAACTGGTGACGGCGGGGATGCTGGAGAAAATCTCCGATTCCCGTTAGTATTCAGGCGAAAAGCGAGGAACTCATGAAAAAACTGAGTGCGCTTGCACTGAATCTGTCATTGCTCGGGCTAGGGTCCGCCTTGGCGTTCTGCCAAGTCGTCGCCTCAGCGCGCCTGGTCCAAGCCACGCTGACAGAACCGGGCGGCACTCCTTTTTATCTGCAGGCGGTCATTACCGAAAGAGGAGATCCGAACGAGCACGTTGATATCGAGATGTCCTGGGTAGCTCCTGACAAGTGGCGGCGCACCATCAAGTCCCAGGAATTTTCGCAAACACTGATCGTGAACGGCGACAAGGTCTTCGAGCAGGATTCGGACGACTATATTCCGTTAGGCATTCAGGTCTTGGCATCGGCCATGGTCGATCCGCGGCCAGTCGTCGACGCGGTCAGGCCCGGCGACCCAGTCCTTACCAGGGCCAACGGGAAAGCGGATGAGTCAGGAAGAATGTGCTTCGATCCCGCTGGAAAAATCTGCGGAGTAAGCCGGTACGGGCTCACCGAATCCGTGGGAGGTCCCGGCCGCTCGGTGGATTTCGCGGACTATCGGGACTTCAAGGGCAAGAGGGTGGCCCGGCTGTTGAACTATCGCGTCGATCCGGGTGACAGCTTTCAAGCGCGTGTTATCACACTCGGAGAACTCGAAAGCCGTGACGAAGGGCAGTTTTCCATTGCTGACCCAACTCCTCGCGAGAAACAGATTCGAAGCGTCATTGTCCCTGAGACTGAACTCCGTGCCCTGGCGCTGCAGCCCACCGAAATCATCTGGCCCCAAGTGCTGGAGGATAACCGGACCACCGGCGAGACCAGTTATTACTTATCCCTGGATCGGTCGGGAACCGTCCGCGAAATTCTTCCGTTGAGCGTCGCGGTCGAGCGCGCTGACGACTCGGCACGACGGCAAATCATGAAATGGAAGTTCAAGCCTGTAGTCAGGGACAGCGTGCCTGTGCAGGCGGAGGCTGTTCTTAACTTTCACTTCGACACGCGAGCTTACGGCCCTGCCGCGCCGCTGACCGACGAAGAGGCGAGGAAACTGGCCTCGAATATTATCGAGCCGGCACTTCCAGCCGGAGCGGTGCCTCCGGGATCTACAGCTACTGTGGCGGTTGCCGTCGATGTGGAAGGCAAGGTGATTGAGTCGATTATCCTGGACGGGGCGGGCCAGCTTCGTCAAGCCTGCTCGAACGCGATCGGGAAGTGGCAATTCAGCCCAATTCTTGAGGATGGGAAGCCGCGTCCTTATCGAGCTAAGATTACGTGCCGCGTGCCGTGAGCTTCGGCGGGGGCCCGACTATCTGGCTTTGATTAACCATCGCGGCCTTGCTGGCCTTTGTGCTGGCCTGGCTGAACCTGCCGGGATCTCCTAGCTGACGGTTGCCTTCTTCTTCCATTACAATCATGCATTAACCTGCTGCGCTCCGGCTGTACTGTCGGAGTTCGAGTGCCACTCGTGTCCTGGGTTTTGAGCTAAGAGCCAAAAGCTAAGAGCCAAGAGCAGAATCTGTGACTTCGTCCTCCTCCAACCCGCTCACCTTTCAGGAACTCATCCTGCGGCTGCAGACGTTCTGGGCGGAGCGCGGTTGTGTCTTGCAGCAGCCCTACGACGTGGAAGTCGGCGCGGGGACCATGGCTCCGGAAACATTTCTGCGCGTGCTCGGGCCGCAGCCTTACAAGGTCGCGTATGTGCAGCCGTCACGGCGTCCCGCGGACGGCCGGTACGGCGAGAATCCGAACCGGCTGTTCAAGCACATGCAATTGCAGGTGATCCTGAAGCCTCCACCAGAGAACGTGCAGGAGTTGTACCTGGAATCGCTGGCCGCCATTGGCATCGACCTGCGCCACCACGACATCAAGTTCGAAGAGGACAACTGGGAATCGCCCACGCTGGGCGCGTGGGGCATCGGCTGGCAGGTCATGCTCGATGGCCTCGAAATTACTCAGTTCACTTACTTCCAGCAGTGCGGAGGGGTGGACCTGTCTCCGATTTCCGTTGAACTCACCTATGGCCTGGAGCGGATCACGGCATTTCTGCAGGATGTGGATTCGATTTACGAAATCGTTTGGGCGCGCGATCTATCGATTGGCGGAAAAACGACGGGCGGCGTGGTGACGTATGGCGACGTGCGACTGGCCGATGAGCTGCAGTTTTCCGTCTACAACTTCGAGGCGGCCGACGTCGAGAAAACGTGGAAGCACTTCGAGCTGTACGAGGCGGAGTGCAAGGAGTTGCTGGAGCGGTACTCGAAGTTGAGCGAAAGTCAAAATCCCCACCCTGTCTCTCCACAAAACGGAGAGACAAGGGTGGGGCACCCGCAGTCAGGTGACAAGGCGCGGTTTCCGCTGCTGGCTGCTTACGATCTTTGCCTGAAGTGCTCGCACCTGTTCAACATTCTCGACGCACGCGGAGCGATTTCGGTGACCGAACGCGTGGGCGTGATCGCGCGTGTGCGGGCGCTGGCCGTGGGGATCGCCAAGGCCTGGGTAGATCAGCAAAAAGGCGACCCGTCGGCGCATTCGGACGAAGCTGAGCCGGCCCGCGAGAAGAAACAGAAGAGAGAAAAGTTGGCTCCGGTGGGATAGGGCCGCGGTTTGCACAGGCCGGCTGTGATGGCTGTCACATTCAGATGGGGCTCCCTTTTGAGACACTTGATGGTTTAAGGGCATGCCAGATTTTCTACTAGAGATCGGGTGCGAAGAAATTCCGGCGCGGATGGTAGACGCGGCCTCCGCCGAGTTGCGCGAGCGTGTCCAAGACCTGATTCAACGGGAACGGCTGGCCGGTGTCACGTTCGGGAGTCTCAGCACGCCACGACGCATCGCTGTCATGGCCGCCGGGGTCGCTCTCCAGCAGCCGTCTACGGTAGATCTGTTAACAGGGCCGTCGTTGAACGTGGCGTACAAAGATGGTCAGCCCACACCCGCTGCACACGCATTTGCGAAGAAGTCCGGGGTGGACGTCTCCCAACTCGTTAAAACCACAAACCCAAAAGGTGAATACGTCGCTGCCCGCGTCCCAAGACCAGCACGCAGCGCCTCGGAAATTCTGGCCGAGAACCTGCCGAAAGAAATTGCCTCAATCTACTGGCCAAAAAATATGTACTGGCGCAAGCCCAACGAGCGCTTCGTGCGGCCGGTACGCTGGCTGGTGGCGATGCTCGACGGCGAAACGGTTCCCCTGGAATTCGACGGCATCCAGGCAGGGAAGACTTCGCGCGGGCACAGGATTTTGTCGGATGGCGCGGTGCCGATTCCGCGCGCCGGATCGGCATACGTGGATTCTCTCCGCGCCGCCAAGGTTCTCGGCCGCGGCGAGCGCAAGCTGCAGATTCGCAAAGCTCTGGATGCTGCGACGCGCGGCGTCCCAGGTACGATCCCCGGCGCACGCTGGCGCGAGGACAAAGCGCTGCTCGATACGGTCGTGAACCTGACGGAATTTCCTTCGGTAATTCTGGGCGGGTTCGATCCGCAGTTCCTGACGCTGCCGGAAGAAGTGCTGGTGACCGTCATGCGCGATCACCAGAAATATTTCGCGGTGGAAGACGCAAGTGGCAAGCTGCTGCCGCATTTTCTGGCGGTACTCAACACGGACAGCGATCCGCAGGGGCTCATTCGCCATGGGAATGAACGCGTGCTGCGGGCGCGCTTCAACGACGCCAGTTTCTTCTGGGAAACAGACCAGAAAAAATCCCTGCTGGAACGGCTGGAGTTGCTCAAGCATGTTACTTTCCAGAAAGATCTGGGAAGCTACTACGACAAGACGCTGCGCGTGCAACGGCTGTGCAGCTGGCTGAGCGAGATTCTGAAGCGCAACGGAATGGCGGTGCGGCCCGGGGTGATTCACAAGGCGGCGTGCCTGGCCAAGACCGACCTGACCGCGGAATTGGTGAAGGAATTCACCGAGCTGCAGGGAATCGTGGGCGGGCTTTATGCGCGGGTGCAGCAGCTCGATCCCAGCTTGCCCGAAGCGACACGCATGGCTGTGGCGGACGCCATCTACGATCACTACAAGCCGGAATCGACCGACGACGAAGTTCCGCGATCAATCGAAGGCGCGGTCCTTTCGATCGGCGACAAGGCGGATACGATTGCGGGAATGTTCTCGCTGGGCCTGGTGCCGAGCGGGTCGAAGGATCCCTTTGCCCTGCGGCGGCAGGCGAATGCGATCGTAAAAGTAATCGTGGAAAAAAAGCTGCCATTGCGGCTCGGCGATATGCTGCGCGATGCGCGCGCCGGGTACAAAGGCGCAGAGACGGAAAAGAAGTTCGTCAACGATGCCGTGTTTTCTGAATCGGTGTCGGCGTTCTTCCGCGAGAGGCTGGAGTTCTACCTGAAAGATGTGCGCGGTTATGCCTATGACGTGGTGAAAGCCGTGCTGGGAGCGGGCGCAGACGACGTGGTGGACGCGCTGGCGCGCGCCGAGGCGGTAAAGCAGGTTTTGCATATGGCGGAATTTCAGGCCATCGGCGCGGCTTGCAAGCGCATGCGCAACATCCTGAAACAAGCCGCGGAGAAGGGAATTGAGCCGGCAGCGAAGTTTGAGCCCCTGCCGGATTCGGCCGATGAAGAGAGGAAACTGGCGGCGTACGTCGAGGTGAATGGTCCCAAGGTCGAAGCGCTTCGGAAGAAGAAAGAGTACAGCGATGCGCTCATGTTGCTCTCGTCGGCTCGTGAGCATGTGGACGCGTTCTTCGACAAGGTCATGGTGATGGTGGAAGACGAGCGTGTGCGGGCGAACCGGCTGGCGCTGCTGCGGACTTTGTTAAGAGAGTTCTCGACCATCGCCGATTTTTCTGAGATCGTAACAGAAGGGAAGGCGTGAACATTACCACATTGTTGTCATTCCGACCGGAGGGAGGGACCTGCTTTTCGTTGGTGCACAGGAGAGCAGATTCCTCGCGCAAAGTGCGGCGCTTGGAATGACAGACCGATTTAATTTCAGAAGAGTGCACCGCACAAAATTTCAGGAGCACAAAGGACTCATAATATGGCGACAATCACTCTCCCCGAAGCTGGAGTAAAGGAAACCAAGAAATCCACAACCAAGTACGTGTACTTTTTCGGCGGCGGAAAGGCCGACGGCGACGGCAAAATGAAAGATGTGCTGGGCGGCAAGGGTGCCGGCTTGGCCGAAATGACGAATGCCGCCTTACCCGTGCCTCCCGGCTTCACCATTCAGACCGAAGCCTGCCGCGAATACATGCGCGGCTCTCTGTCGAAGGACGTGGACCAGCAGATGAACGACGCGCTGGCCAAGCTCGAATCGCTGCAGGGACAGAAGCTTGGCGAGGGCGAGAATCCGCTGCTGGTCAGCGTGCGCTCGGGCGCAAAGTTTTCTATGCCCGGCATGATGGATACGATCCTGAACCTGGGCCTGAACGATAAGAGCGTCGAGGCGCTGGCCAAGCGCAGCAACAACCCGCGCTTCGCGGCCGATTCTTACCGGCGGCTCATCCAGATGTTCGGCAACGTCGTGCTCGACATCGAGAAGTCAGAGTTCGAAGAGGTTTTTGACGCCAAGAAGAAGCAGAAGAAGACGAAGTTCGACACCGATCTCGATGCCAAGGCGTTGCAGGAAGTGATTGCTGACTACAAGAAGGTTGTTAAGAAACACGCGAAACGCGACTTTCCCCAGGATCCGCGCGAGCAGTTGGTGATGGCGCGCGACGCCGTGTTCCGTTCCTGGCAGAACGACCGCGCGAAATCCTATCGCCGCATCAATAACATTGACGACATGCTGGGAACTGCGGTCAACGTTCAGGCCATGGTCTACGGCAATCTGGGCGACAGCAGCGGTACGGGCGTGGGCTTCACGCGCAATCCCGCAACTGGCGTCAAGGAGTTCTATGGCGAATTTCTGATGAACGCGCAGGGCGAGGATGTGGTTTCAGGCGTGCGCACTCCGGTGCATATTCTGGAACTGCACAAGATCATGCCCGATGTGTACGACCAACTGCGCGACATCACCACGCGGCTCGAAACCCATTACAAGGACATGCAGGATTTCGAGTTCACCATCCAGGACGGCAAGCTCTACATGCTGCAAACCCGCAACGGCAAGCGCACCGGGCTGGCCGCGGTGCGGGTGGCGATCCAGATGGTGGAAGAGGGCCTGATCACGAAAGAGGAAGCAATCTTCCGTGTCGAGCCCAACCAGCTTTACGACTTCCTCGTCCCGCGACTCGATGAGAAGAGCGTGAAGGTGGAAGTGCTGGCTACGGGCCTGCCTGCGTCACCCGGTGCGGCTGTCGGTCAAATCGTCTTCACCGCCGACGAAGCAGTCAAGAAAGCAGGACACGGCGCGAAAAACAACGTGATTCTGGTGCGCGCCGAAACGACTCCCGAAGATATTGACGGGATGGAAGTCGCGAAGGGAATTCTCACATCCCGCGGCGGCATGACCAGTCACGCTGCCGTTGTGACCCGCGGCATGGGAAAGTGCTGCGTGGCCGGCGCGGGCGACATTTCGGTGGACGAAAAGAAGCGCGAGATGACCGTCAAGGGCCAGACGTTCAAGGAAGGCGACTGGATCTCGCTCGACGGTACAACCGGGCGCGTGATCAAGGGCAAGCTGGGCACGATTCCGCCTAAGGCGGACGACCCTGAACTCCTGAAGCTTATGGGTTGGGCGGAGCCGTTCCGCAAACTGAGAGTGCGCGCCAATGCCGACATCCCGCGTGACGCCATTCAGGCGCGTGCGTTCGGAGCGGAAGGAATTGGGCTCTGCCGCACGGAGCACATGTTTTTCGGCGAAGAGAAGATCCCGCACATGCGCGCGATGATTCTGGCCGATAACGAGAAAGACCGCCGGGCCGCGCTGAAGAAACTGCTTCCCATGCAGCGCGCTGATTTTGCCGGAGTCTTCAAGGCAATGGACGGCCTGCCGGTTACGATCCGCACGCTCGATCCGCCGCTGCACGAGTTCCTGCCTCGTCGCGAGGACTTGATGGTCGACATCGCACTGCTCTCTCGCTACAGCGCCAAGCAAAAGAAAGAGCTGGTTGGAAAGTACAAAGACTACGGCGTAAAGGGGGTCGGCGATCTGAAGAAGGTGCTGCCCGGGCTGCTAGCTCGCGTGGAGCAACTGCACGAGTTCAATCCCATGCTCGGACACCGTGGCTGCCGGCTTGGCATTACGTATCCAGAGATCACCGAAATGCAGGCGCGGGCCATTTTCGAGGCGGCGATCGAAGTCGCGAAGAAAGGCGTGAAAGTGCATCCCGAGGTCATGATTCCACTGGTGGCAATGGTGAAGGAGATGGCGAACCAGGGAGCGATCGTGCGGCGCGTGGCCGAGGAGGTCTTCAAAGAGAAGGGAACTAGAGTCGACTACATGGTCGGAACGATGATCGAGTTGCCGCGCGCGGCGCTGGTGGCGGACGAGATCGCTAAAGAGGCGGAGTTCTTCTCGTTCGGCACAAACGATCTGACCCAGACCACGTTCGGCTTCTCGCGGGATGACGTGAACAAGGTGCTGCCGACGTATCTGGCGGAAGGGATTCTGAAGCAGGATCCGTTCGCGGCTCTCGATCAGGAAGGCGTCGGGCAACTCGTCAGAATGGCGACCGAGCGAGGACGGAAGACGCGTCCGAATCTGAAGGTGGGAATCTGCGGCGAACATGGAGGCGAGCCCTCGTCGGTGGAATTCTGCCACCGCGTCGGGCTGAACTACGTCTCCTGCTCACCCTTCCGCGTGCTGACGGCGCGGCTGGCAGCAGCCCAGGCGGCGGCGAGTGAATCGCTGAAAGTGGAGGGCGGACGAACGAAATAGAACCGGCCTCAACGCAGAGGACGCAGAGGGCGCAGAGGTGGAAGTAAACGAAATCAGCGGAATTGTAGTTGACTCCGCAATGAAGGTCCACTCTGCGCTGGGTCCGGGGCTGCTTGAGAGCGCGTATGAGATGTGCTTAATTCGCGGACTACGCAAAAGGGGCCTGCGAGTGGAATCGCAGGTCCCGATTGCAGTGCGATACGACGGAGAAATTCTGGATGTTGGTTATCGCGCGGACTTGTTGGCGGAGGGCGTTGTACTGGTGGAACTCAAGTCAGTGGAAGCGGTTCTGCCAATCCACAAGGCTCAGTTGTTATCCTACCTGCGCCTGAGTGGGAAAGAAGTGGGCCTGCTGATCAATTTCAACGTGGAGCATCTGAGGGACGGCATCAAGCGAGTCATCAATTCACGGCCCAAGTCCTCTGTGGCCTCTGCGTCCTCTGCGTTGTGAGGTTACTGCACCTTCTGCAATCGGGCGATCAGTTTTTGTGCCAGATTCTCCTCCGACTCAGACCATAGGAGCCGCCCGCTTGCCCGTGTATTCTTCTCCGCCTTCAAAGTGAACTCCACCAGCTTGGCAACGTTGTCGCGCACCTTAGTCTGAGTTTCATCGGTGAGCTCGACATTTTCCTGAAGGAAGGGCGCGTCCATTCCAAAGTCAATCTCGATGTGACCGGTCTGCTCCTGCGTGCCTTCGTCGAACTCTTCGCCCTGCACAATGAATTTCACGAGACTCGGCGCCAGGCTCCACTGACGGGTGCCGGAATCGGGCGTCCACAGGTCCCAATAAGCATCGAAAACGTAAGCGTAGTCGTCGTGAATCAGGTCGGCAACCGCGACGACTGCCTCTTCCGGCGGCAGGCCGGGCGAGAAGCGGCGTTCCAGCACGCTAGCCTCGTTCCACGAAACAGGTTGCACGGCCAGGTAACAGATTCCCGGACGCAGCTTCGAGAAAGGGAACTGCTCGAAGACCGCCATCAGGTGCGGCAGCATTGCCGGGCCGGAGAAGTCGGGAAACCAGAGACTGAGATATAGAGGATCAGACATAGGCAGAACGGAGGACTCGCAGCCTCACTGCAGTATTGTAATGCTGCGCCTCGCCGCCGCGGCCCTGGCGACCGGAGTCGAGACTCATCAAAAATCTCTCGCTTGCGAAATCGGTGTCTTTAGTTTTGGTGTGCCAGGCGGCAGTTCCATGCGAGCTTTCGGTAAAGAAGTGGCCGCTCAGGCTCGTCGCGATAGAAGCTTGGAACGTGCTGTCAGAAATGAATCTACTCGGCAAGATTATCTGGGTAATAAGAGGACGCTCATCGCTGGGAGTGTTAGGGTGGGCGTGGGCCAACTTCGAAGGCGAACTCGTTTTCCATCTCGCAGCCGCTCCCTTTGACTCGGCGAAGATCCCGAACGAATCTTTAAGTTCCGCCCTTGAGCTCAGCAGGAAACGACCCTTATCTGGGGCACTGAAAGCGCGAGAAATGGCCCGTTGCGAAGGTAAAACCGATACTTACAGTGCACCGCGTTGTTTCCAACCCCCAAAATCAGCCATTTTCCGTATTGGGATATTCAAGCTGGTTAGTATCACTCCGCTGAGCTCAAACGGGGGATTTTCCACATTGCTGACCTAAGTGTCTCTGTTGTTTTGAGGCTTTCACCGAGGCAAACTTCTCCCTGGATAGCGGCCCCATTGCAATCTCTGCTCTGGCTTTGACGCTCGGAGTCGCTAAACTCTATGCCGCCTATATCCGCGTGGACCGACGCCGATCGCATCCGAGGCATTGGCAGGCGCTGGCGAAGTTGATCGGTGTCCTTAATCCTCTTTAACGTCTATGTCGGGAAATTCATTTTACGCAGCAGAGCTTGGAACTGCGGGTCGGAGCGTAAGGGGTCCCACTCGGGGAGGATCTTCAGCTGCTGCATCTGCCAGTCATGCTGCTGGTACGCCTTCTCCAGCCAAGCCACGGCCTGGCTTGCGTTCCCGAGGTGGGCATACACCATTGCAATCTCATAGGGTGCCTGCCGGCGTTTTGCGTCCGAGAGCATCCACATCCAGTAGCCCTTCGCTCCCGACTGCTCATAAGCGCGCTGTAAGCCAGCTAGCTGGTCCGGCTTGGCTCCCCCTAACGTCATTGCTTTTTGCCGTTCTCCGATCGCGTCTTCATACATCCCTTTGCGTTCGTAGACGCCGCTGAGAAATTCGTAAGCCCTGGAGTCATTCGGGTCCATCTCGGCGGTTCGGCGTAATTGTGCAATGGCTTGGTCGTCCTGGCGCGCCAGGGAATATACGCTGCCCAATGCCAGATTAGCTGAAACTGAGAGTGGATCGCGGTCGACGGCGCGTTGTGCCTCGGCGAGCGCTTCTGGAATGCGTCCCATGCAGGACAGAAACCATGCATATTCGAAACGGGCCTCGACCAGGCTGGGATCGAGCGTGAGTGCCTGTCTGAATTCCCGATCCGCCTCTTCCCAGTCCCAGCGGTAGTAGTAAGCGCTGGCGGCCAGGGTGTAATGCACCTCGGGAAGAGTGCCATCGATCTCCTGCGCGGTCTTGAGCGCTGCGCTGAATCGGGGCAGCGCCTCCTGGGGCGGAATCGCGCCAGCGATCCAGAGCCAGCCGTAGGCGTTCGCCAAGGCCGCGTAAGGCGGAGCCCAGTGAGGATCCGCTTCAATCGCCTTCTGGAAGTACTCGATCGCCTTCCGGAAATCCTCTGACTTCCACTTGTAATAATGATATTGGCCCTTGAGGTACAGTTCGTAGGCCTCAGGATTGACGGAGCGGGCGCGGATGAGGTGGGTCGACTCCTCCGGGGTGAGAGCGACCTTGATTTCGCGCGCGACGGCCTGGGCTATCTCGCCTTGCAGACTGAGTACGTCGGGCGTGTCGCGCTCATAACTCTCGGCCCACAGGTGAGTGTCGGTCGGAGCGCGAATCAGCTGGACCGTGATGCGCACGCGCCCACCCGAGCGCTGCACGGAGCCTTCGAGAATGCCGTCCACACCTAGCTCCCGTGCGACCTCCCGCAGCGGTTTCTTGACGCCCTTGAACTGCATGACCGAAGTGCGCGAGATTACCTTCAATTCCTTCACCTTCGCCAAGTCGGTGATGAGGGCGTCAGTCATGCCATCGGCGAAGTAATCCTGTTGCGGGTCGCCCGAAAGATTGGACAGCGGCAGCACGGCCAGCGAGCGAATGGGGGGCTCACTTGCCCGCCCTGACAATCGGTTACGCCATGCGCTGAACGCAAGTAGCGCCAACACTGTCGCTAGCAGGGCAACGCCCAGGACGGACCCCGTGAGGGCACCCCGGCGGCTGCGCGCCGGCTCCGATTCCGCTTCTGCCGCGGGCGCGGTTTCTACCGGAGCGATGAAGCGGTAGCCGTAGCGCGGCAGCGTCTCGATGAATTGGGGATTCTCCGCCGAGTCGCCCAAAACCTGCCGTAGTTTATTGACGGCATGGTTCAGGTTGTCGTCGAACTCAACGAACGTGTCCGCTGGCCATAATTGAGCACGCAACTCTTCTCGCGTGACCACGTCGCCGGAACGTTCAGCCAGGGCCCGCAGGATCTCGAACGCCTTCGGCGGCAAGGCAACCTTCTCACCAGCTTTGTGGAGTTCCCCTGACGTGAGGTCTAACTCGAACTGACAAAAGCACAAGCGCGTCGGATGTGGGACCGACACGGGCATGACGCCTCCAAGCGGGCTGAGATTAGCACGAAGTGATTGCAAAGACTGTGATTACGATCACGTGGCGGAGCTGCTGCGGTTCTCAGCTACTGGGCCATTCATCCAGATTTCATGCGGATTTCAGGCGTTGTTCATTGCAAGCAAGGCGCTGGCATGAGATGAAACGCTGGCCGGGCAGAATGCCCTGCGCGAAGAGCCTTGGAAACTAAGGCCAAAGATCGCACGGAGAGCTCTTTCCCAGACCACGCCTCCAAGCGTCGGGGAGGCGGTTCATGCCGAGCCACCTCCTCGACTCAGGCAAGAATGCCATGAAGGCGTACATCGGCATGACCACTAAACGAAGTCAGACCCGATATCTGAACAAAGAGAGGATGAGAACCATGACCAAATTGCTTACTCGCATCTTTACAGCAACCGCCGTCGCCGCGTTGGCAGTCGCGCTCGTTGCTAACACGCACGCGCAAACGTGGCATCAACGCTCGTCTCGAAATCCGTCCGACGCGACAGCAAAGGTAGCTGCCAGCACGAAGGCGCATCCGTGCTCTATCGCCACCATCGCCGGAGGGTGGGTGTTCATTACTGATGTGCTGTATACACAGGCAGGGACGGTGGATGGCATCGCTATAGGAACCGTCAACATTGGCATGGATGGCTCCTATGTCGGCACGTACAACTGGTCGGGGACTGGCGGATCCTTCCTCGGCAACGACTATATCGGAACCGTGACCGTGAATCCTGACTGTACCGGGACCGTAAGCTTCCACGATGTCGGGAGCACGTACGATGTCGTGCAAAGCATAGTCATCGCTCGTGACGGGCAGGAAATCTGGGGCGACTTCCAAAATCCTGCAGATGATGTGGGAATCTGGAGGGCGAAGAGGATCAAGGAGCGTTGAAACTGAGCGGTCGGGAGGACCCTGAAACACAGTGAGTGAGTGCACATGACCGGATGCGGTGCCTGGCATCACAGCACGACTGCGGTCTCCCGCGATAGCCGAGAACAGCAACAACTGGAGCAAGGGCGAGGGAGATTCCGGTCGGGTTGCAGGGCCTCCTCCGCTAGATAAATGAATTTACTTAACCGATCACATTATTTAGCAAAGGAGGAATTATGAAAGCCTTAAAGCGTTGTTTCTGGGTCCTTCTGTGTTTTGGTTTGATTTCCTCAGTCTGGGCGCAGAATCAAGAAAAACCGACGCGCCACGGTAGACACCTTACTCCGCGGCACCGAATGGCCAACCTGCTCTCCAAAGCGCAGAGGATGGCTCACCCCGGAAGTCATCTGGCTCCCGCCATTACGTCCGACAACTCTAAGACTTGGGATCTTGGCGTCTATCCAGGGGCAAGCACGACCGCGTTGGAAAGTATCAACGACTTTGGAGTTGCCATCGGATGGGCCGACTTTCCCATCGAGGGAGGGACCGAAACCCGGATGATAGGCATTCCCCTTTTGGGTTTCAACGCTCCCCAATGGTTTGATAGCGGCGTCACCAGCGGCGAAGATGACACAGGAGAAGCCGGGGGAATCAGCAATACTGGAATTATCGTGGGCAACATCATGAGCTCAAATGGCTGGCCCGAGGCCTATGCCTGGACACCAAACCATGCCGGAGTCCACTTAGGAAAATACTCAGACGCTAATGGAACTGATGATGGAAGTATCGCCATCGCGATTAATCACGCGGGCACGTTAATCGTGGGCGACAGCGGCAGGGTCCTGCCAGACGGAAGCTTGCGGGTCACAGCCCTTGTCTGGACGTCAAAAGTTACTTGGAACAACGGCCGGCCAATCTTGTCCTGGGAGATGCATGCGCTTCCCACCGGCGGTTTGGAAAATACAGGAGCGGTTTTCGATGGCATTGCATTGAATGCCTGGGGAGGATGGGGGGTCAATGATCTTGGCCAGATCGCAGGGGACGGTTGGACGTCCGACGAAAATGGCGACTACTGGGAAATCGCCGTGGTGTGGACCCCGATAAATGGTGGCAAGGAATGGAAAATCCAACGCCTTCCCATGGCTGCCGGCTTTGCGTACAACGAAGCACTCGCCATCAATGATTTGGGCGAAATTGTGGGCGATGTGTGGGAATCGAATGCTTTTCCTGCTCTCTATAAACAAGATCCTAACAACAAAAAGTGGTCAGTGAATGTTCTTCCTACCACCTCGCCTGATCTCGATTATGGGTGGAGTGTAGCGTGGGGCATCAATGAACTTGGCGACGTCGTCGGTTACTGCTCCGATGAGAATTGGATTGGGCACGCCACGCGTTGGAATTCCCATGACCTCAGTTTCGTGAACGGCCTTGGCTTTCCGGGAGACACAAGTGCTGCTTATGGTGTGAACAACTTGGGCATTGCCGTGGGTGGATATCAGAATTTTGTCTTTGATGAGAATGGCAATCAAGAGTTTGATGAAAACGGCAACCCCATCTTCGGTCCCGAGCAAGCTGTTGCCGTCCGCTTCCGCTGACTTTCTGGGAAGAGCGTCAGTGGCCCGGCAGATGCCAGGTCCTTAAAGCGTTTTGAATCAAGGGATGTTTTTCAAAATGTACCGTGGCAATGTGAGGTGACCGATTTCTTGTACCAGTCGGAGAGTTAGTGTGTCTCCGATTTGGATGTTTGTCCGCCGTCGGGGGGGTGGGAAACGCGCAGCCGTCAATGAAGTACGTGACCACGACTGGCGAAAGGCTGATGCATTTGAACGCGAGAAGATGGTGCGCAAGGCCTGTGCCTGGCGCGTGATCGGCAAAGTGGTGGGTGCCGCGGCATAGGTCGCCCGGCGCATTCGTCACAGCGCCTTCCACAATCGGATTCGCGTGCTGTCTGGCGGCCTGGCGAATACTGAAACTGATCAAACAGGAGATGCGCGTGCGTATCGATCGACGGGTGCGGAAGATGAACCACTTTATTCCTCAGGCGACGGCGCTCTGGCGGAGGATCTTCGGAGTCTCTGTTTGAAGACCAGTGTTCTCTCCTGTTTATAGTTCTCGGCGCCCATCGGGATCCGAGCACCCAACCGCCGTTGCTTGTTATAGGTCCGGGATTCTTGGCTGGAGGCTTAGTGTGTCTTGTCGAGATCAATTGGCGCCCAAAGGCTCCAATCCCGGTGATCTATCCACCGTCAGATAAACCTACTCCCGAGATGTCTAGCAACCCGTACTCAAACCCGTACCGGGCCTGCGGATGGTAGAATGGCAACTGCTTGATTCTTCAGTGGTCCCCGTCGTCTAGCCTGGCCCAGGACATCGCCCTTTCACGGCGGTAACACGGGTTCAAATCCCGTCGGGGACGCCAACGATACCGAGCGACTCTAAAGTATCGCTAAGGAATTGAACTAACTGGGGGTTAGACGGACAAAAGTAGAGCGATTCTGAGGAGAACGCCAAGCCGTCTGGAAATAGCGCAGTTTGAATTTCCCGCTTACGTGCCGGCGTTGCTGCGTTCCACGAGCGTCTGAAGTCGATGACCTCTTCGTCGGTCTGTTTCATCAACTCCAACATTGATGAACTCTCAGCATCCAGCGCCGCCATCCGCCCCTGAATCCGCGTTGTCTCCTCTGCGATTGACGCCTTCATCACTCTGAAGTCTTCTTCGCTGAGTTCGCCCGTCCAGCAATCTTATTCTCTCAGACGCTTGGCCAGTCGCATTTGTTCGTTCCCCCTGGGACTTCCAGACTGATTCTTACCGCTACGGGCGCTCCATGTGATCGCGATTCCGAACTCGAAGCTTTACCTGCCGTCACAGAAATTCATTGATCCTGAGGACTAAAATGGGACTGTTGGCCGGCCGTTATCGGGCCGGAGCGGTCTCCGTTCGCTTTGGTGCCGCCGGCCGAGGTCTGGGTGGATAAGGAGGCGAAGAAGTATCACCTGCGCCTGGCTCTTCCGGGCGTGGATCCGAGCACGGTGGAGTTGAAGCTGCTGGGCAACCTAATGACCATCAGTGCCGAGCGCAAAGCCAGCCGCGAGGCCAAGGACGTGGATTACCTCTATCGGGAGCTCAGCTATGGCACTCTCAGTCGCACGCTGACCTTGCCTGAGGGGCTGGACACGGAGCAGATCAAAGCGGAGTACAACGACGGCTTGCTCGAAATCACTGCTCCAGTCGCGGCCGCTGCATTGCCGCGCCAGGTGGAGATCACGGGCCTGCCGAAGGCGAAGGCTGCCTGAACTGCCCGGAGCCCCAGGGTTCTGGACGGTTTTCTCTGACGGAAACTCATCCCCAATTCAGCATTAGTGCTCGTGAGCGGGTTGCTAATGGCCGTCAGCCGTTTAAGCTTTGATACTGAACAATCGGACTGACGGGTTTTTTGTTTCGTGGGAGCTGGGGGCGCAGCCGACTAGCCGGAAAGCTATTGGGACTGAGCCTGCGCAACTAACCAGTCGATGAAGCCCACGCCACTTCAGCGCTGTTAAACGAAACCGAGGCACGAGCCTATCTAGTAGACAAGGAGAAATCGATGAGCACAAAGGTGGGTTTGTGGATTGACCATAGGAAAGCTGTGATCATGGCTGTTACGGACCAAGGGGAAGCAACAAGGCTGCAAATATCAAAGGTTGACAAACAGCCCGGACGTTCGGGTGGTGCACGCTCTACGACTCCTTATGAATCACAGCAAGTACCGGCAGATGATGCCCGCAAAAGAAAGTTCACGGGACATCTGAACATTTATTACGATGCGGTGATTGCGAGCATTCGTCATGCAGAATATATTCTGATATTTGGGCCTGGTGAGGCCAAGCGCGTCTAAAGGGAGACAACCTTGGTGGGCGCATCGTCAGCCTTGAAACAGTCGACAAGATGACTGATCGTCAAATTGCGGCGAGAGTCCGGCAGCACTTCGCGAAGTAGAGTCGCCAATAGGTGACCATGTGACACCTCTTTGCTTGGCTCAATTTCGATCCTAGGGAACGACGTGTACCCAAAGGCTGTTCAAAATTGCACTCTCCCTCGAGAGATCCGGCAAGTGCCTGATTTGTGCGGCGCTGTCTTTCTGAGCTGTGCTTTGGGAGTGCGACGTGGAAGCTAGTCGTGGAGAACAACATTCAGAAGTGAGCTATGGACCTGCAGACCGCCGTTGTAGTGAATAAAGCCCAACTTCCTAAACCGGTTCATGAAGAAGCTGACCCGCGATCGGGTTGTGCCAATCATTTCCGCCAATACCTCCTGACTGATCTTGGGGACTACAGTCTCGGGTTTGCCTTCCTTGCCAAAATGGGCGAGCAGTAGAAGGATCCGGGCCAGCCTCTTTTCGCTCGAATTGAAAAGCTGATCGACCAGATCTTCTTCGTAACGGATATTACGCGCCAACAAATAGGCCACGAACATGTCGGAAAATTCGTGTTCCCGATGAAGCGCTTCCATCATGGCTTTCTTCTCGATTCGCAGAACAACGCAATCCGTTATTGCGGTTGCAGAACCCATGCGGAGAGCCTGGCCCGCAAGCGAACCTTCGCCGAAAAAGGCTCCGTCACCTAGTATGCCGATCGTTGCTTCCTTGCCAGTCTTCGAGAGCACGGTGAGTTTTACCTTGCCCGTCTGGATATAAAACACTGCATCAGCGGTGTCCCCTTGCCCAAAGATTCCTTGTTTCTTCGGGAAGAGCACAAATTTCCTGCCCTCGC
>Ga0181530_10001627_pt1 | contig 27966 bp, 22 predicted proteins | sample PEATcosm2014_Bin_42_FD_119769 | JGI IMG/M metagenome (GOLD analysis project Ga0181530, IMG submission 119769) | Peatland microbial communities from MTU Mesocosm Facility, Houghton, MI, USA - PEATcosm2014_Bin10_60_metaG | ecosystem: Environmental > Terrestrial > Soil > Wetlands > Peat | place... | reverse complement strand
GCCTGGCCCAGAAGAACCGCCAGCGAGGCGGCCATCATCCAACGCGGAATGCATTTCACCAGGGGAATCTCCTCTTCTATTTTGATACGAGCAGCTTGATGCAAGCATCTTGATACCAAGCGGCTGTCCCCGGCGGGTTGTTCCGGGCATGCTACTTTGTGAACAGAGGAGATCCCCATGACTGTTCCGGCGAATGCCATGAGGACGTGGACCGCGTACGGCAGCAAGCCAGAGATGTATCGGGAGCTGCGCAGTCAACTGGCCGCGTTGCTCGAAGGCGAGAGCGACCAGGTTTCCAACGCCGCCAACACCTCGGCACTGCTCTACCACGCGCTGCCGGACGTAAATTGGGTGGGCTTCTATTTCCTCAAGCAGGGAGAACTCGTGCTGGGGCCGTTCCAGGGACAGCCCGCCTGCGTGCGGATTGCGATCGGCAAGGGCGTCTGCGGCATGGCGGCAAAAACTTTGCAATCGGCGGTGGTGCCCGATGTTCACGCCTTCCCCGGGCATATTGCGTGCGACACGGCGTCGCGGTCGGAATTAGTGGTGCCGCTGGTGAAGAACGGCGTCCTGGTGGGCGTGCTGGACCTCGACAGCCCGTCGATCGCGCGCTTCGACGAAGCCGACCGCGCCGGTTGTGAGTCGCTCGCCGCCGTTTTCCTGGACCGGTGAGGCTGGCGTCGGGTATGGACCACCTGCTCGAGCGCGGCATGGCGCTCTTCAACCACGGCGAGTTCTTTGCGTGCCACGAGGTGCTGGAGGAAGCCTGGACGCCGGAACGCGGCCCGCGACGGCTGTTCCTCCAATCGCTGATTCACCTGGCCGTGGGCTTCTATCACCACGGCCGCGGCAATCCCGCCGGCGCCACGCGGCAACTCCGCAAGGGATTGCGCAAACTGGCCGGGTACCTGCCGGTTCACGAGTCGATCGATACCGCCCGTCTGGAGCGAGAGGCGCGCGAGGCTCTGGCCCGCATCGAAGCCGGCCAACCGATTCCGGCATACCCTTCGATTCACCTGGGATGACGGGCTGGTAGACTGAATCCGGGAGCGTATCTCATCCGGTGGTGGGCATGGTCTTCAAAACCACTGAGCGGCCGAAAAGCCGCTGATCGGTTCGACTCCGATACGTTCCCGCCACTCGCCTTACTAAGGAAAGCAGCGGAACACTCCCTAAATGCAGGTTTCAAAGGGCCTGGTGTTTCGGGTATATTACGTCTGAATTCCAAGGAATTCATAGAGGCATCCTATGAGATATTTCCGGCTCATTGCATTGGCGGCTCTGGCATGCGGGTTGATGTGGAGCGAGGATCAAAACGCACGCGCTGCGGACGGCGACGGCAGTCGCGTGACCAACGCGAGCGCGAGCGTAGCCCTGCCGCCGGTGCTGCGTCCCACCGAACCGGGTGACGATGTGGTTGTCACGCTCCCCGGTCCGCCCGCCAAGGTGACGGCCGTGGTCGCCCCCGTGCCGGCGCCCGCCACCATCGTGCGCAGGACTCCTCCGCCGGTGGACCCGGAGCGGCCCGTCTTGCGGCGGCCCAAGCGGACATACCCCGATGGCTTCGAGAAGGACGCCGCCGAGTACCTGCACCAGCGCTTGGGCGTGATGACCGAAGCCGACGCGAAGACACTGCTGGGTGAAGCGCTGAATTCCCGGCCAGCCTACGATGACGACAAAACCGTCAACGGCCGCATCTACGCCTATGCCGACCCCACCGGCCACTTCAAGCAGCTCGAGCTGGATTTCGACCAGAAATCGGGCCAGTTGCGGACGGTTTTCGTATATCCCCTGCAAATGACCTGGCTGCAGTGCCGAAAGACCTTTGGCGCCGACGTGCGGGCCACGCCGGCGAATAAAGGGCGAATATTCTATTCCTACCTGAACCGCCGCATGGACGTTCTGGTCGACCCCAGCGGTAAGGTGATCAGCCTGGGGATGTACTGATCCAGGCGCCGGCAAGACCGCTCTAAACTATTGTTTAAGAATCCGAAACCGGCGGCGGAGTCCGGGCGTTTAATAGATAGGCGATACGCTCCGCCGTGAAAGGGCGTATAGTGTAGCTATACAGGAGTCTCGGACTATGAGCCGCCCATGCATAACGCCCGTGGCAATCCTGGCCGCACTCAGTCTGTTGCCTATCGCCGCCCTCGCACAGGACCAGACGACCACCGACCAGCAGGACCAAACCACCCCAGCCAAGAAAGATACCAAGAAAACCACGGATAAGAAGAAGGATCCGGACACGATCGGGGATCGTGACATCGGCAAGGGCGTGAACTTCTACTCGCTCGACAAGGAAATCGCCTTGGGCAAGCAGATGGCGCAGGAAGTGGAGCGGCAGGCCAAGATCGTCGACGATCCGATCATTGCCGAGTACGTCAACCGCGTCGGCCAGAACCTGGTGCGGAATTCCGATGCCAAGGTGCCGTTCACCATCAAAGTGCTGGACTCGGAAGAGGTGAACGCTTTCGCGCTGCCCGGTGGGTTCTTCTTCGTGAACACGGGGCTGATCCTGAAAGCGGAGACGGAAGCGGAACTGGCGGGCGTGATGGGGCACGAGATCGCGCACGTGGCGGCGCGCCACGGCACGCGCCAGGCGACGCGCGGCGACATCGCGCAGATCGCCACCATCCCGCTGATTTTCATGGGCGGCTGGACGGGTTATGCCATCCGGCAGGGCGCCAGCCTGGCGATCCCCATGGGCTTCCTGACTTTCTCGCGGGCCTTCGAGAAAGAGGCGGACTACCTGGGATTGCAGTACATGTACAAGGCGGGCTACGATCCGACGGCGTTTGTCGATTTCTTCGAGAAGATTGAATCGCTCGAAAAAAAGAAGCCCGGCAGCATTTCCAAGGTCTTCTCCACGCATCCCATGACCGACGACCGCATCAAGGCTTCGCAAGAGGAAATCCAGAAAATCCTTGCGCCGAAGCCGGAGTACGTGGTGAACACGTCGGAATTCAACGATGTCAAAGGGCGGCTGAACATGCTGCACAACCGTCGCAAGGTAACCCAGACCGATCCCAACCGTCCGCAGTTGCGGCGTGCGCCGGGCAGCGGCACTGGACCCGTGGACGCCAATAGCGACGGCACCACGCCGAAATCCGATTCTGACGATCGGCCCACCCTGAAGCGCCGCGATACCGGCGGCGGCGGCGGGCTGTAAGACAGGCGCCGGGATTCTCACATCTGGCCTGAGGAAGTGGCGCCCGTACTCGTGCGTGCCAGGAGGTCCTGGCGCGCCGGCGGTCCCCGATGAAACTCCCGCTAAATGGTTGCGAGCGTGTCGGCGTATAGCCGGTACGCCTGTTTGCCGAATAACACAAAAACAACGTGCTGGACTTTTGTCTCGGCCAGCTCCAGGTGGTTTTTCACTACGCCGAGCGCGATCCGCGCCGCTTCCTCCGGCGGATAGCCGTACACGCCGGTGCTGATGGCCGGGAAGCTGATGGTGGCTGCGCCGCGTTCTTCCGCCATGGCGAGGCAGGTGCGGTAGCAGGAAGCCAGCAGCTCCGCTTCGCCGTGCCGCCCGTCCCGGTAGACCGGGCCGACGGCGTGGAAAACGTGGCGCGCCGGCAGGCGTCCGGCGCCGGTCGCGACCGCGCTGCCTGTCGCGCAACCGCCGGTGCGCTCGCGGATCGCGTCCAGCTCGCGCATGATCTCCCCTCCGCCGGCGCGATGGATGGCGCCGTCCACTCCGCCGCCGCCCACCAGCGCCCGATTGGCTGCATTCACCATCGCATCCACCGGCACGCGTGTGATGTCGCCGTCCATCAAAACCATCTTCCGGCCCGTCCTGCTCATCCACTCCATAACTATCTATTACAATCATCCTTCAGTCTGAATGCGGGAGGCCTCATGAAAAACACCTTCGTTATCACCTTCGCCATCGGCTTGGCGGTGATCGCCCTGGCCGTGGCCGGCATCTTCTACGTGCAGCGCGGTGCCCACATGGAGCTGCCGGGCAAGATCGTGAAGATCCGCACCGTCCCCATCGACGAGGAGCATTCCGTCGCCGTAGCCGACTTCCAGCTCCACAACAGCTCCGACTACCCGTTCGTGGTCCGGACCGTATGGCTGGTTTTGGAGGACGCCGACGGCAGCCAGCATCCCGGCCTCACTTCTTCGGAAATTGACGCCCAGCGGTTCTTCGATGGCACGCCCATGCTCGGCCCGAAGTTCGCCAAGACTCTGATCACGCAGGAAACCGTCGCGGGCCGCGCAACCGAAGATCACATGGTGCTGGCCAATTTCGAGTTCCCCGAGGCCCGGCTCCAGGCGCGGAAACGCTTCTTTGTGCGCATCGAAGAAGTGGACGGCAAGATCTTCGAGCTCTCGGAAAAATAGCGGCCAGTGGCGCACGCACTCGTGCGTGCCGTGTCGAGACTCTTCTCGACACGCAGGCGCGGTACGGGCAGCCTGCCGGGACCCGGCGTCGGCATCAGTGTGCGCGCCGCCAAACGCGGCTTACCGCCGCAACACGGCGTTGTGCGGGTCCAGCACAACCTTGGCGGGCGCCTGATTCAGCGGCACCGTGAACGTAACCGGGTCGCTCGACGTGCGCACCCAGCGGGTGATGGCCGGTCCGTGCGCCGGCTGAATCTCCACCGGCACCAGCGCCGTGAAATCCTCGACCACGTCGGCCTGCGTCACGGTTCCCACCAGGCGCACGTTCGGAGCCTTGCCCTTCACCGCCCAGCTCAGTTTCAAAGAGGGGATGCCGGTTCCATAGACCCACTGCTCAAAAAAGGACGCGAGCTGCGGGTCCTCCGAGCGGGCCGGCAGAAACTGCGCGGCCAGCGCGCGGAACTCTTCGGTAGTGAGGTCGCGGCGGTCGTACCGCTTGAGGACCTCCGCCAGCATCGCCCCAAAGCGCTCGTCACCCATCCGGCGGCGCAGCATCTGCATGATCCAGGTGCCTTTCCCATACGTGATGGTGTGGTACGCGGAGGGCAGTAGAGAGCTCTCCAGGCGCAGCCCGAACACGACGGGTCCCAACGATTCCACCGTCTGGCCGCCCTGGGTCTTCTCCAGCAGGTAGTTGCGATAGCTGTCGAGCATCACTTCAGTCGAGTGCGGGCCTTTGCTTTTTTCGAGGTATAGCAAGGCCGAGAAATTGGCCAGCGACTCCATGAGCCAGGCATCCCGATAGAAACTGGAGGTCACGCGGTTGCCCCACCATTGATGCGCCACCTCGTGGGCCTCCAGGAGATCGTCAAAATACAGCGTTTGGGACTGTGCCAGGGCCCCGTTCCCGCCCGGCAGCGACTTCAGGTAGGACAGCGTGGAAAGGTAGATCAGCCCGGGGAAGCCCTGCCCGAAGGTGCCTGGGATGGGCGAAACCGTGATGTGCGGCAGGGCCGGCGGTCCGAACTTGGCCGCCATGAATTCGATCGACGAAGCGATTTCAGAAGCCAGCGTCTGCAGGCGTTCGAGCGGGTCATGCGGCGCCGGTTGCGTCATCGCCACCGGGGGATCGGTTCGGCGAGGCTTCCCGGGCGCGGGCAAAGTCACCAGGTCCGAGGCCTTCGGTTGGAGCGCGCGCTCCAGGGCGCGGTTGGCGCAGACATCGATCACCAGGTTGGAGCTTTGCACGCGGACGTGCTCGAAGTTGCCCAGGTTAAAAGCCGCGAAGCGGATGGGCGCGGCGGTGCGGCGTCGCGTGACCCGCCAGTCTCCATCGGTCGCCTCTTCCACCACGTCGCCGGCGGCCACCAGATCGAGATCCCGCGGATAGCGGAACGTGATATCGTAGTCGACGAACTGGAAGTTGTGCATGGGATACCAGTTGCCGCGGGCGGTCACAAAGAAGACGCGCTCGCCGGCGTCGACAATCACTTTGCCGGAGTGGTGGAATTCAAACTCGTATTCCCGGCCGGCGCGCAACGGCTCGGGCGGAAAGACCAGAAACATATCGTTGCCGCTGCGCGTCAGGCCCACGCGCAGGGGGTCGCGCTGCAACACCTCGGCGGGCCGGCCATCCACGGTGGCAGCGGTCACCGACATCTGGGGAGTGATCTCGAAAGTCACCGCGGCCAGGCCGTCCAGCGACGGTTTCACTTTGATCCGGGTCACGGCATCCACCGTCAGATCGGGATTCACGGTGGCCTGGATGCGATAGTCGCTGAGCTGCACGTCCTCTCGGCGCACCGGCGGGGCCTTGCGGAACGACCGGGCTTCAAAGCTGGTCCAGGTATCGAAGTAGAAGCGGTCGTCGCGGGTGTTCACTTGGCCGGCGGTGATCTGCTCCCGCGAGAAGGGATCGAAGACCACTTCGAAAGTGCCGAGCTTGGAGCTGTTGAAGAGGCCCGTGAAGAATCCGGAGCGGGCCGCCGCGCCGCCCGCCAGATCGAGCACCAGGCGCGCTTGAAAACTGGTAGCCAGGTTTTCGAGCGCGGGGGCCCATACCTGGTCCAGCGCCGCGGCGGCCGCGGGATCCTTATGGTTGGCCGGGTTATTGGGAAGCTGGGAGAGCAGCGCGTCGTAATCCGCGCCGGTGAAAACAAACATGGCGGCGCGGAAATGATCGTCCAGGTTGGGAGCGTTGATGTAGGCCGCCAGCGAAGTGCGCTCCGCGCGGTCGGGTGGCAGCAGGATGACTTCGCCGTCGCCGCCTTCCACATCGGCCGTGAAAACCGCCGCGATGCGCCTGCCGGCCACCGGTTTGGCGAAAATCAGATGGCCGTCGGTGAGATAGATCTTGAGGTCGTCCTTGACGATGCTGAAGTCGCGGACGCGATAGCACTCGTCGTGGTCGAAGCTGCTCTCGCGGATGGCGCGCGCCACGTCGGCTGCCGTGCCTGCCGCCAGGGGAAGGCAAAAACCGCACGCAACCGCCAGCACCCACCTCATAGGTGTCATCATAGCAGTGGGAGCGACTCGATTGCGATTTGTTACGTTTCAGCTTGGTGCCAGCATTGAGCCGGGCGTGCTGGTGGGCGGGCAGATCATCGGCCTGCGCGGCGCCGGTTTCGAGAGCGTGCTTGCGGTGATCGAAGGCGGCGCGGATGCCCTCGACCGCGTCAGCCGCTGGGTGAAGCGTCCGCTCTCGAGCGAACTGCCCGACATGGCGGCCGTCGCGCTTCGGGCGCCGATTCCCCGGCCCCCGAAAATCGTCTGCATCGGGCTCAACTACCGCGATCACGCCGCGGAAACCAGGATGCCGATTCCCGAGGTGCCGACGGTTTTTTCCAAGTACCCCACCGCGGTCACCGGCCCGGGCCAGCCCATCGTGCTACCCGGGAATTCGGCCAAGCCGGATTACGAAGCCGAGTTCGTGGCGGTGATCGGCAAGCGCGGGAGGCACGTTCGCGCCGCGCAGTGGCGCGAGTACGTCTTCGGCTACGCCATGATGAACGACGTCAGCGCCCGCGATTTCCAGATGGCTACCAGCCAGTGGATGATGGGCAAGACGTTCGATACTTTCGCGCCGTTCGGCCCCGCCATCGTGACGGCCGACGAAGTGCCCGATCCACAAAACCTCGAGATTTCGCTCACCCTGAACGGCGAGGTGATGCAGCATTCCAATACCAGCCGCATGATCTTCCAGGTCCCGCGCCTGGTCGAATTCCTTTCCAGCGTATTCACCCTGGAGCCTGGCGACATCATCGCCACGGGCACACCGGCGGGCGTGGGTTTCGCGCGCAAACCGCCGGTCTGGCTTCGCGCCGGCGATGAGGTCACGGTCCGGGTCGAGGGCCTGGGCGAACTGACCAACCCTGTGGTGGCGGAGGAATGGAAGCCGTGAAAAAAATGCAGAGCGCGGGCGCCGCCGCCCGCCGGGCCCGCTGACGGGCAATCGTTCTTCTTCGCCGCGAATCTGGAGTCCCGTTGATTTTTTTCTCGAATATCCATAAGCAGTACGGCAGGCAACTCATCTTCGTTGACGCGTCCTTTCAGTTGAATCCCGGCGAAAAGGTCGGGCTGGTGGGGCCGAACGGCGCGGGCAAAACCACCCTTTTCCGCATGGTGGTTGGCGAGGAAGCTCCCGACGAAGGCGAGGTTTCCGTCCCAAGGAAGCTCTCCATCGGCTACTTCCGGCAGGACGTGGAGGAAATGAAGGGCCGGTCGGCGCTGGATGAAGCCATCGCGGGCAGCGGGCGGGCAGGCGATCTGCATCACGAGTTGGAAGCCCTGCACCAGGCTCTCCAAGACCCCCATCGGGCGCGCGAAATGGACCGTATCCTGGAGCGCTTCGGCCATGTGCAGGAAGAATACGAGCACCTGGGCGGCTATTCGCTGGAGGCGCAGGCTCGCCAGGTGCTGCATGGCCTGGGTTTCGAGGATGACCAGATCGATGGCGACGTGGGAGCGCTGTCGGGCGGCTGGAAGATGCGCGTGGCGCTGGCGCGGGTGCTGCTCGGACGGCCGGACGTGCTGCTGATGGACGAGCCCACCAACCACCTGGATATCGAATCCATCATCTGGCTGGAGCAGTTTCTGAAATCCTACCCGGGCGCCCTGCTGATGACCACCCACGACCGCGAGTTCATGAACCGCGTGGTCACCAAAATCGCGGAGATCGATTCCGGCGAAATCGTGGTTTACTCCGGTGACTACGATTTCTACGAGCGCGAGCGGGCCATCCGTGAGAGCAATCAGCAGGCCGCCTTCACGCGGCAGCAGGCCATGCTGGCCAAGGAGCAGCGTTTCATCGAGCGCTTCAAAACGCACGCCGCCAAAGCCGCGCAGGTGCAGAGCCGCATCAAGGCGCTCGACAAAATCGAAAGGATCGAACTGCCCAGGAAGCGCCAGGTGGTGAAGTTCGAGTTCCGCGCGCCGCCGCGCTCCGGCGACCAGGTGGCCGTGATCGAGGACCTGCACAAAAGCTACGGCCCGCGCACCATTTATCGGGGCTTTAATCTCACCATCCGCCGCGGTGAGCGCTGGGCCGTGATGGGTCGCAACGGCGCTGGCAAGACCACCCTGCTCAAGATGATCGCGGGCGCCATTCAGCCCGACGCCGGAAGCGTGCGGCTGGGCGCCAGCCTCATCATGGGATACTTCGCGCAGCAATCGCTCGACATGCTGGACGCGGACCTGACCGTCATCGAGCAGCTCCAGCAGGACTTCCAGCAGGACGGCATGGGCTCATTGCGCACCCTGGCGGGGGCCTTCCAATTCTCCGGAGACGATGTGGACAAGCGCATCCGGGCGCTTTCCGGCGGCGAGAAATCGCGCCTCGCCATGGCGCGGATGCTTTACAATCCGCCGAACTTCCTGGTGCTCGATGAACCCACCAACCACCTGGATCTGGCCACCAAGGAGATGCTGGTGGAAGCGCTGCGGGATTTCGAGGGCACCATGATCTTCGTGTCGCACGACCGCACATTTCTGCGCGGCCTGAGCTCGCGGGTCCTGGAACTGGGCGGCGAAAGCGGCAGGGACTGCCATCCCTTGGTGTACCCCGGCTCCTACGTCGAATACGTGCGGAAGATGGGCCACGAGGCCCCCGGGATCTTCTCCTGAACGATCGCCGGCGCGGTGCGCCCATTTTCTGTAAGCGCTCACAATCTTGCGCGGCGGAGTGATATCGTAGTGCTGGAGGCGGGAAGCCATGAGTGACCGTTTGACGAACCCCAGGTTGAGCCGTCGTGAACTCTTCGGGACGGTGGGCAAGGCCCTCGTATTAACTCCGCTAATCGGCAGCGCCACAGTGCCCAGCGCCAACGCCGCGCCGGCCGCATCGCTCACCGGCGTCGCTGGAATCGACCGCGTAACGGTGCTGGGCGGCAAGACCTACCTGCGAGGCTGGGCCGGATATGGCGACCAGCCGCAGCCCGGGCGCGGCGGCCGGGGCTTCGCGCCATCTCCCGTGGAAACCGGTCCCGCGCCCACGGTGACGTGGAGCAGGTACTCCGGGCCCGGAGCCGTGACGTTCGCCGACCAGCACGCCGCCATCACCACGGCGACTTTCTCCGCGCCCGGCGCCTACGTTCTGCGATTCACGGCCGAGAATGGCGAGGCATCGAGTTCCTCAACCCTGAATGTGTCGGTCGAGCCGCCGCCTCCGGCGCAAAAGCTGGATGCCGTGTACACCAAGAATTTCAAAATCGACAGCCCTTTGTGGAACGCCCGCGCAAAGGCCCTGATGGTGAGTTGGATTCCGCATTGCGTGGACCAGATCAACCGCACCGACCTGACGCAGGGCCAGGGCGGAATCGACAATTTCATCGAAGCCGGGAAGAAGTTGCGCGGCGAGCCGCACGGCAATCACAAGGGCTACGTCTTCTCCAACGCGTGGGTCCACCAGACTGTGGAGGCCATGAGCATCGCCCTGATGATCGATCCGCAGGGCGATCCGGAAATCATCGAAGCCCACCAGAAAATGCGGGCGACTCTGGACGACTGGATTCCGAAAATCCTGGCCGCCCAGGAGCCGGATGGATACCTGCAGACGGCCTTCACCATACCCACGCCGGTGCGGCCGCGAGGCGCCCGGGGAGCCCCGCCCGATCCCAACACTCCCGAGGTGATCCCCGTCTTGAAGCACTGGGACCCACCCACGCGCGGCAATCACGAGGGCTACACCGCCGGCTACTTCCTGGAATCGGCCATCAACCATTACCTGATGACCGGCAAGAAAGATGCCCGGCTCTACAATGCAGCTAGGAAGCTGGCCGATTGCTGGTATGACAACCTGGGCCCCGCTCCCAAGAAGCCGTGGTACGACGGGCACCAGGAAATGGAGCAGGCGCTGGTGCGCTTCGGCCGCTTCGTGAACGACATGGAAGGCGGCGGCAAGGGCCGGAAGTACATCGAGCTGGCCAAGTTCCTGCTGGATTGCCGCTACACCGCGGCGGTCAATCCCGAGCGCGACCGGTCGGAGTACGACCAGAGCCATCTGCCCGTGGTTCAGCAGTATGAAGCCGTGGGGCACGCCGTGCGCGCGGTCTACACGTACTCCGGCATGGCGGACGTGGCAGTGGAGACTCACGATCCGGATTATCAGAGCGCCGTGAAATCGCTCTGGGATAACATCGTCAACAAGAAATATTATGTGACGGGCGGAGTGGGAAGCGGCGAGACGTCGGAGGGCTTCGGTCCGAATTATTCGCTCAGAAACGCTGCTTACTGCGAATCCTGCTCGAGTTGCGGCGAGATCTTCTTCCAGTGGAAGATGAATCTGGCTTATCACGACGCCCGGTACGCGGACCTGTACGAACAAACCATGTACAACGCATTACTGGGCGGAACGGATCTGGAAGGCAGGCACTTCTACTACACGAACCCGCTGGATGCCGTCGAAGAGCGCACCTCCTGGCACGTCTGCCCCTGCTGCGTGGGCAATATTCCACGCACGCTGCTCATGATGCCCACCTGGGTGTACGCCAAGAGCGCCGATGGCGTGTATGTCAACCTGTTCGTGGGAAGCACCATCACGCTGGAGAACGTCGGCGGCACGGATGTCGAGATGGTGCAGGCAACCGACTATCCGTGGAGCGGCAAGGTGGCCATCACGGTGAACCCCAAAGTCGCGAAGCAGTTCAGTGTCCGGGTCCGCGTGCCGAACCACAACGTCAGCAGCCTCTACCAGAGCACGCCGGAAGTCGGCGGCCTGACGTCGCTGGCGGTGAACGGGGTGGCCGTGCCGCACACCATGGAAAAGGGCTACGCGGCAGTCACGCGCACCTGGAAGGCCGGCGACAAAATCGAGCTGGTGGTGCCGATGAAGGTCCAGCGGGTGCGAGCCAGCACGCGCATCGCGGCCGATCAGAACAAGGTGGCGCTGCGGTATGGCCCTCTGCTGTACAGCATCGAGAAAGTCGACCAGGATATCGCCAAGAGCCTGAAGGCGGATTCCGCTCTCACCACCGAGTGGAAGAAGGATCTGCTGGGCGGGGTGATGGTGATCAAGGGTGAGTTCGCCGATGGCAGCCCAATGATGGCCATCCCCAACTATGCGCGGGCCAATCGCGATCCCGCGCCGGCGCCACGGCCGGCTGCCCCCGCGGACGGCGGCCGGGGCCGCGGTTTCCGTCCCCAGCCCAACTCCGTCGTCTGGATCAAGGAAGCGTAGTAGCTTGCTTCAGAGGCTCGTTGACGTATTCACAACGCTTGCTGGCGCGCGCGGCTCGCCTGCGAGCCGCGACCGTGAGGGAGCGGTCTTCGCGGAATGCGTCATCGTATTTATGAAACGGTGTACTTAGGCATTCTTACCCCGTGGTGTTGTGAGAGTGATCACCGCCCGGGACATGGACGCAGGTGAACGGCGGCTTTTTCGCCGCAAGTAGGCAGAGCAAATGAAGAAGAAACTCTCTCCCGCGAAGGCGCCACTCCCCAAGTTTCCATCCGACCGAGATGCCGCAGAGTATTTCGAGAGCCATTCTGTCGCCGGTGTGTGGAATCGGTTGTCCCAGGCTCCCCAGGTCAAACCGTCGGCGGCGCTAGCCAGTAAAATCCGAGACCGCCGGGCCGGCGCAAAATCTCCGATCTCGCTTCGGCTGGCTCCCGAGCTGATCGCCGCGGCAAAGCACATCGCGGCGGCGAAGTCGGTTGGCTACCAAACACAACTTCGGATGTGGATTGCCGATGGGATTCGGCGAGAAGGGAAGCGCGCCTAGCCTCGTGAAGGGCAGAGTACGGGTCGGCGACGTTACTGCCAAGTGGCCGGGGCAACGCTTGCTGGTTGCCTGGCCCGGCTTGGGCGGTCCGGCTCAGGAACGTCCCGTCTGTCACCGGTTTTGGTTTGGATGTCACCGGTTTTGGTTTTAGTCCAGGACGTCCCGTCTGTCACCGGTTTTACATAGTCCAGGAACGTCCCGTCTGTCACCGGTTTTATGTGTCAAAGACCAACTTGGCTTGAGCGACCGTTCAGGAACGATTTTGTGGATTAAGTTCAGCGTCGAGATCAAGCTTCCGAAGCCGAATGAACTGGCTCACCTTATTTCCGGATCATCCACTTGGCCGTATCACGCCCAAGCCGCCGAGGTGGTACGGGCCTTTCAGACCTGACCCTGCCAGATTTCGACTCCCGCGGCACCCGGCCGCTATTCCTTGCTTACATTCACAAAGTACAAATCCGTGGCCACCGCGAACTCATCCTGCTGCAATGGCGTCTTCATGGTCTTCCACTCAGCCGTGGGCTGCAAGATCTGCCAGTTGTCTTTGGCCCCCACCTTGATGGGCATGGCGAAGCCCGGTTCGTCGGCCTTCCAGCGGTAATGGACCGTGCCTGCCGCCTCGTCGAACTTCAGCTCCAGAACCGGCAGAGCCGCGTGGCGGAGATACTGGTCGAAGATCGGCGTCAGGTTCATTCCGGTCTTCTGGTTGAAGTAAGCCACCATGTCCTCGGTCATGATGTTCCGGTACTTGAAGTGCTGGAAGACGTCGTGGATCAGCGCAAACCACCGCTTGTCGTCGTTGATGACGCTGCGTAGCGTGTTGAGGAAAAGCGCGCCCTTGAAGTACATGTCCTGCGGCGGTTCGCGGTTCACACCGCGCTGCGTGATGATCGGCTGCTGGTTCCGGACCTTCGATTTGTAAGCGTTGGTGTACTTCAGGCCGTCTTCTTTGCCCCACCTGTATTCCACGTAGAGGCACTCCAGGTAAGTGGTCCAGCCTTCGTGGATCCACATGTCGGACACGTCCGCCGCGGTGATGGCGTTGCCGAACCATTCGTGGCCGCTTTCGTGGATGATGATGAAGTCGAAGCGCGGGCTGATGCCCACGCCGGTCCAGTCGCGCTCCAGGTATCCGTTGGCGAAGTGGTTGCCGTAAGTGACGGCGGTCTGGTGCTCCATGCCGGAGTAAGGCACTTCGATCAGTTTGTAGCCATCCTTCTTGAAGGGGTATTCGCCGAAGTAGTGCTGGTAGGCTTCGATCATCCCCTTGGCTTGCGCGAATTGCTTCCTGGCTTTCTCCAGGTCTTCCGGCAGAGCGTAAAAATCCAGCGGCAGGTCGCCGAGCTTATCCGCGAAGTGCTCGTACTTGCCGATGTTCAACGAAACGTCGTAGTTGTTGATGGGGTAGTGAATCATCCAGTCCCAGCGGGTGTAGCCGTCGCCCAGGTCGGTCTTGCGCACGAACTTTCCGTTGGAGACGTCCACCAGGTCGTTGGGGATGGAGACGCTGAGCTGCATATTCTCCACCTCGTCGCGCCACTGGTCCTTGTTGGGCCACCAGAGGCTGGCGCCGATGCCTTCGCAGGCGGTGTAGATCCACGGCCGGCCGGCTGGGTCCTTGCCGAAGGTGAAGCCGCCGAACCGGCTGATGGTTTGCGGCGTTCCGGAATAGTAGAAGTCAATCGAATAAGTGCGGCCGGTTTTGAGAGTCTCCGGAAAATCCACGAAGACGGCGCCCAGTTCGCGTTCGTACTGGAGCGTCGTCGAGGCCATCAGGATCTTGTCGACGTTGAGGTTGGCGAAGAGGTCAAGCTGGATGCGGGTGTCGTCCGTGAGCATTTTGAAGCGGATGGTGTTCTTTCCGGCGATCACCTTTTTTTCCGGGTCGACGCGCACGTCCAGATGGTAAAAGAGCAGATCGTTGTTGGCGCGATACCGGCCGTACTCGCCGCGCAGGATATCGGCCCGCGTGGGCGCGGCCGGTTGGGGCAAAGGAGTTCGTTGCGGCGTCTGTCCGTAAACCATGGCCGCGAAACACAGCGGCAAGACAAGAGCGGCGCGCCGGCGGAAGAGGGATTGGAGCACGATACTACGTTATCGCGAATGCCGCGGAATTGGTGGGGCAGACCCCCAGGTCTGCGCGGGTCCCCCTGGACCCGCCGCTCGCCCCGAAAATCAAGTGCTTGCACTCGCTAAAAGCCGGCCGGGGGCCGGCTGCGGACGAGGGCGTCCGCCTCACAATACGCTCTAGCGCAGCCGGGCGAGGGTATTGCGCATGGCTTCGAGATGGCGATCGTTGCCGGTGGTGAATTCGCCGGCCTTGGCGATGACGCCATCGTGCAGCCTGAAGAAAAGCTTCACGATTTCGGGGTCGCGCCAGCCGCGCTCGGTCTCTTCCTGCATGACGCGGAGAGCTTTGGTGGGAGAGAATGCCGGTTTGTAGGGCCGGGGATTGGTAAGCGCGTCGTAGATGTCGACGGTCTGCAGGACGCGGGCCAGCAGAGGGATCTTCTCGCCGCGCAACCCGTCGGGATAACCGGTGCCATCCCAGCGTTCATGGTGGTGCCGGATGAGCGGCAGCACGGGGGTAAGCGATCTCACGTGGCGGCAGATTTCCGCGCCGCGCTCCGGATGGCTGCGCATCACCACCCATTCGAGCGCGGTCAGCTTGGCGGGCTTGAAGAGGATCGAATCGGGGATTCCAACCTTGCCTATGTCGTGCAGGTAGCCGCCGCGGTACAGCGCCAGAAGATCCGCGCGATCCAGCCCCATGGCCGTCCCCATCGCCACGCTGATGAACGCCAGCCGTTCGCAGTGGCCTGCGGTGTGCTTGTCGCGTTGTTCCACCACCTGGCCCAGGGCGAATAGCATGGTCTCGGTTTCGCTGATGGCGAGGCCTTCCTCGAAGACGGCATCGATGTCGAGAGCCGGGTGGGCAGCTTGCCGGTGGCCGTGCCGACGGGCGCGAGCACCACCCGTGGCAGGAATGGCGGTCGCGCCGGCTTCTCTTTCAAGATTCAGATCCATCACACTACTTGCCTATATCGGCTGAAATGCTGAAAGGACTAGGTACTAGGAAGAATGTGGACGGCCCTTTCAATTCTTGACGACGGTGACAGCCCGCCAGGAGGAGTTGCCGGCGGCATCGTAGGCACGAATGGTGACAACGTTGGTGCCGGTTAACAGGGGCACCGCGGCGGACCAACTGGTGGTGCCGGTGGCGGCGCCGGAATCGCCGTTCGAAGTGGACCAGGTGACACTGGCGACCGCGACATTGTCGCTCGCCGAGCCACTGATCACAATGGTGCCCGAATAAACCGATACGATGCTGGAATCTGGCGACAGGATGGTCAGGCTGGGCGGCGTGGTGTCGGTAGTCTTGGTGCCGGTGCCTGATCCACCCGACCCGGCTCCGGTTCCGCTTCCGGTCCCCGTGCCCGTGCCGCTTCCGCTGCCGGTCCCCGTGCCGCTGCCAGTGCCGGTCCCCGTGCCGCTTCCTGAGCCGCTGCCGCTCCCAGTGCCGGTTCCCGTGCCGGATGGCGGAGTAACAAAGCCCGGAGTGGTGCCGTAAACGGCTTGGATGGCGGCGATATCGCCGGGGGCAAGTCCCGTGGCGAAGCTGTAATAGGGGTACATGACGTCGCCGGGGTTGTCGGAGTGTCCCAACCCCAGCGCGTGGCCGGTCTCATGCAGCGCCACGGTGAAGAGATCGATGGAGCTGCCGATGTGCCAGTTTTCAGCGTTATTGAAGTGCATGTCGCCGGCTATGGTCTCCGGGTTCGGAGGAGCGGGGTAAAACGTGTGGGCCAGCACGGTGGTGTCTTCGAACGGGTAGGCATCGCCGTGGGCGCCGCTGGCAAACAGGATATCGATGCTGCGGGTGGCCGCCGTTACCGCGGCGGGAGTAAAGCTGACATTCGTGTAGCGGGCCCACGTGGCAAAAGCGCGGGCGATTTCGCTCTCCACCTGGCTGGCTTCCAGCTTTTCGGTCAGCTGATCGAAAAAATAGCCGAGCGTGATGCCAGCGCCCGCGGTGGAACTCCAGGTGGCCACCGGTTGCGCGTACTCCGCCACCGGACCGGCTTCGGTCAGCGGGCCTGCACAGCCCAGCACCGGAGCGCCGGACTGAAGATCGACGGAAGCCGGCAGAACATAAACCACGTCGTCGGAAGCGGCCAGGTTGGGGAGCCCGCTGGCCGGGCCCGCCGCCAGCAGTTGCGCGGGCAGCAGGTTGGGATTTTCGATGACCGTAAAGCCTTGGTTCTCAATAAATTCCCAATCATTCGCGAGGACCGAATCGGGCTGAAAGATCACCAGGTAAGCCCCGGGCGCCTGGGCGCCGAGAACCGGGCTGATCTTCGCCCGGGGATCCAGCGGTCCGCTCCAGACCACATCCAGGCCCTCCAGATTCAAGGGAGCCGGACCGGACACCATCAGTGTGTTGTCGGGGACGTAGGCCAGAACGCGGATGCGCCGTCTGGCAAGCGAGGCGCGAACATCGGCGTCCGGGTAGGAGTTAAACAACACGAGGAAGTGGAGGACCGCTCCGGGAGGGTTCTCCCGGCGCGCCGAACCGTTAGCCGGCGCGGGACTGATGTTGCCTGCTTTCAGACGGATGACACCCTGTGAAGCAGCCGTTTGCGCCAGCAGGATCGCCATCAAGCCGGCGGCCCAAAGGTTTTTCATTGTGTCTCTGCTGATTCTCTTCGCGCAATTTGAGATTTATTCCAGCCTGAAGGCACAAATAAGAGATTCAGAGATGAAAATTACGAATTACAGTGCTCTGCTCTTGGTATGGGCCATTACAGCCGCCGCCGCCGCGGCCCAAGCCCAGCGCGCCCTATACCAGATGGCCACCGTGGCCGGGAGCGGACAGATGGGCGATGGCGGCCCGGCCACGGCCGCGCAAATGGGCGCTATACAAGGCGTCGCCGTGGATCGCCTGGGCAACGTGTATCTCTCCGACTCGGACCACCACCGCGTGCGCAAGATCGATGCCAAGGGAATAATCACCACCATAGCCGGCACCGGCCTGGCGGGATTCAGCGGAGACGGCGGACCTGCCACGGCGGCCCAACTGGACACGCCATACGGGTTGGCCGTGGACCTGGCGGGCGCTGTGTACGTGGCCGACTACCTCAACAACCGCGTGCGCCGGATCGGGCCGGATGGAGTCATCACCACGTTCGCGGGAAGCGGCGGCAACGCGTCCTCGGGAGACGGCGGCCCGGCCACCGCGGCGCAACTGCTGGAACCACGCAACGTGGCCGTTGACGCGGCGGGCAACCTGTACGTCTCCGAATACGGCGCCAACCGCGTACGGAAAGTGACCCTGGACGGAAATATCCACACAGCAGCGGGAACCGGCCTGGCAGGCTATAACGGCGACGGCTACCCGGCGGTGGTGACGCAACTGAACCAGCCCGCGGGTCTGGCGGTGGACCGGACCGGAGTGCTCTACATCGCGGATTGGGGGAACAGCCTGGTGCGGAAGGTCCTGCCAGACGGCTTAATGTCGATCGTAGTGGGCGAACCCCCGGGAGTCTCGACGAAATCCCCCAATATCCAACTATATTTGCCGGTGGCTGTGGCAGTAGATCTGAACCAGAACCTCTACGTGGCGGAGGACAGCACCATTGTGCACAAGTACACCGCGGCGGGTGCGTGGATCGCCGCGGCCGGAACCAACACCGGGGGCTTCTTCGGCGACGGCGGACCGGCAACGGCGGCGGGACTGACGAGCCCGCGGGACGTGGCGGCGGACCTGGCAGGGAACCTGTACATCGCCGACGGGGTGCGCATCAGGGAGGTCTCAAACGGCACGATCCGAACCATCGCCGGAGACGATTACATGCACATTGGAGACGGCGCCAGCGCCACCGCCGCCCAACTGTTCAACCCGTCGGCGCTCTGGCTGGATGCCGGCGGGAACCTGCTGATCGCGGACACAGGCACCCAGCGCGTACGCCAGGTGGACTCCTCGGGCATCATCACCACGCTGGCGGGAACCGGTGTAGCGGCTCCGAACACGGAAGGAGCCGTGGCCGCTGCCGCCCCGTTGTTTGATCCGGTGGGCGTGGTGAAAGACCCGGCCGGAAATGTGTTGATCCTTGAATCGGACCGCATCCAAGAGGTGGGAGTCGACGGACGAATCCGCACCGTGATGGGGACCGGCTCCCACGTTCAGTCGGTCGACGGCCTGCCGCCCATCCAGACTTCGCTGGTCTCGCCGCACGGGATGTGTATCGACCGGACAGGCACGGTGTATGTCGCGGACGCGCATCGCATCCTGAAGTGGCCCCCGGGTGGGGTGGTGACGACCGTCGCCGGCAACGGCCTTCCCGGAGCGGCCGGCGATGGCGGGCAAGCCACTCTGGCGCAACTCTGGTATCCGTACGCTTGTGACGTGGACAGCTTCGGCAACCTCTACATCGCCGACACCGACAATCACCGCATCCGCAAAGTGGACGCCGGCGGAGTGATCACCACCGTGGCCGGCACGGGGCTGCCGGGATACGGCGGGGATGAGGGCCCGGCGACCTCGGCGGATTTGTGGCAGCCGGCCGGCGTGGCGGCGGATGACAACGGCGACATCTTCATTTCGGACACCGCCAACAACCGCATCCGCCAGGTGACGCCCGACGGCGTCATCCACACCATTGCAGGGACCGGCGCCACTTCGTTCGGCGGCGATGGCGGTGCCGCGCTGAACGCCCAGATCAATGGACCGGCGGGCATTCTGCTGGACGGCTCCGGAGATCTGTATTTCGCCGACACCAATAACAACCGCGTGCGCCTGATGGTTCCGAACGGTGTGATCTCGCCGCCGCCGGTGGTGGTCTTGCCGCCGCTTGCGGTGGCCAACGCCGCCAGCCGGATTGCCGGACCCGTCGCGCCGGGCGAACTGGTGACGATTACGGGTGCGGGGCTCGGACCCCCGGCCGGCGTGGGCGGGACCTACGATGCATCCGGCCTGCTGGCCAACCAACTGGCCGGCACGGAAGTGCGCTTCGACGGCGTGCCCGCGCCGCTGCTCTATGCCCAGGCCAGCCAGATCAACGCGCAGGTGCCATACACGGTGTCCGGGAACAACACCACGCACATGGAAGTTTTCTACCAGGGGAAATCGGCCGGGATGCTGGACCTCACCGTGACGGCGAATGTGCCGGCGGTGTTTTCGACCGTCGTGCAGCAGGACGGCACGTACAATTCCCAGACCAATCCGGCGCCCCACGGCACGTTCCTGACGATTTACGCCACGGGAGATGGAATCGAATACGGGCCGGATCTGGCGGGGTTGCCGGCCGCGGTGCCGTATCCGTTCCCGGTCCTGCCGGTGACGGTGACGCTGGCGGGTATGGCGGCGGAAGTCGTCTATGCCGGCAGCGCGCCCGGGCTGGTAGGGATCCTGCAAGTCGATGCGCGGGTGCCGGGGAGTTTCGTGCCTTCCGGCGCCGTGCCGTTGGTCCTGACGGTAGGCACGGTGCAGGCGCCCGCCGTAACGGTGTGGGTGCAATAGCCCGGCGGCGAGGCTGTTATGCTGATGGCTGCATGCGGCCCGTGGCTTTGACAATCGCCGGATCCGATCCCAGTGGAGGCGCGGGCCTCCAGGCGGACCTCAAGACCTTTCATCAATTCGGCGTGTATGGCGAAGCCGTGGTCACTCTGGTGACGGTGCAGAACAGCCTGCGGGTTTCGTGTGTGGAAGTGCTGCCGCTGGACCTGGTGCTGGAGCAGATCCGGGCGGTGGTCGAAGACATGCCGCCGGACGCGGCCAAGACCGGGGCGCTGGGGTCGGCGGAAATGGTGGAAGCGGTGGCGCGGGCGGCGGCCGAGTTCGGCTTTCCGCTGGTGGTGGATCCGGTGATGGTGAGCAAGCACGGGCTGCCCCTGTTGCCGGAAGCGGCCGTACATGCCATCCGCCAGCACCTGCTGCCGCGGGCCGCCCTGGTGACGCCCAATATTCCGGAAGCCGAAGCGCTGACCGGCATCCCCATACGGACCCTGGACGACATGCGGCGGGCCGCCCGCCGGATTTGCGAAATGGGCGCGCGCGCGGCGCTGATTAAAGGCGGACACACGCCGGGTGAGGACTCGACCGACATCCTGTTCGATGGCGCCGGGTGGCGCGATTTTCCGGCGCCGCGCATCGCGACGCGGCATACCCACGGCACCGGATGCACGTTTTCGGCGGCGATCGCCGCGGGCCTGGCGCGCGGTCAGGCGCTGGACGAGGCGGTCGCCCGCGCCAAGCGGTTCATCCAGGAGGCCATCCGTACGAACCCAGGCTTGGGCCGCGGCGCGGGGCCGGTGAATCATTTTGCGAAAGGAGGGGCCGAATGAAATTTTCGGAGTTGTTGGTGGGGGCCATTCAGAGATCGGAGATTCCGCTGCGCTTCGAGCCGGGAGCCGAAGAATCGGTGGCCCAGCCGGTGACGGAAGTGCTGCAAGCGTGGATTGCTTCGCACCGCCCGGCGGGGGATGGCTCGGAATTCGATGCCGGCTGGCAGGCGCTGGTGGAGCGTTTGCTGGCTGAGTTGAACGGGTCGGCCGACTTGCCGGAGTGATACGATTCAGAGGAAGACCATGACCAGGGTACAGATACATTTCCGCTTGCGGAAAAGGCCGGATGACGCCACGCTGGCGCGGCTCTCGAAGGCGAGCTCGGTATACGGGATCCAGCGCATGCGGGTGGACCAGGAACTGGATCGCCTGATGGTGGAATACGATGCCACGCGGCTGAAACCCGCGGACGTGGAAGCCACGCTGGCGGAAGCCGGTATCGCCGCGGAGCCGGTGTAGTGGACCTCGGCGCACAAACTGGCGCACCAATAGGCGCACACTGAGAGGGAGCTCATCCGCGCCGGCGCGCTATTTCCAGGGCGAAGCCCTTACACTTCCAGAATCACCGGCATGATCAGCGGACGGCGCGAGGTCTCCTTCACGATGTAGCGTTTCAGGTCCGCGCGGATCTTCTCCTTCATCACGCCCCAATCGGTTTTCTCCTCCTGGTTGGAACCCTCGAGTGTCTTGGCCACCACCTGGCGGGCCTTTTCCAGAAATTCGGGCCCTTCTTCGGCCACCGCAAAACCGCGGCTGACGATCTCCGGCAGGTTCTCGATGCGGCCGGAATGGCGGTTGATGGCGATGATGGGCAGCACGATGCCGTCTTCGGAGAGATGCCGGCGGTCGCGGATGACCACCTCCTGCACCACGTCGTCCACCGAGCCGGAATCGATGCACACGCGGCCCACCTGCACTTTGCCGTTCTTGCGCGCGCCGTGGTGATCGATCTCCAGCACGTCGCCCGATTCCATCACGAAGCTTTCCTCCAGGCCGGCGAAACGCAGGTGTTCGGCCAGGCGCGCGTGTTTGGAAAGCTGCCGGAACTCGCCGTGGATGGGCATGAAGTAGCGCGGCCGCACCAGGTTCAACACCAGCTTCATCTCTTCCACGCTGGCGTGGCCGGAGACGTGGAGCGGCGGGTTCATGTTGCCGTAGAGCACGTCCGCGCCGCGGCGCGCCATGTGGTCGATCATGCGGAAGATGGCTTTCTCATTGCCCGGAATGATGCGCGCGCTGAGCACCACCGTGTCGCCGTGCTCCACGGAAACGTGTTTGTGGTTGTCCACCGCCACGCGCGAAAGCGCCGACATGGGCTCGCCCTGCGTCCCGGAGATGAGGAAGGCGACTTTGTCGGGCGCCAGATTCATGGCGTCCTGCGGCCGCAACAGAATGCCGTCGGGAATGCTGAGCAGGCCCAGCGAGTGGGCAATCTCCGTGACGGAAACCATGCTGCGGCCAATCACCGCCACGCTGCGGCCGTATTCCTCCGCCAGATCGAGCACCAGTTGAATGCGATGGATGGAGGAACTGAAGCAGGAGACCACCACGCGTCGTTCGGCGCGGTTAAAGATCTCCTCCATGCGCGGGCGCACGGCGCGCTCCGATTCGGTGTAGCCGGGACGGTCGGAATTGGTGGAATCGGAGAGCAGCAGCAGCACCCCGCGCTTGCCGTAATCGGCCAGCGTGTGCAGATCGAAGAGCTCGTTATCGGTGGGCGTGGGATCCACCTTGAAATCGCCGGTGTGGATGATGACGCCGAGCGGCGTGGTGATGGCCAGAGCCAGGGAGCTGACGATGGAATGCGTCACGTGCACGAATTCGATTTTGAACGGGCCGATCTGCACGATCTCCAGGGGCTTGACCGTAACGAATCGCGGCTCTTGATCCAGTTCGTGCTCTTCCAGGCGCCGCTCCACCAGCGCCAGGGTGAAGGCCGTGCCGTAGACCGGGACGTCGATATCGGAGAGGAAATACGGTACCGCGCCGATGTGGTCTTCGTGGCCGTGGGTCAGGATCAGAGCGCGGACCTGTTCCTGGTTTTCCTTGAGGAAGGAGATGTCGGGCATGACGAGGTCCACGCCCAGGAGTTCGGGTTCGGGGAACATCATGCCGGAATCGACGACGATCATGTCGTTGCCGTAGCGGATGGCGGTCATGTTCATACCGAACTCGCCCAAGCCGCCCAGAGGCACCACTTGTAACTTCTGGTCAGTCATTTGGTTTAACATCCAGGATAGCGTGTAGAGGGCCTCTTGCGCGCGAAATCAGAGCCGCTGGGGGCTCCGCGAGGGTTCCGGCGACGGGTGGTACCCCCGAAAAGGCCTGCGGGAACCGGGTGATCAGCCTAAACCCAATGTTTGCTCCAAAATACAAATGCTCACCCCGAAGGGTGAGCATTTTTCCCCTGTTCTACCAGGGTGATGTTCGATGGGAGAATCAGCTTCGACGGAATCGCAACCGCCAAAACTTTGTAGTTGGATCTTATTTCCTAATGGCTCTCCAGTCAAGCGAAAATCCGGCTCAAAATTCTTCCCCGTAACCGTCTCGTACAGGCTGACTTGCAAGCGGCGGGCTTTTCGGCTGAAATGGCGGCAAACGCCAAAAGACTGGTTTTGGGCCTGAGGATTTCGGTCTAAGGCAAACAAAAGCGGAAGCTTATGTTGCCGGCTCGCGCTATTGCAGATGTAAGGTGATCATGGCGTCGGGCTCCTCACCGTGCCGGATGTGCCGCAAGTAGGCCCGCACGGCCCCCAACCCGAGCCCCGATACCAACGAGAAAGCCAGCAGTATCCCAATGAGAATGAAGGCATTTATAACCAGATCCCCAATGTTGTCGCGACGCGTCGGAACGTATTCGTCGCGGGTCACTTCGGCCTGATACCGCACTTGTGAGAGGAGTCGCTCGGCAAAGTCCGGGTCGGGCGGCGAGAGCACCACGGCCACCAGCGGGCCACTGCGTTTGGCCAGAGCGCCCGGCAGTTTCTCGAAATCGGCGACCTTCTGGATCGCCATCTGGGGCGTGGGATAGTCGAAAATCGCCACGGGCAAATCGCCCTTCGGGTTATGGAAAATCGCTAACTGGGCCTCCGCTCCGAGGTGGAAAGCGGCCACCGAAGGCGGGATGGCCGGGGCGAATTTCTGCAAGCCCGCGGGCCCCAGGACGTAGCGCTGGCTGTTGGCCACCAGGCCCTCGGAGGGCAGGTATCCGGGCAGCGCGGGCAGGACCGTGTTATCGACGTTGAGCAGCGCGGCGGCCACCGCATCCAGTTCCGGCATGCTCGGTTTGTAGCCGGAGAATGAAAACAGGTAGTTGCCGTGCACCAGGAGCAGACTGCCGGCGGTTTCGGCGGACAGTTTTGCCGCCGTGGATGGCTTGGCATCCTGCGGCCGCTGCCAGTCGAAGGCGGCCAGCGCGCCGGTGGTGTCGCCAAGCTGGTAAGCGGTGGCGACGAATCTGGCCTTGCCGTTCTGATACGCCGCCGATTCCCAGTTCTTCAGGCCGTACTCGTCCCAAAGCGGGCGGTTCTCGAGCGTTGGCTGGGAGACGGCGCCGCGGGTGTAAGCGCCGATCGAATCGGGCAAAATCGCGGCCAGTGACAGCCCCGGCAGCAGAAGGGCGCATAGCAAATACTGCATGTCTCTATTAGACACCGAATCTGGTGTATTCTCTCCATGGTGAGCAGAATGGATCGGCGGGTGCGCGCCGCGGCGGCGATTTGCGGGCTGCTGGCGTTTGGCTCGATGGCGGTTCTGGTGATGCGCGGCGAAGCCCTCGGATTCGACCTGCCGGTGCGCACGGCGATCCACGGCTGGGCTTTTCCAGCGCTGACGGCGCTGATGCGGCTGATCACGATGATCGGCTCGGAATACTTTCTGGTGCCGCTAGCCGCCCTCCTGGTGTGGCGTTGGTTGCGGCGCGGAGAGCGCCGGGCGGCTTACCTGCTGGTAGTCGGGAGCCTGAGCGCGGAAGCCGTGACGCAACTGCTCAAGACCCTGATTCACAGGCCGCGGCCGGAAGTTTTCTTCGGCCTCTTGCCGGCGGAGACGCACAGCTTCCCCAGCGGGCACGCGTTTGTGCCGGTTGTGTATTTTGGGATCCTGGCCGGTATCTTCGCCGCGGGAGCAAGGTGGCGCGCGGCGGTGGTGGTGATGGCGGCGCTGCTCGGATTCTCCCGCGTATATCTGGGCTTCCACTATCCCAGCGACGTGGTGGCGGGCTGGGCGCTGGCGGTGGTGTGGCTGGCGCTGTGGCCTATTGTTGCAGATCGCCGCGCGGCTTCCCCTGCTTGATCTCGTCGTAGGCGTCTTTGATCTGGCGCTTGAGCGAGGCTTCGGCCACCCAGTCGCTGACCGCGACGGGCAGGCTGACGGAGGCTTGCAAGTCTTCGACCGGCTTGCCCTGGTCGACGGCTGCTTTGGCGGCCTTGTACAGCTCCACCATGAACTGCTCCTGGCCGGTGATGAGCTCGCGGCCGCCGGGCACGCCGTGGCCGGGCAGCACGAACTTCACTTTCAGCTTATCGGCGGCGCGCAAGACCGTGGGCCAGTTTCCGATGTTGGCATCCATGGTGTTGTTGTAGGGTCCGTTGACCACGGCGTCGCCGGTGCAGAGGACCTCTTCTTTCGGCAGATAGGCGAAGCCGTCGCCGCGCGTGTGAGCCCATCCAAAGTGCAGGAATTCAATTTTGCGCTGGCCGTCATTGAGGACGAACTGCGGCTGCGCGATGTCCTGTTTGGGAGGCTCGGGCGTATCGCGATGGAGTTCGGCGACATCGGGGCGGCTCTTGGCGGCGGCCAGCCAGCGCGCCGGTTCGAAGCGTTTCATTTCGGCGGCTACACCGGGGAAGGCGATGGTGGTCGAGCCGGCCTGCGTCCAGAGCGCGTTGCCGTAGATGTGGTCGCCGTGGTGGTGCGTGTCGAAGACGTATTTGACGGGCTTGGGCGAGAGGCGTTTGCAATCCGCCATGGCGCCGCGCGCGCCGCTGGGATAGTTGGCATCGATGACCACCAGATAATCTTTCATCTCGATGATCACGTTATTGCAGTGGCCCTGTTCCATATCGCCTTCGCGGAACCACACACCCGGGGCGATGAGGCGAATGGTTTCCGGCGCCGCGTCGGAACGCGCTACGAACAGAGCAACCGCGGCCAGCGAGACAAACCCCGTGAGCAAACAGATCCGTACCCGCCACATGGGGCACCCCCTATCCGGTCTACTCTACACCATTCCCGGGAGAGTGCAACAGCAGAATCCTGCGCGGGTGAACCTGGCAAAGCCCTTGCGGGCTCCTTCAGGCGCCCTTGGCAGCGCGTAGCGCTTCCACTCGCGGGGCGCGGCTCTTGGGGCTGTCCAGACTGAAGGAGCGCGCGTCGCCCAGTTGCGTGCGGATGTATTCCTCGGTCCGCGCCACGGCCTTCTCCAGGTCGCGGTTTTTGGGGATGAACGCGCACCAGGCGATGGCCTCGGTCATGGTGTCGTACTCCCAGAGGCCCACCAGGCGGCCGCGGTCGAAAATCGCGTGGGAGGGCAGGTCGGCGACGCCGCCCAGCGGCGCCAGGCCTTTGCCGCCGTAGACCTTGCGGTTGAGGTCGGCGGCGTCGGCCAGCCCTTTGAGATCGCGGCGCAGCAGGCTCAAGCCGTCGATGCTGCTGGTCAATACATAGCGGGCTTGTTTGGGAAATTGGAAAGCTTCGAAAGGTTCGCGATGCTCAGGGAGGAGGAAGCCAGCGTCGCCGGCGCCCTCCAGCTTGAGCGGCTCCATGGCGGCTTTGCAATCCTTCACCGAAAGCGCGGAGAACCATTGGAACTCCGCCACGGTGGCCGGGCCGATCCAGGAGAAATAGCGGCGCGCCAGCTCGGTCGGGAGTTGCTCCGGAGGCATTCGGAACTTAGCCAGGGGATTGGGGTGCCAGAGCGTGTAGGCGTATCGCTGCTGGTCGAGGCGTCCGTTAACCGGCACGCGGCGGATGTCGCCCGAGGATTGCAGCTCGCCGAGCGCCAGCGGCAAAGTGGTGGAGACGCCTTTTTTCTTTCCCTCTTCGCCCAGGCTGCGCGAAGCCTTTCCGGTGGCCTGGCGAATGCCTTCTGGATCGAGCGGGCCTTTTTCGAGAGCCTTGCAGACCGCGGCGCACAACCGGTCGATTTCTTTCTCGGTGACACCCAGCTTGCAGGCGGTCTTCAAATCGCCGCTGCCAAAAGTCTGGCCGGCCTTGAGCGCCAACGCGAAGTCGCTGGCCGGCACGACGTAGGTGCAGCCGCGCGCCGCGGGAAGTTCGTGAATAGCGAGGCGGGCCACATCCGCGTCGATGGTTTCGCGCGGCGTGCCGGCGCGAGCGAAGATCGTCAGATAGGGTGCGGATCCGCCGACGGAGCGGGCCCAGCCGGTTTGTTCCAGGACTTCGGCGGGAGAACGGCCCTCGAGCCGTCCATCCAGAGTTTGGCGGTGAAAACGCCAGGCCCGAAGTTTTTCGCGTTGGGTAGCGCTCATCAGGTCTATTTTGCTTCGGAGGGTGAATGAGCGCAAGACCGGTGCTAAGATTTAACTCGCTCCGGAGAGGCTTCGTCAAAACCAACTGGTAGCGCCGGCGGTCTTGCCGCCGGTGTCCTGCCGGCGCTTGACCATGCCCGCCCCGCTCGCGTGCCGCGCGCTACCATGCGGTTGCATGCCCCGCGTTCCACCGGTGGAAGCCCGCAGCGCCGAAGAGACCCGTCTGGCGATTGAGGCTTTCCTCAAGAACTCCCGCGAACCCGCGCTGCTGGAACCCGGCGAGGAGCTGCTGGCCATTGGCGCCGGCAACTTCTCGCTCGAAGTGCGCGGAGAGCGCCTGACGCTGCAAGCGTGGGACCGCACTCGCAACCTGGCGCGGCGCGTGACCGGCATCCGGCAATCCACGCCCGCGCGCCTCGAGATGGTGGTCGAGCGTTTCGCGCGGCGCGAAGGAGTGGTGTTTCTGGTGGACCTGGGGCGGCGCGCGGGGGCGGAGCTGGGGCGGCGGAGCGGGCGCCTGGTGTTTCGCGAACGGTTCCGGCTGTTTCTGCGGCGGCAGTTTCCGG